>Ga0116227_10004980_pt1 | contig 28462 bp, 28 predicted proteins | sample S1TSphgellanicum_FD_89693 | JGI IMG/M metagenome (GOLD analysis project Ga0116227, IMG submission 89693) | Host-associated microbial communities from peat moss isolated from Minnesota, USA - S1T2_Fb - Sphagnum magellanicum MG | ecosystem: Host-associated > Plants > Peat moss > Unclassified...
GAGCGTGCTACCAAGTTCAACTTTCCGCAACTTGACTTTGTGAAACCCTCAAGTGGGTTTCACCCTGTGACTTGGGAGCGCGTCATCGGCTATCTATACATTCTGTGAATAAAATTCAAAGTTTTGAGTCCCCTGATCGAAGTGATGGATGTTTCAAGGATGCAAATTGTGCAGGTTTAAAAATCTAAGTGTGCATTCCGATTGAGTCTTGAACAGAGTTTGTGAGGAGGAGAAGATAAAAGTCGCGATTCAGTTTTTGGACCTTAGCAATCTGAGTTCTATTGAGGGTCTGTGTCTTGTTAGGGTGTTCGATTAGTTTGGGCACCCTCCTTTTTGGTATCAGAGCTGGTTCGGTAGTTTCGGTGGAACCTGTAGAGGACTATGTAGAATGTATCATGTCTTCATCTGGTACAGATGAGGTAGGAGAAGAACAGTTAACACAAGACGTTCATGAACAACGAATCATTAATAGGTTTGATTATTGGACTACCCAGGGTAGACCACAAAGGGGAGCAGTAGTGCTGCGCTTCCTTGGTTTTGGTGCGATAACATTCGTAGGAATAGATCCAGAGGGAGCCCGAATCGGAGACGTAGCGGTAGAGATAGCTCATAGTGGCTTTCATACGCGTGCTGAGGTTTGGTTGAAGGTGAGAAATGGCATAGAGGGATGGATGTCAGTCTCACAGTTACAGACGCAATACTACTACGCCTCATATCTTGCGTAGAGTAACTCCTATATTCGGCGAGAGGGAGCGTAGTGTGCCGAGGTTGGGAGGCATTTGGATTCCGAAGTCTCTTGCATCGCCTAACCATTTTCCCCGATTCTACATTCCTGGGGTAGAAGATCTGTTTCAGATCGGCGATCGTGTTGTCAGAGTGGAACATACTGGATCAAGGTCCCGCCTCATAAGCTGGAGAGTGTGGCACGATCCAGAAGAAAAGTGGCAGTTCCAACAGATTCCACAGATGAGTAGTGTTTTTCTATTTTTCCATCCAATTTTGAACCTTTGAGACCAGTGGCTAAGGGAACTCAGTTTGAGTTTGATGTGTAGCTCGGATGACACCTGTTTTTTTTTTCAGAAGTCAGAACTGAGCTACAGAGGCTGAAAAGCTTGTTGATGTTGTTGACACTTGCTTACTGTTGAAGGGCCGTGTGATTATAGGCGGTGTTATAATTTTTGTTTGCTAATTTTTGCGTGTTTGCAAAATGACCAGTCCCTAGGGAATGGGCGAGTTGTTATGGGGACGAGATCATGAAGATGTTAACGATTAGGCAGAAAGGCTCACCATGGCCGCTGAAGTGCGCGATCTAAATGCAGACAAACTTTTCAAGATCGCTAAGTTGAATTTGCGGGGTCGAGCCAAGGAGTGGTTCAAGAGACTATAGTCGGCACCAGCCGATTGGCCGGAATTGAGGATGCTGATAGTGCAGAAGTACGGGAATGTGGACGCTGATGACATCCGAATGAGGTTCGATGCCATCAAGCAGGAACCCAAGGAGAGGGTTCAAAAATATTTTGAGCGGCTAGATAAACTGTTCCAGAAGGGAAGAATACCAGACGCCAAACAGAAGAGGCAGTTTTTGGGTCGGTTGAGGCCTGAGATTCAGAAACTATGTGTAGTTAGGACGTTCGTTGACATTAAAGAGCTGGTGGGTGCTGCCACAGAGCTCGAGAGGGTACTGGGTGAGCTCGGCGAGACTCCATACGAACCTCTAAAGGAGGAACAAGAGGAAGGAGTTGTGGAGACAATGATGGAGAAGCAGGTTAATGCTTTGAATAACACACTCATTAATTTCTTGAAGGGGAATGTGCCGAGACCTGTCACATCATCCTCTTCCAGCATGTCTGCAGGATGCCAGATCTGTAAGGGAGGAGATCACATAGCCACAACATGTCCAAGGCTTAATGAACCCCGGCCAAAATGTGCCAAATGTGGGATGCTTCATAGGACAGAGAATTGTGGCGTGAAGTGCTATTTCTGTGCAGGGTTAGGACACTCGGAGGACAAATGCTGGAAGAAACCGAAGGACGGGAAGGTACATCCCGGATCAGCAAACTTTCTGGAAGTGTTGCTAAATGATTAGTAAGCAACTCTGCATCAGCTCAACAAGCTATGTGGGAGTGAGAACCTATTCTCTTACACTCGGGTACCAAAAAGAAGGATGCTAGTCGAAGTGGCACTAGCATGCACTGTGCCACCTCCTGAGGCTGCAATGGAAGGCGTAGGAGTTAATCGGGACGAATTTGTAAAATCCAAGATTCTGTCCCATTTCATTGAAAGAAAAATCTCACTAACACCAATGGAGACAGTAATGATGATACCGGGGGAGTTAGAGCACATTGAGAGTCTCGTAAAGGTAGCTAGAAGGAAGAAGGATGTAGAAGCTGTGAATAATCAGATATCAATGGTCTCAGCAGCTCCAACGCTCAAGTGATTATGCATCAACAAAACGCACAGAAGTAAGACACTCCACCTGTCGGTGGAAGTAAATAATTGTTTGGTTGAGGGACTTGTAGATATTGGAGTGTCCATGCCTGTCATGGCAGCTGCAGTAGTTTGAGAATTGGGTCTGATGCATCTAGTCTCTGGATCTGAAACCTACAAGACGGCATTAGGAGCCGTTACACAAGCTCTTGGTCGGATCGATGAAGTGCTGATCAAAGTCAGAGGTGTACAATGCACCATGACTTTCATGGTGGTAGACACGGACAGTTACGATGTCCTGCTTGGGCTTGATCTTCTGATCAAAATTGGAGCGATCATTGACGTAGAACAAGGGTTGATCCAAGTAAAGTGCAGTCCAGGGTCCGATGTGGAAGTACTACCACTGACCATGGTGAACATGCTGCAGAAGTTGAACTCGGAAACTGTGATCCCAGATGATGCTGATGCTCTGAAGCACGCACCTGGAAATTTGGATGCGGTGATCAGACATTCGTCCTTGCATGAGTATGGCTGCAATGAACGAATGGATGCCCAAGAGTCGGATTCCGACTCTGACGTAGATGAGGACTGCAACGAATAGATTCAACTTGTGGGCCCAGTTGATGGCGAATCTGAGTTCGGAAACACCGAACTTGAGGAGTTAGTGTTGTTAGAGGGGCCACAACAAATTTTGCAGCTAACACTACAGGAGCAGATTAAGGATCTCATGAAAGAGGAGATCACGGATGCCGACGACTATGCCGATTAGATTCGATGGGTTGCTGATGCAGAACAGGGAAAGAAGGCCCTTTTAGGAGCAATGAATGGTGCAGAAGTGTCTGTGCTACTGCAAGTCTAGCATATGGACATCATTGACTCTCACAATAGCCCTAAAGAGCGATTGGATGACAATCGTAAGGCGAATTCGAGGTGGGGCGAGATTTGCTAGAAGATGCGAATTGACCAGGATCTGAATGAGGAGAAGGGACAACAACTCTGGAGAGTCTTAGAACGATATCAGGATGTGTTTGCGTGGAACAAAGGGGAGCTAGGTGGTTGCATTATTGGAGAACACTCGATTGACACTCAAGGGTTCCCTCCTTGCAAGGTAGCTCTAGGGTGATTGTCATATTAGGAGGAAGCAGAGGTGAAAAGGCAGATTAATGTGTTGGTGGAGTTGGGCAAGATGAAGCCGAGTGACTTTGCCCACGCCTGTTGTGTGACTTTGCCAGTGAAAAAAGACGGGAGCAGGCGATTCTGTGGAGACTACCGGCCACTCAATTTGCAAACTTGGCGAGATTCATTCCCCATGCCCCTTGTTGATGACGTAATTTCTCAGCTGGGAAGATCAGCCCGGTTCATTGCATTCGATTTGCAATCGGGTTTCTGGCAGATTAGGATGGCTCTAGAAGACATGAGGAAGACGACACTGATTACCAAGAGTGGGTTGTATGACTGGACAGTCATGCCGTTCGGCCTCAAGAACGTAACAAGTACATTCACACGGACTATGTCTGAGGTCTTCAAAGATTTGGGAGACAAATTCCTGAAGGTATTCGTGGATGATTTCAATATCCACAGCGAGAGTTGGGAGTACCATCTCCAACACTTGGAAGCGGTGTTCTCCAGACTCAGGGAAGTAAATTTGACATTAAACCCAAGTAAATGCTGCTTTGCTATTGGGAGCATTGAGTTCCTGGGACATGTAGTCAACAAAGAGCATACTAGGCCCGATCCTGGTAAGATAGATGCAGTGCTACGTTTTCCAGAACCAAAAGCAATAACCAATGTCAGATCCTTCCTGGGACTGATAGGGTATTATCGAAAGTACATCAAAGGATATTCAAGGATGGCCAGTCCTTTGTTTGAACTAACGAAGAAGGACATGGCGTTTGTATGGAATCAGGACTGTCAGAGGGCGTTCGACGATCTGAAGAAAGCACTGGTGGAAGCCCCGATCCTGGTAAGACCAGACTTTGAGGAGCCATTTTGTCTTGATGTTGATTGGTCAACAAAAGGCGATGGCGTCGTTTTGTCATAAAGGGAGGGCAGATTCGAGAAGGTAGTAGCTTACGCCAACAAGGCCTTGACTGTGGCGCAAAGGAAATTTCACCCCATGGAAGGGGAATGCTATGCATTGATATGGGGAATCTTGCACTTCAGACAGTATTTGCACCGAACGCATTTCACTCTGAGAACGGACCACAAGCCGCTTGAGTGGTTGGCGACAGTATCAGATGCGCATGGCAGGAGGGGCAGATGGATTGATATGCTGCAGGACTTCAGCTTCAAGATAGTGCACCGGCTAAGTATGAGGCATGCGAATGCTGATGCCTTGAGCCGAAATCCGGTGGGACAAGCCGCGGATGACGATGTCTTCCACCAAGAAATCCAGGATGATCCGAACATACAGAATGGACCAGCCAAAGCAACTGAAAGGGTGTTTACTATCCAATATGGTCAGGATTCGGACTGGTTTGGACTTAGGAGGCCATTACGGGGACTCACTGAGCATCGCAGGTGCTGTTTTGGAATCAATCATTGGCGTTGTTCGGATCCTCACCAACTGTTTATGCTTGACTTTGTGGATGCAACGAACGCGGAAGAAGAGGCTGCCCCAAATGTAGAAGTTGTGGGAGCAGCAGAGGATGAAGATCTGGAAGCCGCTGATGGCAGGCAAAATCTGCAGAAGGGCCAGCTCAGGTACTATGGTAAACGATAGCAACTAGAGTTAGTTTTGGCTGCTCAAGAATTGTTCAAGCTCGGTAATCATGAGGTCGATCCAACAGGATCGGGAAAAGAGGAGGATCGTGGAGTGGAAACGAAAGGCACTAACATCTGGAGAGATGTGACCTGTTTGACACTGCTGAAAGAAGGAATGCTGCTAGACGCAATTGACCTTGAGGAGGGCAAGAGGGCTAGAAAGCGAGTAAACAACTACTACTGGAAGGAGCAGAGGCTCTACTTCAAGGAACTGTATGTGCCCAAGCCTGAGGAAAGAATACCACTGGTGGTTCCGATGCATGAGGATTTGGGGCACTCTAGAGAACAGAGGATGTTGGCTGAAATCTGTCGAAGGTATTTCTGGCACAGTCGAACTGAGGATGTCAAGTCGGTAGTCAGAAGGTGCCATTAATGTCAGTTGGTAGGGAACGAGGGCGGTATCCGCTCTGGGGATGAGCAACTCAAGAGCATTCCCATTTGTGATTTATTTCATCGGGTTGCACTGGACACTGTGGGACCACTACCTGAAACTAGGTCAGGAAACAAGTACATCTTGGTGGCCATTGACCATTATTCCAAATGGTGTCAGGCAAAGGCCGTTGTTGATCATGGTGCCAAGACTGTAGCCAGGTTCTTGGAAGATGACATTATCTGCAAGTATGGAGTCCCCAAGTTTATACTGTCTGACAATGGTGGAGAATGGGCTGCAGAGTTCGAGTTGATGTGCAAGGACTACGGAATCTAGCATTAGCAAAATGCACCTTAATGGCCTCAATGCAATGGGATGGCGGAGCGCATGATCAAGACCATCAAGCATGGCATCTCGGTCCTTGCTGCAACACCAGGGAATGTGGATTGTTAGGATGAGCAGCTGGCTAAGATTCTGTTTGGGTACCGATGTGGGATCCAGGCCAACACAAAATTCTCACCTTTCATGATCCTCACTGGTCGCACACTGCGCCTTAGGGCAGACAATTATCTACACGTTCTGATCGCTGTAACTGACGATAGTGTTGATGTGGAAGTTGCTGCAGCACAGTTCTTACAGAAGATGGAGCTGATTGCAAGCATCCATGAAGACGTCTTACTCAATGTGGAGCAAACACAAAATAAACAAAGGAAGACCTACGCTGCCAGGAAAGGTAAACATCTGTTTGAGGGTCTGATTGTAGGGGAGACGATGGTAAAGATGAAGAAGCCAAGGAAGAAGCGAGCATTGGCTGCGAGCTGGGAAGGTCTGTACCTGTTCATTGGACATGCTGATGGAAAAGGTAACTTTGACTTTGAGGAGGGTTGTCGAATATGTACTATCCAAGACGTTGATGGGAACCAGTGGGAGAGGCCTCGAAGGGACCTTCAGATCTACCACACTCAACCAGATTGAATGAAGCTGATGGACTCAGCTTTTTAAGAAAGGGAGGGGTTACATATGTGACCGAATAGCGGGTCACCGTACAATGGAGCTATACTGCTTCTGATTCTGATTTTTGCAACCATCATTAGTTTGGTTGCGCATCACTCTCATTTACTGCAGATATGCATGACGGCTGCCTCTGAAGGACTAAGGAGGATCATTGTGCATAAGGGAGACGGCGCACAATTATGGTTTGAGGAGGCGGTGGAGAGCGCATGGCGGTGGAGGAGCTGGCAACTCAGAGGCTAGGAAAAAGGTTGCAGAGTAATAGATGCTGGGTGTGTGAAAAAGAGAGCCGTAGAGGAAGTAGTAAGTTTTTTTTTGGAGAGACCAGGTTGTTAGAGAGGGGAAGACAGATTGTGTTAAGACGCACACAGAGAGGTATAGATCGAGGTGTAGATCGGTTAGTTTGGAGAAAGATTGGTCTGGTTACAGATTTTTCCGCTGCGCTAGTAGCCAGCCAAGTTCTTACGATTGGCATCAGGAAGCATAGTATGAGGGAGTAACGGAGTGAGATTAAAAACTAGAGGAAGTTTGATGTTGTTTTGCACGAGCTGCTAGGATCGGTTGAGGGATGCTGGGGATGTACCTCGGCTATTTGTACATTCTGTGAATAAAATTCAAAGTTTTGAGTCCCCTGATCGGAGTGATGGATGTTTCAAGGATGCAAATTGTGCAGGTTTAAAGATCTAAGTGTGCATTCCGATTGAGTCTTGAACAGAGTTTGTGAGGAGGAGAAGATAAAAGTCGCGATTCAGTTTCTGGACCTCAGCAATCTGAGTTCCGTTGAGGGTCTATGTCTTGTCAGGGTGTTCGATTAGTTTGGGCACCCTCCTTTTTGGTTACACCCCATTTGAATCTAAAATTAAGGAGATTAGTTCTTGTGAGCTCTTGTGACAACATAACAATCTCCACTATTGGACATTCAAGATCATGCAACAAAGACATTGCAGTCCAATTGGGGCCTTCTAGTTAATCCAAGGAAAGGATGACTAATTGATGTGTTGATGCAAAAAACTAAGAGGATGAATTGATGTTGAAATCGTAAAGAGCAAAATTCAAACTCCTGCACCTCCATGTTTCAGTAGACTTTCAATCCAATTGGTTTCAACCTAAATCTTGTGTGTTTTAGACCCATTCCTTAATGCCTTTAATAAGCTTTGTTAAGTACTAAAACACCTCCACATGTTACATGGCAAAAACATGATTGAGATACCTTAAAAAGCAAAACCTGGTTTACACCATCAATAATCTCTATAAGCAGACACACACACACATACAATAATTGAAGTGAAGAACCAACATTGCTCTCTCTAACTCCACCCAAACATGAAAATTTTGAATTCAATTCAAGTCATTCTAGAGGCCACTAATTAGATGACATGTGGGCAAAAGCAAAATTCACACATCCTTAATATAAAGGCTCCAAAAGGAAAGTACTTTTTTGGCCATGATATTTATATAATTGAAAATGGTCCTACATTTTCTGCCTCAGGTAATTGTGTACACAAAGAAGCTTTGTACATGTAGTGTAGCTTTGCACATCTAGTCAAAGTAATTCTCAATCCAATGATGAATTTTTCAGTTGCTTAATTTGGCAAAAACTTCTCAAACAATTGCATCATGAGCCACCAATGGTGGGTATAAAAGCTCCTTGGTGCTCTCTACTTTCAATGTACCTTCACACTATTATGGACATTTCTGCATCTCCTGTGTTCTTGAAATGAACATGCTAATGATCTGCACAAGAAACCTGCATTCACCCAAGCCAAAAAAATAGGGTTCAGGGTTCAGGGTCCACTATGCATGCAGTCATAATGCCCAAATTGATCCATTCATGTGGGATGCATTCTAAACAAGTGCTATCTGTTTCTGAAAATGAAATTACTAGATCAAGCCTGAATTGTGAAACATGGGTGCAAAAGAGATCTTGCCTTATCATCAAGAAGTGGCACTGTGGTACTAAGGAAGCTGGATTCTGATGTAAAAATGCGGTTCAATGCTTCCTTCGACTGCATTTTTCCACTCATCCTGTTAGGAGTTGGAAAAACAACAAATTGCAAAGCCTTTTTCTCATCCACTTGTGATGATCAAAAGGGATATGACTTCCCTTGCACCAACCCAAATTTCAATTTACAGAACTAGATTCTAGAATTATGGAGAGAAAGAAATGCAAAGAAAGATAGAGAAAGGAAGAGGACTAAAGCGTACCAAATTTTCCCAATGGGCACTGCGGGTGATGATGGTGAGGGCCACTGTCTGTGCTACCACACCAGCTAACATCCCAATCCAAAGTCCCTGCAACATTCAAACCAGTTGTGCTGCTTTCAGATGCTGATTATATCTCAGATCAAAATGAGAATCTCATTTGCATTCCCTTTTCTTCAGTCATCTACTGCACTCTGTTTCGCAAACATCATGCAACATTGTAACTATGGAATTCCTGAGAAAATTCCCCAACAACAGCAGCACAAGCTTTGTGAAGGTAACCAATTTGTCAGTTTCAGCAAAGCCAAACAAACATGACAAGAATATGATAGAGCAATCACTTATATTGCTCAGAGTTAGGGTCAGAGGTTGGCAGTGATTAAACTATGAATTGGGAGTGAACTTTGGTATTAAGTGAAGGTTTGAGGAGGACACATGTTTGCCATTCACTTGTTTCCAAAGAATTTGTTAGAAAAAAACTCATGATTTAAAGAAAGGGAGAAAACATACTCTGCCATCAAACTGGAACATGCAGACCAGGACGATGGCTGTTGGCAAACCGATGCCATAGTATGCTCCTAAATTGGCATACACACCCCATTTTTGCCATCCAATTCCTCTCACCACACCTGCAAACACAGACCATAGCACATGCTCTGTAATCCTGATGAAAAACAAGAAGTTAGTGTACTTGAGAGCAAATACAGCAAGAACCTGAAAATATATTCCACCATCTACAGATAGGTTTCTGAGACTCCCCTCCTAAAAACTTCAATACAAGAAGGATTTGAGCGTAGGAGTTGTTGGATAACCTGAAAGAACCTGTTGACAGCAGTACACAAAACCAAGAGCTGCAAGATATGGTGCACTCCTGGAAACACGGTCCAGAACTTCTTGTTCTTTGCTGAAGGCACTCCCCCACACATTACGCAGAAATAGGACAATAACAGCCATTACAAGTCCAACAACGATTACCATGACCATGGAAACAACTGCTGCAAATCTGGCTGCATGAGGTCGTCCTGCTCCCAGTTCATTGGAAACTCGCACACTGCACATCCGGATTCAATTTTAGATGTTCAGATAACAGCAATACAAGATCACTTGGTTGTATGCGTTTCACTCAAAGCAATCTTCTTCACTTGTGAGTCAATTTACCAGTTACATACAAGTTCATGAGCTTCTCCAGAATCCTCCTCTGAGGACTTGGGTATCACCATTTGAAGCAATTCAAAGGGCATGGTACTAGCCTAAAATTGAAGTGAGCAACAGTCATGGCTCAGCACCATCTTTCTGTTGTCCCAGGCAAAGGGTAAAAAAGAATCAGGTAATGCACCAACCGCTGGACTCTCCCAATGAGTCAGTCTGTCCTGATAGTGAAGGGACACCACAAATCAACATGATTTTACACTTCCATGAGAGTCCTTACCTATTTCTTTTTTTCTCCCAGGGTTCCATATTACAGAAAGGATGTACTAGGATAATGATCAATGTTTACCTGCTGCCGACACTCAGACCTATTGATATCATTCGGGAGAATGAGAACAGTGCCAACCTGAAACAGAAGACCCACTACACACAGTTCCTCAGTGCATTGTTAGCAATTGTGCAGGTACTCTGCAACTAAACTGTCATGGCTTCCAACTATGACTTGAATCCTGCATACCTACTACTACTAGATGTGCAAGCCATGGTCAAATTAGCACTTCTTCTTCTTCTTCTCAACAAACTTTCCCAAACAAGAAAAACATCCAAAGCAGCCAACATACCCGATGACAAATGCTGCCATTTCAATTTCAGTGTTGGGTAGCAGTCCAGCCAGCAGAGTCAGAATTTGAAACATCCACAAGTCCAAGCTGTTGCTCATGATTTTGTCAACCCATCAAGAATGCACATGACAGAAAGAAAAAAATCCTCAAATTAGGTCTTGCATTAGGAGTTCACAGTGGAAGTCATTGAGGTCCCTACTCCATCCCTCATTTCGTACCTACTTGTCAGTGGTGTGACAGCAAATGACCATGGATCCAGAACCCTAGAAAACCAAGTGATAACTGCTCAAGAACAATGTTCACTCATGTGAAGAAGAGAAAAAACTAATTTGCGTGCATGCGGCCAGGTTTTGGATGGTGACTACCTTGCTAGATGATCACCACTCTGAACCCTACCTACCCTCATGGTATGCAAGGAACCCTACATAGCAAGCAAGCAGCAAGGGAAGAATGAGCTTTCCTACCACATCATCAAAGCAGAAGGTACAGCCAGCTTGAAGAACCCTCGCAAATCGTGCAGTGCTTCAAGTGACAGGGAGGTGAAACTCTTCTTGCACTTGGGTGAGAATCTCAGGATGGTTACAAGGATAACGGTATCGAGAATGGTAGACACGCTCATGGCCACAGCACCGCCTTTGTAACCCCAATTGAGTTTGGTGATGAGGAGAAGGCAGAGAGGGAATTGCAACAAACAAGCCGCAGCCGCACACCACATCAGAGGAACCACAATCCGCTGCGATTGACAGAACTTGACAAAGGGCATCATGACTGCAAAAGCCAGGATGCAAGGCAGTAGGCATCGGCCATAAAGCTGTGCATTGTTTGCAATGGCTGGGTCTTCACCGAAGGCAATCAAGATGGGTGCCATGTAGAAGCATGCCAAGCAGATGGGTATTGCCACCACAAGGAGGACGAATATGGCTCGTTGCAAGTAGATTCCCAGCAGATGGTACTGCTTTGCTCCATACGCTTGTCCACACAAAGTCTCTAGTCCGCTTGACAGTCCTGTCTGCAAAAGAAAATGAAACACACAGATTGAGGAAAAATCTCTTAAATTTTTTCCTGCAATTTCTCTCTTCTCGCTGTCTGTCTTCGTTGGGGAACCACGTGCGTACCAAGACGTCGAACCCAACGATGCCCACAAAGGAAGTGGCCATGCTCATGGCAGCAAGATAAGAAGCACCCAAGCGACCCACAAAGGTGACCACCGTCAATGCCGTGAAGTACTGCAGCAGGAGCATGAGAATGGTGGGTCCTGAAAGCCAGCATTGCTCACACACTTCAGTCCAGCAACTCAACACATTTTCTACTGCTGCGGAGTCGTCCAATGAACTCAGATCTCCCCCTGCTGCTGCACTTCGTCGTGGTAAGTTCTGCTCCAAATTCTTGGGCACGCTCACCACCACTCCAGGCACAAATACAGTAGGTGTAGTGGTTGCTATTGCTGCCACTTCTCCGTCTGCCAAATCTGCCACCGAGGTGATCATCATGAATTTTTGCTCCAATTCTTTCTTTTGTCGTCAAAACTTGCAAGCAAAAAACCCACAAACGAACTGGAACAACAACCACGACGACGACGATGATCAAACACTGTAGACAAGAATGGAACTTTGTTCTTCGTTTTTCAGCTTCAGTTCCGTCGTCTCCAAAATGTCCCAAATTTGCAGCTTCCAAATTTATACAAGCATGGAAAAACCCAATTCTTGTACAAAACTCAAGAGCACAGAGTACCAAACCGGTGGTGCATCTTGAGCATTGCAACGCAACGCAAACAAGGGCCCCAAACCCCAAACGTATTTTTCTATCCACCAATCAGTGAGCAACTTCTGCTTCTGGAGAATCCTTTTTGCTTGTCCCCCCAGACTCGCCCCTTTGCAGTTGTCTACCTACCTACCTACCTACCTACAGTTATGTACATACCTACCTACTTACCTACTTCCCTACTTCCCTACAATTTCTTCCTTTGGACCACCTTTTTTTTTCTTTTTTGGTTTGGCCTTGCTTTGCAGTTGTACACCATAAGGGCCCACCATAGGTATCTTTAAAATTGTAATCATAAATAAATTTTTCTTGGCTAATGTATGGACACCACATCTTCCAACATATCTAATTAGGACCATTTTAGATTAGGATTCATAAAACAAGGTCCAAAAAATTGAGCCTTCATTTGGTCAAGAGCTTTAAATTGGTCCCAAAGCTTTTAGACAAGGGTCCAAGATGAAGACAAATCAAATTGTGATTTAGCCTCATAGCATCATTTTGCAGGAAAACCAATTGGTCCAAACCAAAAAAAAACAGTTTACAAGAAAGCTCATAGTTTGGAGAACTAAAGTCTAAGCTAGGGATTAAGGTTGCTCATTCATTCGTCCTTTTTTTCATTGTTTTTTTAATCCTTATTGCTCAAATTTTGTTCAAATTTTGTGAGAATGAAATATGCATCTATGAATTGAGGAGATTGATGAGAGCACACCAGCTTCCCCATTTTTTGAATTCTAGTGAGAAAAAGAGTATTTTCAGCCTTTTCAAGTGCACAAAGTGAAAATGAAAACAGAAATTTTTTTAAATCATGAAAAAAAAAGAAAAAAGAAAAACCAAAGGTTAACCTAATCCTTTCACATGTCAATCACACATTTTTGATATTGGACCCCAAGCCTTTAGACACACCCATTAAGGATTTTATTTTTATTTTTTAATGTGAAGAAGGGTCCTATTCAAAGTTCAATTTACTTCAAATTGGTCCCTGGGCTTTTGGTCCCTAGACCCTTGTGTAAAGTGGCCCTTATATTTCTTTGTGTTATCTATTATAAGATGTTTTATTGCAAGAGATAGGTTTAGAGGTTAGGGTCTCAATCTCTCTCTCTCTCTCATATTAATTTAGAGTGTCTCTTTGGACTTTATTGTGGTGTAATGGATCAAAGTTGGTCTCCATAATGTTATAACATTATATGTTATGAGGACCTACCAAGGGTATTTTGTTGCTTCTATTAATTAGTTAGGGGATAAAAGTGTGGTCCTATTAAGAACATCTTCAAGAACGCGTTGGGAACCTTGGGGAACCCCTTTTGAACTTTAAAGAGAACCCCTTAGGAACTTTATGGGAACAGACAAGGCACTAAAGTTTTTGTTTTTCCGACTCTGTTCCCCCCCAATTTTTTCTCACACTATTATTATCTAACTCCACAAGTGTGGAACCTATATGTTCTGATGGCATATTATTAAATTTTTAATTTTTTGATTACCCTATTACTTGGTGGCTTTGATTATAATTATTTTTTATTACCCTATTTACTACCTCGGCAGCTTCAACACTAATTATTGTTTTTGTTTACCCTATTACTTTGGCTGCATTGACCCTCATTATATTCTTTTAAAAAATGTTGAAGTTTTCAGACTTTTATTTTTAAATATTAAAATATTTTTGAAAGAAAATGTTGAATATATTCAAGAATGTAATATTTGTTGAAATGAAAATTTCAAAATTATTTAGTTATTCGAGAAACATGCATCAAAGTTGCCAAGGTACTACAGTACCCAAGACTATTTTCAAGTTAGAATATGGGCACACATCCGAAGAATAAGCTCCCCCAGTTTATATGGGGGTATTAGCCCAGGCTGAAAATGGTGACGAACAGTTTTGGAAATAAAAATTTCATGCAGCCAATGGGAAGGCTCAGCATGCACCATGAATGATTCAGTTTTTTTCTTTTTGAGGGCGGGGGGGGGAGGAAACCAGGATTATTTGTTTTTTCCCCTTGTTCCCAATATGTTCCCAAATGTTCCCAGATGCATTCGCCAAGATGTTCCCAATAGCACCTGGGTTTAGAGTTCTTCCCCTTTGGCCCAGCTATATAGGTGAAAGGAGGACAACATTTGCCAAAGCATATGTGACAAAAGTGAGGTGCTACTGAGAACTCTTTGGGAAACATGTCAGAAACTTGGGAAGTCTTTGCTCTAACTGCCCCCCCCCGCCCGCTCGCCCGCCCACAAAAAAAAAGAAAAGAAAAGCTTGCATGGAAAGTCGACTGTTCGCTGTCCAATTCGGACACTGAACAGTGGACCGTCCACTCTCCTCACCAATCACACCTTGAAAAGAAAAACCCTCCCTCCACTCCCTCCCACGCACAAGGGAAAAAAGGAGGACCCTGCACTCCATGTCGCGACTTCTCATTGGTTGCATGGAAATTCTATTCCTAAAATTGGCTGCCACTATTTTTGGCCTGGACTAATAGCCCTTCTCAAGAACACCCTACCTATTATCCCCCAACATTATATGTTCCCATTCAGTTCATCCCTAGAAACTAAAAAAACTATTGGATTCCATTAGAATGTGTGGAGTATTTGTGTTGTTGATGGTTGGTGGGTAAAAAATTTATGCAATATGTTTTTTATGAAATGTGTTTTCAAAACAATCTTTTATCAAATTTGGACATTTACAGAAAGATATCCATCAAACATTTGTAAGCACAATATCCCATTCTCCACCTGAATATATTATCAGTCATGCAAAGTGTGTACAATTGCAACAACCAAAAAAAAAAAAAGCATGCTCATGACACAAGGATTATAACCCTTAAGCTTCCAAAACTTTCAAATTTGTGTAGTTTGAAATTTTGGCACTTGGGCAATGAATCTCTCAAAAAAATTGACTATTTATAAAATAATTTAATTGCTGTTGAATCTATTGTTAAGGTACTACAACGGTATCTAAACTTTTGAATAGTGAGAAGAAGATACATTGAAGTTTGTTAATAGGTAGGCCCTAACAAATTCAAATTCCAAGATTTTAAAGATAAAATGTGGACTTTTGAAATTGTGGTTTTTCCTTTGATAATTGAAGTCATTTCCTTGAACAATGTTTGAAATGTGCAAATACAACACCAAAGCAGTGTAAATAGGGAGGGTGCCCTAAAATTTGTGTATGGAAGGAATGTACTTAAAAAATTAGACTTTGGGGGTTAGAAGTTCTAGAAGGCCTCATTGGCAACCATGATATCTCTACCCTTATTATTATATTGAATACCCAGCTTTCAACATTACCTAAATATTTAGGAATAGAGTGTTTGATCCACTTGTGTTACAAAGACACTTTTGGTAGCCTTTATGCAGATATTACATGGGGCAAAAGTAGGACTCAAGTTGAGAAGGAGGGCAAAAAGTTAATAAAAAGTGAAGTAACAAAACTCATGCCTCGTTGTATGTAATGAGCACATAAAATGTGAAAGTTACACAAGAGAGTAACCCCTGCAACCCCAAAATGTTTAGCCTAGGAAGAAAATTTCTTCTACAACACAACTTTACCTTTTAGTGCCTTGAATTGGGCACCAAATGTAGAGAAGAATCCCCAAAATTAAGCAACCCAAAGAAAGAACCACCAAGCAATGCATTGAATTAACCATGCTTGACTCCATTGCAGAGTCTCATGCATAGGTAAAATCCAGATTATACATGTACAGTTGGATTCATAATCGAATCATACAGGCCAATTTGATGGTGGATTTGGTGGAATCTAGAGAGCAAATCACACACGTAGTTCCATTTGTAGCCACAAGCAAAGACAATAACAAAAGCTCTTTAATTGAACAAGAATTTGAACCCCAAAATCCATTCACTTTACAGTATATTGTGATACAAATTCAACGGTCCTGATAGTTCTGATGCTTGAATCCATCATGTGGAGTAATCTGGACAGTCCACAAGTCCCCCACCCCCTTGAATCAAGGATAATGTGGTAGACCCAATTTGCATGGGCCCCATTGGGCTTTGGAAACCTGGGATCACATGGTTCAGATACGTTTTGAAGAAGAAACGGCCTTGCCATAATTGTTGTCATCTTTTGCCCATGACAATTGTTACTCCAGAAGAAGACAAGAGATTCCCACCCCACTCCTGTGGCATTGACAGGAGAACAACAGAGCCCCACCTCACTTGGTTCTTTTCAACTTAATGGAAAACCTACTATATAAAGAAGTTTAATCATGCCTAGTGACAATGCCCAAAAAAATAGCATGGACCAAATTTTTTTATTAAAATTCCAGTGATACAGCAAGTGGTATATGCCAAGTATCACAGATACAAAATTTTAAACGAAATACCTGGCCTATTGGGCATTCAGCTTTTCAAATTGCCCCTACCCTTCGGCCAAGGAAAAGTTCTGCTTGGTAACGTGCCCTCCACCCTTCAGCCAAGGAAAAGTTCTACTTGGTAATGTGCCCTCTGGATACACTAGAAATTTTCTGCCAGTGCTTTACGCTGTTGTAATTGTCAACTTAAAGTCGTGCATAGTGCCAAGTGCCTTGCCCCCCCCCCCTGTCTTCCCAAAACATCATCATCGTAAGCTTTATTGCCTGCAAACTTTTGGATTTCTATGAAAGGTGCTGTCTTACCTGATGTTGTCAAAAAGATGGTTGTTGTCCGATTAAGGTCTTTTGTTGGTCTTTGTTTATTTTTGTCAGCTTCCCAATGTGAGGGAAAGACTAATGGATTTACTAATTAAGGTCTTTTGTTGGTCTTCGTTTATTTTTGTCAGCTTCCCAATGTGAGGGAAAGACTAATGGATTTCATGTAGTAGAGATATCAACAAAGTAAGGAAAGGACAACACCAGAACACGGAGTTTGGTCATAAACAGGGTGAGATTTAAAAAAAAACTTGAAGAAAAATAGGGTGAAACTCACAAAACCATCCATTTTGGTGGTAATTGAGTTTTGATCCAGTCTTTCCTTTTTCCTGAGCGCCTCCAGTGCTGCTACATATATTTGCACTGCGCTCTACTAAAATTACTCTCGAACCTTGTGCATTAAATGCTGAGTTTTAGCATGTCATACTCACATTTAATAAAATTTCCTTACTTTGCGGGTACCATTGAAAGAGGCGTTGGGGGGTGAAAGGGGGCCCAAAGACAGAGTGAAAACTTGGTGACTTTACAAATTTCTGGAGTGTGTAATTATTATTTGGTAACACGTGTTCACCACGTGTTCTGCGAACCATGAGTTCATGTCTTTTAGGAGACTTCACGGAACCTTTCTTATTTTAGGAGTTCCTAGTTTGAAGTTTGAACTTGCTATAAGGGGCTGAGCCATTATGTACTATGAAATGGGCTTCTTCCAAGCATAAACACAATGAGCCTGGTAGAGCAAGCCACCATTCCCTTAGGTTTTTGGGAGGCTTGTTACAAAACTTAACCAAGGATTCATATTTCAAGCATCTCTATTAATCGTCTATTTGCATTAAACTTACATTGGCATCATCAAAAGTAGAGCCAATCAATTTGGTCCACGTTTGCAGAATTTGAAACTAATATTAAAACTTTCCAATTCAAATCCAAAAGATTTGGCATATTTGTGACTGGTTTTTATTTCTTAAAGGCCCACTTTACACTAGGAGTCACGGCCAAAAAAACTTGGGGCCAACTTTGAGCATTTTTTGGCTAGTTGTTTGGCCCCAAGTTACTAATAAATGCTAGTAACTTGGGGCAGATTGAATTTTTTTTTTCTCTTTCAGCCTTGACTCCTAGTATAAAGCCTTTGGGGCCGATTTCAACTTTTGCACCAATAGGAATGCTAGATTTGGGTTGAACATTGGCCCTGACTCCTAGTGTAAATCTGACCTAATTTTGTAGGTTTTTGCCTCTATGGCATAGATGGGCCAGAGTGAACTAGTTGCCAGTGTCTCTGTAGGATGGATGGCATGTGAAGACAAAATTCTTTTTGGTTATATTCTTGTCCTACTGCTAATCATGGTTACACCACAGTTAGCTATATATACCAACCACTCACATGCCTCTTATTACCTAGTAGTGACCAAGTGCCTTACCAACTGACGTGTGTACATAGTAACCACTTACATTCAGGGTTTTATTTTTCAAATTCTTCAAGTAGGTCCATTGGCAATGAGCCTCCAGTATTATTTAGCATTAAATGGCGATTGTCCTAGGTGGATTGCAGCATTTTTACAAAAGTGCTGATACAAGTGACAAACTAGGAAGTGCTTAGGTCTAGATGTGGTTAATTTAATTTTTTATTTCCAAAAATGGTGGGAAAATCCATATATATATATAATAATTTATTTGTGCTTTTTTTCATCTGCTGAAAAAATAATCCTCTGAGTTGCTAAATTTCATCACAAAAAAGCAGTACTTACATGCCATACTTATTAACCTATGATATTTCCTCAATTACATACCTAGTTTTCTAGGTAGTAAAGTTATTCACAAAGTCCTGCCCAAATTAAGACCCCATATTCTTTTGTCATGTCCAATTTGAATAAAATCAGAAAGTCTTGAGAATTGGGGGATGAAATGCCTCAAACTGGGTGAGATGTGATTATTCCGTTGTGTAGTCACAAATTTGTGATTGTTGCCCATAACATCCCTTATCAACATTTAACTCCTTCCCAGACATCCAGCTCGCATTATCTTTTACAATTGCACAATTAACATTGTCCAATTGCAAAATTTCCCTCACTCAATTGCACAGTTTTCATTGTTCAATTGCAAAACTCTTCTTATTGTCTTCTATGATTAGAAAATTTGCATCACAAGTACTGCTTTTGCAAATGTCGCATCATTTTGTCTCCCTCATTCATGCTGCAACACCTACATCAATTTCATTTTCGGGCATCTTTAACAATGTCTATATTAAATCAAGTTTGGATTTCTCACTCTTGTCGATCTATGACTAGCATGCATTTTTTATAGAAAGAACACCATCATTTGTATTGTCATTCACATAGAATTTAATTTGGGACCCATCAACTTTTCTCTTTTCTTTACACACTTGGCCCAATCCAAAAGGTTACATATAATTCACGGCTTCACACATGGCCACAGTGAACCAGCACCCACCAAAGCTCTCCAAAGGATGAATGGTAAGTGGCCAGAAAACAATTTTCTGTTGAGTTGCAGTTCATTAACTAACTATGGCGGTTAGCCCAGTTGCCTTTTTTTTTTCTACCTACCTACTAACAACCCACAAGCAGGTAGTTCTTAGATAGATAATAAAAGCAGCCCTTACCTATGTATAACCATCTACTTACCTAGTAATTACCTACTTTTTTACCTATCTACCTATGTATGAGACCTATTTCCTACAGACTGGGTTATCAAGGTTAAACCAAATATTTTATCAGTTGGGGTTCATCCACAACTGAGAAATAAGGGGTGTCCAGTGGATGGTGTGCTGATGGGTGCTGGTTCACTGTGGCTTTCACACACATTACCTTTAATTAACAGGACATCACTTCTGTGTATGGTAAAGACCAAGGATGATTGGGGGTGGGGGGGTCACAAAATAAGGGACCTAGGAGCCTGTAGTGGTCAAGTTCCACCCCTGAAATTGGGAATGTCCTCACCCATCCATGCATGGGCTTTAACCATTATAAATCATGAGGTGAAGGTAATCGTGAACTTAAATATGCATAGATCATGAGGTATTGAAGGTGGAGGGTCATTACACTTACTTTGGTATCTTGCTTATCTCTTGGTGTAAGATCCCTCTCACTCTCAAGATCCCAAGAAATTCTAAAGTTTGTTTACCTAGCTGGACCATACCCTAATGGAGGGGCGAAAAAAATCAATCTTAATATGCGCTTCATTACAAGTTGGGTAAATAAATCAAAAACCATCTGTGAATATACACAAATTTTCAATTTTTGTCAATATATTTTCAAGGGTCTTAATTTCAAGAGAGAGAAAGAAACCATTGAAAAGAAAAAGACTGAACTAATGGGTATGAAGATATGAAAGTTGTTGCTTTCAGTATTCTGTTAAGAAGAAAAACATAGATAAATATAAAAGGCAGGGAAGGGCCATTCACAAGAAGTACAAGGCACATAAAAGCTCAAGAACACCAGTCACAAAAGAACATAACAAAAGCAGGAAAGAACACAAGACACAACAAATACATTAATAAACAAAAAGACCGTAGACGAAAAAGGTGCCGTCTGTCACAAATCAGCTAGCGATGAAGATGCGCTGGCTAAAGTCCTGTACCTTGGTAGCTTAGCGCAAATCAAGGCATGCTGAGCAACAGCCACAAGAGCTGCTGACATGTGGAATAGTTATAACCCATCAAGAAATGCCCATGCAAAAGGGTTCAGAGAAGAGCTAACAAACCTTGGTGGTTGTTTGTGGGATCAACACATATCAACACACAAAATTATCTGAAAGAAAAATGTGTTTTTTTAATATGATTGCTCACTCTGGGATGTTATTAAAGCCAGTGTTGTACGGTTCTTCCGTTTCAAGAGAGCCTTTGGTCCTGGATTTGACATTTTAAATTTTATTTGAAGGTTCTCCAGGTGGGGATGTGAGCCAAAGGTGCGTGTCTGTTTACTATTTACAATTTTACAACCGTTTGGGACGAGAGAGTCCATTAGACGAAAGGTAGATCATGGAGGACAAATTGTCCTCTGGTACTGGCAACATGTCACAAATTTGGCCAGGGCGACCATGTTCATGGTTTGCATGAATTCAACAAGAGTGTGGGTGAAGGGCAAGGTTGAACAAAAGCGTTCCTTAACTTTCTGTGTATTTGGACAAACAAGGAGCAAGTGCTCTTCATCCTCTACCTTCCACAAGTCGCAGCCTCGACAAAGTCTCTTTGCGTATGGCACGCCTTTTCACGCACTTAGCATTGCTTCAAGCTATGTGTTGTCACACCGAAACCGGGCTAGAACTTTCCACAGTTGAACACAGTTGATGTCATTCAAGTAGCTTTCGCTCTCGTATGACATACCCTTAAAGCGCAAGTATCTTGTTTGCACGTTGGTCCCAATCTTGCAGTTGGTAAAGAACTTTTCAATGAAAGCCAGTTGCATATTATCCTTCACCCTTTTTACACTTAACATTGCATGGGGAAAACCTAGAAGGGGTGGGGCCCAACCTCCTGGTTGACCTGGTTTTTTTTCCTGATCTCTATTTTTTTTGGGGAACTTTATTTTCTCCCCTCTCCCCCCCCCCCCACACCAGGTTTCTTTTTCTTTTGCTTTTGAAACTTTTCCCACCCACCTACCCACCTTATGACTGACCTACTTACCAACACTTTAAATAGGTACCTACCAAACCTCACATACATGGCTACACTTACCTACATGGTTGCCATTACAATAGACCCCCATCGGTTGACAACAATGAGAAAATAATAAAATGAAAGTATTGTATGGAACTTGCTCTTGTTTATTCAAACAAAATAAATAAGGGGATGATTAAAATATTTAACGCCCCCTTATAATGGTATTGTAAGTTTTGCTCAAAGAATGTTTTCAATGGGGGTATCACAAACCAAGTGGATAATGAAAGCAATATGGAGCTCCATTTTAATTTAGACGCATTTAATGCATGTTGTACTCAGGTTCATAAAACAAAATACTTAAAAAACGTGCAATACCCCATTCTAGGTACCCCTAAAATAGTTTGGGCTCCATATCACATCTTTCGACAATTTGAGTTGTATTGCATAGCCCTACCAAAACCTAGAAGGAATGCAATATCCTCATTGGGCTAAATTGTAATACTTTCATTGGGTTATATTGTAATACCCTCATTGGGTTAAATTGTAATACCCTCATTAGGTTACGTTGCAATACCCTCATTGGGCCACACAACAATACCCCTTTCAAGGTATCCTACAAATTCATTAGGTTTCATAACATATCTTTTGAAATGTGAAAGGGTAATGCATAACCTTACCAAAACCTAGAAGGATCCCAATACCCTCATTGTGCGACATAGTAAACACCATGGGTTGAATTATTTTGGTCTAGGCTATTAGAAGGGTAATGCTCATGCCCAAAACTACTCAATACACCTACAATACCCTTCTCAATGTTTCCCATAAATACATTGGGCTCCATAACATATCTTTTGACACGCGAAGAGGTATTACATAAACTTACCAAAGCCTACAAGGAAACCAATACCCTCACTAAAGTATTCTATAATTAAACACCATGGGTATATATTATTGGAAGGGTATTTTTTCATCTTCAAAACTACACAATACACCTGTAATACCCCTCATAGGTTGTCCCAGAAATACATTGGGTTCCATAATTTGAAACATGGAGGGGTATTACATAGCCCTACCAAAACTTACAAGCAAAACAATACCATGCTTGGGGTATTCAATAAAAACCATGGGCTAAATTATTTTAATATAAACTTTCAAAGGGGTATTGCTTATGGCAAGGAATATTCAATGCACATGGATTACCCCCTTTAAGGTATCCCATAAATACATTAGGTTCCAAAACATATCTTTTGAAATTTGCAAGGGTATTGCATAGTCATTCGAGGAAACCAATACCATCATTAGGGTATTTCAATAATTAAACACCATAGGTCTACACTATTGAAAAGGTATTGCTCATGTTCAAAACTACACAATACACATGCAATACCCCTTTTAAGTTATCCTAGAAATACATTGGGCTCCATAACATATTTTTTCAAACTTGGAGGGGTAATGCATAGCCCTACCAACAAGGGTTAAATTATTTTGGTCTAGACTACCAAAGGGGTATTGCTCATGCATAGGATTATTCAATGCACATGCATTACCCCTTTCAAGCTATCCCGTAAATCATTTGAGCTCTATAACATATCTTTTGAAACTTGCAAACGTAGTACATAGTCATATTAAAACTTAGAAATAAAGTAAATATTTGCATCATATTGCAATAATATCTTAAACCATGAAACGAAAGGATATTTTTTAAAATATTTATTCCATGTTCAATATAATATTGATTCAAATAAATGAAAATATTGCAAAGTTCTTCACATTGATGGTAAAAGGTCGACTTGAACAAAGTTATGGAGTATAAATGCAATACCTGCATCATCATGGGATATTTGCATTCACCATGAAACATAAAAATATTTTTTAAATATTTGATTCCCTGCCAATATATCATGAAATTCATGTTTTCAAATTTATTTATTTACAATATGATTTAACATATATAAAAATGAACATAATGGAAAATTGGTCACATTAATGGTACAAGGGTTTAAGGTTTAATGTAAAATTTATTAATTAATGTTAGAGTTCAAAGTTTTTCAAAATTAAAAAATTAAAAATTCAAGCTTAACATTTTTTCAATGCTATACATATTTATGTTTTTCCCTCTTAAAGTTGTAAATTCATTTCCAAAAATAAAAACATAAAGTTTTTTATTTAATAATATTTTAACAAATTAATTAAAGCACATGATTTTTTACTTTTTAAAATGGTCTCTCCCATATATTAATCCTATGTTTGATTGAAAAAAAAATTGAATTTTTTTTGACATATAATAATTTTTTTTAAACCTAAAATAATTATATGGTAGGTTGGTAATATTTTATATAACATATCGAGTCATACATTATATATAATTAATGATATTATGTAATTACATTTTTGATTCATTTTAATGTATTTAAATTTTTTCATATTTATTTTAAATAGGATAAAAATTTATTTTAAATTATATATATACACCCATGGTTATGTATATTGCAATTTTTTTGTAAAACTTATTTTTAATGAGGATTAAAAATTCCAAAAGATAAGTTATTAACACTGTATATTTTATTAATGCATGTAATTGAATATTATTTATATGCAAATTGAAATATTTTAATTGAAGTTTGAAATATAATTTATTAATATCATGTAAGTTTAATCCTTGTAATTTAATTCTATGTAAATTTTAATTTACAATGTACTAAATGATGATGTACAATATTAGGATCTTTGTTGAAGAAGTGGTAATAATGAACAAGGTTTTTTTTGTCACTGAGTAATGGTGTCACTGGATTTAGTAGCCATTTATTAACTTTAGGAAGATGTATGGAACTAGTGAAAAATCCTTGTTTACATTTTCCCACCTGCAACAAATTGGTGGCAAACCAATATTAGTCTTAATAAACAACTTTTGTTATAGTTCCCTTGATGAGAATAAATGAAGTCAGATTACACCTTCTTAGTTTTCTCTTTAAACTTGTTACCGTGAGTATGAGGGATTGATTATCAACATTAAAACACATAGAAACACCCAAAATACTATCATGAGAAATCTCCTGAAATGGAATTTGCATGGAATGCTTCAAACCTGGCACATGATGCAAATACTTTGTAGTTTATGTAGTTGTAATTGAAAAGGTGAACTGTTTCTTGCATTTGGTCACCAAAAAATGGACAAAAAAAGAAATTTTTAACTTGGCCAAGTTCACACCCAAGCACAACCGGGGCCCAACACCAAATGTTACAAAGGATAACAATTTTATAGGTTCCTAAAGAATCATTACAACAACAAAGAAAACTAAAATCAATGTAAAATCAAAAGATGTAGCCACCTAATTTAGAGCTGACCTTAAAACCTAAACCTAACACATCTACTTCACATATGTTGACACATTTTTTGCAAACAAAGAGAGAAGTTGGGCAATCTATGCATATATTGATCAAAAGTGGGAATGTTGCACTTGCCAACCATCTAAAGAAAGGTTTTTTTTTCTTATGACCCACAATGTTTTCTTTAGGTTTCGACACCACTCACTTCAAACCGAAAAGGTTGCAACTCCAATGGGTTTTTGAAAACTAAATCATGATGTCCAGCATGCAAATCCATAAACACCTTCCACCCTTTCTTCACCCTGAATCTTGTCAATGAATTTCAACAATTTCATGACATGTTATATACACAAGATCATACTTGTTAATCCAAGTCAAATATGAAGGCAAGTTTTGGAGACATAAAGACAAAGCACATGTCAAAGGACAAAAGAAAAATGCACCATTGATGTCTATGTCATTGTTGGCTTCTCTTGTGAACCATTGCATGAAACTTTATAGCCTTAAGGTCTCATTCAACACTTGCATTCAGAGTAACCCATTCCAAATTCACTCAATTTACTTTCCATTTTAATATTTGTTTCTACAAATCTAGACATGCAAAAGAGTCTATAACTAAAAGAGTTTCAAAAGGTCAATGTGCCACCATTAATATGAAAAATGCCAAGTTGTTCTTTGAACAATATTGTTGTCTAGCCTTTTTCCTCAAAAGATTCACCTCTGCATCCTAGCTGCAAACAAAAGCAGAACTGCAAAAAAAATCTTCTACAGAAAACATATTACTTGAGTGATAAACCAAGAAAGGTCTTGTTTGGGACTTTAGGTTTTGCTATGGCTATGCAATACCCCTCCAAATTTTAGAGGTGAATGCAAATATCCCAAAATGATGTAAGTATTACATTTAAACTCCATAATTTTGTTTAGTTGGACCTTCTAACATTAATGTGAAGAACTTTGCAATACCTTCATTTTCTTTAGTCAATATGTCTAGCATCATATAGTGAGCATGGAATAAGTATTTTAAAAAACATTTTTTTTCTTTCATGGTTTACAACATTATTGCAAAATGATGTGGATAATGCATGCCTTCTAGGTTTTGTTAGGGCTATGCAATACCTTTCCAAATTCCAAAAGATATGTTATGGAGCCCACCCTTACCCCCCACTCGATTTTTTCTTTTTCTTTTGTTTTTGAAACTTTTCCCACGCACCCACCTACTACCCCCCACTATCCCCACCAAACTATCCACCTATATATTTAAATTAAAAGTAGATTCTTCCCCATCTACCTACTCACCTATAAATTAAAAATGTGTTACTCTCATCCCCACCCACCTTCCTAGCCCCCCCCCCATCTATTTTTCTACCTACCAACACTTTAAATAGGTACCTACAAGACCTCTCCTACATGGCTACACCTACCTACCTAATTAGCACTCCAATAGACCCCCCAACAGTTGAAAACATTCAGGAAAGAATAAAATAAAGGTATTGCATGGGACTTGGTTTTGTTCATTGAACAAAATTAATAAAATAATTGTCATCCCCTTATGTAAGGGTATTGCAAATAGGCATTGGTTGTAAACATGCAAATTTTATGTGTTTTGAAGGTATTACAGAATCTTTTGAAAATCTAGAGTATGTGAAACCCCCCAATTAAGGTATTGCAAGTTTTGCGCTCAGAGTGTTTTCCATGATGGGGGGGTATTGCAAAGCCAATACATTTAATGCATGTTATACACATGGGGGGCCTAGATGAAACAATAGAACCTATATAAAATAATTTGATTTGCTTGTTTTAATGATGTACTAAAGCAATGTGGATTAGATACTAAAAGTTAACTTCACAAATGCAAGCTTAGGCACCTCAAGTGTGTATTACAAATCAACCTAGAGCTTATCCCACTCCATGAATGTGTGCCTCCTAGCCCAACAATAGCCTTTTGTTCATTGCGATGAAAGTGGACCAAAGGGTTGTTCAAGACCTTCACATTCATTGATGCGTGATCTTGAACCCTCGGGCCTTGCTCTTGAGTAGATGGGCGTTCGGGCTTGGTTGGTTCCATGGTAACATTGTGACGCATTCACAAATGCCGCACCAAGTTGTACTTGGCCATATACAATGCATCGCACCCATCAATGCTACAAGCAAATCCTTTCAAGTAGAGAAAATGGGTGGGGCAATTAATTGTAATAAGTAAGGTTCAATATGTCACCTCCTCCATCAATTTGAGCATGAGGTTCAACATCCCCATTTGCATTTTCTTGCCCAAGAGCTACAATTTCTTGCTCCTCTATCATGTCAATAGTTCTCTATAACTCAATATCAATTCTAATAACATTTGTTGCTGCAAATGTTTCCCTAACCTCAACATTAGGCTGCATTTGCTCCTCCATATTTCCATTTGGAACTAACGTAACCACATCCTCAACACTAGTTTCAACTTGTTGGGAAGTCACAACAACCTTTACATCTCCTTTTTTCATCACACCTCCAATACCATCTGTAACTTCAGCTTGGGCTTGCTGAATTGTTGTTCCTTTTTTCATCACACCTCCAATACCATCTACAACTTGAACTTGCGCTTGTTGAATTGTTGTTCCTTCTTTCATCACACCTTTAATACCATTTGTAACTTCAGCTTGGGCTTACTCAACTGTTGCACCATTCCTTGCTTTGTTTCGAGTGTGCATCTAACAAAAAACCCAAAATGTAGAAAACAAAATGAGGACCGGCATTAGTTGATTATTTTTTAACTGTCTCACTAGCACTAGAAAACAAAAGAGAATCCAAAGCAATTGCACATTAGATGACAACGACGTGTTTAAGCTTGTTCTTGTCCTCCTCCTCTTCATGTTCTATGCTAAAGCAGCTAAAAAAAATTCGACAACATTGAAATGCTTTTGTGTTGTCTTCCTTTTCGTGCAATTCCGTTGTAGCAAAACAATAGTAGACGATGACACATTTAAGCGTGTTGTGTCGTCCTCCTCCTCTTTGCGCTTTGTGTTGAACTATAATATAAAAGAATGACGACGCTGGAACACTCCCACATTGTCATCTTCTTTGTGCAATTATGTTGCAGCAAAAAACTTGATGATGATGATGCGCTTGAACACATCGTTGTCCTCCTCCTCTTCATGTTGTGCATTGAGTTGCAACAAAAGAAAAACCAAAAATGACATGGGAAAACTCCTGCATTGTCGTCCTTTTCACATAGTTGCGCTACAACAAAACAATAAATGACAATGATGCGCTTAAGCACATTGTCGTCATCATCATCCTTTTCGCATTGTGCGTTGAGTTGCAAATAGAAAAAAATGATGATGAAGTGAAAACGCTCTTGGGTCGTCAACTTCTATGTTGTAGTAAAAAAAAACAATGACGATGTGAGAACACTCTTGCGTCATTGTCCTCTTCGTGTAAAAAAATGATGATGACACGAGGGGTTTGGTAGGTAGAAAAATAGATGAGGGGTGGGTAGGTGGGTGGGGATGAGAGTAACACATTTTAAATTAATAGGTGAGTAGGTAGATGGGGAAGAGTCTACTTTTAATTTAAATATATAGGTGAGTAGGTTGGTGGGGGA
>Ga0116227_10004981_pt1 | contig 28457 bp, 26 predicted proteins | sample S1TSphgellanicum_FD_89693 | JGI IMG/M metagenome (GOLD analysis project Ga0116227, IMG submission 89693) | Host-associated microbial communities from peat moss isolated from Minnesota, USA - S1T2_Fb - Sphagnum magellanicum MG | ecosystem: Host-associated > Plants > Peat moss > Unclassified...
CTTCCCCCTTCTCCCTGTCCCCCTTAAATTTTAAATTTTTTTCTTTTCTTTCCCCCCTCCTTTTCTCCCCCCCCCCCCCATCTATTTATCTGCCTACATGCCCTTCCACCTTCCTACCTACCAACATTTTAAGAAGATACATACCAAACCCCACCTACATGGCTACACCTACCTACATCGTTGCCACTCCAATAAACCCCGAATGGTTGACAACGATGAGGAAAGCATAAAATGAAAATATTGTGTTGAATCTGGTCTTGTTCACTTGAACAAATAAATAAGGGGATGATTAAAATATTTGACACAGCTTATATAAAGGTATTGCAAGTTCTACTTAAAGAATGTCTTCCATGGGGGTATTGCAAACCAAGTGGATAATCAATTCAATACGAAATTGGACTAGTTCAATTTAGATGCATTTAATATATGTTGTACTCAAGTTCATAAAACAAAATACTCAATGAACATGCAATACCCCATTGTGGGTAACCTTGAAATAATTTGGGCTCCATATCATATCTTGTGAAACTTGGAGAGGTATTGTGTAGGCCTAACAAAACCTAGAAGGAACACAATACCCTTGTTGGGCTACACTATAACACCATGGGCAAAATTATTTTGGTCTAGGCTATTAGAGGGGTATTGCTCATGCTCAAAAGGATTCATTAAACATGCAATACCCTTCTTAGGGTATCCAATAAATACATTCGGTTCCATAACACATCTTTGACACGTGGAGGGGTATTGTGTAGCCCTATGAAAACCAACAAGGAAACCAATACCCTCATTTGTTGTATTTTATAATTAAACATCATGGGTCTACCCTATTACAAGGGTATTGTTCATGGCCAAAACTACTCAATACATTTGCATTGGAGGGGTATTGCATTATCATACCAAAATGTAAAAAGAAAATAATACTCACATCATATTGTGATAATATCCTAAACCATGAAACAAAAGGACATTTTAAAAAACAAAATTCCATGTTCAATGTATCATGCCGTACATATTGATTCAAGTGAATGAAAGTATTGCAAAGTTGGTCACATTGATGGTAGAAGGTCACCTAAACAAAGTTATGGAGTTTAAATGCAATACCCATATCATATTGTGATAATCCATTAACCATGAAACATAAGAATATTATTTAAATACTTGATTCCCTGCTAATACATCATGAAATTCATGTTTTCAAAATTATTTGTTCACCTTTCAATATGATTTAACATATATAAAAATGAAATTCGTCACATTGATGGTATAGGGGGTTATGATTTAATGTAAAATTTACTAGTTAATGTTATAAATTCATAATTTGTCAAAATCAAAAAATTAAAGTTCATGTTTAACATTCCTTCAATGATGTACATTTTTAAAATTTTCATTTAAAAAGTTTTAAACTCTTTTTTTCTTAAAAACATAAAGTCTATAATTTAATAAGATTTTAATGTCTATTTCAAAAAAATTAAAGCGCATGATTTTTTTACTTTTTTTAATGGTTCACATAATAATATTAAATGATCTCTCCCATACATTAATCCTATGTATGATTGAAATTTTATTTAAATTTTTTTGACATATAATAAATAATTTATAGGCTAAAATAACTATATAGTAGGTTGGTAATATTTTATATTTCATAAATATATAACATAAGTCCTTATGTAAATTTTATTTTTTATGATATATAATATTAGCTTAAATATTGGTCTAAATATATTGTTATTTGTAACATATCAAATAACACATTATATATAATTTATTATATTATGAAATTATATTGTTGATTCATTTTAATACATATAATATCTTCATATTTATTTAAAATAAGGGAAGAATTTATTAAAATTATATATCAAATTTAAATTATATATAAAACCCATGGTTATCTATAGTACAAAAACAAAATTTATGAACTTTATTTTTAATGAAAATTTAAAAATTCCAAAAAATAAGTTATGAACATTGTTAGCTTGATGGGTAGAGAGGTTCTAATATATTCAAGAGTAGGCAATCCTTCTTCTAGCAGTTGATCTTGCTTGATAGGATTTACAACTTGTGTGCTACACCTATTGATCTAACTTGTCATGAGACCTCTTTCTCAAATTCTCTACAAATGGATACCCATCTCTTCTTTGCTCAAAAGACTTTTTCTCAAGTTCTATGCAAATGGGTTCCCATATATCTTCTTTGCTTAAGAACTTTTCTTTTCAAGTTCTTTGAAAATTGGTACCCATGTTTTCTTTTCCCAAGATCTTTATGAAACTACAAGTTGCAGATCCAACTCATGAACAAATCAAATATGCTCAAAGCTCCATAAAATCAATCCAAATTTGAAGCTCAATCAAGAACTCTTCTTTCGAAAAAAATCCATTGCCAACTAACCCAATTGATTCAAATCAACTAAGTTTGAAACTTTGGCTTAAAATCAACCATGCCTTGGAAGCTTCATGGAAATACTTGACTAATCATGTGTGATGGTGTTGTGTTAAATTGTATTTCTATGTCTTGTTCATTTTACTTATGGTGGATTGCTTAAAGGGTATAACGAAATTGGGAGTACTAGTAGTGTGAAAATGATGAATCATGCTAACATGTTATTGTGGGCCATGGATCATCCACCACCCACAAAGATGCATGTGATATTGACCTTGTAGGATGGTGCATTCAAGGATGTGGTACATTAGCTACATGCCCGAAGGTATGACATCTTGGTGGTTGACATTTTTCCTACATGTTTTTTCTTTAGTTTGTTTCCAAAGCGGTCACAACATCAACAACAATAGTTCAAATGTTCTACAACAACAATAATGGCTAAAAAAATTAATAATGCGATGCCTAAAATTCAAGCAACAAAAAATATTTTTCTTTTTCTTACTACACCTTCCTTGAAAAATGTAGTAGCACCATCATCAAATGAAAAGAAAAAGAATAGTGCAAGAAGAAGCTTGACAAAACAACCAACTAACTTCCATAATGTTCTACAATTTCCTCCGCATTTTGCAACGGTAGTTCAAATTCCCAAGCTACCAAAAGATCATCATTAGCAAAAAATGGTGAAGACCCACCCACCCACACATTTATTTTCCAGTCCTCCACTTCATTTTGAAAGCACCCATCATTTTTCCTTAGGTTTTTTGCATCCCTTAAGGTTTTTGAATTTTGATCGCTTGAATCATTTCAAGCATGCATGCAACATAGAGTTTGTTTCAAGTGATTAACTAACCCATGAATCCCTTTAAAAAACTTACTAGGAAAAACTTGTCCTCATCATTAGTCATGGAGGGAACCGACCATTTGAAAAAGAACCTTGACGATATTTATGACAAAATTATGGATGTTGTTGTGACACAATGACGCACTCCCAAGTCCTGGGTTGAACCCACTTGAGGGTCCAACTATGTTGAGTTGCGGAAAGTTGGGACTTGAGGGGCGCTCTCGACTTCCAGCACTAAAGAGGGGTAGAGGGGCGTGCTAGAAGTCCCGGGATTAGACTAAGAAGATGGACTAGAAGATCAAGCTTGAATCTGCATCCAAAACCAACCACAAGAGGGTTAGTTAGCATTCGGGAACACCCTTGGGTGTTGGGACAAGCCACGGGCAACTTGGACTACTTGACTCACCACGGCCCGGACTCGGGGGAAGCCACCACCTTCCCCCATATAGTATACTCTGCAGCTCTCCGCCAAGGCTACATCCAAATGGCTCTTTTTCCCGGGACTCCCAAGTTGGAGTCTCGAAATTGTCCCGGGTTGGAGTCCCAGGACTTTGGACGGCCATAGCTCCTCACCCCAAACTCGGATCGAGATGAGCTCTAAACCAAAGTTGTAGCTCTCGTCCAGAGCTTTCCAACGCCATGTCGCACTCCTTGAGGCGACGTCGGGAAGAGGTCGATTCCCGACTTTTAGTGGTCAGAAGTCAAACTGGCAGTTTGATTCTCGGCCCTTCTTTTGCCCATAACTTGGGCTGCAGATGTCTAAATGGGCAATGCGAGGCCATTTTGGACATCTACGCTTCAAGAACTTTCCATTGATATAAGGAACACACAAGGCGAGGAGATTTGACCCCTCAAATCGTCTTCTGAGTTTTTGGGAATCCCAGAGGACTCCATTTTCCCACTTTTTGGGAGTGTGAGTTGCATTCTCACACTTAACCCCAAAGTGGGGTTGCGACACACAAGCTCATTTGCCTAATCAATTAACTCAAAATCAAGATATTATCACACCATATCCCTTGTAAATTTTGTAACAACAAATTTAAAATAACAACCTCATCAATGGCCATAATCATAGGCATGTTGCAACCCTACTTTGAATGAGTGTGACGATGAAACTCACACTCCTGAAATGGGGACTTGGGAGTTTTCAAGGACTCTCAAAACTTCAAAGTTCGGTTGTAGGGGTCAAAACACCTTAAATCGGAATGTTCCTTATATCATTAGAAAGTTATCAAAGTGTAAATGTCGAAAATGGGCTCGCATGGGCCATTTGGATATCTGCAGCACAAGTTATGGCAAAAAGAAGGGTTGAAAGTCAAACTAGCAGTTTGACTCCCGACCAGTAAAAGTCGGAAATCGACCCGACCTCGGTGTGTGCAGGTGGAATGCGACACACCATTAGAAAGCTCTCAAGGAGTGCTACAAGTTTGCTTTAGACATCATCCCAATCGAAGGTCTGAGCAAAGAGGTATGATCTCGTGAAATCCCGGGAATCCAAACCAGGACAGTTTCGGAACTCCTCCTTGGAAATCTCGGGACAAAAAGCCATTTGGATGTAGGTGCCACGGAGAGGCACAAGGAGAACCCCGGGACATGGGAAGGAGGTAGTAGCCCCTTCAAACATTAGAATAATTGAGAAAGTACATGGGGGGGAGGAAGTGCCACCGGATGGTGGCATCATCCGTCCTGAGAATGTACGGAGAGGCACAGAATATACTATATGGGGGAAGGTGGTGGCTTCCCCCGAATTCTGGCCGTGGTGAGTCATGTGAGTCCAAAGTTACCCATGATTTGTCTTAGCATTAACGGTGTTCTAGAAAATGATCTAACCAACTTGTTGGTTGGTTTGATGCAAGTTTGAGTAAGTAACTAAAACTTGTCACTCTTCCTAATCCCATCTCGGACCTTCAGCACGCCCCTCTACCCCTTCTAGTGCTGAGAGCTGGGAGCATGTTCCGAATTCCTTACAATTCCACTATTTAAGTAACTTAGGTCCATCTTGGGCTTAACTAAGAACTTGGGAGCGCGTCAAGGTAGGTTTTAATTCTAGTTAGAGTTCTTAGTTTTTAGTTTTTTAGTTTTAACTATAGTTCTAATTCTAATTTTCAAAAATATTGTGATTTTTGTGATTTTTTTTTTTGATTTTTTGTGAGCATGAAAATCAGATGATCATTAGAAAGGCACATTGGATATTTTTTCAAATGAACATTTTTCAAACCATATGGATGTAAGCATAAACACACAAAAAATTGTCAACTACAACAGAAGTTCATAGCCAAGGTTGTCTAATTGATTAAAGTGTTGACACTAACCAAATTAGACAACCTAGCCTAACATAAGTAATAAGCGAATAGGCTAATTCTTACATAGCCTAGCCTTATATATATTTAGTAATATTATAAAATTAAAAATTTTATTCATTTTAAGATATATGATATTTTAATATTTATTCAAAATAAAATAAAATTTTATTAAATTTTATATTAAATGTAATTTTAATATATATAAACCCATTGTTATGTATAGTGTAATTTGGTTATGATGTTTTTAATTTTCAAAAAGAATTAAAATTTTCCCAGAAATGTAAATTGTGTTTGTGTTTCATTTAATTTTTGTTTGAATATTTGGCTTCTATAATGACCCAATTTTCTCCTTTTTTAAGGAAATAAATAAATAAATAAAAATTCAGTAAGCCCTAAATTCCTTCAATCAGGGTTTAAAGTTTAGGAATAAGGGTTTTAATTGTATTTTTAAAATATAAATACCTAATATTATGTATGTTTGGTCAATGTAATTTGGTCAATAAAATTTAATTTACAATATATGAAATAATGAAATATTTAATTAATTAATATGTGGGTTTATTTTTTTTGCATTTTAAAATATATAATATCTTAATAAAAAATCATGTTATAAATTTTAAATAAACATTAAATATAGTTGAAAGATATTTTCAAACTCATAAATGAAAAGAATTGTTAAATGGACCAATGCAAAATTGTTGGTATTATATGTACATGAGGGTATTATAATATTGGCCACATTGATGGTATAAGGTTGTTTCAATAAAATTTTGATGTGTAATTGCAATACCCTCATTTTAATGATAGTTCATACCCCTCCAATAACATAAACCAAAATAATTAAGCCCATGGTGTTTGCAGATTACCTTAAATAGGGTATTGTTTTCCTTTTATATTTTTGTATGGCTTTGCAATACCCCTCCAAGTTTCAATAGATATGTGATGGAACCCAAACAATTTTTAATATATCGTAAGAGAAGTATTGCACATGCATTGTGTAATTCTGGGCACAAGCAATACCCCTCCAATAACTTGGACCAAAATAATTCAATCCATAGTGTTTACAAATTACCTTCATGAGGATATCGCATTCCTTCTAGGTTTTGTTTGGGCAATGCAATACCCCTCTAGGAGCCCATGGTGTTTGCAAAAAATCCCAAATAAGGTATTGCTTTCCTTCTAAGTTTTGGTATGGTTATGCAGTACCCCTCCAAAATTCTTTAGATATGTTATGGAGCCAAAGGAATTCTGATATACCTTAATAAGATTATTACATGTGCAGTAAGTAATTTTGGGCACAAGCAATATCCCTCCAATAGTTTGGACCAAAAAATTCAATCCATGGTGTTTATAGAACACCCTCATGAGGGTATTGTTTTTCTTCTAGGTTTGAACTTTTTTTTTTTTGGGTAAATAAAGGTTTTTTGGTTTGAGTGCAAGATTAGAATCAATTTTTTCATAATTTCATCAAACATACATATAAGAATATGTGGGAATGTATTTCTAATTATTAACACAAGATGTTGTAAAATGAAAGTAAAATGCCTTAGATAAATTTAAAAATGGGTGACATGTGTTACAAAAATGTGCAAAAATGACCAAATCCAAAACAACCCCACCCTAAAATGGGGAACATGTCATAATGGTAAAAATGTGGTTGCCTCAAAAATAAATTACTACCCTAAACAATTGCTAAGAAGGGTATTGCATTCATGGTGGTTTGTTTTCAAGTAATTTGCAACTTCCTTTGCAACTTGTAGATTAGGTGAACCCTATAACTAAAACAAAAAACCCACCTAGATCTCAATTCAAAATATTGCTCAAGTAATCTAAATCACCAAGCTAAATAATTCCAACTTTTAGTTTACTCCATGATGATAATGAATTCTAGTTCTTTAAATAAACTAGTTCACAAAATCATTCTTGTAATCCACACATGCATCCTGTTATATATTATTACACCTAAGTAGGAATCATACTGAAAGCTTTTAGGTACTAATCAAGATCTATCATCACCTTGAGGTCGATAGAGAAAGTGTGAAGTTGGGCACCCCAAACATTGGCAGCTTCAGTGTCATTGAGATGTCATGATGCCACCACAGCCACTAAAGACGAATCCAAACCTCTAGAAAAAAACACTCCAAATGGCACATTAATCATGAGCCTCTTGATAACTACTTGCAAGGTCATGTCCAGCCACACCCATATAATAGATCTTCGTCAATATTGGAGTTGCAAGCTCAAATAAAAATTCCTTACAATAGTGATTCCCCAATCAATCCTCAGCAAGTTTTTTTCCAATTTTTTTGTCAGATTCTCTCCATGAATTTCACAAATAGATTTGTGTTCTTGAAGCTTGTGACAAATCCTAAATAACATGGATGGAGAGAAACATAGACATAAATAGACTCCAAAAAGTTAACAAGATGAAAAAAACATGGGTGGAGATCAATCACTTTTTGAAGACAACACATAACACATTTAGATCATATGGAATGTAAGGGATGATGTACTTTGAATACCAAGATGGGTTGAAATATCTGCAAAGTCCTTTTGCATGCATTGAAGATGATTAAACAAAAATTCCAAGAAACTTCAACATTTGGCATGATCAAACATGGCCTGAAAGAATTGGGAAATTATTTTTGAAAACAGAAATTTAGAACAATTTGCAGCAAGAAGTCTTGATTTTCATTTAGGTTTCATAACACAAAGTTCTTGTTTGATGCTGCTTTTAACCTAATTTATTGGAACAGATGTGACATGGTGGGAAAATTTCAAAACGTTCACAATCGTCCTTCAACGCCTTCATTTCCGAGGCAAAATACACAGCCATTGCACCACAAAAAAACAAGCAGATGATGAGATCTCAATCCATGTTGTTGATCAAATTCTTGCCTATAGTTTTCCTATTTTGATTTTACAACAGTAAGTCTTGTTGTTGCACATTGAGATGGAATTGCAAGAAGGAAAGTTGATGGAGTTGGTATCATGGTTTCCCCAACCCATGTAAACTGGTGCTATTCGAATTGGGTCACAAGCAAATATGAAGGATTTTCATAGCTCATGCATATAGTTTTAAGTATAGCAAAACAACGACGAGCAGCGCTTGTCATCATTCTTTTGCTCCTGCAAGACCACAACATAATGATGATGAGCAATAGTTGCTTGTTGTTATTTTCTCACACTTACAAAGCAATAGAAAAGGCTAAGGATGACACAATGACAATGTCGTCATTGTTTTCTTCACAATTTTTTATTTATTTTTTAAAATACAACGATGGCACCGTTGTCATCTCTTCACGGCAACAAAATAAGAAAAGAGAAGGAGAAGGGAGCTTACCTTCAGGCTCCCACTTCTGCCACCACCTTGAAGCTACTCTTGCTTTCGCACTCCTACTACCACCACGTTGACATTCCTGAAGCTCCCAGCCTTCGAAGCTACTGTGGATTTTGCACTCTAGAAGCTCTGATCTACTCAAGCTCTCTCTAGGTTGGAAGCTTTGGCGATGGAAGTGAGCGCAAAAGGAGGTGGGTGGGGAGGTAGTCAGCAGGATGAGGGAGGTAGGTGGGTTGGGGTAGGTAGGAGCTTCCCAAAAAAAACTTGGGGTCAGGGGTGGGCCAAAAAAAAAGTGATGAAAAAACTGTTCCCAGAAAAAAAAATACTGAGCTAGGGGAAAAAAAGGAGCATAAGAAAAATACATATACTGACCAAGTAAACTGACCCCTGGGGGACAGTTTCATCTTATCCATGAAATCCCAGAACGGGATTTTTTGGATGGTGCACTGGTGGGTGCTGGGTCACTCAAGCCAAAAAACACAACGAGCTCTTCATGTGTAGAGACAGCTAGATGAATGAACTAGCCACATATAATAAGGTACTAGGTAGGAATAATGATGGCCAAAAATTGCTCTTGTAGACCTACATCACATGTACTACCTTAAACATGCAAACATATATTATTATTATTTATTATTCTGCCTGAATAATTTCTCCCCTAGGGAATAATGGCTTGCAACTGTCAGTTCATTTGTTGGAAATTGCAGGAACCCAAAACTCACTCAGGACCACAACAATCAGAAACAGAATTCAATGTTATGCTAGGAATGATGATCAACACATGAACCTAATTTGTGTTACTGGGAAGTTATGATCGGAAACAGATCAACAAGCTGCTGCAATTCTTGACTGAGCTACTAGCCTGGGAGCATTCAATCAACAGAAAAGTTTCCAAACTTTGCTAGATTTATAAGAATCATGCACTAGAAGATCAGCAGATTAACAGTACTAATTATACTACTAGGTAGTTCCAAGTGAAAATATAGTTTTATTTAAGAAGAGAAAAAAAAGAAGGGAGAACTTTGTAAGTTCTGATACACTCATTCTCTAGCTAGCTACTAGTACTGGGGACAGGATCACTAGCTAGACCAGCAGCAGTCTTGATGGACAAGCTAGCTAGCTGCAACAGGAAGCTGTAATGAATTCATCAGGATTTCAGGAGTCCTAGCTACTCGGGTGCAGTAATACAATGAATGGGGGAAAAAATACATCTTCTGAAGACTGCTCATCAGGGAATGGATCATCTTCTGCTTCAACACTTTGAACACATGAAGAAGAAAAAACAACAAATCTAGTCTGGATCTGGTGTACTAAAAAGCTGCAGACTTGGATTGTGGAGAGTTTGTGGAGCTTGATCGGCCTGATTCCCGGCTGTACTGCTAGCTGGTAGTTTATGTCCCTTGAGCACATCAATCATTGGTTAAAAAAAATTCTCCTCGCATGAATACCGTGAATTGCAGATGCAGTTCATGAGAGCTGCTGCTGATGATCGTCGTCGTCGTCACCGATCGGCAACAAGCTAGAGTTTCAACAGAAAACTTGCTGAGAAGAGCATGAGCGAAGAGAGCAGCAAGATGTAACTGTACTGATGTACAAGCAGAGCAGTTGCTGCATTGGGGCTAGGAGCTGTGGCCTTAGTAGCAGGAGTAGAAAGAGTGGGAGCCGCCTTTGCAGGAGCCTCGACAGGTACTGGAGCTGTAGCCGGAACAGGAGCAGGAGTGGGAGCTGGCGGTAAGGCTACCAATCCCAAGGGGACTAGAACTCCACTGATCTGGAACATGGTCAAGTTGTAAGGGAACTGGGTGATGTTGGTGAGGATTTGCACTGTAGGTGTCACGCCGACAGGACCAATGAAGACTTCACCGCCAGTTCCATCGGTGATGGTGAGCATGCCGTCTTGTCCGAATGCGTTGCCAGTGTCTTGGTACAAGGTGGTCACATTCTCACCTGCGTTGAGACCTCGCAGCTCGTCCACTGTGAAGTAATTCATCAGAACGTGGTATCTGAGAACGTTGGCAATCTCCCCTGTCGTGAACTTGGAATTGGCAGCCAGCCATGGAGTGAGGACATCGTTGCTGGGAACCATGACGCTGTAGGTTCTGAACGCTGCTAGCTGCTGCGCCACTCCCGTGCTGCTCAATAGGGTGTTGAATTGGGAATACTGGGTGAATCCCAGTAACACCGCCGTCAGGTTCTGTCCTGACACCGAGTGCACCAAACTTGTCATCACCAATACAACCACCAGCATCAGCTGCTGCATTTGATCTAAACTGCACATCTTCCGAGACTTCGACATCGTGCCTTGCAGTGATTGTTCTTTCTCCCCCGCGGGATTGATCTGTCTGTCTGTTCTCTTCAGCTTCTTCCTAGTCCAAAGCCTGCAAATGAATGCGCCAAAGCAATCCTAATCAGATCAGCATATATTCGTTAATAGCAATTGATAATATTAAGCTACTCTTGAGATCAACAACACTGAAACTGCTTGGATCGATCTAGATCCTGAACAAACAAGCAAAAACAACAATCACAGACAATGCGTATAACACGGATTTTTTTTTAACCGCAAAGCTAGCTAGCGAGTACAATGAGATCAATGATCTGAGAACTACTGCATTAATATGCAGAAGCAGCTTGCAGCACAGTTGTAAAGTAGTATAACTGATAACACTAGTAGTGCTAACAGCAGCAGCAGGTCAAAGTGTAGAAAATGAGAGAAAAAGGACTAGACCTCGGGGAGTCCGAGAATGGAGCTAGGTGATGCAGCACCAGCAGCTCAGGGAAAGTATAAGGACTCTGATTCCAGCTAGCTAGTGCCCCGGATCAGAACTAGATTTAGTAGCGGAAGATGGTGGAACTGAACTCTAGAGAGAGAGAGAGAGAGAGAGTGCGTGTATGTATGTGTGTCTAGATATAACAGATCACAAGAGATGAAAGACTTGTTGTTCACTAGCTAGCTGGAGAAAGTAGAGGAGGGTGGGAGTGGGGGTAAGGAAGGAGGGGAGCAGAGGGATCAGCTGATCCTCGCTGCACGCCAGCAATGATCAGCTGGGTGGTAGTGACAGGAAAGCAAATGCAGGTACACGACGACAGTTGGGTAGTGTCCAGAGTGCAGACATCCAACTGATCAAAACAAAAGCAGCAGCAGCTGCACCAAGCAACCAAGCAAACAAGCAAGCAAGCAGGCCGACCGACCGGGTCCCACTCACAAAACCACCACCGCCAGCTACTTATCAGCATTATTTTTATTCAACTGGCCAGACTCACTCCAGAGTGAACCAGTACCCACCAACTGGTTCAGCCAACTGACCCCAGGAAACAGTTTTCTGTTGGCTAGCTGAACCAGTTCCCCTAGTTAGCTAGCTAACCATGGTGGTTACCACAGTTACATTTTCTTTAATACCTAGCTACTAATAAACAACCTGGTGTCACTACTAGGTTTTTAATTAGGCAGGCAGGTAGGTAGTAATTAGTAAACAACAAACCAAGTGCGCAGCTCTTACTTATATGTATAAAGTATAAACCATTCTACTTACCTAGTGTTTACCTATTTTTCCTACCTATCTACCTATCTATGCAAACCTCCTTGGATTACAAAATGGATTACCAAAGGTGAAACCAAGTATTATTATTGCAGTTGATGTTCATCCACAACTGAGTCATAACGGACATCCAGTGGATGGTGGTGCTGGCAGCAGCTGTTTGCTCATTCTGGCCACCCACACCTAGCCACTGCACCATGATGGATGGATGATAAGTGATTAGGAAATAGATTTTTCATTGGGTTGCAGTTGTCGACGATTAACCATGGTGGTTAGTTTGGTTGCTTTTTTAACTACTTATAGTTTATGTACAGTAAAAGCAGCCCAGGTTGCCTATGTATAAACACTCTATCTACTTACTCTGTAGTCACCTATTGTCTTACCCATCTACCTATATGTAAGGTATGTATACGACCCTACTTCTGACATTATAGGTTACCAAGGTGAAACCGAATATTAACTCATGAATAGAGAGAGGTTCATCAACAACTGAGTCATAATGGACATCCAGTGGATGGTGCACTGGTGGGTGGGTATGCCATATCTGGCTGGAGTTGCTTACATTTTTTTAAATGATGTCAATTCAAAGTTTAAGGTATTTGTTTAAGATATTGGAGGGTAAATTTTTAAATATTTAGAGAAAAAAATCCTCCTTTAAAATCTTGAAAAAAAAATTTAGTTCATAAATGAGAAAATTTTCAAAATCTGTAATTTTCTGTTTATTACTCTCGAGCAATAGTTTTTAAAAGTTTAGGAAATATGTTAGGCCTCCCAACAAAAATTTGAAATTTTTTGTAGACTAAGCAATGCATTTTGAAAATATAGTTATAGATTTTTATTTTATTTATAAATAATTTTAAATATTTATCAATTGTCACAACCACCATACTAATAAATACACAAAGGTAGAATATAGCATTGTTATGTGGTTCTTTACTTTTATGAAGAACTTCCTGTTCCAGTTCTAAAAAATATTTATTACACAAATTCATCGACAAAAATTTCGAATAAGAAGCTTTGGATGAATAAAGCAAGGGGAAACATATCACCAGAAGAAACTTTTGGGTTTTCCAATCGAAATCTTCATATTTTTTCACATCACTCTCCTTCTCTTGGGAGGAGCAAGAATAATTTGCTAAATTCATTTTTTTTTAAAAGAAGGGAAAATATTCAATAATTTTTTTTTTTCCCACCATACATGGAGCACCCGTAGCCTTACATTATAGCCAAAACTGGCATAATGGATGATTCTATGGCCTTGTATGAATTAATCGTTTTTTATCCATCCGATCCTATTTTTAATTTGATGTGGAGACAAGGTATGTTTGTTATATTTTTTATGATTCATCTAGGAATAACAAAATCTTAAGGGGGCTAGAGTATCATTGGAGGGCTACTGAGAAATAGGTAATATTTTTTTTCAAATCAATTTGTCTTGTTGTAATGAAGGATGTATATATAATAGCAATCACATTTAAAGCATAGCTTCCAATTTTGGGTCCAGTTCTTCAAAAAAGAAATTCCAATTCTGAAAAGCAAACTTAATTACGATATGTGTCTTACTACCCAAAATCAAACCAGTAGTTTCAGGTCATAATTAAATTAACTACAAGTTAACATCAAGTAAACCACGGTTTTAGTCATGTTCCTTTTCAACCATAGAAACATATTCTTCCGTTCCCTTTTCGCACATAAAGAGAACAAGGAACTTGATTGTTTCTAATCTAACTCTAGACTTGTTTAGTTGAAGGACTTAATGTGCCAAGGACATCTCCTCCCTTTTTTCAAATCCTCATTTTGTTAATATTTATGCAATTTGTGATTGTTGTCAAATCAGGAGATGGTAATCTTGGATGACAAGGCCTTAGACCACTTGGGAAGTTTGCAGTGGATTTTTGTTTCACATGTTTAGAGGTGGAGATTAGTCTTAAGTTACAAAATGAAGTATGAATGTCGAAGCTCATCAATGCATGATTTGTCATGTGCAAGTGACATAAATGTTTAGCAAGGCGTGTGAATGGAACGAAATCAGGGTGCAAAGGTGTTAAGACAAAACCAAGTGCAATGGGTGGTATCAAGGAACTTGGTTTTTAGTTCCATTTTTAAATCTCAAAAAATAAATAATTTTTTATTTTGTATTTAGTTCTGATTCTAGTTCTAGTTTTGAAAATGATACCTAATTCTATTTGGTTTTTACCAACCAAAATCAACAATTCTAACCCACTAAAGCAAACAACTACCCAACACTGATATAGAGCAATGACATTTATCCCCTTTGTAATTTAAGTAACACAATTGATTCCCTAGTATTTAGAAACTACAAAATGGTGATCCATACAACCCAAAAGAAATAGGTAACAAGTAAGGTGTCTAACTCTAATATTGTTATAGAGACATATTTAGCCTTTATGTGGTATTGAAATTCAAAATGTGCATGTAGGTGTTTTTTTTTTTTTTAATTATTATTTTAGGGTAGATGTTTTGTTGATTGATTGCTCCTTTGTGTTGTGTTGCCATAATGATGGCCTGATTGAACTTGTTGATAGAGGAAACATGAATTCATTTGTCTTGTCAAGTTGCACCTTTGCTTATAATGTTATGTTTTGTCATCTTCAAGTGTGGATTTTTCGTTTGGGTTAGCAAGTTACATGTGAATCAATCAAACACACGATAATACAAAAGACCTTAATTTAACTTCACCAAAAGATAAATTTTTCTTGACCAAATTTTCTCGACTAACTTTTCATGAACAAAATGAACACAATAAAACATTTGAACCTAGTGTTGACAAAAATGACAAAAAAACACTAAATTTGCTAACTTAATGTGGCATATTAATGCCTTCATTTTTTATTTTGTCAATGTTTAACAACTTTAACATGGGCAATAATGTAATGCCCAACCTTCTTCCTCCAAGGTTTGTAATAAGATAGTGTTCATTGACTTGGTGACCTTTTCCTTGCTAAAGATTTGTGGGACATCCCTTTGGTCATGGTTGGCCCATATATCATGTTGTTTTGTTTTGTTTTGATGTTTTCAAAAATCCAATGCCAACATTGCCTTTAGGAATTCGGTTATCATCTTGTAATAAACAACAACTAGGTTCCAAAACTATTTGCAATCTTCACACACAACTAGACTCTCATGGTTGCTTGAATGTTACTACATATATTATATGTAATGTGCAACAAAAAATGACAACAAAAACGTGGTACATGGAGCTATGAAGGTGGTTCATAATAGGCAATGGACCCATATATCTATTCCTCCATTTGTGCAATGAGATGAAAAAATTATTATTATTACTCATGATGGCAATGGGCACACATGTACTTGTGAATGTCTTGAAGTGTGACTTAAATTTTCTTCTCCTTCGGCCCCACACTTTTTATTAGTACTTGTGCACATCATGTAGTACTTGTGCACATCATGAACAATTGATGGTATTTTGCAAACTCTTCAATTATTTTTTCATAACTTTAATCACAAAATTCAAATGTAACATGTATTTAAATTAAGGCACTTGAAAGGGAAAAAAACCACATACTTTAAAATCATTTTTGTAATTTTTTTTGTGACCATTGTCTCACATTATAGCCTAATCATGAAAACACCAATGGGCCTATAATTTGGATGACATGTTAATGGTTTGTTCATTATGTGCCAACAGTTAAATTGCAATTTATATCGAGTTAAGTACTTGATGGTTTGTATTCATGGACTTGATTAAGTCACTAATTCAACCGATTCAATGTAACAATCTCCTCTAGTGCATAATATATATTTGTTCATATACTTTTCCATGGGTGTTAGTTTTTTGTCATCTAGCAACATATGTTGGATGAATTTATTAACAAAACTTGAATACCATAGTACTTTGGTAACTTTGACACAAATTATATTAATTGTAAAAATGTTGAATTCAAAGATTGTCATATTGAGAAAACCAATAACCATTTATTTGTAAAAGCATACAAAAGCAATGTGAAAAAAAATCCAATTTGTGAAAAAAATTGTTCTTGCAAAAATGAAGATTAATTTGCAAAATCATTTTTGCTAATGCCATTGATGCCATGAGTCCAAACATTTAGGATTGTAATGCTCACTTTTAAAGAAAACCTTAAAATTCAATAAATTTTCAATGTGGTTTGAAATTTTATTATTTCATAAAGTCCAAGGAGACTAAAGATCAACATTGATGTATATAACATTTGTCAACATTAATTAGGAAATGGACTAGATGGTGGGACTTGTGAGTCATGACCACCTCGCAAATGATTGTGGGTTAAAATCATCACATGCCATGCTCATTATTGTTTAATATAGCCAAACTGAGTATGATACTTGGATGATTACATCAACTAGTTCTCCGAAACCATGTTCATTATTAAACCTTCAAGAAAAGTTGAGCAATCATGTTGGCACCCTATGGTGATGGTTCAAAAGTGGAACAAAATCAATAACCCAAAATGGTAGAAACTTGATCAATCACCCACAATTGAATAACAAGGTGTCTTCTTGTTCATGTTATCATAATACCTTGGCAGCTTTAGCACAAATTATATTATTTTCAAAAGATATCATATAAAAATTATTCTCTTAAAAAGAGAATTTGTGTGAAAAAAAATTTAGATACTTTTGAAATATTATGAAATGTTCTATTTTTTAAAATGGAACTTTCAAAATTAAATAATTGCCTAATAGACATGTGCCAAAGCCCCCAAGGTACTACGGTACTTTATTTTGAAATTTATTCAATGATCAAGATATTTTTTTTAAATTGCACAAAAGATGAGGACAAATGATTCATTACCCTTTTATTAACATATTAATGTTTTGAGAATGTATCCAAACAAAAATTGTAATTGACAAATTTGAAAAAATAAACCTTGAAGACATTGGTTCAAAAATGCATTCCAAAAATGCAAACATGATTTTTTATAATAAGTTAATGAGGAAAATATGCAATTATGTAATGAGTTTAATTAATGTAGCTAACTCAATATAATTCTATAATTTCATAATGAAATTTGGGAAATACATAATTATAAATTTTAGTGATGATAATTCATTGTAATTGATTTAAGTAGGATGACTATAGGGTCCCATAATATTTCATCCTACCAAATTCCAACCCAAAATATGTTTAACCCATTCCCAATAAAGGAATGAAAAGGTGTATTTTCAAATTTTTGTCTTTATATTTAAGCTTTTTTTCCCAATTTCACCATACTTGTGAGTACATTTTCTGTACCTTTTCCACCAATTTGCATCCCATTTTTTTAATTGAATTTTAGTCTAATCAAATTGAGTTTTAGCCTGTTTTTTTAATTGAATTTTGTTGAATTGGAATGTAATTGAATTCAAATCAAATCAAATTCCAATCAACATATTTGAATTCAACTCAATTCAATCTGAATTCAATTCAATTCAAGTTGCATGCAATCTCATCCAATCTTTTCATTCAGATGGAACTTAATTTTCATAAAATCAATTCATTTTTTTCATCAATTGATCAATTGATTGTCATTAGTAATATATAACCACATGGAGCCCAAGTTGATTTTATATTTTCATAGGTCTTCAAATTTAATTTGTGAATGTATAAGAATTTAATAATATGATATACCCTATTATGTAAAGTAAGAAATTCCAATTTAAGCCTTTAAGGTGATATTTAGTTTGGTTTGAAGTTACATAACTTCTATTTGATTTCAAAAAAATTAGTGAAATAAAGCTTCCACTATATGTATAGGTCAAATTTCATAGGCACATTAATTACAATCTATGGTATGCAATGAATGTACGAAACTTTAGTTTAATGATTCATTTTTTCTTTTCATTTTGTTATATTGCACATTAATATGTAGCACCAAAAGTAAGGCAACAAAGTTTCAAGATGATTAATTTTAGTCACATTAGTCAAAACTTTATAAATTTCCACGTAGGCAACACATCCACCACATATGTATGTATATCATTGTGTTTAATTTGACTAAATTTTAAATTGATAGTTTTTGTTAGTCATAAGAGACATACCTAGTCTTAATATTGGTCAAAATAGACATAGTCATTTTAAACTAAAAGCCTTAATTATATAATCAATTTAGTTGTGATGTTATTAGCATGTTAAAACCATGACATTGGTGTAGTGTATCCTCACACAACTTGAACTTGTTGTATAATGTACCATGCATTCAAATCATAGTAATTTTATATAAACATTGTTGTATGTGTCCAATTTGAAACCTATATTGTTTACATGTGAATTTTTTATTTGATCCAATTTATATGAACCCAACATGGTTTAACAACTTTAATTTGTTTTTAAATATCTTAAATAAAATATCTTAAATGTTTTAATTATAATTACATTGGATTAATTTATGTCATACCAAGTTTGATTTTAATAGTGTACTTAATAGTACACTAGTCATCTCTTAAAACAGGACTTACAGAACTTCAAGAACTCCCTATCAAATTTGTTTGGGGCAAGCGAATTCATACAAGTGAATGATTTTATAAAGTCTTGACTTTGTGTGTGAAAACTACATCACTTATAATGCATCACAATTTAGCCTCGGCTGTGCTTAAGTAGATGGCTAACCTGTATTCTGAATTTCTCCAAAGGCTGGAAAGAAGTAGTACACTGCACGTCATTCACACTAAAATCCAACTGTCAGCAAACCCATTGCATGCATTGATCGATCCACACCCAGAAATAAATAATAGAACTAGAACAAGAATCGAGACATCCCCCAACATTTCGTGAGAATTGAGATCCTCTGGGAATTGAGAATAATTGGAGAGAACTATTTGGGGATGTCTTGATTGGAGACTTTCACAACTGCCTCAAACATTTGGGGGGCATTCAGGGCACATCCCTACACAACCAACACAGAAAGGCAAAAATAGTACACTCTCCATGCAACCCACTACTATGACCAAGGATCTCTGAGAGGAACTTGTGTCCAAATCTCTACCAAAAAAAATTTACAATCTGCAGCAATAATGGCAGCAGATAATGTTGCTTTCCGTATCAAACAACCCTCCCAGTTGTTCATTACTCCATTTGTTGGTCAAGGAACCAAGAGAAAGGGTGAACTACTACAACAGTGCAGCTATCTGCTTTAGAAAGCAAAAACTCAAAACAGCACATTAAAGAAGGTTCATGAAGCTTTTGTTGAAATTGTTGGCCTGAAACCATTGGAGGGGGATTCAGAATCACCTGATTAGGAAAAAAATAGATGCATCGTCATCCCCCAGCTTCAGGAACAAGTCTGCTTATTGGTCACAGAAGGAAACCCAACACCCACCTCTGCCGTTTAACATTGAAACATAATTCCTGCTGCTGCCATGCAGCAGGAGCATGAGATAGGGAGATGGATGAACAAACTTCTTGGTGGGCAAGAATTTTTTGGCTACCACAACAGAATTTTTCTTACTATGCTTGAAGTAAGTTGAGCACCCATCTCCCCATCTTCAGCAGCTGGCAGAAAAAAGAAAATAAAAAAATAAAAAACAGGTGGTTGGTTGGTCTTGAGCACGGTTTCATTCAGCAATAGTTGTCCGCCACGCTTTTTACCCCCCCTCCAGTGTCATCAATATCCTCAAAATGCCACAATCTTCTTCAACTGCTGCATCCAAAACAGGAGCAGGAGATGGGGATGAAGGAACAAAGGCCAAATGGAAGACCCTCAAGGTTACATTGGATGTTATAACAACAGACAAGCGGGATACACCAGCTGCGTGTCCGGTCACAGCAAGTGCATGGTGAGCACTGCTGAAAATCCCCCAGTCTTCTCCGTGTCTCATTCACATGCTCATGATGCACCACCTCTACTGAAGGAAACAGTTGCACTTCTGTCCCATTGGAGAGTTTCATGAGATCTCCTCTCAATGAAGAAGAGCTTGCTATTATCTTCAATTCATCTCTTTCCTGCAGGGAGGCATCATCAGGCAGCCTTAGCAAATTAAAAACCTGACGAACTGAGATGTTAGGTATTCTCTATTCTCTTCCATTCATCCTGAACTCTGGCTGCCCATATTTCCTGACAAGGGGAAGAAGACACCAAGTTCATGCACTATTCAAGCTGAGACCACAGTGATTCTTCTTCTGTTTGTGTGCCTGCATGTATGGTGAGTTCAGAGACTGATCGAGAGAATTGAAGGCAGGGAAGAAAGGCACAAGGATGACAATACCTGAACAGAAAGCCCACTCTGCTGGTAGCTCTGGTCGTCTCCATCTTCCTGAATTCACCACCACCCATGATCTATTATCTATGAGATTGCAGAGGAAACAGAAACTAAGCCCTACACTTGAAGAAAGACAAAGGCAATTGAGGAGTGAATGTGCAGCAAGAGTCTGAACCTTGGTGTGCTGCTGCTGCTGCTGCTGCACCCATGAATGTGCTGCTGCAGACATTCCCCCTGCTGCTGCTGCTCCTGCATGACATGAAGAAAACTCAACCCTGTGAGAGCAATTTTGCAAAAAAAGTTCTCATAAGAAAACCTAACCTCCATGTCTGCTGCTAAGAGCTGGAGTATACACACACAACCACACACAAAACAAGAAACTCACCCACCCCAACAAAAAACCAACACGAACCACTGCAACACTCTGGAAACAACAAATTGGCAGCACTGAGTTCTCATGTCATAGGGACAGTAGAGGATGTTGAGAGCATCATCAGCATGAAGACCAAACAGTTGTTCTCTCTCAAATACTATTACTACAGAAAACACCCAAGTGTTTGTACAGATTGATTCCAAGTTGCAAGTGATCACAGCTCTAATCAAGCAAGAAAGCAAGCTAGTTGCAGCAAGCTTTCTTGCAAGCAAAATGCAATCTTTCTTCCAAGCAATAATGAAATCTTCCTTGCAAGCAACAATGCAAGCTAGTGGCTACTGATGTGGATGAACCCTAGCTCCATGGAAGGCACAAAGAGCACCAAAGTCCACCCACCCAAGTCTCACAACAACTCAAGGTGGTTGTTGCAGCAGTGTGGCAGGAACAACAGCAGCAGGATGAGCAGCAGGCAGCCAGGCAGCCAAGGAAGGAAGATGAAGCGTTTACCCCATGAGGAGTCGCCTGCTAGCTCCTCCTTGAGGTCGTCGACATGTTCTCTACTCTTCACCTTCTTCTGCCGCGTGCTGTCGTCGTCGTCGAGGAGCTTCTTCTTATTCTTCTCGCCGGCTTTGACCACCACACCACCACTACCAACCCATTTCTCAAACAAGTCGGACATTCGTATCCGCCCCGACTCCTCCGTCTTCAGATCCTCTGTCTTCAGAGCATACTCCAATATGGAGGAGGAGGCTGACCACTCCTCCTTGGAGTCCGCTACTACTACTGCTCCTCCCCCTGCAAACATACATGGCACTACCACCGGCAGCAGAAGACCCACCCAAAAAAACACCAATGCTGCGACACCCACACCCATTTCGATGACAATGCCGAAGACGAGAGAGAGCAACAAAACCCAAGAGAAGAAACAGAAGGAAAAAGCAAATCACCGACTCTTCAATGCCAATGCCTTCCAGAGCTCTCTTCCAACCAGCATGCAAGTACTAGAACCCTAGCTACTCTTCTTCTGGCACTGAAATGTTTGGCGACAAAAGTCTCGCGCCCGCGCGGGCGCGCACCGCTTGATTGCGGAAGGAGAAATCATCATCATCATCATCAATTCGCGTACTAGGTAATGCTGAAGCCTGACAACTCTTATGCAGGTTCATGGCCGCTCTTTATGAGGGGCCTCTCTCTTCTGGACTCATGCGCATTGCTGGTCCGTCCGTCCGTCCGTCTGCTGCTGCACAACACACCCATAAGGGGACTCGTGAGAAAGCGGCGATCCAAGCAAAAACCCACCATGCTTTTGCTGCAGCAATGGTGATGGTGATGATGATGGTGATGATGATTCTTCTCTGGTTCAGGGTTTGTTCTCCAAATGACCTAATCTGAGAAGAAGATTTTGTTGCTGAAACTACTGTTGCTACCCTGCATAAGCAGCAGATCCCTCTCTCTCTCCCTCAACTTTTTTTTCTTCTACAACAGCATTTCTTGCAACAGATCTTTGAACAGATTTTGGGTACTCAGTAATACTGCACCAAATGTTGAAGGCAAGATTGGCAAACTCATCAATAGGCCCTTCAGCACAACAACAGCAGCAGCAGCAGCAGCAAAAACCCAAATCCTTCTGGCATTTCTTTCTCCACTCCAAGAAGCAAATTGCTCACGGAGGCTGCTGCCACCATCCGGAAGATGGTTGGTTTTTCTTCATATCTATCTCTGGTTCAGGTGCTTCTTTTGCCTTGCTGAACCCACTTACTTGTTCATATCCATCTGTGGAAGGTGCTTTGCTGAAGAACCCAATGGATCTACTGCAATTGGTCTTGCTTTGACTGCAAGCATCTACTGTGGTGATTCAACGAAGATTCTCCAGCACACTGACATTGCCAGGTACATGTCTCCTGCAATGAATTTACTAGTTGCAGTAGTAACATGCAGTTTTCATTCTCTGGGTCAAAACAATCGGAGTGCGAAAAAGCTTGGATACATCAAATCCACTGCCAAAAGCTTTTTACACATTGGAATTGGGTGACGATGAGCCAGCTACTGCTGGTGCACAAAGACTTATTACAATGTGAGTGTGAGAAGCTTGAACACATCAAATCCACAGCAAAGTTCTTTACAGGCATTGGAGAACTGGGTGATGAGGCAGCCACAGTGGTGCACAAGAATTCTTACAATCTGAGGGCGAAAAGCTTTGATATATCAACTGCAAAGTTCTTTACAAATTGGAGAATTGGGTGATGAAACCAGCCACCACTGGTCCACAAGAATTATTACATTCTGAGTGTGAAAAGCTTGAACATATCAAATCCACTGCAAAGTCCTTAACATTGGGTGATGAGGCAGCCACCACCAGTGCACAAGAAATTATTACCTCACTCTTGGATCTAGGCAGCCAGTGAAGCACTCCTGATGGTGCTTGTTTCTCCTCATTACTGTACTTACACCTGGTGTTTGGCACTAAATAATTTGCAAAAGGTCTAAAAATAGCTTTCCTCAACATGACAGCAGCCAAATAAATCAACATGGAAAAAAGGGGAAATCCAACTCCAAAGAAAACAGAAAGCAAGACCAGAAGCAAAATTAACTGAGGAGTGCTTTGAGTGCCCAGTAACTGCCATACCATGCATGTTCATGGACCTTCAACAATGTTTATGGTATTGACAGCCTACCATAACATCTCCCCACTGACTTCATCTGCTCCCAAGGTCCCCAATTTTTGCTTAAGCATAGGTAAATGTCAAACATTAACTGACACATAACATTGCATAGAATGTAAAGAATGGGCAATTTTATGAAATCAATACTTAGATGTGTACATGTGCATTTTCTTTCACACAGATTTGAATTTTTAGTCTTGTAATGTCTAGATGGTTTTAAAGTTGGGTTTCTACTTCACTCTCAATCTGAGATAGCTTTCTTGTGTTGCACAACAAGATTAGTTTCGGTTTCAAGAATGCTGATCATGCTCCAGTGACTTGCTTTTAGTTTTCTCATTGCTATGGTTGCCCATCCAGACACCAAAATCTGCATTTTCAATGGGACACAATATGGAACAAAAAGACAACATGACTTCGATACAGAATCGTGACACCATTGTGAATTCACATCTACAACTAAGGAATGAGCACAGGATTCTCCAAAAACAGAGAAATCAAACTACCAAAAACCTCAAGATCAGATACAAGAATAAATAGGCAATACAGTGAGTGACATTGTGACACCACATAGTGCCTCATAGTGCCAGAACACACAGTGCCAATGTCACCAAACCAACATTCTGCAGCCAAGATTTTTACATTAAGATCTAACCACAGATATGGACTTTGCACATTGAATTCCTACTGCCTAGCCTCTGCAAAAGATGAAGCTGATCTTATAAATGAGGTATAGAGAGTAGTACTTCATCAGCTCCAAAAGATCTTGAGTATGATTTTTGTCTGATTGAACCTTAGTGCAAAAATTAGTACAAAAATTGCACATCCTGAGTGTCAGTCACATTTCCAGAAGCAACAGTTAAAAACTCAGTCATGATGTCAGTTTGCATGATGAGCAAGAGGCAAACCAGATCAAAAAAAAGGCAACAAAATTTATGCTCATTGTCCATCACATTTTGAGGAAGAGAAATCACAAGAGTTGGTTGGGATGGTAGTGACAAAAAAATTGTTTACTTGGTAGGGTGTTAGGGTTTACAGTTTACAGTTTAGTGACCTACATTTTAGTGCAGGGGGAAGCCACTCCAATATGTAAGAGCTTCCCAGATTTCAACTAGTGGAAATTCTTCACACAAGCATTTTCTTGTTAAGAATAGGTAGCCCTCCAAGAACTAAACTGTAAAAAAAAGTTAGGGTTTAAGGTTCAAGCCTTGAGACTTTGGAGTAGTCTAATAAGTGGTGTCTAAGTTGGTGTAGCTCAGATTTTGAGTGTGTCAGTGGGTTCTCATGACTTTTTGGATGAGATGTTTTTTGGATGAGGCTTTATCTCACAACGTGGCGCATATCGATGATCTTCCTCTCTTGGGAGATGCCCAAGTTGCTTTGAGCATTTTATTTTCATGTGTAGCTCATCGACCTTCTTATCGTACATGGACAATACTTCTTCTTTTTTCCTTCTTATTTCTTTTGGTAGGTTTTGAAAGGAAAGTTATGCAAATATGTAAGGACATTATGGGTCCGAAATCGTGAGAGTCTTTTCAAGGCCCCTTAACGAGGTGTCAAGTTCGACTATCGACATCCTTTGATGATATAGGCCTTCTCTCTATGAAGGATCATGCCCCATCTACTTTTTTAAGGAATTAGGCTTTAGTGGCTTCGTATTTGTGGTTTAGGTTTTATATTTTCGATACCCATTTTGGAGGAATATGTTTTTCAAGTTGAGGGGGGGCCACACTTGCTTTAGTCATGCTTACATTGGCCTTCCTCATGTAACTAGGGAGATGCACCTTTCTTTTGAGAATAACAATTACTGGCGCCCCAAGTCTATAAGCATCAACACAACACAACAACACAACACATCCCTTAGGTCTATCTTGGAAGATGACTCCATTTCCTCAACATCCAGAACCCGCATTTGTTCTTGTTTGGGCAAGGGGGCAAGGCTATGGTTGGTTACTAAACCATCTATTTATTCGTTTCGCATTGCACACTTTACTTTCACTTTTGTGTTATTTTTTCGTCTCGATTTGATTCAACCTTTGGCATCTAATCTTCTTACGTGTGAATGTAGACACGAATTAGATGTATTTGGCATGCATTTAATTCGTTAGCCATTTGGACGTTAGCAAATAGCTACACATGATGCCATCTGAGACGCCATGTATGCCTTCGCTTGAAAAAAATGAGCACACTGTATGGAAAGAACAATGGTACACCCTTACGTCAAGAATTTCATTATGAGTCAATCTTTACATGACCTGAAAAGACCAAGTTTTCGTTGCCAATGTGGTGGTTACTGACCCAATGTGCAAGACGATGACCTTGAGTGTCATTAGTTGACCAACAAGTGTAGTTACGGAACTTAGTGCCATTGCTAATATCTCCAAATATAGAGGGTTTCATGAAAGGCACCACTTTATTCGGATGGCCATGGAGGTGCACAACACACTTAAGCACGATATGGATCATTTTATCAAGGAATGTGCCTGTCTTTTCCATGATAGACGATCAAAAAGTCATTTATCCTGTCTTTTGCATTCAATTTTTCAAGCAACGTGTTAATATTACTTTTTAACGTGCTTTAGCTTCTATTATAAAAAAGAAAATTGTGTTGGCGGGTGATGTTTGTTCTAAACCTCCCATTATTATTAGATCGCATGATTTGCATGCAAGCGACATTAGAAAGGCTATGGGTGAAATAGTTTCCTACCATGAGAGGGATCAGCTCTTTCCCTTTTTTTGGTTCCTACAAGTTATTCATCTTTTGGCCTTTCCTTGGCCTTCCCTTTTTGTCTCCCATGTGATGGTTCTAGCCATTGACCTTTTATTAGAGTTTTGTGAGAACTAAAATTGGTGTAAAGACAAGACTTTTTGATACTTTTCAAAAAAGGGCCTCTATTTGAATGGTGTCCAATGTTTTTTTTTTACTAAACTTAGCTAGTTGGGTTCTTTTTTAAAAAATCAAAATGGCTAAAAAATGTGTTTTTTTGGTTTTTTAGATGCCAAATTTTGATGAAGTTTTCTATTGTTAAATCACCAAATTTCTCTATTGAGTTTCTTACATGAACCAAAAATGTGAAGGATTTTTTTTTAAATTTTATTTTATATTTGGTCTATAACCAAATTTGGCTAAATCTTCTTGCAAATGATCATAAATTTGGCTACATCACAAAATTGGAAAAATTAATAATAATAAATAAATTTAATTTATAAATTTTTTTTAAAAAAAAAAAACCTTCATTGTCCATATTTACCTTGGGGACCACTTTACAACTTTGGACTTACCCAAGTTCCAACCAAGTTTTTTCTTTTTCAAATTGTGGTTTAAAAAATTAGGGCAATTTTTTTTTTAAATTAAGAATTTTTGTCAAATTTACCTTTAAAAAAAATTCACAATTTTTTGTTGAAAAACGACCAAAATTTGTCGGGGAAAAAAAATCATTAGTTCTAACTTCTAGCACCTAACCCTAGCTTTCACCCTACAAACCTATTTCCACAAAAAAAATTACTTTTGCATTAAGGGTAATCTATAAATCTACACTTGTATTATTGTGGCAAATGGGGGTGGGGACATATGGCATCTTATGGTGGACTGAAATTGTCAGTGATGGTGACAAATGCGAACTATTGATCTTGCAAATGGTTACAAGCCTAGTGCAAATAGTTGAATATTGGCAACATTTTCAAATATGATAGCTAGAAATTGAGGCCCTTTGCATAGCTTTTTTTGGGGGTTGCCAAGTGGTGAAAATCACCACCAAAAAAATTATATATATATATACTAGTTGGTAAACTCATTTTGCAAGCAAAATGTTCAAGAGAAAGGTTTTATCACCTTTGAAACCTTCCCCAATGAATTCCTTTTGATTAGCCACATTTGCAATATATTATAGAAATCTGTAAATTCACCCTTTTTTCACCCTATCTTTGGGCCTCCTTTCACCCCCTAATTTCTCTTTTAGTGATATCCATAAAATAAGGAAATTTGTATTAAGTCTCAGTATGAAATGTTGAAACTTGGTATGAAATGCAAAATCTTAGCATATTAGCATAGTAGGATAAAAGAAAAGGGTGAAACTCAGAAAACTGTCAAAATTGATGGCTTTCAAACGTCCCCCCCCCACCCTTGAATGTTAATGTGCTTTTTGGCAGGTTTTCTTTGAGTCTCACCTTATTTATGACCAAACTCAAGGTACTGGTGTTGTCTTTTCCTAACTTTGCGGATACCTCCACTATGCATAAATATATTGGATTCAAAAGGTCAGGATAATTTGGCTGAAGAAAGGCAGTTTGCAAAATACTACTGCAAAGTCTTTCTTCGAACCAATTCCACCAGACTTTTGTTTCTATGTTCTTGAATCAGAATATGCTCCAAATCATCATCTTCTTCTTTCTTCAAATTCTGGTTTTGGGGATGACCACCAAAAATTTCTTTCCAACCGAATTCCTCTAGACTTTTTTTTGTGTGTTCCTGAATCACAAAATGCTCCAAATCTTCTTCATATTTTTTATTTTGTCGGACCACATATTGAGTAGCGGTGCTCTAAGTCATTCACATTCATCACTCTTAAAAGTTTTGGTCCATTTTGGGGGGTGGGGTGGGGGCGAGCTTTCAACTTTCCAAAAATCTCTAATGACATGTTATTCCTCACCCCCACCCCACCCACCTCCAAATCAAGCTTTATTTGGCGCTTGTTTTGCTTATCTTCTTGCACAAAATAATGTAGTGCATGAGTTGGCAAATGAACCCTCCCACTAAAGGTTGGCAAAGACACTATTAATTGATAGTGGCTACTCGTGATTGGGATGCAGGGCTTGCATACTTCCAC
>Ga0116227_10004982_pt1 | contig 28453 bp, 16 predicted proteins | sample S1TSphgellanicum_FD_89693 | JGI IMG/M metagenome (GOLD analysis project Ga0116227, IMG submission 89693) | Host-associated microbial communities from peat moss isolated from Minnesota, USA - S1T2_Fb - Sphagnum magellanicum MG | ecosystem: Host-associated > Plants > Peat moss > Unclassified...
ATTGTCCGGCGGCGAAGCCCAGCGACTGAAATTGGCGGGCCATCTGGCGGACAGCGCGGTGCGCCTGGACAAGGCGGCGGCGCGTAAAGGTTCGCTGTTCCTATTCGATGAACCTACCACGGGACTGCATTTCGACGACGTCGCCAAGCTGCTGCGCGCATTCCATCGGCTGATAGACGCCGGGCATTCCTTGTTGGTGATCGAACACAATATGGACGTCATCGGCGCCGCCGATTGGATCATCGATCTTGGGCCCGAAGGCGGCGACGCCGGCGGATTCATCGTCTGTGCGGGACTGCCATCCGACATCAAGCGCTGCGGCCGATCGCACACCGGAAAAGCCTTGCTCGACACGCAGGCGGAAACCGGCGAAATCGGCCACGTCGTCGCGGATGTCGGCACGCCGATCCCATACGCTGCCGCGGTGCGCGCGCTGGCGCCCCAGGCCATCGAAATACATGGCGCACGCGAGCACAACCTCAAGAACGTGGATGTGAATCTGGGGTTGAACCAATTCACGGTGATCACCGGGGTGTCCGGCAGCGGCAAGAGTACCCTGGCTTTTGACATCCTGTTCGCAGAGGGGCAACGGCGGTACTTGGAATCGCTCAATGCCTATGCGCGCCAATTCGTGCAGCCCTCCTCGCGTCCCGACGTCGATGCCATTTTCGGCATCCCGCCGACCGTGGCCATCGAACAACGCACCAGCCGTGGCGGCCAAAAGAGCACCGTGGCGACGCTCACCGAGATCTATCACTTCTTGCGGCTGCTATACGTCAAGCTCGGGATCCAATACTGTCCGGAGTGCGAGGCGCGCATCGAACCACAGTCGGTCGAGGCCATCGCGGCGCGCCTGCTCACCGATTATCGCGGCAGGTCCATTGCCTTGTATGCGCCGCTGATCGTGGCGCGCAAGGGCCTGTACACGGCGCTGGCCAAGTGGGCTCGCGGCAAGGGTTTCGCGCATCTGCGGGTCGACGGCGAGCTGAAGCCGACAGCGAAATGGCCGCGGTTGGATCGGTTCATCGAACATCAAATCGAACTGCCGGTCGGCGAGGTCAAGGTAAGCGCTGCCGGAGAAGCCGAGCTGCGCAGCCTGCTCGATGCAGCTCTGCAGCACGGCCGCGGCGTGGTCCATGTGCAGGCGGCATCGCCTGCGGGCAAAACGCCCGCAGCGGTGGCGGTTTTTTCCACCAAGCGGGCGTGCCCGAATTGCGGCACCGGTTTTCCGGAGTTGGATCCGCGCTTGTTTTCGTTCAACTCCAAGCACGGTTGGTGCCAGGGCTGCTTCGGCACCGGCCTGCAGCTGCCCGAATTCGACGCCGAGCAAAGCGGCGAGGAAGCGGCGTGGCGCGAAGACCTTGACGCGCCGGCGCAAGCCTGCACCGACTGCGGTGGGCAGCGCCTCAATCCGGTGGCGCTGCACGTGTTGTTCCGCGATCGATCCATCGCAGCACTGACCGACCTTCCGGTGCAGGATTTCTCAGCGGTGCTTGAGAAGCTCAAGTTGGTCGGTCGCGAACGGGAGATCGCGCGCGATCTGCTGGCGGAACTGGCGGCGCGCACCACGTTTTTATGCGATGTGGGTTTGGGATATCTGCAATTGAATCGGGCGGCGCCAACGCTGTCGGGGGGCGAGGCGCAGCGCATCCGCCTGGCCGCCCAGTTGGGATCCAATCTTCAAGGCGTGTGCTACGTGCTCGATGAACCCACCATTGGTCTGCATCCGCGCGACAACATCACCCTGCTCGACACTTTGGATCGATTGCGCGCCAAGGGTAATACGCTGGTGGTGGTGGAGCACGATGAAGAGACGATTCGACGTGCCGACCATGTGATCGACTTGGGTCCCGGTGCTGGAACGCGAGGCGGCCGTTTGGTGGCGCAGGGTACGGCCGCGGAACTGGCGAAGCTCGGTAATTCCGCGACGGGACGATGCTTGGCCACACCGCTCAAGCATTCGCGCTCGCGGCGCCGCCCCGTGACGCGGCAAACTCCCTCCGTCGATATCAGCGGAGCAACACTGCACAACCTGCGCAAGGCCGATGCGCGGGTGCCGTTGGGGCGCCTGACCGTCGTCACCGGTGTTTCCGGGTCCGGCAAGTCCTCTCTCGCCCGCGATGTGCTGCTCAGCAATCTGAAGCGTCTGGTCGCGCGCCCGACGCGCGCCGAGCGCGCCGCCCACAAGAGTGTCGAGATCGAAGGCTGCGAGGGCATCGCGGGTTGGCAATCGTTAAGCCGCGTGCTGGAAGTCGATCAGACGCCCATCGGAAAAACGCCGCGCAGCTGCCCGGCGACTTACATCGGCTTTTGGGATTCGATCCGGCGCTTATATGCCGACACCACCGAGGCGCGCATGCGCGGTTTTACCGCCAGCCGGTTTTCCTTCAACACGGCCGGCGGCCGTTGCGAGGCCTGCGAAGGCCAGGGCATGCAGCGCATTGAAATGAGTTTTTTGCCGGACGTGCAAGTGCTATGCGATACCTGCGGCGGCAAGCGCTTCAACCCCGAAACCTTGAGCATTCTGTTCAAAGGCAGGAGCGTTGGCGAAGTGCTGGCGATGAGCGTCGATGACGCCGTGGAATTCTTTGCCGCGCAACGCAGCGTGCAGCATCCCATCAGTCTGCTGGCCGATGTGGGCTTGGGGTATTTGAGCCTGGGCCAGCCGAGTCCAACGCTCTCCGGCGGCGAGAGTCAGCGCATCAAGCTGGTGACCGAACTTTCGAAAGTGCGCACCGATGCTTATGGTCAGGATATCGCGCGGCGCGAAGGTCAGCACACGCTGTATGTACTGGATGAGCCCACGGTGGGTTTGCACATGGCCGATGTGGAAAAGCTGGTCGGCGTGCTGCATCGCCTCGTCGATACCGGCAACACCGTGGTGGTGATCGAACACAATCTGGATATCATGGCGGAAGCCGATTGGATCATCGATTTGGGCCCCGAGGGCGGTTCCGGCGGCGGCCGGGTGGTTGCTCAAGGCGCGCCGGAGAACATCGTCGCCAAGGCTGGCAAAAGCCACACCGCGAGAATTCTGGGTGAATTCCTCGACGAGCGCGGTACCGACTGACGCCCGCGTTGGCCATGAAGAATATTCTCATCACGGGCGGAAGCCGCGGCATCGGTCGCGCCACCGCACTGATCTGCGGCGCCAACGGCTGGTCGGTGGGCGTGAACTATGTGCGCGACTCGCTGGCCGCCGCTGCAACGGCCGATGCGGTCACCGCCGCCGGCGGGCGCGCACAAATCATCCAGGGCGATGTCGCCATCGAAGCCGACGTGATCGCCATGTTCGATCGGGTCGAAAGCGCCTTCGGCCGGCTCGATGGCGTGGTCATCAACGCCGGCATTGGCGCACCGTCCCTGCAATTGGCTGACATGGATGCCCAGCGTCTGCGCCGCATGTTCGAGGTGAACGTCTATGGCGCGTACCTGTGCGCGCGCGAGTGCGCGCGAAGGCTGCCCCCGCAGCGCGGCGGCAACGGCGGCTCCGTGGTTTTGATCTCGTCCGCGGCGAGCCGCTTGGGTTCACCCTTCGAGTTTGTCGATTACGCGGGTTCCAAGGGCGCCATGGATACGCTGACCATCGGTCTCGCCAAGGAGCTGGGGCCGCAGGGCGTGCGCGTCAACGCGGTACGGCCCGGTTTGATCGAGACGGAAATTCATGCGAGCACCGGACAGCCCGATCGGGCGCATCGCCTCGGAGCCTCCACTCCCATCGGGCGTGCCGGACGTGCTCAGGAAGTGGCGGCCGCCATCACGTGGCTGCTCAGCGATGCCGCTTCCTATACGACAGGTGCTCTGTTGGACGTGGCGGGCGGCCGCTGACAGCGTCAGCGATACCGTGCGGGCGCAGCATCCAGCCGCGACCATAGACCGTCAGGAGTTCGCACCATGTCTTGGTCGCCGCTACGAACCACCGTGATGCCGTTGTTTTCCGCGACGAAGTCGGTTTGCGGCAGATCCTCGGTATAGGCCTCCGGACGCAAGGTACCCCTATCGAACGGGTCGTCGGCGATGCAGCGTGCCAGCAACTCATCGACAGCCTGATAGCTCAGCGGCGCTTCCACCTTGAGCTGCGGGGTCAGCGGCGAGCGCGCCGCGTTGATGAAGGCGATGCCGACCGGCACCGAGGCGATCGCGGAGGTCGGAATCTCTCGCAGTCCGGGCGGCTGGCGCTGATCGCCGCTCAGTGCCGCGCCCTCCGCGGCCATGAAGATTACGATCGCATGGCGCCCCGAGTGTTGCACGTCATCCAGAAACCGATTGATGCCGTTGAACAGCTGCGACAACCGCACATCGTATGGGGCGACGCCCGGCGTGGCGACGCCCGGCGTGGCGACGGCACGATTGCCGTCGCGCAATGTGATGCTGTTGTAGTAGAGCGCTATACGCGCCTTGGGCTCGCTCTGGCGTTTTGCCCACCAGCCCGACAGAATTGAATAATCATCATAGATCGGCGCACCGGACGCGCTATGCCACATCGGGCGTGCGGCGACGTGCTCTTCGGCGGGCGCCGCCGCCGCTTCGAGGTCGCGCAGCGTACCCGACATGCCGTCGCGCTGCGGATCGTAATTCATGAGCCATTGCGGCGCGAAGCCGGCGTTGCGCAGGCCTTCGATGGTCGAACAGTCGCGGTTGGCCGGGTCGTACAGCTGCTTCTCCGGTGTCTGACCGCAAGCGCCTCGCAGCAGCCGTATCGCCGCCGGCGCGTCGTAGCTGGCCGCAGCGTTGAAATGCGATAGCAGAATGTCGAAGCGGCCCAACAATGGATCATGCATGCGGTTCAGCAGGCGCAAGTCATCCCACGACAGTGCGGCGACCTGCAACACCAGGATGTCGAATGGGACACCGTCCTCGGCGGCGCGCGGGAAGCGTACCTGGCGAGATTGTTGTTCGGCGTAAAAATTCGCCAGCCGCACATCGAGGGCAGCGGCCCCCGGGGCAGCGGCCTCCAGCGCGGCGGCCTCCGGCGCGGCGGCGCCCGGCGCTGGGACGGCCGTGGCGATGGCGCGCGGCGCGAGCGCATCGATACTCGGGGCTGCGGCCCCCGGGGCTGCAGCGCCGCGACTGCCGAGCGACGCTGCGCTTGCGCCCTCCAATACCGGGAAACGGCCCAAGTTCGGTGCAATGCCTACGCCCACGATGGCGATGAATACGAAAGTGCTGATGCGCAGCTTGCGGCGCAGGATGCCATAGGCAAAAAGCATGACGATCATTTCCGCGCACAGTTTCCAGGTGACTGACTGTGACAGATGCGCCCACAGATCCGCGCCGCTCGCTGCATGCCATGCGGACACGAGGCGTGTGATCGGCGGCAGGTAAGAATCGTGGTAGAGGAGCACCAGGGAGGCCGGTATGGCGACGACGTTTTTGGCGAAGCGCTGGCGCACGTTGCTCGCCGGCAACGCGGTAAATGCGGCGAGCAGCAGATTCAGCCATGGATCGAAGTTCAGATCGCCGTGCGCGAACAGCAGGAACTTGACCAGAAAATAGGCGCTCCAAAGTCCCATGATGCGTCTCTAGCCCGCCTTCAACGGCTTGGCTCTGCCGTCCCACCACGTGGTCATGCTGTTGTAGATGCTTTCCAGCAGCCGCAAGTAACCGGTGGCGCCGAAAGAGAACACTTCGGCAAAGCTGGCGAGCGGGTGATCCACGCTGACACCGCGATCCCAGTCATTCCATGCCTCCGGCGAGCCGAATGTACAGCGCACGTAGTCGCGCTCTTCGCCGACCGACAAATTCTGCAGCGAAACGCCGATGTGCACATCGCGCGCCAACGCAACCTCGCAGGGAAATGAATACTCCTGCCCCTCCGAATTCAAACAGACCCGCAGGCGGGCCCCGCGCTCGAGCGGCAGCGGCTCGGTGGTCGCAAGACCCACACCCTGCATGGAGAAATCGGTGGTGCGGCACAGGATCCGACGGCCATCGTCGAGCAGCAACGCGGCCGGCATGCTCCTCGGTACGCGTGGCGCGGAGCGCACCTGACGGGTTTCGGCGGCGACGCCGAGCACCGCGCCGAGCAGCGTCAGGTTGAAAAGGGTCCAGATCAAATTGATGGCCACGGTACCGGCCTCGAAGGTGTTCCAGAACAGCAGCCGCGGAATGGCGAGCAACACGCCGATGACATTGAGCAACACCAGTACCAGGTAGGGCGCGGAAATGCGCCAGTCGAAGAACTCGTCCTTGACCAGGCCGCCCTTGGCGGTGACGTTGAATTTTCCGAGTCGCGGATTGATGAGCGCCATCGTGGTCGGCAGGGTGATGTACCAGGCCAGCACGGCTTCATAGGCTTCGTTCCAGAAGGAATGCCGGAAGCGCCCTTGCAGATGCGAGTTCGCCAGACTGGATTGCACCAGATGCGGCACGGCGTACAGCGCGATCGAAACTGCCGCGGCGTTGATGATGCGAAACTGGAAGTAAAGGTAGGCCAGCGGCGCGGTTAGAAATACCAGTCGCGGCACGCCGGAGAAGAAATGCAGCATGGCGTTCGAGTAGCACAGCCTCTGCAGCAGAGTCAGACCGCGGCCGGTGAAGGGGTTGTCGAGGCGCAGAATCTGCGCCATGCCGCGGGCCCAGCGGATGCGTTGGCCGATATGGCCGGAAAGACTCTCAGTGGCCAATCCGCCCGCCAGCACTTGCCGCAGATAGGCTGTCGTGTAGCCGCGGCGGTGCAGTTTGAGCGCGGTATGCGCATCCTCGGTGACAGTCTCGGTGGCGATGCCACCCACCTCGAGCAGCGGGCCACGACGCAGTACCGCGCACGACCCGCAGAAGAAGGTCGAATTCCACAAGTCATTGCCGTCCTGAATCAGGCCATAGAAAAGATTGCCCTCATTCGGGATGCGTCTGAAGGTGCCGAGGTTGCGCTCGAAAGGATCCGGCGAGAAGAAGTGATGCGGCGTCTGCAACATCGCACACTGCGGATCGCGGTAGAACCACCCCATGGTGGTGGTGAGAAAGGTGCGCACCGGGATATGGTCGCAATCGAAAATCGCCACGAACTCGCCCTGCGTTATCGTAAGCGCATGGTTCAAGTTGCCGGCTTTGGCATGCGCGTTGTTGCTGCGGATGACGTAGCCTGCGCCGCAGCTCGCGGCAAATTCGCGAAACTCCGCGCGTTTGCCGTCATCGAGAATGTAGATCTTCAGCTTCTCGGCGGGCCAATCCAAACTGAGTGCCGCCAACACTGTCGGCTTTACCACCGACAGCGCTTCGTTGTAGCTCGGTATGAATATGTCCACCGTCGGCCAGGATTCCCGATCGGCGCTCAGCGCGACGGGTTTGCGGCGCAGCGGCCGCGCGTTCTGCACATATCCCATCACCATGATGAGCCAGGTGTAGCACTCGGCGGCGAGCAGGCCGGCGCCGAAACCCCATTCGGCAACGCTGGTGAAATTCGTGGTTTGCGTGAGGCGCCACCAGATGTAGCGTGAAGATGCGACCACCGAGAACAGGATCATGATCACGCCGGGTCCATAGCCGGTGAGCTGGCGGGCCACGAGGGTCAGCAGCCACATGACCGTGAGCAAGGTCAACTGGTCGGCGACGTTCAAGGGGGTGCAGGCGGCGGCTATCAACAGTACGACGATGGCGGCTTGCACGGCGATGCGCACCGCGACATGCGCGTTGGCGTAAGCGCGGCTGAGGGCCGCCGAGTAGGTTTCTATTCTCGATGCAAGCTCATAGGCGAGGGGCTCGACATAGGGCGCGGCCGCTTGCTTGAGCAGGCGATTGAGCGCCGCCGGGCGGCGGCTTGCGTTCAAATAGCCCTCCGCATCGGACCAGCGTCCGCGCGGTGGATCGATCAGCAGCAGATGCAGCAGCCACTCCCGCACACTGCGCGTATTGCGCACACCGAGCTGCACAGCGAGCCCGCGCAAAGCCGGGCCCACATAGCGCTGCACCCAACGCGGCCATGGGCTGGCCTGGTCGGGACGCAGTACGAACAGCTGCCATATCCACCGTGCGAATTCCTGTCCCCACCCGACCTCGAGCGGTCGGCCCGGCCGGGTGAGCATGGGAATGCGGCGAAACTGAATGGTTTCATTCGGGTTGAGCATCGGTGTAATTCTGCGGCGTGCGCCGCCGCGACGAGCAACTGGAAGTGTGGCGAACTTAACAGTTTCAGTATTTAAGGACGCGGATCAGCATGAATAGTCCTTGATAAGTGCTTGTTGCTAGGCCAACTTGGTACACGTACGACGGGTGCAGTGCAGCGCGGTAAATAATGAAGATGAAAAGTTTGCGTGGGCCTTTCAGGAATTCATGGACGGTTGCGGTCTGGCTGCTGGCAGGTTTTCTGCCAAGCGCGAGCTTCGCCGCCAACACCGCACCGTTGCCGAGCGTCGATGCCGCGCAGGAAATCCGTTTGAGCTTCGCAGACCTTGCGGGAGGGGCCCTCGCGCTGCAAGGCGTGCAGTCTTCGGCGCATGTGAACTTGGGCACGCGCGGCGATGAGGCCGTGGTCGGTGCCAAATTACACCTGCGTTTCACCTACTCCCCGTCGCTGCTGGCGGAGCTCTCGCACCTGCGGGTCAGTGTCAACGGCCAGGTGGTGGCGGCTCTGCCGCTGCCCAAGGCGGATGCGGGACGCGAGATCGAGCGCGACCTGCCCCTCGATACGGTGTATTTCAGCGACTACAACGACATCCGCTTCGATCTGATCGGTCATTATTCGATGGAGTGCGAAGATCCGCAGCACTCATCGCTGTGGCTGTCGATCAGTCCGCTCAGCGAATTGAAGCTCGAGGTTCGCCCCATCGAATTGCGCGACGAGCTTGCCTTCTTGCCGGCGCCGTTCTTCGACCGCCGCGATGGACGCATGTTGACGCTGCCGGTGGTGCTCGCCGCGAACGCGTCCCGTGACGTCGTGCGCTCCGCCGGCGTTGCGGCCTCGTGGTTCGGCAGCCTCGCGGATTACCGCGGCGCGCGCTTCCCGGTCAAGATCGATGCACTGCCCACGCAGCACGCACTGGTGTTCGCCACCAATGATTCGCGTCCCAGTGCGCTGGGCTTGCCGGCCGTCGATGTGCCGACGGTGCGCATCATCGATTCCCCGTCGAGTCCTTTCATCAAGCTGCTGGTGTTCCAGGGTCGCGATGATCCGCAGCTGCGCCAAGCCGTCGAGGGCCTGGTGTTGGGCGACGCGGTGCTGACCGGCAGCAGCGCAACCATCAGTGCCGTCACGCACGCGCGGCGCGCGGCTTATGACGCGCCGCGCTGGTTGCGCACCGATCGTGCAGTGAAGCTAGGGGAACTGGTGGATTCGCCCGGACAGCTGCAGGCCCAGGGCCTCGCGCCGCCGCCAATCACGCTGAACCTGCGGCTGCCGCCGGATCTATTTACGTGGAATCGCGCCGGCGCGCCTTTCGATCTTCACTATCGATACACGGCGCCAGCCGAGAAGGATAGCTCGCTGCTGACGGTCAGCGTCAACAACCAGCTGTTGCGCTCCTACCGGCTGACGCCGGAATCGGATAGCTCCGGCGACGGTCGCTTCTCCGTGCCGCTGCTGCAGACGGACGCGTCGCGGCAAAGCCGAGGTCTGCTGATTCCGGCATTTCAGCTCGCGAGCAACAACCAGATGCAGTTCCGCTTCGCACTGGCCTACCACCGCACCGGGCTCTGCCAGGACGCCTTCACCGACAACAGCCGCGAGGCCATCGATCCCGACTCCACCATCGATATTTCCGGCTTTCCGCATTACGCGGCGCTCCCCGACCTCACCTTGTTCGCGAACGCCGGCTATCCGTTCACGCGCTTCGCCGACTTGGCGGAAACCGCCATCGTGCTGCCGGACGCAAGCGACCGGGTTGCGCTGGAACAGCTGTTGTTCGTGCTCGGGCGTATGGGCCGTCAGACCGGCGCGGTGGCGTTGGGCTATCGGCTGCTGGACACGGAGCAGGCCCTGCAGGCCAAGGACCTCGATCTGTTGATCTTGAGCGGACCGCGCTCCAATGACTTGGTGTCGCATTGGGGACAGACTCTGCCGCTGACCTTCGATGCGACGCAGCGCCACTATCGAGATGGCGAGCCGGCCGCGGCGGCCAGAACCGAGTGGGCGGCCGCGCCTCGCGACAATCCGCAGGCGGGCACCGTGCAGGTACGCGCGAGCGGCGCGCTCGGCAGCTTGATGAGCTTCGAATCGCCACTGAGCACAGGAAGGACCGTGGTGGCTTTGCTGGCCACCGATGCCAACGGTGCCGACGCCTTGATCGGAGCGCTCGGCGACGACGCCAAAGTCGCGCTGATTCGCGGCGGACTCACCATCCTGCGGGGCGGCGATCTGCAGAGCTATCAAAGCACCAAACTCTATTACGTGGGGTCATTATCCTGGTGGCAGTGGCTGTGGTTCCACCTCGCGCAGCATGCATTGCTGCTGATCGTCGTGTGTCTCGCGACTGCGATCACCGCCGCACTGTTGATCTACGGATGGTTGCAGCGGTTGGCCGCGCGGCGCCTGGAGCCGCGACCGCGCACCTCGCCGTAATGACGATGGGGACGGTGTCGGCGGCGCTGTCAGTGGTCTTGTCGCTGCCGCTGGCGCTGGCCGTGGCGGCGCCGGCGCAACCGCAGCCGCAACCGCGGGCGCAGCCGCGGGCGGCATGGCTGCCGGCCAACCTCGCTCTGCTGCATAGTGCGCGCGCGTGGGAGGCGCACGATCGCGGCGATCTGGCGCAATCGGCGCTGCGCAAATTGGTGGAGTCGCGTCCTGACTCTCCTCAAGCGTTGATGGAACTGGGCGAACTTGATCTGCGCATCGGTGATTTTGCGGATTCGCTTCAGGTGCTTAAGCAACTCGAGCGGCGCTTTGCGGCGACCGCGGCACCGCGCAGCTTCGCGCAGGAATACCGGATCGCCGTGCGCGATCACGTGCAGTTTGCGGCGGTGTCGCGGCTCATCGAATTACAGCGCTTCAACGAGGCGCGTGCGGCCCTGCAGCGTCTGTTCCCCGACGGAGCACCCGCAGATGCTCTCAGCCTCGACTACTTCCAGTTGATCGCGCGACTGCCCGGCGGCTGGCAGCCGGCCTACGACGGACTGCGCCACGCCTTGCAGATGCATCCGGACGATCCGCGCTACCAGGTGGCGCTGGCCAGGCACATGCTGGCTCAGTCTAAACCGGAGTACATCGTAGCGGCGCTCAACTCGCTCTTGCCACTGGTGGACTCCGAGGAGGTTCGCGCCGGTGAGGTCGATGCGCTGCTCGCCACCGGCATGCAAGAACTGGGATACGAGCGTGCGCCGGAAGAGCTGGTGCGCAATTATCTGCAGCGTCATCCCGGTGATGGGGCCGTGCTGGAACTGCGTGAACAGCAAGCGCGCGCTCGCGAGGAGAGACTGCTCTTGTCGGCGCAGCATTGGAGCGAAGTGTTGGCCGATCTGCAGTCGCGTCTCGCCGCTCAACTGGCGGCAGCGCCCGTGACCGAAGCCAATCGCCAGGCTGCGATCTGGCTGCAGCGCAGCCGCGCCGCCTCGCTCGCACGGCATCCGCGGCGCGCCGCCGCTGAACTGCGCGCCGCGCTGGCGTTCGGACACCGACGCTTCGAAGATGAGATTGCAGTGGCTCTGGAGCTCGACGCACAAGCTCTGCCGGACGAGGCGGCAGAACTGCTGGGCACCGCGGCCATGCTCGCGCCTGACTCGGCTTGGCTGTTCGAAACCCGCGTCCGGTGGTTGATAGGACACGGGCAAGCCGGCCAGGCGCTGACCCTGCTGGAACACCGGCCGGCGCGGGGCCGCTGGACTGCCGCGACACGCAATGCCCTGCTGTCCCTGGCCCTCGCGCAACGCGCCGACGATCGGATCGCGGCCGGTGCGCTCGCCGCGGCGGCGCTCGATCTGGAGTCGGCCATCATGCTGGCGCCGCGCGATCCTTGGCTGCGTTATCGATTGGCGAACCTCGACAGCACCCTGAAGAATTTCGAGCGCGGCCGCGAGGTGATGAACGAGGGCGCACGCTTGGCAGGCGATGACCCAGACATGCGCTATGCCCAGGCATTGTATCTTTCGAGCCTCGGGGACTATGCGGCCGCGCTCGATGCACTGGGGCACATCGATGCAAAACATCGCAGCGCCGAGATCAACACGCTGCGCGATCGGGTCCGCGTGACCTTGGCGTGCGATACCGCGCGCGGCCTGAAACGCGCCGGCGACTTGCCCGCAGCGCGCGCCGCGCTCGAGGCGGTCGAGCCGCTTGCCGTCGGCGACCTGAATCGTGCTGCCGAGCTCGCCTATGCCTGGATCGCCATCGGTTTCGCAGAACACGGCGTGGAGCTGGTCAGGCCCTACCTCTCGGGTGCGGGCGCCACCCAGGCGACGGCGCTGCTCACCTGGGCGCAAGTATTGAACAGCGCCGAGGACAGTGAGCGACTGGCCGCGGCGCTCGATCAATTGCGCGCGTTGCCGGCCTTGGATGCCGGCGCTCGCGCCGAGCTGGCGCGGCTGCAGCGGGCGCTCGATCTGCGTGTTTTGCGGGCCCTGGTACGCGAGCATCGGTATGCGGAAGCAGTGCGCAAGCTCGATGCGCTGCTGCTCACAGATCCGAAGGACAGGGTGCTACGCATCGCGCGTGCCGAGCTTTTCTTGACGATGGGCCAGCCACGTCAGGCGCGCCTTCTGTTCGCGGCACTGGCATCCGAACAGCCGAACGATATCGAAACGCGCCTCAACTACGTGCGGGCGCTGATCGAGTCCGGGGATTTGAAATTGGCACGCAGCGAACTGCGCGCCATCGAAGACAAAGTGCCGGCGGACAACCTGGAGCTGCGAATCAATCTGGCGCGCCGGCAACTGGCGCTGGGCGGCGCGCGCGCCGCGCTTGAGAGTCTCGCGCCCGCGCTCGCCAGCCTTAAGCCGCGGACTGACGTGCTGTTGCTGGCGGGGCGCGCCGAACTGAAGTTGCGCAACCTTGCCAAAGCGCGCGATTACTTCGCAAGGGCCGCACAGTCAGCCGACAGGGATGATGCACTCGCGGCGGCGCGCGAGCTTGAAGCACTCGATACCCGGCTGCAAGCCACCGTGACCGCAGGCGCCTTGCTGCGGCATCAGCCGGGAGATCCCGGCATGTCGCAGCTGGACCTCGTCACCAGCCCCAGCGCCTGGGTGGTCCCCTTGAACTATGATGTGCGCCTGATCGCGCGCGCGGACGCGGTGACGGTGGATGCAGGCCACGCCCCTGACACCCGCACGACGCTGCTCGGCACCCTGCCGACCTCGAGCGGGATCCTACCGCGCTATGCAAACGGCAGCGAGAGCGGCGTTGCCTTCGGATTGGGCGCCGCGACCGACACGTTGACCGCGGACGTGGGGACCTCGCCGCTGGGTTTCGAGCGCTCCAATGTCGTCGGCGGCCTCGCATGGACGCCGCAATGGAACTCGGCCGTCTTCAATGTCGGCGCCGCGCGGCGGGCGGTGACCAACAGCGAACTGTCGTATGCAGGTCTACGCGATCCCATCACAGGCACGGTCTGGGGAGCCGTCGTGCAGACCGGTCCATTCGCCGGCATCGCGTGGTATCCCGAAGGCTACAGTGTGTCGAGCCTGCTACAGGTGGCGCAGCTGACCGGAACGCATGTCGAGGATAACACCTTTGCCGGCGCGCACCTGGGGGCAGATCGCAAGCTCGTGTCGCAGTCAGATTTCACCGCGACCGCGGGTCTGACTCTCGACTATTGGAACTACCGGCACAATCTATCCAATTACACCTTGGGAAGCGGCGGTTACTACAGTCCGCAGTCCTACCTCAGCGTGGCGGCGCCGTTGGAGCTCGCCGGTACCTGGCGCGGATGGAGCTATCGCACGCGACTCGCGATCTCCTACAGCATCAGCCATGAGGATCAGAGTCCTTTCTATCCCGGCGAGGCCGCCCTGCAAAGCGCTGCCGTCCGTGCTTCACTGCCGCCCGGCTTCAGCGCACCGTATTTCGCGTCCTCACACGACAGTGCTGCGGGTTATTCGGCGTACGCGGCGGCGGAAAAGCGCATCGCCCATGGACTGGTCATCGGCGGCATGTTCTCCATCGATCGGACCAATTACTATCATCCGACCAGCATCGAACTGTATGTTCGCCACGCCTGGGCCGGACCGACTCGCGTGATCACGCCGGTTCAGCCGATCCGGCCGTACAACCCTTAGGCGTTCGCGTAGCATCGGTGCCATCGACCACCTTTCGAGGGCGCTGTTAACTTGCTGAATGTATTGTCGCTCTCGCACGCGGGTCGGTGCGCTGTCGCGCTCGCTTGGCTTGCCGCCTTGCTGGCCGCGCTGCCCTTGGCCCGCCGTGAATCAAAAACTCGACGCCACCGCGCGCCTCGAGGGCAGCGAATCGGCCAGCGTCACGAATACCTTGCGGGACGGGTTTCGATCTCCGTTTACGAATGCCGTGCTGCTGCGGATCGCGGGGGCGCCGTCGCCAGTGACCCTTCCGGGTCGAGCCATGCTGGAGGAGGTCACACGAGCGTTCGACGAAGTGCGCGGCGTGGGCGGAACCCTGTCCTATCTGCAACAGAAAGATCCCGGATTGGTCGGCACAGACGGCAGTTGCATCGTGATCGTGGGACTGGATGCGCAGAATGACGCGGCCAGTAATTTGATTGCCCGCCTCAAGGCGCTGAGCAATGCCTTGCAATTGCAGCTGCGTAAATCGTATCCGTCGATCGCGCTTCGCTGGACCGGCGAGGCCATGATCAACGCCGACATTCGCGTCGAAAGCGGCAGAGAAACCAATCGAGCTGAATTGTGGGTTTTGCCCATCACGCTGGCGCTGTTATTGGTCGCATTTCGAACCCTAGCGTCGGCGGCGCTGCCGCTTTTGTGCGGGGGATTGACCATTGTGGTGACTTTGGCCCTCGCGGTGGCCCTCAACCGATTTTGGCCGTTGTCCGTGATCCTTGTCAGCGTGGTCAGCATGGTGGGGCTCGGCTTGAGCATTGACTATGCGCTGCTGATGGTCGGCCGCTACCGCCAGGCGTTGGCGCAAGGACAGGCGCGCAACCCCGCCATCCTCGAGGCCGTCAGGAATGCGGGCGGCACGGTCGTCGTGTCCGGATCGTGCGTTGCCATAGGCTTTGCGGCGATGTTGATGGTCCGGGTGAACGAAGTTTCGTCGATTGGCGTGGCCGGACTTCTGGTGACCGCAGTCTCGGTTCTCGTGGCCATTACCTTGCTGCCGTTGGTGCTGGTCTGGATCGGGCCGTACATCGACGCCGGCCGCATTGGCAGGGTACCCAGCTCAATCAGCGGAAATGGCTGGCGTCATTGGGGGTCATGGGTGCATAGACACCCAACCTGGGTGCTGATTCTCGCGGGGGTGCCCATGCTGTTCCTGGCTGCTCAGGCGATGCGGCTGCGGACGGATCTGCCGCGCGACTCGTGGCTGCCAGCCAATATCGAATCCGTACAGGTCTTGCACGAACTCGATGCGGTTGGCCGTGGTAACTTGGCTCAAACCCTGCGTGTCATCGTGGATCTTCCCGATGGCGTCACGATCGACAGCGATTTGGGCTGGACGGCCGTGTCGAATATCGCCTCCGCATTGTCGAGCGATGATCAGATCGATCGGGTGTGGGCGGTTACCGAGACCATCTCACGCGATGCGCTACCTACGCTGACGGAGGAGACCCGCCGCACCCTCATCAGCGTGGATGGGCGCCACGCGCTGGTCGAACTTCTGCCACAAAACGGACTTTCGCCGACTGAGACCAACGCCTTGGTGCTGAAGATCCGGGCTGCCGATGCCGCCGCCCTGTCCCAATTACCGGGCACCCGGCTGCGGGTCGGCGGGGTGGCTGCGTTCAATGCGGACTACGAGGCCACCATGTCGAAGTCGCTCAAGCATGTGGTGCTGAGTGTGGTCTGTACCACGCTGCTGATCGTGTCGGCGGTGTTTCGCAGCCTGATCATTCCCTTGAAAGCCGTGGCACTGAATCTGCTGTCGGTAACAGCGGCCTTCGGCGCCGTGGTTCTGGTATTCCAGGATGGCCACGCCGCGCGGCTTTTCGGACTGGCACAACCGCTTCACGGCGGCTTTCCCATATTACCCGTGTTGGTATTCTGCGCGACGTTCGGCCTCAGCATGGATTATGAGATCTTTCTCATTTCCCGGATTGCCGAGGGTCATCGAGCGGGTCTTGCCGACAGCCGAGCCGTTGCGGAAGCGTTGGTGGGTACCGGCCGCATCATCACGCTGGCCGCGGCGGTGATGGTCGCCGTGTTCGGCGGATTTGTCATCGGGGAATTTGTGTTGATCAAGATCCTGGGATTTGCCTTAGGGACCGCGGTGCTGCTCGACGCCACGGTGGTACGCCTGGCGCTCGGGCCGGCGCTCATCCGGCTCGCCGGACGACTCAACTGGTGGCCTGGCGATTCTGGCCAGCGCTGATCACCGCCCGACACCTACGTCGACGTTCTCTTGGCGACATCATAAGTTCCGATCCCCGGTTTGAACGTTTTGTCGTCGAGGAACTGCCTCATTCCCTCTTTGCGTCCATGGTCGTCGAAGCTGTTCGCCGCTTCTTGAGCGCGCACCAGGTAGTCCTCCGCGCTGTCGTAAGGCATTTCCTTGACACGACGGACGGCGTCCTTCGTTGCCTTGAGGGCCACCGGATTTTTCTTGAGCAAGACCTGCGCCACACTGCGCACCCGCGCCTCGAGCCCCTGCAGGGGCACGGCTTCGTTGACGAGCTTCCACGCCGCCGCTGTTTTTCCGTCGATCAGCTCTCCCGTCATCGCGTGATACATGGCATCCCGAAGGCTCAGCAGGTCGACGGCGACCTTGGTAGCGCCTCCGCCCGGCAAAATTCCCCAATTGATCTCGGAAAGCGCGAATTGCGCCTCCTCCGCCGCAAATGCCAGGTCACAGGCGAACAAGGGACCATAGCCGCCGCCAAAACACCACCCGTTGACCATGGCGATCGTCGGCTTCTGATACCAGCGCAATCGCCGCCACCAGCCGTAGCTTTCCCGTTGCGCATTGCGCACCGCACCCAGGCCCTTGGCCTCGTTCTCGCGAAAGTATTCCTGCAAATCCATGCCCGCGGACCATGCTGCGCCCTCACCGGTCAGCACCAAGACACCCACGTCTGCGCGGAACTCGAGCGCATCCAGAACCTCCAGCATGCGGCGGTTCAAGGCCGGACTCATGCTGTTACGCTTCTCAGGACGGTTGAATTTGACCCACGCGATCCGGTCTTCGATGGAATACGCAACGGTGTCGATCTCAGCGCGAATGGTAGACATGGGTTCCTCGACTTGATTCAGATGGGAAAATGGCCGGGTTGGGTTTCGATCGTGATCCAGCGCAGTTCCGTGAAGGCATCGATCCCGGCCTTGCCGCCGAAACGGCCGTAGCCTGAAGCCAGCGTGCCGCCGAAAGGCATTTGCGCCTCGTCGTGCACCGTCGGACCGTTGACGTGACAAATGCCCGTCTTGATGCGCTTGGCCACCCTCAGGCCGCGAGCCGCGTCGCGTGTGAAAACAGCCGCGGAGAGGCCGTAGACCGTGTCGTTGGCCAGGTCCACCGCGTGATCCTCGTCGCGGGCGCGAATCACCGCCACCACGGGCCCGAAGCTCTCGTCCCTGAACAACCGCATCTCAGGAGTCACGCTGTCGACCACGGTGGCGGGCACGAGCAGTCCACGCGCATCGCCGCCATTGATTTTCACTGCGCCTTTCGCGAGCGCGTCCGTGACGAGACTCTCCACATGGTGCACCGTTTTCAGGTCCACGACGGCACCCAGCGGCGTTTTTCCCACGCGCGGGTCGCCCACCGCCATCGTCGCCACCTTCTGCGTGAATTTCCGAACGAATTCTTCCGCCACCGCGTCGACCACGATGATGCGCTCGGTGGACATGCAGATCTGGCCCTGATTCATGAACGCACCGAAGGCTGCTGCTTTGACGGCCTCGTCGAGATCCGCATCCTCGAGCACCAGCAGAGGCGCTTTACCGCCCAGTTCGAGCAGCACCGGCTTGAGGTTTTGTGCGGCTCGCACCGCCACGATGCGGCCGACCGCGGTCGAACCCGTGAAGTTGATGCGGCGTACCGCCGGATGGTCGATCAAAGCACCGACCACGGAAGCTGCATCCTCGGGGACGTTGTTGATGAGATTCACCACTCCGTCGACGAACCCGGCCTCGATGAACGCTTCGACGATGAGGCCATGCGTCCGCGGGCAGATCTCTGAAGCCTTCAGGATGACGGTATTACCGCAGGCCAGCGGCGTGGCGATGGCGCGCACGCCGAGGATTATCGGTGCATTCCACGGAGCGATTCCCAACACCACACCGGCAGGTTCCCGCACGGCCAGGGCGATGCAGCCAGGCTTGTCCGACGGAATGACGTCACCCGATATCTGCGTGGTCAAGGCCGCCGCCTCTCGGATCATCGACGCGGCCAACCCCAAATTGAAGCGCGCCCAACCCTCGGTGGCACCGATCTCGGTCATCATGGCGTCGACGAAGTCGCCGACCCTGGCCTCCATCGCCGCGGCGGCACGCATCAACAAGGCGCGGCGCTCGTTCGGGCCCCTCGCGCTCCATGCCGAAAATGCCCGCGCCGCCGCGTCGGCGGCGGCCATGGCATCGGCAACCGCCGCGGCCGCAGCGCGCGTCGCCACCTCACCCGTCACCGGATTTCGACGCTCGAAAAATTGCGCAGTGGCGTGACTTCGACCGCCGATGGACAACGGATACCGCTCGGACATTCCGTACCTTCATCGATTAACAAGTGGCTCGCTTCCAGTATATCGGCTTAATAGTTATATTCAATAACTATTGAGGAGAGTGAAACTTGTCCAACACCAGGCTCGCCCAGCACGGTTCTCGATCACGGGTCCCCCTCGAGATCGGTTACGGAGCTCTGACCGACTCCATCGGTTTCCTGTTCAGCCGCGCCCAGCGCGCATTATTCGTCGAACTGATCGACACTCTGGCGCCGCTTGAACTGCGACCTGCGCAATTCTCCGTGCTGGTCATGATCGAGGCGAACCCGGATCGACCGCAATCCGAACTGTCGGCTGCGCTGGGTATAAAAAAGCCGAATTTTGTCGCGCTGCTCGATCAGCTTGAAGCGCGCGGATTGACGAGGCGTTGCACGAGCAGCGGCGACCGTCGCCGCAATACGCTGGCGCTCACTCCCGCCGGACGAAAGCTGCTGCGCAGTGCCATCGCCTTGCACTCCGCGTATGAAGCCCGGTTGCTGCGGCGCATGGGGTTCGGCGGACGCGGACAATTGCAGGCCATCCTGTCCAAAATTCTATGATCGCGGGCGATCAGAAGCGGGTGTGCGCGGCCCCTTTCAGTCCGAGGCGCAGACGCGCCTCGGCGGGAGTGGCGACCGCGAACCCAAACTCCTTGATGATGCGCACGAGCTTGCGCACTTGATCGGCATTCGACACCGCGAGTTGTCCACGCTCCAGATACAAGCTGTCTTCGAGTCCTACGCGGGCATTGCCGCCCCAGAGGATATTCTGCACGGCCAATGGCATTTGATGCCGACCGGCCCCGAGCACCGACCACTCGATTTCGTCACCGAACAGGCGCTGCGCAGTGCGCAGCAGATGCAGCAAGTGATCTACTTCGCCGCCTATGCCGCCCAAGATCCCGAGACAGAATTGAATGAACAGCGGCGGGTCGTAGAGCTTCTGGTCGATGACCCAGGCCAGGTTGTACAGATGTCCGACGTCATAGCATTCGAACTCGAATCGCGCGCCGTGCCCCTTGCCCATCCGCGTGATGATGGCTTCGATGTCCTTGAAAGTATTTCGAAAAACGCCGTCGCGCGAAGCCTCCAGAAATGATTTCTCCCAGTCATGACGGAATTCCTTGATACGCGAGACTGCGGGGAAGAGGCCGACGTTGATGGAGCCCATGTTGAGCGAGGTCATTTCCGGGCTGGCCGCTTCCGGGGCGGCCAACCGCTCGTCGATCGTCATGCCCGGTGCTCCGCCGGTGGTCAAATTCACGATCGCGTCGGTGCCCTGACGAATGCTGGGCAAAAACTCCTGAAAAACCCGCGGATCCGCCGTCGGTCGTCCGTTGTGGGGATCGCGCGCATGCAAATGCAGGATCGAGGCTCCGGCCTGCGCCGCCGCGATCGATTCAGCCGCGATCTGCGCAGGCGTGATCGGCAGATGCGGGGACATGCTCGGCGTGTGCAGCGATCCGGTGATCGCGCAGGTGATGATGACCGGTTTCACCACGTTAGAGTTCCGCGCGAGCGACGTTCTCGATGGACCCCAGATGCTCGATCTCCACTCTGACGGTGTCACCGTCGGCGAGGAACCGGTCGCTGGCGATACCGACACCCGCCGGCGTGCCAGTTGCGATCAAATCCCCGGGCTCCAGCGTCATCACCGTCGACAGATAGGCGATCTGTTCATAGATGCTGTAGATCATGTCCCCGGTAGAGGTGCGCTGACGCTCCTCGCCATTGACGGTAAGGCGCATACCGAGGGCGTGAGGGTCGGCGATTTCGTCGTCTGTGGTGATCCAGGGACCAATCGGGCCATGCGTGTCGAAGCTCTTGCCGAGCGTGTAGGTCGGAGACCTGAATTGCCAGTCACGGGCGGTGACGTCGTTGGCGACCAAGTATCCCGCAATGACCCTGCGCGCATCCGCTGCGAGAACGTTGCGACAGCGGGCCCCGATCACGAACGCCAACTCGGCTTCGTAGTCGACCTGGGTCGACACCTTGGGCAGTTGGATCGAATCATACGGTCCGCTGATGCAACTCACCTGTTTGTTGAACCAGAGTTGAGTCTTGGGATTCGGGATACCCGCCGCCGCAGCCTCATCCGCATGCGCTTTGTAATTCATGCCGATCGCCAGATATTTCTGCGGATCGCTGATGGGCGCGACCAACCGGACGGCAGCGAGTTCAAATGTCGGCTCGCGTGCAGACTCGAGCGCCGCGCGCAATTTCGGTAGCGCGGCGATCAGCGCGCGCATCGAGCTCTCTACGCCGGGCACGCCGGATAGATCGACCACGGTATCGTCGACGATCTTGCCCAAACGGATGGAACCGGATTCCTCGAATCGACAGAGTTTCATGACGGATGAATTCCCTTGAGTGACTGTTATTCGAAAAATTCGGGATTCAGAGGCGGACCCCATTGCGCCAGATCGACCGCCGGATCGAAGGTGGAGTGCGACCTTGGGTAGTGCTCATTCACCTGATCGCCGTCGGTCCAGTGCTCGATCTTGTGACCGAACGGGTCGCGCCAGTAGTCAAAAATTTGGCTGCCGGCAATGTGGCGGCCGACGCCCCAGATTTGCTTCCATCGCGCACGCGACAAGAGGTGTCGGTTGCCCGCCATGAGATCGTCCAAATCCAGCGCCTCGAAGGCACTGTGATCGAAGCCGGTACGGCCATTGCCGATCAATGCGACCGTGTGGTGATCCACCAGCGTGCTACCGAGTCCGCAGTGCATGAAACTCATGATCTTGTTATCGCGGTCGCCCGCGTAGAACGAATCCGAGTCCCGCAACCCGAGCAGGTCGTGGTAGAACGAATACATCTCGCCAAACCTCGCTGTGAAGAGCGCGATGTGTCCGAGGCGCAGCACCTGGCACGGCGCAGCCGCAGTGCGAATGGGCTCATTCGGTCGCGAACGGCTCTCGGCGATGTTGGCGCGGTACGGCTCGCGCGATGCCGAGGGCACTCGGGTTTCCACGCCATGAACGACCTCGATCCGATTGCCGTCGGGATCGGTCAGATCAACGCAAAGGCCACCACCGGGACCGACGCGCGGCGCGACGCGCGTGTCGCAATGCCGCGCCAAGGTATGTAGGTCCTGCAGACGCGATGCCTTGAGCGAGAAGCCCACGCCCCGCGCATCGCCGCGTTGCGTAACGTGCACGAACGGATCGACTCCGCAGCCACGCATGTAGAGCAGGTCGTCGGTTCGCTCAACTCGCGTGAGACCGAAATCGCCCAGGAATGCTTCCATGAGGTCGAGATCCGGTGCGCTGTAGCGGACGGATGCGATGTCGGCGACTTTGATGATGGGGGATGCTTCACTCATACTGCGCTCGTTGGCCGGTCAGGGTTTGATGCAGAGGCGTCCACGATTGCGCCCGGCATACAGGTATTGCAGTGCGCCCGGCGCGCAATCGAGTCCCTCCAGAATGTCGGTCTCGGCATCGAGAATTCCCGCGACGAACAGGCGTTTGAGATGCGCCAGCGCTTCGGGGAACGAATCACGGTGGTCGGTAATGACGAAGCCGTGCCAACTCAGGCGTTTCACGATCATATCGCGCTCGCGTCGCGGTCCCTGCGGCACGTCGCGCCAATTCGGCACCGAGACGCTGCCGCATTGCACGACGCGGGCGCCCTGGTTCAACAGAGGGAACACCGCATCGGCGATCGGACCGGCGGTGTTGTCGTAGAAGATGTCGACGCCACGGGGGCAGGCTGATGCCAGCGCCGAATCCAGCCCAGGCGCGTTATAGTCGATTGCCTCGCTGTATCCGAGCGTCTCGCGGCAGCGACGCAACTTGTCGGCACCTCGGGTCAAGCCGACGCTGCGTAAGCCGACCTCTCGAGCAAGCCCGGCCACCACGCTGCCGACCGCACCCGCCGCCGTCGACACCACCAGCGTTTCGCCGCGTTTCGGGCGGCCGAAATGCAGCAGACCAAACCAAGCGGTCAGGCCGTTGAAACCCAATGTCCCCAGCCAAACCGGAGCCGGCGCAACCTCGACGTCTATCTTCCAATAGACATCGGACGGCATCACCGCCGCATATTGTTGCCATCCGAAGACGCCGAACACTGTCTCACCGACGCCCCATCCGCTACGTCGGCTCTCAATGATTTCACCAATCGCCTCGGCCCTCATCACGGCTCCGTCCTCGACCGTCAGGTAGTTGCGCTCGCGGCTCACCCAACCACGCATGGCCGGATCGACCGCGGCGACAATCACCCGGATCAGTAGACCGCCTTCCGGGCACGAGGGAATGGGTCCTCGGGTGACTGCGAATACCTCGGGGGTCGGAATCCCGTCCGCGCGGCTCACGACGCGGACAGCGGCGTTGTGCGTTGGCTGAAAAGAAACGTCCATTTGCCTCCATCGAGCGCCGCGAACGGTGTTCGCCTTGACGTCGCCCTTTGCATACCGACTATAAGGCAGCTTAACCACTAGTCAACAGAAATATCGTTAATATTGTATTTTACCATTAAAACAAATGTTGTATTATCAAGCCTCGTCACCCACCGAAGAAAACGATGCCCGCCAACGCCTCGAATACCGGTAACCGCCCGGCCAGCGTTCCCACACAAACCAGTATCGCCATCGAACGTTTGCGTGCCGATATCGTCAGCGGCCGTCTGCGGCCCAACGAGAAGCTGCGCGTACAGGCCTTGGCCGAGCACTACGGTTTCGCGGCGAGTGCGCTGCGCGAAGCGCTGTCGCGTCTGGTGACCGACGCCCTCGTCGTGGCCGAAGATCAGCGCGGCTTTCGCGTGAGTCCCGTCTCGCGCGAGGGCCTGATCGAACTGACCGATGCGCGCGTGGGCATCGAATGCCTCGCGCTCAGACGCGCCATCGAGTTCGGCGATGTGGCGTGGGAATCGACCGTGATCGGCGCCTACCACAGGCTGTCGCGTTGCACCGAGATTCCAGATCCGAGCTCCGGCGACATGCAGCAGTGGAGCATTTCCCATCAGGAATTCCATCAGGCCCTGATCGCCGCCTGCCCTTCGAAATGGCTCTTGTATTTCAGCAACCTCTTGTATCAACAGTCGGAACGCTACCGGATGCTGTCGATCGTCACGCGCCCGAAGCGCAAGCGCAACGTGCCGAAGGAACACGAAGAATTGATGAATGCCGTCATCGGGCGTGATGCAGATCGCGCCTGCGCGCTCATCGAGAACCATTTTCGGGAAACGACCCGATTGCTTCTCGAAGCCGCCGACCTCGGCAAAGTCAGCGTTCCCAAGGCGAAACCGCTGCGGCGTTGATCGGTCGGGATTTTGTCGATCAACACTGGGGGAGCGCCGTGCTGTTAGCCGCGAAAACGGATGATTCGAACACCATGGAATTCAGTGCAGCCATTCTTGCAGTATGGCTGATGGGCTTCTTACCGATGGAATCCGGCGCGATCTGGATCCCTACCGCGCGCATCGCCTACGGTATCGACGGCATTACCATGGGTCTACTCGCCTCCGCGCAGTTCGCCGTTTCCGCCTGCATGGCCATGTTCATCACACCGCGTCTGGCGCAGTCGGGGTTGCGCCTGCCTTTGTTGATCGCGGGCGGGATCATTCTCGCGGCCGCCCTCGCCACGGCCGCCCTACCGCTTTCATTTGCGGGCTTCGCGGTCGCGCGCGTCATCGAAGGGGGGTGCTGTGGGTTATGCGTGGCCTCTGCGGCGATATTGGCGAGCCGCACGGGAGTCCCGGCGCGCAGTTTCGGTATCATGCAGTTCTCACAGATCATCATGAACATGGTGGTCTACGTGAGTTCCGCATCGTTGGTCTTGAAACACGGATTATCCGGACTCTATACCCTGATCTTCGGGGCCACCTTGGTGTTCGTGTTTATCCTCGCCCTGGGCCGGCGGTGGGCGCCTGGCGTGGCCCCAGTCACCCGGGTTGCTGCAAACCAGCCTGACCTTGGATGGCCGAAGCTGCGCATTCTCGTTGCTTGCACCGGGGCGGCGTTTGTGTACTGCGGTTTCATCGCGCTCGTGGCAAACGCGACAGCCCTTGGCAACCGAGCAGGACTCGACTTCGCCCATGTGACCAAAATTCTTGCGGCCGGAACGCCCGCAGCCGCCGTCGGTGCGCTCATTGCGACGATATTCGCGAAGCGCGTTCCACCCGTCATTTTTCTCGGCGCGGCCGTCGTGGGGGCCGCCTGCTTCGGTTTGCTGTTGACTTACAGCGGTGCAAGCTTCTTCAGCCTGCTGGTGCCCTTTTGCGGCGTCATTTTCTGCGTGTACATCGGCTTTCCCTCGATCTTCGGCGGCATCGCGCGGCTCGATGCGAGCGGCCGATCAGCCGCCGCCGCACAGGCGGCGCAAATGTTTGGCCCCGCATTGGGCCCGGCGGTAGGCGCCATCGTCGCGGCTCACTCGGTTGCGGGATTCGCCTTCATGAGCGCTGCGTTCATCGCATTGGGATCAGCGGCAGCCGCCATCGCCGTCATTCCGAGAACCGCCGACACCGGCGGCCCTGCGGAGGCCGACACTCGGCTGTCTACCAGTGCGTAGTCCCGCCATCCACCCGCATCTCGGATGCCGTGACCCAGGTGGATTCATCGGACGCGAGGTAGAGCGCCGCCCAGGCGATATCCTCGGGCTGACCCAGACGCCCGGTCATATGATGCAGGCGCAATTGTTCCGCGCGTTCGCGATCGGCGAGCACCGGACGTGTGGCTGCGCTGACGACCAATCCAGGCGCAATTGAGTTGGCGCGGATGCCGTGAGGAGCGCCTTCACAGGCTAATTGATGCGTCATTGCCAGGACCGCGCCCTTGGCAGCCACGTGAGCAAGCGCCGGCGATCCCTTGAGAGCATGGTGAGCATTGGCCGATGACAGATTTATAATGGAGCCGCCGCCTCTTAGCTTCATCGCGGGCCAGACTGCCTGGCAAGCCATGAACACGATATCGACCTCGCCCTGCAGACAGGTGCGGAAATCCGCCAAGGTAATGTCCTCTATCCAACCCCAAGTCCCGTAAGCACCCGCATTGACCAAGACGTCGATCCCTTCGGCGACGGCTCTCACCCCCGCCACCCATTGCCTGATGTCCTCCTCCCGCGCCAAATCTACTCTGGCGATTCCCGCCAACGGACTGCCCGCCTCCTCCGCCAGTGCGGCGGTGGCCTGCGCGGTTTGTTCGTTGATGTCGCTGCCGTAAACCTTCGCGCCCTGCCGAGCAAAGAGCAACGCACAACCCTGACCGATACCGGAGCCAATTCCGGTCACCAATGCGACCTTGCCTTTCAATCGCTGTGAAGTATCCGCCCGCCAAGATAGCGTCATGGGGTATCGTCTCCTGCGCTAGAAATGAACCGTCGCGCGGCCGCCGAATGTCCGCGGCGGACCGATCGTGCCGGCCACGAAGCCCGCGACCACACCCTCGGTGCCGCCCGTATACACCACTGCGTCCGACAAATTGCGTACGAACAGCTGCACCGACCAGCGATTCCGCGGCGCTGCATAGGTGAGATAGACATTCTCGACCACGTAGCTCGGGGCGTCTTCCGACGGCAGGAAGTCGTCGGCGAGGTAGCGGTGGGTGGCGAAGTTGGCATCGACTGCCGCGCTCAGGCTGCTGCCGTCGGCGAACGCAAATTTATGCTCGTAACCCAGGCTGCCCGACCAGCGCGGGGCGTGGGTCAATGGAAAACCGGCGCAGTTGACGCGCTCGCCGCCCGCGTTGGGTCCGCTCGTCAGGGCCGTGACGGCGCAGCCCGTGGTCGCGGCCTGCGGCGAAAACGGATTGAAGCTGGCATAGCCGTTGCCCGCACCGCGCTGGAAGGGCGCTCCGGAAGGATCCGCGGGCTCCTCGTAGGAGAAGCTATCGTACACCGAGTGCAGCCACTCGACGGCCAGGTGCACGGAATCGTCGGGCGTGACTTTGGTCACCACGTCGATGTCGAGGCCGTACGCCGTTGCATCCCCGGCGTTCACGTAATCGAGTGAGAAAACTCCCTGCCCGTCCGTGATCAGATGCGGCTCCTGATGATCATGGTATTTCCAATAGAAAGCTTCCAGATTCACTTGTAGGCGATCATCGAGAAAGCGGTTGCGCGAGCCGAGTTCGTACGCAGTCAGGACCTCGGGATTGTAGGCAAGCGCCGTCGTGCTGTCCGGTGTCGCGGTGGCGCTCTGATTGAACCCGCCCGCCTTGAAGCCGGTGCTGACCGTGGTGTAGAGCATGTTCTTCGCCGTCAGGTCATATTCGGCACCCGCTTTCCAGGTGACTTTCGTGAACGACTTGGCGCCTGAAAAGGATTCGAGTACGCAGGGATTGGGAACACCGGCAAAACACCTGAGGCTCGTGGGATTCGCGGCATTCGGCAGGAACGGGGTACTTGGATAGAGCGCGGTGACGGAGCCGTCTTCCGTCTTGCGGTCATCGGTGAAGCGTCCACCGGCGATGATCCGCAGTCTATCGCTCACGCTGAAGTTCAGTTCGCCGAACGCCGCCTCGCTGCGCGTGCCTTGATGGGTTATCGGCTCGGCGTCCTGCAGGAGTCCGTCGTCGACGAGCTCATCGGAGAATTGCGATTCGTGGAAATAATAGAGACCTGCGACCCACTTCAGCGCCACCGAATCTCCGCCAAGCCGCGCCTCGAGAGACTCGGCGGTCGAATCGTTCGGCATTTCGACGTAGTGCGTTCCCGCCGGATCCGTGGTGTAGGCCAACTGGGATTTTTGATACGCCGGCAGTAGCGTCAGAGTCGCGCCACCGAGATCCTGGGTGATTTCAGCATGCGTACTGGTGAACTTGTTGTCCTGGGTGGTCCCGCCAATCGGCAAGGCATAAAGCGGCACATAGGGCCCGACCGCGTGGGCCGGAAACGGCGGCGAGGGATAGGGGGCTGCGCCCGGGCAGTCGCCCGAGTTGGTGTAGCCGGGGAAGAAACCGCCGGGGATGCAATTACCCTGGGCGGCAACGATGGCGTTGTAATAGGACGCGACGCGCGGATCGGAACTCGCGGTCCAGGGTGAGCTGGAAATATTGGACGCAGGACGGATGATCGAATAATTCGACCCGTTGCCGCCGATGTGGGTGAACTCCCCGGCCAGCAGCACCGTGGTGGAGTCGGTCCGGTAGAGCGCCTGGAGACGCGCGCTCTGATGGTGATCGTCATCGTCACCGGTCGAGAGGTAGCCATCACGACTCTCGGCTTGCGCGGAAGCGCGCAGCGCGATCGTGGAGGTCAGCGGCAGGTTGACTGCGCCTTCCAGCAGCACCTCGCTGAAATTTCCATACTCGATGCTGCCGTATCCGCTGAATCCATCGAGCGTCGGTCGTGCCGTGATGATGTTGATGGCACCGCCGCTCGCGTTGCGTCCATAAAGCGTGCCTTGCGGTCCCTTCAACACCTCGACCCGCGCGATGTCGAAGAAATTGCCCTCGACGCCTTGCGGACGCGCGATGTAGACGCCGTCGAGATTCGTGGCCACCGCGGGATTCGTGATCGGCGTGGACCCGAAATCACCCACCCCTCGAATGTAGACTTGCGTTGCCGCACCACCGTTGCCGATTTGCAAACCCGGAACGATCGTGGAGAGGTCGCGCATCTGCACCACGCCGGCGTTCTGCAGCTCCGTCGGACTGATGACTTGTAAGGCCACCGAAGATTTTTGCAGGCTTTCCTCGCGGCGCTCCGCCGTGACGACGATTTCGGCGAGACCGATGTCTGCCGGCGTCGCGGCTGCATCGACCGCTGCGGCATCGGTGGCGGCGGCGCCGGCAGCGGCGGCGGCGGC
>Ga0116227_10004983_pt1 | contig 28452 bp, 29 predicted proteins | sample S1TSphgellanicum_FD_89693 | JGI IMG/M metagenome (GOLD analysis project Ga0116227, IMG submission 89693) | Host-associated microbial communities from peat moss isolated from Minnesota, USA - S1T2_Fb - Sphagnum magellanicum MG | ecosystem: Host-associated > Plants > Peat moss > Unclassified...
GCTAAAGCGGTGTTAAAGGCCGTGGCCGACCATCGTGAAGAGTTTGAGTTTACCGATCACTGCGCGGGACCGAACATGGACGCCACGCCGAACGACATTCTGAATCGCCTCGAGAGCTACAGCGGCATCAACGCCCGTGAAGCCTTTGCGCGTCCGGAGTTGCAGAATGTGATTAAATGGCACAGTAAATACTCACGTCAAAACGGCATTCACGTTTCGCCAACCTTTATGGTTAACGGATTGGTGCAGGCCGATATTGGCAGTGGCGACGAGATTTCGTCCTGGGCTAAACGCATTCAGGGATAAGCCTCTTACTGAGCCCGGCTGTAAGAAGTTTGTCCGATGTTCTCAATAATCAGGGCGGAAGTGGATGATTTGCCGATTTCTTCAGCACTCAAACCGAATTATGAAGAAAGGCCTTTGACAAGCCGGGCTACCCCCGTTAGTATTCGCCCCGTTCAACGATTCCTCTGTAGTTCAGTCGGTAGAACGGCGGACTGTTAATCCGTATGTCACTGGTTCGAGTCCAGTCAGAGGAGCCAAATTTATGTTCTCATGCATCTTCGCGAGTCTTTATCTCATTTAGACTCAACAAGTTAGCGTGAAAACTCTTCCCGATGCATTTTCAGTTATCCCTCAGCATCGGGAAAAATTGGTGGTCTGATATGGGGTCATTTCGGTTCGATTATGGAGTGACCACCATATGTCTCTAAACGACAGTAAAATCCGTACGTTAAAACCCTCTGATAAACCCTTCAAAATCTCTGATTCCCACGGTCTTTACCTTTTAGTTAATCCAAGCGGTTCACGTCTTTGGTATCTCAAATATCGTATCAATAAAAAAGAATCTCGCCTTGGCTTAGGTGCCTACCCTCTCATCTCTCTCGCCAATGCTCGGCAACAACGTGATGATATTCGACGATTACTCGCGCAAAATATCAATCCGGCCCAACAACGACTCGCCGAAAAAAATACTCACTCTCCTGAAAGAACTTTTAAATCAATTGCCCTGAACTGGCATGCAAATAACAAAAAATGGTCACAGAATACTGCCGACCGTCTACTTGCCAGCATGAATAATCATATCTTTCCAATCATTGGCAATCTGCCGGTAACAGAACTCAAATCCCGTCATTTTATAGAATTACTCAAAGGAATTGAGAAGAAAGGCCTGCTTGAAGTCGCGTCCCGCACTCGGCAGCACCTTTGCAGCATCATGCGCCATGCAATACACCAAGAATTGATTGAAAATAATCCCGCTGCAAATCTCGACGGCATAACGACCCCTCCGGTAAAACGCCACTACCCTGCTCTTCCGCTGGAAAGACTGCCAGAACTTTTGACACGCATTGATGAATATCATCAAGGACGGGAACTTACCCGGCTAGCGGTGTTATTAACTCTCCATCTGTTTATTCGTTCTAGTGAAATGCGCTTCGCCTATTGGCCTGAAATTGATTTCAAAAATAAAATCTGGACCCTCCCCGCTACGCGTAAGGCGATTAAAGGTGTCCGCTTTTCAGGACGCGGCACGAAAATGCGTACTGCGCATGTCGTGACTCTTTCTGCTCAGGCCATCACTATTCTGAAACTGATAAGGGATATTTCCGGCGATCAGGCATTAGTCTTCCCCGGCGACCATGACCCGTATAAACCGATGTGTGAAAACACCGTCAATAAGGCGCTACGTTCGATGGGTTATGACACAAAGAGTGAAATCTGTGGACATGGATTCCGCGCTATTGCCTGTAGCGCCCTGATGGAATCAGGCCTCTGGTCTCAGGATGCGGTAGAGCGCCAGATGAGCCACCAGGAACGCAATAGCGTTCGTGCGGCTTATGTTCACAAAGCGGAGTATTTAGACGCGAGGAAAGCGATGATGCAATGGTGGTCAGATTATCTGGACACCAATCGAGAAGAGTATACCGCGCCCTATATCTATGCTAGGCAGCAAGCAGCTTTAGAGGGCTAATAACCATTTCTGACGAACAGCAGGTCCCAATGTAAGGGATCTGTTTCAGTTTGGCGTAATCAATAATGTGGAATTAGGATTACTTTTTTTATAACGATGATACTGCAAAATTAAAGTAGCAAGATCTTCATCGACAGCATAAAAGTAGGCTTCAGGAACATCCAAAACTGCTGCGAAACGGCAAACCAGACCAAAGTCCGGCGCACTGACCTCTCTTTCATATTGGCTCACGCGCGAACTCGCCGTTTCTTCATCCAACCCCGCCAAGCAGCCAAGCTCAACCTGTTTTAGCCCAACATTCACACGCGCTAGTCTTAATCGTTTACCAATCACGGCATACCTACTTCATTGATTTACAAAGGTAGATTATCACCGTTCACTACCGTAGCCTCTTAAAGAATCCCTTTCCCCAATAAATTTATAATTCATTATCGGGTATTTTAGAGACATAAATAGAGAAATACCTTACTTGAATAAGTAATCATTAAATTTGATTTAACCAACTGTAAGAATTGCACAAGCAAGATTATAAGCAGTCACTTACTGGGATGTGATGAGAAGTGTGGCATTGGGATTGGATTTTTTGAATCGATGAAATTGCAGAATCAACGTTGCAAGATCTTCATCCACAGCATAAAAATAAGCTTCTGGAACATCAAGCACGGCTGCAAATCGACAGACCAAAGCAAAATCTGGCGCGCTGACATCCCTCTCATATTGGCTTACACGAGAACTTGCGGTTTCTTCATCCACGCCAGCGAGGCAGCCGAGTTCAATCTGTTTTAGCCCCTTGTTGACACGAGCTAGTCTCAAACGTTTACCAATCACAGAATTACCTACAGCTTTAGCCAATGAAGTTTAATTATCGCCCTTCTCACTTAGCCCCTCTTAAATCAATTCTTTCTCTAATAAATTTATACTTTATTTTTGATTGTTTTTTACCCTTAATTGAAGTTAAACTTTAATGAGAGGAGTAATAGTTAACTTTTACAAGGAGAGAGTATGAACATTGAACAAAACGAAACGCGTAAGGACTGGCACTCTGCGGACATTATTGCAGCCCTTCATAAGCGCCGCATCACGTTAGCCGCCCTATCACGCGCGGCGGGTCTCAGCTCATCAACTCTGGCAAACGCGCTTTCCAGACCATGGCCGAAAGGTGAACTTTTGATTGCAGAAGCGATAGGTGTAGAAGCCTATGAGATATGGCCAAATAGGTATTTTGATTCGCAAGGGCAATTGATAAAGAGAAGAGTGCGCCGTAAAAACAAGTAGATAATGAGTTTTCATCTGCTTAGAGCACTACCTCGGATAAATGGGCACCAAACTTAAATAAATTCAGATTAGTGTTCTTAAAAGGTCGATTAAGAAAAGTCCTTATCTCAGCCTAATAGGCTGACCTACAAGTTATAAGAGGTTAATATGCCTTGCTCATTTCTTTTCCTGCTAAATTAATGCTTTTGCTATTTTAGGATTGATTGTTAGGGAGATCACTTGGCGATAACATGTACGTTCAGCCTAAACAGTCAACCGGATTCATTGCTTCAATGCTATGGCATAGGGACGTTTCCGGCTTTCTCTGGTCAAAAGCAGGGGCGTGATAATCCCAATCTTACCTCTGTCGTAAATATCGGCCCAATTCCCAAGGGGAAATATTTTATCGTTGGTCGCCAATCTGGAGGCCACTTGGCTGCCATACGACAATTTTTTCTTAAGCATGTTTATGGCACGGACCGCTCAGAATGGTTTGCATTGTATCGTGCAGATGGAACAATTGATGATTGGACTTTTATTGATGGAGTCAAACGCGGCAATTTTCGTCTGCACCCTATAGGGCCAATGAAGTTAAGCGAAGGATGTATCACTCTCAAACACAGCTCTGACTTTGAAAACTTACATAACCAGCTGCTACGGACAAGCATGATTAGCATTCCTGGTTCAACCCTCAAAGCATACGGAACCGTAGAGGTAAAATGATGAAAAAATGGAGCAAACGCTTAATTGGATTTTTGGTGCTGTTAGTTTTGATGAACCTTGCGATTGGCTGGTTTATACGACTTTTCGCACCTGATTTCGCCTCAACACTTGGCAATTGGTTCAACAGCTCAGGTGTTGAAGACTCATTAGACTTGTTAGTCGATTTCACGTTTCTGACGGCGTTGGTTATTAGTCTTGTGATTTCTATATTGATCGTGCAATTTAAGAGACATAGAGTGTAATACTGAAATTGAAGAATTTAGTGGCATGGAGGCCAGTAATGGAAAAAAGTAAGACTCTAGCAGGTATGGCAGTATTACCCGATGATAGAGAATCACTCTATGAATTAGTATGGGCTAAACCCGCTGAAAGAATCGCCCTAGATTACAACGTATCTACAGAACGTCTCGCCAAGAAATGTCATTCACTTTCAATACCACGTCCAATGTCAGGCTACTGGAAAATGTTGGAAAAAGGTACTGCACCTGCCAGACCCCCTCTTCGCCCTCTAGATGTTTTACCCGAAAATTCTAAAGAACAAACTGATATTGCTTTACCCCATGATCAGGTACCAATTACGAACGTGAGCCCTAGCAGCCCCAAACGCCTTCGAAACAAGCATGAGAATAATTCAGTGCAACAAGACAAATTAATAGAAGACGCCAGACTTTATTTTCCTGTCGGGCGAATTACAGATACGGGTTACCTAAAGCCAAATAAAAGGAAGTTGTTAGACCTCGTGACTTCTGATACCGGACTTGACAAGATTCTATTATTTACTGGATTACTTTTCACTGAATTGAGAAAACACCAATGTAGCGTCGTGCTTAATAATTTTCAGGGATTATCTAGGCGAAATGAAACTGATGAGCGCGAAGTGGAAAATAAAAGTGGATATCATTGGAATCGGCACTGGAAGCCCTCTTCCCCAACATTGATAAATATTGACGGTATTCACATTGGCATCACGATAGTTGAAATGTCTGAAAAGGTTGCAACCAAGTACGTTAAAGGAAGGCATGTAAGAGATGAAAAGAAAATAAAGTTGATGGCTGCAATCGGCAAAAACCAATTTAGCCAAGAAAGAATTTCAACACATGACCTGCCCTGTGGAAGATTGCGCTTACTGGCATACTCCCCTTACACCTCAACAGACTGGTCGATGAACTGGAAGGAAACGATCAAAGAGGAACTGTCTTACCGCTTGCCATCAATTATCAAAGCTTTAAAAGCTGCGGTAACGGGCATAAAGAAACAGATGGAAGAAGCTGAGATTGAACGAAAATTAAGACATGAAGAATGGCTAATCCGGCAAGAAAAGTGGCTACAGCAAAAGAAACTACGAAAAGCGAAAGAGGCAAATCTCAAAAGCAAAGAGGAGTTATTTTCTATAATGTCGCAATGGGTAGAAGACAAGCGGGTGCAGCAATTCTTTGAAGAGGCTGAAAAAGATTTGCTTACGCTGCCTGAGAAAGAAAGACAGAACGTGCTTGAAAGACTTGAACTTGCCCGGCAATTTTTAACAGGCACAACAGCACTTGAACGCTTGTTGCATTGGAAAATGCCGGAAGAGCGACTTCAAGAACTCTAGGCCTACGACCACTCCCTGTCATTCCGTGCAATAATGTTACAAATATCACTTCGAAAAATTAAGGCTCGAAATTACCATTGAGACATGGATAATCTTTTACCTAATAAGTATTAGAGCGCGATAGGTGTAATCCTAACGCGCCGATAAAACCCTAAAGTTCTTCCTTAGTGAATACTTTCGTTGATCCCATAGAATCGTTAATCGTCAGTTGGCCCGCAGCAATTGAATACGTTACCTCGCCATCATCGGGATGAGTACGCCACCGACCAATATAGTTAGGATTTTCCGGCTCCGCGCCGGAACGCCATAAAATCTGGTTGCTCGCTACCAGCTTGCAACCAAACCCCCACAGTGTATCGTCACTTGGTCTCTTATAACTCAGACTAAATTCATCGGAACTGATCGGCTTCACCTTAATAATTTTAGGATCGCGCCCCATTATAGTGGCTATGGCCGCTTTACAAATTTTAAAAGCGGGAAATTCTTTCGACGGTTCAGCGTGCAACTGACTGCTGAGCAATAGCCCAGCTATTGCAAGGATAGATTTGTTCATCGGTTACCCCATCTTTACGTGCATACTTTTCAGCAAAATTAATCTCCTTTCCTCTTTCTTGATTAGAGGGTTCGGTTAATGACCATCAGGCCTCTAAATCTGACTTGGTGACCCAAATAAGCCTTGCCTCATTTTGAATAAAATATTTAAACATCTTATTTTCCCCCTCTATTTTTTCAAATGTAACCCTACCTGCATAGGTACTGTACTGATGACCTTCTTTTAAGTCGTTAAATTTCATGGCATCACCAAAAGGTATTTTATTTTTTTGAAAATTAAATATACATATTAAATATAGGATCTTTGGTACAGATAATTTCATTACTGTCGTGGGCATCCTATCCGGATGTTTGATCAACCAACCAGGCATACATCTCGTGTTCCTAAGGCCGCCACATGGATTTCTGATACGACCAACTAAGTTCCCACAAGACATATCCCTGCCCAATTGAAGCACGTTTTTGCTGATTATGACGGGATCATAGTCGGGAACATGGGCAATTTTTGCACATATCGTCATTTTTCCTACATACGAAAATGCTTTTTCCAAGCAATATTGGACCCTTTACTCATCAAAAATCGCAACAAACCTAAACTCATTTTGGCAAGCCGCCCTCAAAATTATCTGATTTTATGAGATAATCCCCATTAGACTGACATGCACTCATTATCGGACGCCGTCATAGAGGACCCATGACTGGATGTCCATTCGTTAGAGTTTCGTCCTAGAGGCGGGTAAGACTCCAACTATTTTTCAGTAAAATAGAGAACACTTTTACATGGCAAAATCACCTACCAAGAAAGCTAGCAAAGGCTTCGAAGAGACACTTTGGGATACTGCGAATCAGCTGCGTGGCAGCGTGGAATCCTCAGAATACAAGCATGTGGTGCTGAGTTTAGTCTTCCTGAAATTTATCAGCGACAAGTTTGAAGCCAAGCGAGAGCAGCTGATCGATAACGGTCAGGAAGCTTTTGTTGATATGGAAGCCTTCTATCAGCAGGACAACATTTTCTTCCTGCCACTGGAGGCCCGCTGGTCTTATATTAAAGATCGCGCAAAACAAGATGACATAGCGGTGATCATTGATACCGCCCTTTCTACTATTGAGAAACGTAACGCGTCGCTGGCGGGTGCTCTGCCTGATAATTATTTCTCCCGTCAGGGCTTGGAAGTGAAAAGGCTTGCTTCCCTTATCGATAGTATTGAGAACATTGATACCCTCGCGAACGAATGCGATCTCACCGAAGAAGACTTAGTGGGCCGCGTCTACGAATATTTTCTAGGCAAATTTGCTGCCAGCGAAGGTAAAGGTGGTGGCGAGTTTTATACTCCTAAAGCAGTAGTGACCTTACTTGCTGAAATGCTTGAACCCTATCAGGGCAAGATCTACGACCCTTGCTGTGGCTCAGGCGGCATGTTTGTACAATCCCTAAAATTTATCCAAAGCCATCAGGGCAAGAGCAGAGACATTGCCATTTATGGGCAAGAACTGACTAGCACTACCTATAAATTGGCCAAGATGAACCTTGCAGTGCGTGGCCTCTCTGGAAATCTTGGGGAGCGCGCTGCCGATACTTTCTTTGCCGATCAGCATCCAGACCTCAAGGCCGATTTCATCATGGCCAACCCACCGTTCAACCTAAAAGATTGGCGCAACGAAGCGGAACTCACCAACGACCCACGCTTTGCTGGCTTCCGTACCCCGCCCACCGGTAATGCCAACTACGCGTGGATCCTTCATATGCTCTCCAAGCTAAGCGAAGATGGAATCGCGGGTTTTGTGCTGGCTAATGGGTCTATGAGCTCTAATAACAGCGGGGAAGGTGAGATCCGTCGAAAGTTGATTGAAGATGATCGCATCGAATGCATGATTGCCTTGCCGGGCCAACTGTTCTTCACCACTCAAATCCCGGTTTGCCTGTGGTTTGTCAGCAAGAGTAAGCAAGCCAGCGCCAAATATGGCTATCGTGACCGTCGCGGTGAGACCTTGTTTATTGATGCCCGCAATCTCGGCACCATGATTAGTCGGGTACAGAAAGAGCTGACGAATGAAGATATCGCCAGAATAGCCGATACTTACCATGCATGGCGCAGCAGCGAGGGCGAACTCAAGCGCCGTATTAAAGACAAAGAGATCGGTGTTGAGCAATATCAAGATCAGGCGGGTTTTTGCAAGGTTGCTTCTCTAGAAGATATTAAGACCAATGACTTTGTACTAACCCCGGGTCGCTATGTCGGGGCCGCAGATGTGGAAGATGATGGTATCGCTTTTGAAACTAAAATGCAGGAGCTGACCCAAACTCTTTATCGACAGTTAGATAAAGCGGCAACACTGGATCAGGCGATCCGCGCCAATATGGAGGCGTTAGGTTATGGGGAGTAATTGGAAAACGACAAAGTTGCTTGACCATTACGATATTCGTTCTGGGTTATCAAAACCAGCAAATGACTTCGGTAGTGGATATCCGTTTCTGACGTTCAAGGATGTTTTTTATAACTACTTCACTCCTGACGAACTGGGTGATTTAGTTCAATCCAATGACAAAGAACGAGAGAACTGTTCTGTCAAACGTGGTGATGTATTCCTAACGCGTACCAGCGAGACAATGCATGAGCTTGGCATGAGTTGTGTTGCTCTCCAAAATTATGAAAATGCAACCTTTAATGGTTTTTGCAAACGCCTTCGCCCTCATCAGAACAGCGAGCTAGTGCCTGAATATATAGGATATTATCTGCGGAGCTTTAAATTTCGACAATCCATGCTAGCTTTTTCAACTATGTCGACGCGAGCAAGTCTTAACAACGAAATGATTGGCAGGCTAGAAATATCTTATCCTCCCAAAGATGAGCAGATTGAAATTGCACGAGTATTAAAAAACCTCGACGACAAAATCACCCTCAACCGCCAAATCAACCAAACCTTAGAGCAAATGGCACAAGCGCTGTTTAAATCATGGTTTGTTGATTTTGACCCCGTGGTCGATAACGCCTTGGATGCAGGCTTTTTTGAGAAGGATTTAGCATTCCCTGACGAGTTAATGCGTCGCGCCGAAGCACGCAAAGCGGTACGCAAAAGCGGCGATTTCAAGCCGTTGCCAGACAATATTCGCCAGCTTTTCCCCGCCTCTTTTGAAGAATGTGCCGAGCCTTCTCTTGGTTTAGGTGGGTGGATACCAAAGGGATGGTTCTATGATTGTTTCAACGAACTTCTATCAAGCACAATAGGTGGAGATTGGGGTAAAGATTCTCAAGATGAAAAACACACAATCCAATCTCGTATCGTGCGTGGAACTGACATTCCTGACTTGATAAGTGGTCAATTAAGTAGTGCACCTTTGCGCTGGGTCGAACCCAAGAAGTTACAATCAAGACAGATCGAAGCAGGCGATATTATAATTGAGATTTCAGGCGGTAGTCCGACTCAATCAACGGGCCGTTCCATTTTCATGACTCAATCAATGATTAATCGTCTGGGTGGCATAGTTGAACCAGCAAGTTTCTGTAGAAGATTTAAGCCTAAATCGTTCTGTTTAGGAATACTCGCTTCACTACACCTGCAAGCAATTTATTCTGATGGGAAAATGTGGGAGTACCAGAATCAAAGTACTGGTATAGCAAATTTTCAAACTAAATTTTTCTTGGAGGCGGAACGTGTACTGATGCCGTCTGACAAAGTTCTCGAGAATTTCTGCCATACCGTTACACCTCTTATAGAGAAAAGTCAGAATAGCGAGCAAGTAATATTAGCAAAGCTTCGCGATACATTGTTGCCTAAGCTCATTTCCGGTGAGCTCCAGCTCAATGATATTGAGGCTGTACTTACCAAAGAAGGAATAGTCTAATCATTGGCGCATTGCGATAAATGCGTGGTCCTTTTATGCTCGTTACTTGTAAATGACACGAATCTGAATAAGAAGCCATTGCCATGAGCCATATTTTCACGGAAGCAAAGCTGGAACAGGCCATTATTTCCCTATTGGGTCAGCACACTTATGCAGAGGGCCAAGCCTGCTACCCCCATTTTGTTGGTAGCAACATTCTGCGCAAAGATAAGAGTGAGGTGTTGATTACGGATGACCTGCGCCAATATCTCGCCAACCAATATGAGACAGAAGGGATAACGGACGGGGAAATTTCTCACATTTTGCATCAATTGCAGACCCTGCCCGCTAGTGACCTGTATCAAAGCAATAAAACGTTTTGTCATTGGCTCAGCAATGGCTTTTTACTCAAACGCGAAGATCGTAATAAGAAAGATCTCTATATCGAGTTGATTGACACCCAAACCTTGCCTGAGCAACTGGCCCATTTGTTTGCAGGGCAAGAAGAGTTGGTCGAGACAGGTAACATCTACCGTTTAGTTAATCAGTTGGAGATCGAAGGGCAAACACGTGAAGGCGGACTTCAACTACGTATTCCTGATGCTATTTTATACATCAATGGCCTGCCGCTAGTAGTACTTGAGTTTAAATCGGCGGTGCGAGAAGAAGAAGCCACTACCTATGATGCCTGGTGCCAACTTTGTGTACGTTACCGACGTGATATTCCCAAACTGTTTGTCTATAACGCACTGTGTATCCTCAGTGATGGGGTAAGCAACAAGCTGGGCAACCTGTTTGCCCCTTACGAATTTTACTATGCATGGCGTAAGGTGACGGGTAGCGAATCTAATGAGAAAGATGGCATTAATGGCCTTTATACATTGATTCAGGGGCTATTCCACCCCGTTCGTCTGCTGGATGTATTGAAAAATTTCGTCTTCTTCCCAGATACCAGTAAGCACGAGGTGAAGATCTGCTGCCGCTATCCGCAGTATTACGCCGCCCGCAAGCTTTACTACAACATAAAAAAAGAGCGTAAACAGATTGCGGCAAGTGGTGAGAATATTGGTGGTACCGGTAAAGGCGGGACTTACTTTGGCGCGACCGGCTGCGGCAAAAGCTACACCATGCAATTTCTTGCTCGCCTGCTGATGAAGAGCGTCGACTTTGCTAGTCCGACGATTATTCTTATTACCGACCGCACCGATCTTGATGAACAGCTCGCCAAGCAATTTTGCAATGCCACGGCTTTTATTGGCGATGCCGTGGTTGAACCGGTATCAAGTCGTCAAGATTTACGCGACAAACTGGCCGGGCGTGCCAGTGGGGGTGTATTTCTCACCACCATTCACAAGTTCACTGAAGATATTCAGCTACTGTCAGAACGCAGCAATATCATCTGTATCTCTGATGAAGCCCACCGTAGCCAAATCAATCTTGATCAGAAAATCAGCATCGATGCCGAAAATGGCACCGTGAAGAAAACCTATGGATTCGCCAAATATTTACACGACTCGCTGCCCAATGCAACCTATGTGGGGTTCACCGGCACCCCTATCGACGCAACCCTAGATGTGTTTGGGCAAACAATCGACAGCTATACCATGACTGAATCGGTAAATGACGAAATTACGGTACGAATTGTTTATGAGGGACGAGCTGCCAAGGTAGTGCTCGATAACAGTAAGCTGGAAGAAATCGAGCAGTATTATAAAGAATGCGAAACGTTAGGGGCTAGCGAGCACCAGATCGAAGAAAGTAAGAAAACCACAGCCAACATGAACTCCATACTAGGCGACCCGGATCGCATTCTTGCGTTGTCTAAGGATTTCGCAAAGCATTATGGAAAACGCGTGGCTGAAGGCTCAACCATCAAAGGCAAGGCGATGTTCGTTTGTGCCAGCCGCGAGATTGCTTACGATTTTTATCAGAGTCTCAAATTACAACGACCAGAGTGGTTCGAGGCAAAACAGGCCATCGAGGGTGTCTCGCTTACAGAGCAAGAACTCAAAGAGTTATGGAGTCTTCCTTTAGTCAATATGGTAATGACTCGTGGCCAAGATGATGAGCAGGCCATGTATGACTTGCTCGGCACTAAGGAATACCGCAGAGAGTTGGACAAGCAGTTCAAAAACCCTAAGTCCAATTTCAAGATAGCCATCGTGGTGGACATGTGGCTAACCGGCTTTGATGTGCCCGAGCTTGATACCATCTATATCGATAAGCCACTGCAAAAACATAACCTCATCCAAACAATTTCCCGCGTAAATCGTCGCTTTGAAGGCAAGGAAAAAGGGTTAGTCGTCGATTACATCGGTATCAAAAGCCGGATGAACATGGCGTTGGCAATTTATTCGAAAGCTGACAAATCCAACTTTGAGGATATTCAACAATCGCTGATCGAGGTGCGTAATCACCTGCATCTGCTCGGACAAGTGTTCCATACCTTTGACAGTAGTCATTACTTTTCTGCGACACCCACTTTGCAATTAGAGTGCCTCAATCGAGCCGCTGAGTTTGTTCTGCAAACGAAGAAGATTGAACTACGCTTTATGGGCTTGGTTAAACGCCTGAAAGCTGCTTATGACGTTTGCGTTGGCAGTGAAGAAATTTCTCAGGATGAGCGTGAGCGGATTCATTTCTATTTAGCCGTGCGTTCCATCGTTTACAAACTTACTAAAGGCGATGCACCTGATACTGCACAAATGAACCAGAAAGTACGTGAGATGATTGCTGAGGCGCTTAGAGCTGACGGAGTGGAAGAAATATTCACTTTAGGTGAAGACAAAGCCGACACTATCGACATTTTCGATGATGAGTATATGGCTCGCATTGGTAAGATCAAGTTACCTAATACTCGGATGCAACTACTGCAAAAAATGCTGGCAAAAGCCATCAGCGATTTTCAGAAAATTAACCAGCTTCAGGGGATTAACTTCTCTAAACGCTTTCAGGCCTTGGTCGAACAGTATAACGAGCGCAAGGAAAACGACGTGCTCAACGGTGAAGAATTCGATACTTTCACCCAGCAGATGACTGATATGATCTATGACATCAAAACCGAAATCATGTCGTTTGCTGATATAGGCATCGATATTGAAGAAAAGGCCTTTCTCGACATTTTGGCGCATATGTGTGAGAAGTACGATTTCACCTACGATGATGACAAAATGTTGGCTTTAGCTAAAGAAATGAAAGTAATTGTTGATGATAGTGCCCAGTATCCTGACTGGAGCAAACGAGATGACATCAAAGCCAAGTTGAAAGTAGACCTTATTCTCCTGCTACACCGTTATGGTTTCCCGCCTGTAGCTAATGATGAGGTTTATAAAAGCGTACTAGAACAGGCGGAGAACTTTAAAAAATACCTACAAAGCTAATTTATCGAGTTGGGGTGGCATGACGTACCTTGTGTATCTGATTGCCACCTTGAGATAGTTGATTGAATTATCTCAAGGTCATTGTTGATGAAAAATGTTCGTAACGGTTACTTGATTATTTCCCTTCCTGACACCCCCATATTACATTCAACTTAAATATATTAAAAACTAAACCTCGCAAACGATAAGAATACAACTAAATATAATTTAACAACGAAAATTAAAAATAACCCTCAATTTCGCTCAAACCCCGTAACCAAACTACTCATTAAAGCACCAATGCGTTCTACTTCCATTTTTATTAATTATAAACCCCTTATAAAGGAATCGCTAAAACAACCTCGTAGCAACTGCATTTCTTTAAAAGGATTTAAATTTTGACAAATAATAAAACCAATTCAACCATGATGAGTGGTGAACTTAGCTGGGTAACAATTAAAGAAGCGGTTAACCTTGCCAAAAATTCAAAAGATATTAATTTAACCGAGGCAGATCTTTACCGCCAAGCCCTATATGGCAATATCAAGCTTTCAATCTATTTCCAGTCACCAGTAATATTAAGGAAGGTTCAAATACGGAACTCAAAAATTATACTTAAACAAACTAATCATTCCATTATTGAACGATTATGTAATCTGGAGAGAAATTGCTTCCTGAACAAACGTAATTTATTCGTTAGCACGGGAGGAAATTATATTTATCCAACTCAGAGAATCATTGATACTACTTTTCGGGGGCATGAGTCCTTCCTAATTCAGCTCGCATTGGCAAACACGCTAGGACTCCCATTACCATCAAGAAGCTGTAACGATATAAACTATGGTGTTACCACCAGTATCGAGGGCAGTATCTTTCAGGTGTTCGAGAAAGTGTCGTGGCAGGAGAGGGTAAAACAGCAAACCACCTACCTTTCCGAAGATATTACTGACAGTATGGCACAGCAAATCTTAAGTTTAGGTGATAACAAAGGCTATTTTCCAATTCATCATTTGCCACAAGATGCCTGTTTTGTTATCCGCCATACTGAACTCGAAAAGTTGCTTAATATGTTAGTTAAGGGTGAACCTCATCCTCCCTCTTCAACACGAATATCCCGACCTTTAGCTCGCCTATTTTGGCTTGCTTGCAAGAATAATGAAACTATCAGTCCTCTAATCAAACAGCCTTATAAACTTCTTTCTATTTTTGAAAAATGGGCATTAGACGAAGGTATTACTGATGGTTTGAGCGGCGACACTTTAAAAGCTGCGCTTAAACGCGGAAATCCCAATTCTATTTAATCTCGTTATTAAATAGCTTAATTACACGATAATGACCCGTATTAATGATTAAAGAATCCGTAATACGGGTTCACTTGCTTTTATCAATGTTGTCTATATGGTTTTTATGTCTCCGGGCATATCCCCTATCTACACTGGAGAAATAGATGACATCACACCAATTACTACGTCTGAAAAATGTTGTAGAAAAAACCGGTTTAAAACGCTCTCAAATTTACTTGTATATGAAAGATGGCACCTTCCCCACTTCAATTAAAATTGGTCCTGCTAGCGTTGCATGGCTCGAATCTGAAATTGACACATGGATAAATCTCAAATTAGCCAATCGTTTAGAGTTGAAGGGAGAACAGTCATTATGATCCCATCACTCAATTACGCCGTATTAACCGATGCCCTGCATGCGTTAAAAGATGGAAATTTTCGTTACTGTGAAACACTAGGATTCACATTTGATGAGATGAGCGCGTTAAATAAGTTGTCTCTAGATGAGCTTTTTATCGTCAGTAGAGCATCATCACAATTTATGGCTGTGACTATTCATCATGATGCTTTACAGAAGATCCTGAAACTTTCTCGTAAAGAATTTCATCGCCAGCAACAGATTAATCGAGCCATCAGCTTAGGGGGTTCAATATCACTTCTTAATCATTACTTTGGTCTTACCTCTAATGAAGTTTGTTCCCGCCGCAGATTACTCGGCGTGGTTATTCCATATGGCCGAACGCCTCTCCCCGATGAAGATATTGATGCCAAAATCTGGTTAGGATGGAAGAAACTTAATCAGGCAGATATCGATTCGTCCGATGCTTTGGACGCCATGATGCAAATAACGACTTCCTTGTCTTCACTGAAGAAAAGCCCTTCGCTTGCCGTCGTTTGGAATCGTATTACACATTGTGAAAATAATGTCTCAGACGGGAGTAAATCGCATGCCAGATGATATTGATCGCGATCAGGAGTTTAATGAAGAACGTTTAGAAGAGATGATTGAGCATAGCCGCTTTAAACCGGCTGCAACACCATCATTAGAATATTGCTGTTATTGCGGCGACCCTATTCCCGATAAACGTAGACAAACCTTGCCGGGAATAACTACCTGTATTGAATGCCAAACCATTCTTGAACGTCGTCAACGCTAAAATAGTTTGACGCGCGCGCAGAGAGCTTACCCTCTCTGTGCATTTTTATGATTTTCGTGATTAACTATTTTTGGGATCCCCTAATTTCACAACTCACCCTTCCCCTTCAAATTATCTCTTTAGTTTCCGTTTTGACTTTATTATTTCACTCCAAATACAAATACCCCACTCTTAGTATTCCAGCAGTTAATGGAGATCCAAATGGACGTTAATGCGTCCGGGTCGAGTATCGCTCTTTAATAATATGGAACTGGCTGTCACCTAACCATAATTCAGAATGCTACTGAATGTTCTCGCTAGCCCGTTAAAACCGGAATGCGGAATAGGGCCGTGACGATTAATAAATTCTACTATTTAATGCTATGAGGCCACTATGCTTTCTTCCACCGCTTTTCTGGCAGCGGCAATGCAATGTGCCACCAGCATTCACCCTGACACCGTATTTGATGTGGCAAAAGTAGAATCCAGTTTTAACCCCTTTGCCATTGCTGAGATTATCTCCAAGAATGAGAGAACTGCAGGGAGTCCACACATAATTTCATACATGCCGGCCAGCCGATTAAAGGCTATGGATATTGTTAGACGAGCAGCAGATAAAGGCCGTCACTACTCGGTTGGACTAATGCAAATCACCAGCACTAATTTCAAACGCTATGGCGTCACGGCTCGTGAGCTCTTGGATCCTTGTATCAATTTGTCCGTTTTCGAGCGCATCCTGACCGATTGTTATCGGCGTGGTGGCTCACTGAAAAGAGCACTCAGTTGCTACTACTCCGGCAATTTCAACACCGGCCAGCGACCTGAGGCCGCTTTTAAACAGACCAGCTATCTGCAACGTATTGGTTATGTCGTCCCTTCTACTCATGAAAACTCGCAGCGCAAGACAGAAGCTAAATTTGGGTTTGATACTCACTATCCTCATACGCTTCTAAGAGGAGAGATTCACGTTCAATCTATTCCAAAGCAAACATCTCAACACTATCCCAATGCCATTATTCTCGGCGATTTACCTATCGCTGACATCAACGAGGAGAAATGACTATGCATAAGCTTAAATACGGAACTGCGTTAACTTTAGCATTGATTTCCTATCAATTGCTTGCGGCCGAAAGCGGATTTAATAAAGCCAACACTACGCTTAATAATACTTCAAGCGGTCTGCTTGGGTTGGCCGCAGTGTCCATTACGCTGGCGACTATGTGGGTGGGTTATAAGGTTTTGTTTGATGGCAAGAGCTTGCAAGACATGCGTAACGTCATTATCGGAGCGATTCTGATCGTCGGCGCTTCCGGTTTCGGTGCTTATTGGGCAGCTTAAGGGAAATAGATGACCACCTTAAATAAAGCACTCACGCGACCGGCTGCCATTATGGGCATCCCTTTAGTACCGTTCGTGATTGTCAGCGGCACTATAGTTTTGCTGTCAGTCTATTTCAGTTACTACTTAGCATTACTGCTGATCCCGGCTTGGGTAGAAATGAAAGCCAAAGCCAGAACGGACATTCATTATTTTGGATTGTTATGGCTGGCGTTTAAAACCCGAGGTCGGTTTGCCACTAATCATCATTTCGGAGCCAATAATCTTTTGGCAAACAATTACGATGCCGTCGATATTTCGGAGTTTACCGCCAAAATGAAATTAAATGCCCCTATCACGCTTGAGAAATACATTCCTTACTCCTCCCATATTCACCCCCATGTTATAAGAAATCGTCATAGTGATTTAGTCTCCACTTGGGAGTTAGGGGGAACTCTGTTTGAATGTGAAGACGAGCATCATTTAACCATGATGGTTAATCAGCTTAATAACCTTATCCGATCCTATGAAGGCCTGCCGATCACCTTTTATATTCACCGTATTCGAGAGAAATATCAGGATACTTTTGAAGCAAACTCTGGCATTCCTTTCTCAGATGAGGTGACCAAGCTCTATTATCAGTCGTTGGAAACTAAGCCGCTGTGGCGGCATCGGCTATTCTTTACCATCTGTTATCTGCCCTTGTCTCCGTTAGAGAGAAAAGTGGTTAAAACTCAGACTGTCGGGAAACGTAAAGCTGCGATCGATGATGCGCTGAAGGTTATGCTGGAACATCATGAAGCACTGAGTACTGCTCTGTCTCGCTATATGGCCAAGCCTTTGGGAATTTATGAGGAGGATGGACGTGTTTATTCTTCGCAACTGGCCTTTTACCATCGCTTGATTACCGGTAAATGGCAGAATGTGGCCGTGACTGCATCACCGTTTTATTCAACACTGAGCACGGCGGATATATTCTTCACAACTGATACAGCGCAATGCCAGACACTCGAAGGTTCCCGCTTCTTCTGTAATCTGGAAATAAAAGATTATTCACCAGAGACTTACACCGGATTATTGGATGCGCTGTTGTATGCCGAAAGTGAATATGTGCTCACGCAGTCTTTTACCTGCATGGCGCGGGATGAGGCTCAAAATCATATTAGGTTGGCAGAAAAGCGCCTTCACTCGGCTGACGACGATGCCGTTTCTCAGCGTGAAGAATTAACTGTATTACGCGACCTGCTTCAATCCGGACATATATCCTGTGGCAAATACCATTTCTCTCTCTTGGTATCCTCGACCAGTGCTTACCGAGTGGTGAAAGAGACCAACGCGTTGGCGCAACCCTTTACCGATCTCGGGATAATGACTTCTCTGTCTACTCTTTCCTTACCTGCCGCTTATTTGGCGCAACTTCCCGGAATGTATACGTTTCGGCCTCGGCTGGTAGTTATTAGCAGTCAGAATTATGCGGATATGTGCAGCCTGCATAACTTTCACTCTCATAAACGTAATAACAATCCATGGGGAGAAGCCATTGCGATAATGAAATCGCCAGGTGGCAATGGTTATTATCTTAACCTTCATGATAGTCAGGTCGGGCGAAACGATTTCAATGAAAAAACGCCGGGAAATACGGCGATCATTGGTAAAACCGGTTCGGGTAAAACCCTGATAATGACGATGATGAAACAACTGATGCAAAAGTATCGCAATTCAACAACGTTCTCTAATTCATCGGTAAATAAAAGACTGACTACCGTTTACTTTGATAAAGATCGGGCGGCGGAAATGTCTATCCGCCAAATGGGCGGACGTTACTTTCGAATCAGGACCGGCACCCCTACCGGATTCAACCCGTTTTCCTTACAGCCAACTCGGCGAAATATCAGCTTTATCAAACGGCTAGTGCGAATGTTATGCAGTCGCCAAGGCAAGCCGCTCGATCCACGCGACGAAGAACGCATCAGTAACGCCGTAGACACCATTATGCTGGACTACCCGCAGGAATATCGTTGCAATGGTATTACTCGATTGCTTGAAGTCTTGCCGGAACCGCCGACAAAAGAGGCTCGAACAAACGGATTGCGCATTCGGCTCAAACAGTGGGCTCAAGGTGGTGAATTTGGTTGGGTATTCGATAACGAAGAGGACACTTTCAATATCGGTGATATTGATAACTTTGGCATCGATGGCACTGAGTTTCTGGATGATGAGGATATACGCGGCCCGATCACCTTTTACCTGTTATACCGCGTCACCAGCCTGTTAGATGGCCGCCGATTAGTCATGTTCATGGATGAATTTTGGAAATGGTTATCCGACGCTGAATTCTCTAAATTTTCGTTAAACATGCTCAAGGTGATCCGAAAACTAAACGGCGTATTTATCCCCGCCACACAGTCGCCGGATGAAATAATCCGTCATCCTATCGCCCCGGCGATTATCGAACAGTGCAGCACGCAAATCTTTCTCGCTAATCCGAAAGCCAGTTATGCCGATTACGTTGAGAAAATGAAAGTCCCCGAAAGCGTTTATGAGATTGTCAGGAGCCTTGATCCGGGCGAGCACTACATGGTTATTCTTAAAACGCCCTTGCGGACGGGCGAAACCCGCCCTTTTGTATCAATGGCAAAAATGGACTTATCTGGCCTTGGAAAAATCACCAAGATACTCAGTGGCAGTGAAGATAATTTAAAAATATTCGATTCTATTTATGAGGACGGCATGCAGCCTGAAGAGTGGAAAGAAACCTTCCTAAATCATGTAATATGAAATTACCTCCGAGGTCAAAACATGATTTCCAGAAAAATTATTCTGGCACTTTCGCTATTTATTTCTGCTCCGGCACTAAGCGCCGGGATTCCCGTTTTTGATGTCGTAGGAAATATGGAATCAATTAAACAGTGGATAGAACAACTTAAACAGTGGCAGGAAACTGCAACTCATTATAAAAGCGAAATTGATGCCTATAAAAGACAATTAGCAACGGCTACTGGCATCCGTGATATTCAAGCCTTTTTAAACGATGCTAAAAGTTTGAAAGGAGATATATCGAACCTACAGAAAAATGGTATTTCCTTGGATGATTTGCTGATTAACCCTGACGGCTATTATTCCACCGAACTCCAGACCCTCTACAAAAAATATAAATCTTTTGAAACGTGCAACCAAGTTAGCCCTTCAAAACATTATCTGGAGAGTTGCAAACAACTGGTACTCAATCAGGCGGTGATGCTCGAAAACACGAGTAATATTCATACCAGAATTAATACAACCCTTAATGATATATCAGGCTTATCAGATCGGATAATTAATGCGAAGGACACCAAAGAATCACAGGACTTAGCTAACGCCATTGCATCAAAAAGCATACAATTGAACGTGTTAACGAGTCAATGGGAGATGTCTGTCAAACAGGCCGAGCAACGAACTAGCATGCTTACTCAGCAACGGCTAAAAGCATTTAACGAACAGCAGCTCTATGCCCCTATACCTAATTTTAATAATTAACAGGACAGACATGAAAAAGCTATTCAACTTTGCCCCTATTATTTTAGGAATTTTATTACTGGCCGGCTGTGACAATACGAAATCAGTAGAATGGTATAAATCACATATCGATGAAATGAACGCTAAATATAAAATCTGCATTTCCTCAGGCAATGATTCTTTGGATTGCAAAAATGCACGCGCGGCGCGATTTGAGCTCCGTCAGGAGAATGCCAAAGTTCCCGACTTAAACTAAAAAGGAGTCTTATGTCAGCAGGGTTATTTGTTGGAATGAACAAAACTATCACTGACGGATTATATGCCGTATTACGGGGACAAACTTCCGTATACGGCAATATGATAACGGTTATAGCCGTCAGCTCCTTCACGTTATTTATTACCTATCGAGGCTACCAAACTTTAGCCGGGAAACTTCAAACGCCGATTGCAGACGTCATGTGGGATGTTGGGCGCATGGTATTAATCATGACCTTTGTGCTCAACCTAAACGGCTGGCTGGATTTAGCTATTTCCGCTATCAATGGTTTAAAGGAAGGCGTTAGCGGCAAAGATAATGTTTGGGTACTCTTGGATACAGTTTGGGAAAAAGCCCAAGCTATCGGACATAAACTTTATAAGCAGGATGATTCGACTTATGTAAAAGTGAGTGGTGGACTGGCAGAATTACTGGTTTGGACCGGAGCTTTAGCCACTCTGATCATCGGTACAGTAGTTAATCTGTTGGCAGAGATCATCATCGTATTAATGACCACCACAGCTCCCATTTTTATATTCTGTCTGCTCTACGGCTTTCTGATGCCAATGTTCAACAACTGGCTGAAAGCTATCTTCACAGTGATTCTTACAGTGATGTTCTCCTCTTTGTCGATCAGGATTGTCATCAACTACCTTAACGATATTTTAGATAAAGCCGTTAAATTCGCGGATGATGCCAACATTATTACCCTTGGCATGCAGTGCTGTGTTGCAGGCATTATATCGGGCGTAGTTATTTGGTTCTCTGCGAAATTGGCAAATGAACTTGGTGGAGTTGCTGTTCAATTAGCATTACAAGGCGCAGCAAAGAGTGGAATCAGCGGGCTAATGAAAAAGTCTTCTGGCGCAATTTTGGCAGGTGTTAAAGCCGGGGCGGCTGGCAAGAAACCTGCATCAAAAGATGACGACAGATTTTCCAGAACATCAGGTTCAACGTTCACTGCTTCCAATAATAGCGTCCCCTCAGCGTGGCAGAAACGCGCTGCTTCAATAGAAAGTATGAAACGTCTTACCCAGCTGCAAAACAGCTGATCTCCCTTATACCTATCTCATAGCGCCAAATCCAATGGCGCTTTATTTCCCTACCCTTTTAATAAGGAGCTCTCATGAAATTCAGCATCACCTTTCTGATGCTGTGCGTCCTCACGGGTTGCGTACAGCAAAAGCACCTACCCGTATCAGGTGTTTCTCAGCCTGTGAATTCACCCGCCATTATTCAGGAGCTAACAAATGTCTGAAACAGCAAATCTCATCACCTCATCCCGAACCTTTGAATCTGCGCTTCTGGAGAAAGACGCGCGCGAAATAAAGTTAGCATGGCTAATGGCAGCAGTTGGAATTGTCCTTGCACTGATGGCAATTACGGCTTTGATTGTTTTAATGCCTTTAAAAAACACTGAAATAGAACTGTGGTCAGTTGATAGTCAAACCGGGCGTTATGAATATATGACCCGAATTAGAGAGCAGAATATATCTACCGAAGAAGCGCTTGCTCACTCATTAGCCGCGCATTACGTAAAACTCCGTGAAGGCTATAACTATTTTGCTCTCCAGCGCGATTATGACGATGTTCAGCTCTTTAATGGCGACAGTGTAAACCATGATTATCTCGATACCTTCAGCAGTAACCAGGCACCGGATGTTCTTTTCAATAAAGCGGAATACGTCGCCTTCATCGATATCATCTCTAACGTCCATGTCTCCGCCACCGCGCCTGACCATTTGGCAACGCTGCGTATTAAACGAACTGTGCGTCGTATTGCAGATAATTCAGTCAACACTGAGATCTGGAGTATCCGCCTGACTTATCGCTATCTACCTCGTAAAGAACTCACAGAGAGCCAGCGTGAAGTAAACCCAATGGGATTTATCGTAACCAGTTACCAGCGCGATAAAGAACTGAGGAGCGAATGATGCCAAGACAATTATTACTTTTATGCCTACTTATGGCCTCTTGCACTGTTTGGGGCTCGGCAATACCGCGTGGCAGCACGTATGACAGCAGGATGCAAAGCGTCATTTATAACAGCCAAAATGCCACCGTTGTTAATACCCGCCCCGGATATATCACTACTCTGCTATTTGACGAGGATGAGGAAGTTATTGAGGCGCAGGCAGGCTTTCACAAAGGCTGGACTGTGTCAAAAAACGATAATCGGGTCGGCGTCAGTCCTAATCCCATTGTTCAGTCGGTAACCGATTTAAACGGCAATAATATTAATCAGGTGTTTTTGCCAACGTCGAAAGACTGGAAGAGCAATTTATTCGTTGTCACCACCAAGCGGGATTACAGTCTGGAATTAAACGTACTGGATAATAATTTGCCCTCGCAGGCATTTACTATTCGTTATCGCTATCCGAATCAGGAACATCAGCAAACTCAAGCGACCCATAACGCACGGCTAAAACTTTTGCATGATGCACAGGAAAAGAAGCAAATAGAGACGGCATTTCAGCGCGCCACGACTCCCCGTAATTGGCGTTATACCAAACGCGTGGCTGAAGGTTCAGCATCGATCGCACCAGATTTTACTTACGACGATGGCCGTTTCACCTACCTCGGCTTTTCACCTACAAAAATACTTCCCTCCACTTTTGTAATCGTTAACGGTCAAGAGCAAACCGTCACCTCCCGCATAGAAAAACAGGGCAATTATACAGTGATGGTGGTTCGCGCCATATCGCCTCAGTTGGTGTTGCGGTATGGCAAGGCTGTAGTTGGCATCGAAAATACTGCTTACGGGAAAGTCATGGTAGAGAGTGGCGAAACCGTTTCTCCCGCCGTTTCTTTGGAGGTCAAATGATTGAGAATTCATCTTCAGAGCCACCGGAAAAAACCATGGCTGAGCTCGAGGCCGAAGCCCGAGCGCGCGCCCGTTTGGTGATGAAAAATCAGATGCCTGAGCAGCAGACGCCGAGAGGTCAGCCGGAGGTCACTCGTTTTAAAAAAGCCCCCGGTCACCGGACCCTGATTGTCAGCCTGTTAAGTTTAGCCATTCTCATAACACTGGCGTTTGGTGGCGATCGCCTGCTTTTGGCATTAAAGAAAAGCGATGATAACGAGGCAGGAACTTCCACACATTCATCAATCGGCACCGGTCAGCATGAGCGTAAAAACCTCGGTATGGATGGCAATCCTTTTGGCCTATTGGGTCAAGATAAACAGGAGAAAATTTATGATTATCAGCAAACCCAACCTATTCAACTACCGGCAGAGTCGCCCGTGCTGAATAAGGCGGTGGCGTTGGCCGATGGCTCTTCCAATATTTCACAAAGCAGTCATTCATCGGACTCTCGAAGAGAAAGACTCAATAAATCAGATGATAATCGTGACGCGAGCACTGCAAACGCCGCTCCTAATTCTGGTAGAGAAGTTAAACAGGGTAATATTGACGTGGCGAAAGTTAGCGGCGTCAGACGGTTAGATCTTGATCCTAATCTCTATATTCCGGTTGATCGCTATATTCCATGTTCGCTGATGCGGCGTTTCATTTCCGATATTAGTGGTCATATTTCCTGCCTAATCGGTGAAGATGTTTATAGCGCCAGTAATCACGTGAAACTAATACCGAGGGGGACGATCGCCCGAGGCGTTTATCGTTCAGGGGCGATGCAACAAGGACGAAATAGAATGTTTATCGTCTGGTCGGAATTACGCACGCCTGAACCAGGCAGCCTGAAAATTCCTCTAATTGATGCTGATGCTACCGGACCTTTGGGTGAAGTTGGCATTAGCGGTTGGATTGATACCCATTTCTGGGAGCGCTTTGGCAATGCATTAATGTTGAGTACCGTTCAAGACGTTGCAGCGGCGGCGGCGAGTTCCGCACCGGGCAAAGAGCGTAACACTGATTACACCGAAAATAGCCGTGCAGCAGCAGCCGAAATGGCCAAAACAGCGCTAGAAAATAGCCTCGACATTCCACCTACTCTTTATCTGAATCAAGGTGACATCATTGGGATCATGACCGGTGCGGATATTGACTTCTCATCTGTCTATCGACTGCATATTAATGCGAGGACATATGGCGGCTGAAAACTTGTCTCTAGATTTTATGAAAAATCAGTTATTCGGTGAGTTCCTTCCCATAGATGGCCTGACCGAGATAGCCATTAACCGACCCGGCGAGATGCATACCAAAATCAATGGTCAATGGCAGTTACACCATTCACCCGTGACACTACGCCAGTGCCACGCCTTTGCAAAAGCTTTAGCCTCGTGGAATGAGGACAATATTGATGATACCTCACCTATTCTCTCCGCTACGCTCGAATCAGGCGAACGCGTACAAGCGATCATTTCTCCAGCATGCGAGCGGAATACTGTTTCCATTACACTTAGAAAACCTTCGTTTGCACAAAGAAGTCATCAGTCTTATATCGATGCAGGTTTCTATGATCGAATAGCTGGTAAGGAGCAGGCTGAGAGTAAAGATGAACAGTTGAGCCGACTTTATCTCAGCGGCAACATTCACCACTTTATTGAAAAGGCGGTTGAGTATGGTAAGACGATCTTTATCGTCGGTGAAACCGGCTCTGGTAAAACCACCTACATGAAAACCCTGCTGCACTACATTCCGCTTCATCTACGATTAACGACCATTGAAGACAACCCTGAGATTCGCTTTTATCGTCACGCTAATTATGTTCATCTGTTTTACCCGGCTGATGCCGGTGACAATGCTATCGTCACTCCCGGTAAGCTTATTCGGGCAAATTACCGAATGAATCCCGATAGAATTTTACTGGCAGAGATTCGCGGACGCGAAGCATGGGATGCACTAAAAATCGTGGGCTCTGGTCATGAAGGTCTTATTACCTCTCTTCATGCAGGTAGTCCAGAAGAGTGTATAGAGGGGATTATTGATCGTTGCTATGAGCATCCGGACTGCAAAAATATCCCGTTTGATGTACTACTGCGCAAAGTGCTAAAGAGCGTCGATATTATCATCAGTGTCGATATTCAAGGCGAGATCCGCCGTATGAGAGATATCTATTTCAAACCTATTCATCTTAATAAAATGAAGGAAGCATTCATATATGCGAATAATTAACACGCTTCTTGTTTGTGCTGGGATTATTTTATCAGGCTGCTCCTCCCCACCTACTCCAGTTCAGCCAAATTGGAATAAACCAGGAATAGATATAAATACTACACTGCCACAATGGTCGAAAAATACTCTTACACTATCCTCAGATAAAATAGAGGGTCATTGGTCAAAAATCATAGTATTTCACGCTGATACTAATTATCCATCTTACGTAAGTTATCTGATAGCACATTCAGAACGAGTGGTAGTAAATGCATCTACAGCTAAACATTATTTCGATGCTAAATCTTGGCTCATAAAAGCTGGCTATCAAGGCCTAATTACATTTAAAAACAATCTCGATGATTGCTTTTTATGTACTAAGACGGTCATTAAATTTTATCGCTAACCAACCCTCCTCTAACGCCAAAAATTTTTAGACATCAACTCTATTAAAATAACTAAAGGTACTGAATATGAATAAGTTCATGCTACCCGCTTTACTACTCTGCCTTACCTCATCATTTTCTTCTTATGTTATGGCGGCTGATGCCTGTGAAACTGCTTTGTGTATGTTCGGTAAATTAACTGGCAACAGTGGCGGGAATGAATGTCATTCAGCTGAGCGTTCTTTTTTTAAAGTCGTAAAAAGGAACAAACACGGTTTTATTCCCTCCAAAACGGCCGATGCCAGAAAAGCTTTTTTGCTTGAGTGTAAATCAGCCGATCCGGCAATAGTCAGCCAAATCATCAGCAAATTTGGCCGCGTGCTGGGCTGAACTCACAAACGTAATTATTACTCAAAACGTGGCGGGGCTTAGGCTTTATAATTTATGCGTCAGCAAAAATTATAAAGTGGAGTAAGGCGAGTAAATTCGATTTCGAAGAAATTGCTAATTTGCGTCGCCGAACCCACCAGCAATTATTCGCGCCCACGCGGATAATTGCTGGCCGGGGGGAGCCGAATAAATTTTGCCGCCCCAGCGAGCAAAAAGACGCGCCCACGCGTCGGTTTATTTGGGGGGCTTGCCCCGCACACCGTCAAGACTAAGGGGGCATTATCCCCGTGGCGCGACCACCCCTTTTAAAGCCTAGTTTCCTTTTTATTCGCTTTGTGAGGAACGAACAAAAAGAATAAAAGGGCTAAAACAGGCGTCTTAAAAGGGGTGGTCGCGCGTAGCGGGCGACGGTGTGCCGCCTTTGATATTGGGGGTTTTGGCGTTGCGTCCAGCCACGACATTACCCCCATGTGACATATCATAAGGGCGTCCAGCCCGCATGTACTGGCGCACGCCGTTCGGGCAGGCAAGCATGCTTTCCTGCACATGGTCGCACAGCGGCCACCTTCTTCGTCCCTGATGGTCGCCCCGCCTTTTCGCCCGACACCGTGGGGCGAACTGATGGGGCGATGTCATGGGGCGAACTGCTGACGAAGGAGGCATCGTGATTTTGAATAAGCTGGCCGTTTCACTGTCGCCGATAGTGAATGGCGCGCTGAGCTTCATTGCTATTATGCAACAGCATCAGCTGATGCTGGCGCTATTATCGGGGCTGACGATGCCGTTTTTCGCGTCGATGAAAAGCGATGAACGGCAAAAGGCCCCGTTGTGGCAAAAGCTGATTTTTGCTTTCTCCATGCTGTGTTTTCTTTCGGGTTCGATGGCCCCGGTTGTTATCTGGATTTTCCAGTGGCTTTATAAAGGCCGTGTAGTCGCCAGCATTCCCGTTCTGGCATGGCCGGTGCTGATTGCCTTTACCGTAACGGGTTTTATTTTGCATATTCTGTTGCGCAGAGTATTAACACCTGAGTTAGACAAAATAAAGAAACGCCTCGTCAGAAAGACAACGCTTGAACGGGAATTACGCACCGATGTACGCACGGTGAAATCACTGTTGCCGGAAACCCTGCATTATGACCCGCTGGATTATATCGACCTGAAAAAAGGGTTATTTATCGGCATGGACCGAGATATTCAGCCGATGTATTTGCCGTTAAAAGACTGGCAAAAACAACACGCGGATATTATCGGCACCACCGGCGCCGGTAAGGGCGTTGCCACCGGCATATTACTTTATCAAAGTATCATGGCCGGTGAAGGCGTATTTGTGATGGACCCAAAGGATGATGAATGGGCCCCCCACCTTTACCGGAAAGCCTGCGAGGATGCAGGCAAACCTTTTGCCCTGATTGACCTGCGAAAATCCCAGTACCAGTTAAACCTGATTGAAGAGATCACCGCCGATGAACTGGAAGAGCTTTTCGTTGCCGGGTTCAGCCTGGCAGAGAAAGGTCAGGAATCTGACTTTTATCGCATTGATGACCGGAAAGCGGCCCGGATAGCCGCGCAGTTTGTCACCCGTAATACTGCTTCAACCATTCGGGATGTGTATAACGGCGACTACGTTCAGGGTATTGCAGATAAGATAAAAGCCTTCTTCGGGAAAATTGAAGAGCTGGCCTTACTCAATGCCATCAATGCCCCCACCGGATTTTCGCTTAATAAAATATTTGAGGAAGGCGGGTGCTGTTATGTGATTGGCTCAATGCGCAACAGCAAAATCATTACCGCGCAGCGCATGCTGCTGGTTCGCCTGTACCAGCTGGCAGAAAGGCGCGAGCGGGTGAAAAAAGTACCCCGCC
>Ga0116227_10004984_pt1 | contig 28451 bp, 17 predicted proteins | sample S1TSphgellanicum_FD_89693 | JGI IMG/M metagenome (GOLD analysis project Ga0116227, IMG submission 89693) | Host-associated microbial communities from peat moss isolated from Minnesota, USA - S1T2_Fb - Sphagnum magellanicum MG | ecosystem: Host-associated > Plants > Peat moss > Unclassified...
TTATTTTTTAAAATTTTAAAAAAAAAAAAAAAAAAATTTTTTTATAAATTTTCTGATTTTTTGATCTTTAATATAATGTTACCTTTTTTTTATATTTTTCTTTTTTATTTTTTTTTTTTTTTTTTTGAGGCAAAAATGGGGAGACATAATAATGTTCCACCAAAATATAGGATAGAAAATTGTTGTCAATTATTGGATAGCTGCTTTGTCAACTGTCAAAGCAACCGTGGCTTGTAAGAAGCTCTTGAGTTTCAATCAAAATTTAAATTTTTTTCTCTCTCTTTTAATTTCCTTAAATTTCAAATATCAAACAAATAATTTCTGAAAAGTTCAACATTTTAAAAATAAATTTAGTTATTACAGAACCTGAAAAGGTACTATGGTAGCTTTACTATGCAATGCCTTTTAGATGCATTGAATCTTTGTGTAAGAATTTTAACCCCTAAACATCACGGCAAACCAATTTGGTTTTGCTTTTAAATATATTTCTAAATTCTCTGACATTTAAGGGTTAAGCCGAAACTGGTGTATAAATGTTGTACTTTATCCACAATATATAGTGCAAGCAAGCCACCATTGGAACTACTCTTAGAGAATATATTTTTATCTAGGAAATGGTAAATTTGAACTTGAAACTCATGATTTTGTTTGAAGATATGTTGATAATGTTTATAGAACTAACCCAAAAAAAACTTTGGGGTTTTTGCAAGGATGCCAATGTAAGTGTTGGTTCACCCAAGGCTGGAAATACAACCATACAGTGCAATGGTATAAAGAGGGGTTTCATTGTCATTTTGGCACTTGTTGAAAAAGCTTGACAAGAAAGAAACTCTGCCTAATAACTACAACAATTGATGTGCTCTGTCTACTTGAAGACAACAGCACTAATATTGTGGTTTGAGTGTTGGTATGGATAAATTAAAGGGACTCACCAGATTTTGTGGTGCTCTGTCTACTTGAAGACAACAGCACTAATATTGTGTTTGAGTGTTGGTATGGATAAATTAGAAAGGACTCACTCACAAGATTTTGTGCTGGGCCAGTGGTATATATAGTATATGCCAATGCTCCATGAAACAACTTCATAGTTGTGAAGAGGATAGTTAAGTAAGCATTTAGGGATGGTGAGTGAGTGAGTGAGTGAGTACTACTTAGAGCAACTCCAGGTGCCGCAGTAAAAATGGCCTGTACACTGTACTTTGGATGAAGTACAGCCTTTAAATACTTAGTGTAAACTTCTTGAGTTTGGACGTCTACATTTCTACTAGACGTTATTGAAAATGGGTCAGTACATAACTCTGTTTTAGGGTGTGGTAACCATTTGTAGAGGACCAAATACGGTCACTCCATGGAGCTACTTTACTATATGTGTTCCTATATCGAGATTGTGCTTTTTGTGTTGATTTATGTTATAAGTCAGTCAGTAACAATTTGTCTGTTCAATTTCCAATTTCTTCTTTACACAGGTACCCTTCACATGCTTTGATCCTTCTTCCTTGAAAAACCAAAAAACCAAATGAGTTTTGTGTACTGTACTGTGAACTCCCACCCTCCCCTATCCTTTCTAAAAGGTAGACTGCAGCAAAGGAGTCATCACAGTATGCATCCCTCAGCTTACCTGTAACCAGTTTGTGCCTTGTGTGGACAAAGCCATATATAATGAAAGCTTCTCTGCGTCATTTGTACATCTAGCTTTTTAGTCTGTGTTGTGTAAGTTGCATGTGACTCAGGAGAGCATCATGTGGCTCAGAAGAGCATCTTACACGCCATAAGAAGATCATTCATAAATTGATGAACTCTTGGATTGGAATTTTTGCTAGTCTGGAGATCAATTCAATTGCTAACAGGCAAGCAGGTTGTTAATGGGTAGGTAGTAAAAGCAACCCTTACCTACTTATGAACTAGTGTTGGCATGTTCAGGGTGTTGGGCAGGTTCATGTTGAGGTTTTAGGTTATGTTTTGGAGTATCTGGATTGGAGAGGTTCACAAGTTTGTTGAAACTGAATTTGGAACCCAAACCCAACCATGAAATCACCTCTTGCTGAAACTATTTTCCTACCAATCTTCCTATATATTGTATGACCTAATTCTTACAGAATGTGTTACCAAGGTGAAACCACATACGAATTATACACAACTAAGGATGAATAAGGATCATCCAGAGGATGTGGTGCTGATGGGTGCTGGCCTACGAGGTAGTGATGTCTCACAAGGCTCACAAAGGGAAAGGGGAAAAAGAATTACTGCAGTAGGGAGCACTTGGTAGAGCACTAGCTGTGAATCCCATACTACAGCAATCATACACTGGGTGGAAAATCCTGTTCAGTGGGGATGAACACTGGCTAGATGTCTCAAGTACCCCAGAATCAAGGAACTTCAGAAATCCAGGGAAAACCTGGCAACATCTTGTGCTTTGCAGTAGTACCCAAGGACTCAGGAGCTCCAGAATTGAGAAGCAAAAAAAAAAAAGCTGAAATTGGGCCTTTCAACCTGCCAAGAGATGAACATTGGAGTATGAAGGAATGGGTGGTTGTTGTAGCCCATACTTACCTCACTTAAAGAACCATTACAACCCCCCTCCAGCAGTGGGCCATTTGCAACACACCCAAATGCTGACTAAGGTGACAACATCAATAGCTTCCATGTATTGGGGCAAAGTACACACCAAATTTCAGTTAACTTCAGTAGCATCAGTGTGACGTTTAAAACTAATTTCTAGGGAAAGTATCTCGAGGCTGATTAACTTCGCCCCTAGAGGACAACACCCAAGCAGCCTGGAAGAAAATACTTCTTCCTTCTTTCCCAAGCACTCAGCTTGGAAAACTTAGAGCTTAATTCTCTTTGGTCAAAGTGAGAATTATTGTTACTAACAATGTCTCAGAACTCGATATGTTTAGTACCATTTGGAAACTCAATGGGGAAATTTGTGTTCCACTTCAATTTCATTGCATCCTTGGTCATAAGTATTGGTGCAACCACAATTACATGAAACTAGATTGTAATCTACTCTAACTAAAATTCACACCATAGATTTCAATAAGCCTTCAAAGATGTGTGGGCCTTGTTGTGTGTCATAAATTTATTTATGGTTGTGCATTATTAGGACAATTAAATATACAGATTTTTATTTTTTTTGCAATGGAAGGGAAATTATTTGATTCCTTTTCTTGTGATTGATCATTTTGAAAGTTTATTTCATTTTCAAAAGGCATGTGGCTTGTAAGTTGTGTGCCTTCTTATTGATGTTTTATTAAATGCAACATAATTAATGGTGGTATGCATTGAACGGTGAATGAATTTTTGTAAAGAATATTTCCAACCTATATTCCAAATGGATTGGTCCAAACTCAAGTACACTTCTTATTCATAACATATTCATACAAGTAATAATTCTCCACTTAAAGAAAGATAACAACATTAATTCATTCTTAATTAAATCCAAGAAATACATTCATGTTTTGAAAAAAGTTTTCATGACATTTGCATTTTAATGGAATACTACGTTCAAAAGTTCTTACTTTATTGCTTTCTAATTTAAAATGAGATCAAGTGCATGTATAGGATGTTCAAATTCTACTGGAGTATTAAAATTATTTCTAATTTTTGTAATAGGAAAGGAAGTGAAGAACATGAACAACATTAATGGGCAAAAGAACCTTTCATCTTCTTTTACAAGCTAAAAAACTTTATAACTTATTAATGATTAGTCATTTTTAATTTTAGTCGATTATTAATGATACTATCAACAAGATGATACTACAAATTGATTTTGTATGGTTGTACAAGTTTGGCAATGTAATTTGGTAGTTTGAATGGGAAATATATAGGCTTATGATTTGTTCAATAAGATTGTGTTGATATAGAAATGATATTATCCCTTGTTGATGTATTTTATCTTGTGTTATATGAATTTCTTTCACATATTGCACTGTCAACATTACTATTAATTTGATCATCAAAAGTCATCCCACAACCATACAAAACATATCGACTGCATACTACATCAATGCCCTACACTTACAAAACAACCCACATTTTGTCACATGCATAAATTGGATCATTGAGTGCAAATTGGTCAATAGATTACCAAACCTAGATTGCTTCGTACAAATGCACCAAAAGATCACAAAGTTAAATTCAAAGCCTAGACAAGAAAGCCATGCACAAACAAATATCAAGGTTGCATCCCAAAATTGTACCAAAAAAAAAGCAAACAACACAAGCACTATAAAATCAATGAAACTCACTAAGTAAATGGACAATGCAAAGCCACATACCTAAAAAGTCACAACATGGAATAAATGTTGTTTGAAAGAAAAAATATCATTAAAATTGGAAACAACAAATAACCCCTTCCCCGAATCAAGACAACACCACACCAAGTTCCAAATATATATCATTGTTTATTCTTGCTCCCATTTGCTCCAATTAAAAATTCATTTCTTCAAAAGCACCATGAAATAAAAGTACATGCCTTGAATTCTAAAAATGTAACTCGCATTTATGCTTGTTCACCTTGGGTCCAAGTAACAATGCCTCACCCTTCCAAGAACATTTGACATAGAAAAATAAGCCCCCTATGGGTAAAAAACAACTTCATGCCAAATAATTTGAATGACAATAGATTCTTGGAATCTTTTATGAAAAAAAGTTGATTTCATTTTATTTTTCATTTCATAGCCTCATTTATGGTATAACACCTTAACATTAAAACATGTTTGCACTTATTAAAATTGATGGTATGGGCACCATCCCATTACTATTTTAGCTTTATTAAATTTGCAAGAGTGAAATTATGTTATGATTTTATTACTTCAAGTTGGAAACCGATTTCCTTCAAATGATGTTGAAACTTGAATATGTAAAAGTTCTTTGTTAGATGTGAAAAATTAGTGTTGAATTAAACACTATAGTTACAAGGTTTTAATATTACATTGCATCAATTGACAAATATAAAATTTGCCATGTGTTTTCTAATCCATATTTGCATCTCATTGATGTGTCATTATAAAACAAGTTTCTTGTTATGATCCTAACAACTTTTTGTTACAATATGGTTCTTGTTGTGACACTAGATTAATTTATAGATGTAATTTGATTATTTCACATTCCTTTTCAAAACAAACACATGCACACACACATATTATGATGGTTGCTTCCTCCTTACAAATTGAATTGACAATGAGGAATGATGATTCTTTTCCTACTCTTTAGATGGTGTATTCTTCAATCATCTAGTTAATTACATAACTTTTTCAATAATTTTTGTATCCTTGCCATGTTTTTCTCATTTTCTTCATTGACATTCATTTCCATTAGTAAGTTAAACTAACAAACTTTTAACCCTTTTCATTGAAGTGGCAAGCTTTCCTCTTTGCTTGTGGATTGCATATATTTCAATCCAAATACTTGTTGACATTATATCTATTTATTGGAACACATTTTTTCATTCATTGAATTGATTTCAATATTATCAAAATTTAGAAAGCTCCAAAGATACCACTAAATTAATTGAGGATTTTTGAAAGCTCATTGTCATTTACAAGTGAAATGACATTTACGTGTACCCTATTGCCTCCCCTTGATGATGCACTTATTGTTGCTCACATTTAGCCGTGGCTACAATCTCCTCCTTCATTGTCATTGTTGTGGAAATATTCTATCATCAATAAATGATGGTACATCTTCATGAGCAACTCATTGGAATGGGAAAACATTTGAAATGACCAAATTTGACCTAATTATCTTTAGAATGCTTAACAATTAAAACATGGTTTCCATATACTATCATTAAGAAAGAAATTAATATTTGAGATGTTTTGTCTATTTTTTTTTATTGGATCAATAACCAACTAAGTCCTTTTGCTAGGGGTGTCTTACTTGGTTTGTAATCTTTCATATGAATTTTTTTCAACACATCCATGGTATAAAAGGTGAAAACACACTATGGAGGGGGGCCTAGATTGTTGTCACATTGTACTTTTTTTAGGGCTAACATGTTTGAACTTAAACCATGTCATTATTATGAAGGATTTTCAAAATGTTTTTGCATATTATGGTAGTTCAAAACCCAAAAAAGTCCAAAAAATCACATGTTTTTGTTTCATATGATGTGATGTTTAGAGTATATTTGTGCAAAAACAAATGTCCAATGTAATGTATTAAAATATGCAAATAGATTCAAAAAATGATTCAAATGTTTTTTAATCTTTATGAAAATTTTAATAATTATTAAACATTGTAATTATATATGATTGGGAAAATAATTTGAACCATCTGAATTTTTTTGTAATTATCATATTACAAATGGGTTTTTTTAGGGCAATGACCATAAATACATGGTAAATTAAAATTTTGATAAACATTCACTTTCAAATGGAAGATGATGAAAAATGTGAGGTGGGCCATTAAAAAAATTTCTATTTCGAACAATTTTTGGTTGACTAATTTAGACCAAAACCTAATGTAATCTAAAACAAGAAACAAGTTCAATTATACTATATATACCATAAATATACCTTTTATTCCTTAAAATTTATCTTTTAAAATTATTTTATTCATAAAAAATAATTAAATAACATTAATTTGTGAAAATCAAAATATGTAGCCCAAACATCAAAATTGAAACCCAAAATATAATGCAACACATTTTGAAGTATATACTTTACACACATGTCATGAAAGTGCCCAAGTTGGTCCCCCTTAATGTACTTTCACTCTAAAGATGTTAACCTTTCAATATGCCCCTATCCACATGAATAAATTCCATTTTGACATACCTTTTCAATTTCTCAAAGCTTGACATTTCAAAAACATTTTCAAGTTAGTTTAAAAGCTAATTAATTTTAACACTATCAATTTTTATCATTAGCAAGTCATCCAAACATAAGATGAGTTTGATTGGTTTTCCATTGTCATGAAAAAAATAATGATTATAATCTAAATTGTTCCAAATGATTCCCTTCCGCCTTAAATAAATATTTACCCTTTTGTACCAAGTTCTTGGAGCTTGTTTCGATTCACACAACCTTCTTTTCAACTTGTAATTGTATTTTTTCCCCTTTTGCTTTGACAAATCCATTAACTTCCATCATGTACACATTTATTCTTTCACCTTCCCATTAAAAAACACCATCTTAACATCCAATTGATTGATATCCCATCCTTCATGAATAGCCATGGTTATGACAATTTCAATGGTACCTCATTTGATGATTGAGGAAAACATTATGCATTACTAGAAAGTGCAACCTAGGCCACTATACATTCCACCCATTTTTGGGTGGAATGCAAAAAACCCATTAGAGTGGTTTAAAACCTATGCATAATGATTTTACTTGTGGTTTGATTTGCATGGCAACAATTTCATGCATTTAACATTTTATAACACCCATATAGTGGTTGTTCAATGGTTTTTTTATTGTATACACTAATGGGTGGTTCATACATGTATGATAGTTTAATGGTGTGCTACCATATGTCAAGCTTAGGCTAGGCAATTTAGTCTAAGTACTATATGTAGCCAAAGCTAAAGAAGGAACCCAAGATATGAACCTACATGACCTAGTAAGGTTAGGTAGCTTAATAAGCTAGCATGATTAAGTAGGTTTGCAAGTGTGAGGACTTGAATTCTTCACCTCCACATTAAGGGTTCAACTCTTTAACCATTGCGTTACAATTTTTTAATATAATAATAGTTGTCACCATATTATTATAAACACTTATTTCTAACAACCTAAGTAGATTGATCTAGGCCTAACCTAGGCCAACTTAAACTAACATATGTTATCCTAAACCTAGGTCTACCTAGTCTATCCTAGGCTATCTTAGGTTGTAATTTGTTTCTTTTACTTTTGAAAATATGCATAAATGCTTCACAACCCCAAATTTTAAGACATCATTGGTTTCTTCCCTATAAACTTATGAATGGGGGTCATACTTCCATTTTCACAAGTAGGAAACCTATTGATTAGATAATTTGTTATATTGATAGCCTTTATCCAAAGATAATTGGAAGCTTGTTAAGTAAAAACATATTATAAGCTTTCTCCAGTAAAATTCAAATTTTCCTCTCAAAAATTTGATTCTAATGTGGAGTTTGCACATGTCAACTCCCTTTTAATCTAAAGACCTTTGTAGTAGTTGATAAATTTTGTTGACTTGTAGACACAAATGGTGTTGTGTTCCCCTATGTGATCTAGCCATAATGCTAGGATTTCATTAGGATCTTATTCCCTATTTAGTTTTCACCCAACAATTTGAATTGTTTATACATTTTTAAGGTTTCTAATATTTTCTTGAAGAAATATACCCATGTAAACCTAGTGCAATTGTTAGTGAACATGGCAAAGTGCTTGGATCTTCCTAATGTCATTGTCAAGAGTGGTCCACATAAGTCTATGTGTACTAGTTCTAGAGGACTGGTGACTCTCCTTTTGTTGGATTTAGGAGTTGGTTTTTTTGCTTGTCGTCATATTAAAATTATTTAAGTCAAGACTATATAAGTCAATTAAATGAAAATTTAAATGTAAAATTTATTTTTCAATGCATCAAGTTCATCAAGTGCAAGGATCCTTTGTGCAACGTTTTGGTTTTTGAGACACTTGTACTTTGAATGCCGAGATGTCCCAACCTTTCATGCCATAGTCTAATTAGTTTATGTCTTATTTTAAATGTTGCATACCAACTATTTGTTGTATGTCTATCTTGTAGAAGTCATTCTTAGGAACTCTTCTAATTGTTCATGCAATTATATTCTTAGGATTAGTTTTGAACAACACCAAAGACTTGTTTGGAATCAAAGACGATGATATGGCCCTTGTTTGCAATAGAGTTTACAAACAATAAACTCTTGATCAACCTTATCAATTCTTTTCATTTTGAAAGAGGTTACAAATTTGCCTATCCTTTGCATTTGACCATGTGATCATGCTCTCTTGTAGATTTCACATCCTATGGTTATACTTCTTAAAAATTGTTCAAGCTATTTTTTTCAACAATAACATGTTTGATGTTCTTGAATCAAAATACCAAGGATTCCATCTAATTCCAAGTTGTTAATTTCCATAAAGGTTGTAACAACTTCAAACATGTCACCTCCTTCTATAATTAACTCTTTGTCTTTAGATCATTAGATTTGATCTACACCATGTTAACAACTTGTTTTTGTTTAGTTTTGGTGTTCTTCAAGATGATTTCTTTCTTTTGGTTCATGCACTATTGAGCTCAATATTTAAGTTATCCACATTTGAGGCAATTATTGGGTTTTGGATTTGTCCATTTATGTCTATATCTTTTGTTGTACATCTTTTTGAACTTTAATGTTGAGGCCTTTTTTTCAATTTTTTTGTTTTCTTTCAACTCTTTTCATGTTTTTTATGATGATTATGAATGGTCACAAATTGATCCAAAGAAAAAACAATTTTTTTTTATTGAAAATGGTTTGACTCATAATTTTCAAGTAAAATATCGAATCTTTCATGACAACTTCATTTGCTATGACATCCCCCATTGCATGTAATTATTTGTTCAACATTGCACATTTCTTAGGTAGTTAGATACACTACTACCTTAAGCTACTTTAACATTGCATAATACAACCTTTGCTTCTTATGGTGTGTAAGTTGTGAATCATTTGTGGTATTGTGTCAACAATATAATGTAAAGTTTGTTATATTGTTTTGAACCATCATGTTTTGAACTAGAGCCTCCAAGATTGATAATTGGTTACTCCTACTAGTTTGTTAACATTAGAGATAATAACATTGGCCCCCCTAATCATTTTGAGTGCAAAAAAATAGTTTTAGAAACACATCAATCAAGTTAAAACATGATTAGTTGCCTTTGTTTTGTGGATATACTCTTCCCCCTTTGACATTTCTAAACTTGTATTTTAGATTTATCTAAGTTGTACAATTTAGTGACTTGTTTAATTTAATTTGAAAGCTACAAACTGTGAACCTTTTATCCATCCATGGAGTGAAAGTCACACATCTTGCTTTCATACCATGTTGAAACTTGAGTATGAAAAAGTTTTATGTTAGATTTGAAAGGTTTATGGTGAATCAAACATTATAGTTACATTAGTTCTTAAATATTATGTTGTAGCAACTAACTATTATTAAAGTTGATTAATATTCATTAATTTACTAGCTTCATTCGATTGATGTGTAACTATAGAATTGTTTTCTTGTTATGATCTTGACAACTTTCTATTAGGATATGGTTATGGTTTTGACACGAAGTTAATTTATAGATGTGGTTTGATTGCTTTACAAATGATTGAAAAAAAATGAAGTGCTACATGAGAGCCTAACATGGAATTAGAATAATCATGAAACATCAAATCTATCACAAAAATAAAAACTATAAAGAAATGAAAAGCATTGCAAGAATTGAAATTAAGTTCATTATTTCGGTGACAATAAGGGATAAGGGAGAAAGAAACGTTGCCATTCAAGGGTTTGACCAAAGTGCAAAAACATGATTAAGAATTAAAAACCTTTGAAAAATGTTACAAAAAATCCAATTTGTGTGGATTTAAAAAAGGAAATAGAATACATCTTGCACTCACCTAAATTTTGCAAAAGAGCTGACATGAAAATTAATGCCTTCTTTCCATGAGGCCATTTTAGGGGCAAACCCAAAAATATGTGAAACAAATTCAATGTGGTGTGGGTTTCGATGCTATTAAATGGCAAGGTGCTCAATAGTAAAAGAAAATTTCAAACAAAGTGGATGTGCCCATGTTCATGAAAAAATTATATTAATTATGCTCAAAATTGAATGCTTGTCAATGGAAGGACATTTGTGGCCTTAGTTTAAGATTGATTCCTTGAATGAATGGATGGAGGTTTGAATTTTAAATCTTATGTAAACACTTTTACCACTAATTCATTTTCCTTAAAATATCAACTTGTGGAAAGTTCAACGAGGTTAGAAAGTGAAACTAGATGAAAAAGTTGAAAAAAAGTTGAGATGATGGATGAAAATGGGAAAGTCAAATTATAAAAGTTGGATAATGTATAAACCTAAGAAATTTGGGAAGCCCACTAACTCCATTTTTCTCCATTGTTCAACTTTTTGAAGGAGTACTTGCGTCGTACTTCATGTTTTGTCTAACCTTCTAAAATTCATCCATTGTCTCATTTCCTTTGGGGAAGTTTGATCAATCTCTTGAAAATCCATCCATTAGCTCACTTCCCACTTCCCTAGACAAGTTTTTGTTCATCTCTCAAAATTCATCAGTTATGTTATTTTCCAATGAAAGTTAGATCAACTCCTTGAAATTCATTTCATATCCCTCTTCATTGGGGAATTAGGGTGAAGGCCCTCCTCCTTACCAAGGTTCATTCATTGTCCAACTTTTCTAAATTCATCCACTATTCCACTTCTTCAAAATTTTCATCCATTGTACAACTTTTCAAAACTCTTGAACCACATTACATAGGTTAGCCTCTGAAGAAGTTGACTCCATATGGATTGAAGTGAAACAAATGGATTACCACCATATTTGCACTACAATCCTTTCATTCAGAAAGTATAAGTCCTTAGCTTGTCCTTTATTTGAAATCTAGTGAATCTTAATGTGGAATTATAATTTGATTACAAAATCATGTACATTAAAAAATCGGATTTTTTTTTTTTGGTTTCCTTTGGGGAACCACTAGTACAAGGCATACCCACACTTGTGTACTTTTTTGCATCAAAGATTTAGCTACATATAATTTGGTGCATTACTTTGGGCTTGTGCATTCGGCAATAGTCCTACATTCTTCAAAATTTGCCCACTCTACGGTCTACAAAGTCAATGGACATGGAGTAGTGGATGGGGGGGGAGGGGGGGAGATGGGATTCTCACATTTGCTTTGGTCCACCAGCCGTCCTTTGGTAGGTTTGGCGTTGTTGTGAAATTGTGCGGGGTGCGACATGATGCGAGAGTGCCCCGATGGGGTGGTGGCAAGAGGCGAGGGGCGAAACAACATGCAACAATGACAGGCCATCAACAACAGGCAATGTGAGAAGGGGAGAGAGGCAAGGTAGCTAGCTACCAACCAATAGATAGAGGAGAGTTACCAACCTACCAACCAAGAGCTACCAACCTACCAACCGAGACATGGAAGGTAATGTACTGTTATGAATGATGTTATGATGCAGTTGTGGATGAATGTCAACTGCATCCATATCCGGTTTCAACTTGGTAACCCATTATGTGAGAAGTAGGTCCTACATAAAGGCCTATAGGTAAGGAAAAAAAAAGGTAACTATGTCCTGAGAACCAGGTAGAGACCCTACTTCCCCCTAGCATACCGTAGCCTAAGGTCAGTTTCCACATTGATAAAACGAATAATTAAAAAAATACAAATAAAATGAATTTGTTTAAAATTTTGATATGAAAATGTTTTTTTCCATAATTTACTATAATATTGTGATATGAATAGTGAAATTATTCAGAATGTAAAACCTATGATAATTATGATGGCCACTCTCCATGCCCCCCCCCCGCCCATTCCTTCCCCCAATCTGGAATTGCACAATGCTTTGGATGAGTGCTTCCAATTCCAAAAGTGCTGACAAAATTGGAAGAGTACCCATTGAGTATCCAACTTGCATTTTACTACAGGAACTGGTGAAGGGGATAACAACATATGAGAGAGAGGAAAAGAGTTTGAGACCACTTGGAAAGCAGGTCTTGCAGGCAGTAGAAGATTAATTCACAGGTGGGTGAGTGCTTGTCTTGCAGACAGTACATGTATTCTTTCACACAAAGGTCTCACTCATTCTTTGCCACTCTTTTGCTGAACATCATTCTTCCACTATCATTTTCTTGAGCTTGCTTTACAACCCATTACCCCTTTTGAAGCAGGTTTCAAGTGCCAGCCAACTTTCTGTTGTGCTCACTCTTTCTATAATTTGCATGTATGGAAGACGGTCCTTGAATTTTATGAGTATGAGGATATAATTACTTTCTCTAGTTGGAGAATTTCAGGAACAAAAACTATGCCTTATTATCTGTCTGTTGGTCTCATTTCCTTGGGTCTGTTTCCACCAACCCCCATGGTTTGCATTTGAGAAGATTTCCAGGGTCATCACACTGCCAGACTTCAGTGTTCATCACACAGATGGGAATCAGTAGGGGAAGAAGAAGTCATGGCCATTGGGTCGTTCATATGTTCCAAAGATTCATTCTAGAACAAGACTATGCAGATGTACTCTCTCTATTGCTGCATTGCACATGGGTATGACAGTGTCCGAAATCCATGACCTTATTAGATTCATAGGTCCTTGGTTCCTCTCCGAGTTGGTGAATTTCTTGAGACAGAGAAGTACCTTGAGTGACTGATGCTAACTTTAGATGATGTAGACTTTGCAAAGAGGAGATCATCCTTACCAAACACGTTTCAATAAGAGAAGCAATACTTCCATTTGATAAGTTCCAAGGACATTGTGATGAACTTACTGCTAGGCCCTGAAATATGGAGCACGGGTTGGAAGTCATGGGAATTCATTTCAGGTTTTCACAAAGCTTTTGCCAAGACCCAATTTGTTGCAAAACAGAAGTTGGGCCACTCAAGGTCCAACTGTTTTCATCAGCACCTCACTTAGTTTGTCTCCTGTCACATATCCAATCACTTCCTCCAGCATTATTTCTTACTCCGAGACTTTTCACCAACAATTCGACCACTATTACAGAGAAGACCATGGTCACATAGTACTAGCCATTGTCACTGGAAGAAAGCAGCAGAAAGAAATGATTCTCCATCACCACTTAGGAAGTGATGTATTAGCTAACTTGTAAACACACCAAGAAAACAGAGCTGAAATGCTACTGCAACAAAGCCACACACATCATATGAGCTTGAATCTTTCTGCACGAATAATCTGAGATAAGTTCTACTTCTAGCTTATGAGTGAATCTCAAGTCTAAAAAATCTAATGGTTTGGATTCGCACACTTCAGAACTCTCTCATGGGAAATTGTTCTTCTTCATGACCCTGACATCGATGTGCATTCACAAGACTCCCTCACCAACAGTCTGCATGCTAGACTAACAAAAGTAACACAATGATGATGCAAATTGGTATTTAAAGGTACTGGGATTTTGTTCACCAATGGCAACATAGAGAGAATAGATGCTTGCAGGATGTTTTTGCCTTACATCCAGACTCAAAAATACAGGTACATTTTCCTCTGCCTTTCTTCCACAGATGGTTTATGTATTCCCACTCAAACACAATTACTCAGACATGCTACCAAATAGGGTTCTCAACCATCAGACAGTCATTGATCACACATAAAGTCCCCATTTACTTAAACATAGAAATTTGAATGCAGACTCTCTGAGACACTTAATGAATGCAATATCACCACTCTAAAAACCCAAGGAACCTGACACCATGAATTCTTCCATACAAAAATAGCCTCAACAAACAGACAGACAATAAGAATTCCTCACCATGCTCATGATCCCCCTAAGAGCCTTCATTCCTTCCACAACCATCTTTAGTCCTACTTCTACTGACTTAACTCTGCAGGTAATATTTCAAGTTCCTGGCATAACAGAAATCATTAGGAAACCTAAAACTCCAACTTAATAGTGCCATCCACATCGACAAAGCAAGCATTCATCTTGCTGCAGTTTGTTATGCACACAAAATAAACTCTCTACATACTTCCACCATACCAAGCAAAAGCAAGAAATCTAGAACTATTCATCTCACAAACACCACCAGCATTCCTCCCACTTATCTCCTTGCTCAACTGTGCAAGCATCCTTCCTGCCATCACTTAAACTCATCTCCCATCAAGAATGCAAAACAAAAACCAACTTAGCAACATCTCTATCGTTTTCACCCTTATCAGCATATCACACATCCACACAACTTAAATGCCAAAGAAAGAGCAATAAATGTAGAAATAGAAAAGAGGTACCTTCCAAATTATGGAAGGTACTGTGACAGGAAAAGTCCGTATGTGCTTCTTAAGTTATACACTAGATTAATAATGTTGTGTCAGGTTTCCCATCTCGTTCTTTTTTTGCACCCAAATTAAAAAAAAAAATCAATGTAATTCAGATCTCATTTGGTACTCTTGCCTTGTGTTGTCGGTGTGAAAATCAGAAATTTCATAACCACAGATCCATAAACTTCATACTCTAGAAATGCAAAGGAGATTACTAACCCAAGCTCCAAATGAGGAGTTCCAATGCATAGAAAGGCTTTCAAATTCACAAAACTTTCTTCACATATTGGCAAAAATTAGTTAGGAGGCTCTCCACTATTTCACACCAAAGTTCCGTATTTCACAATACACAAAGCGGAGTGCTTATGAGATGGGCAGATGGCAGATGGTTTTCAACCCCGTCAAACCATCCCCACACAACACTCTGCCAAAATCTGTGGGTGGCTGTTGCTGAGTGATGCAATAAGCTTTCAACAAATAATGCCATGATCATCTGCACACTAAGCATGAGTTCCTAAAGCAGATTCTAACTATCCAAGTGAGCTGAACTACAAAACTACACATACACTGTGGGTGGTCTCCTGGAACTGCCCTGCACATTGAGAAACAAAAAAGGCCAAACAAAAGTCAATCTGGAGACTGCTCTTTTGGTACCTCAGATATATCCTTCCCTCCATGATGAACTTGTGCTTTTTTTTTAAAACCCATTTGTTTGTGCAGTAAAACCAGAGAGGGAGCTTGAATAGCAGCAGACTTTGAAGAACTCATAGCTCACTTGGAAGCTTGGCCCCTTGTATTTCTAGAAGTTAATTTACAAGCCTTTTTTTGGGAGAAAGTCACATGTAAGCATACAGCTATGGGGGTGGGCCAGCAGCCATGGTGAAGGATTGATGGTGTTCTTGTTGGAGTTGATAATGTTGTTGTTGTTGCTGCTGCTGCTGCTGCTGCTGTTGCTGATGTTGTTGCATAATATATGCATTGTACATCTCCATACTCATGGGCTGCACATTCCAGAAACATTGAACCCCATATGTCTAAGTAAAGTTACTGCAAAGGCTCATTGACCTCCTAAGGCTCGAAGACAAAGGCAACCAGGTCTGACTAACCTGCTGCTGAATTTGCATGGTCGGATGTTGGTGGGCAAGGTGGACATTACGGGAATCCATCATGTTTGGATTTACCAAACACGAGTCATGGGCTTCCATCATCATGCTTGCAGCAACATTGCTATTATTGTGTTGTACTGAACCCATAGCGGATGTCACTGGCATCACTCCTCGGCCTGAGCCAGTTGCACCCATGCCCATTCCTGAGCCCATCCCCATCCCCATGCCCATTCCCATTCCCACACTCATGCTCATTGCCATCTGGGGCATCTGCGGAATCTGAGGCATCTGAGGCATCTGTAGATGTTGGATCCCTCGTGGCAGAACCATCAATGGTAGGTTCATTCCACTTCTCATGGACATCATCTACCCATCCCCACACATGGCAAAGAAACTCCTTGTTAGTTCTTCATCATCCCAAGAAATAAATTAAATTAAATTAAACAGCCAAGTCTGACATTTCAACCCCAACCAACAAAACCACAGATTATAGCAGCAAAAGATAAACCCTAAACCCTAAGTCCCAAACCCTAAACTTGAATACACATACCTGGAGTTGTAGCTGAAGTGTCTTGATGTACTCAATTGCCTCATCTAGCATAGAAGCTTTATCAGTCTGAAACACCAACCACAGTTTTCATCAGTCCTACTCTCACAAGAGCCAAACTGAAGAATTGACTCTGCCATTTTAGTTAGTGGGTCTGGGAATTTTGCTGGGGGTTTCAGACCAAATTTCACAGCAATAATAAGATGGGTTTGACAATTTTGTGCAGCAATGGGTCAGTTCAATTCCACAAATTGTGTGGAATTAGCTGATGGAATGATGAGCAGCTTGGGCTTGAAAAAGGGAGGATAATTATACAAAACAAGCAGATAGATAGATACCTTGTTGGAGTTCGGTATAAGCTCCTGCAAGGACTTCATCTTCTCATTGATTCTGTCTCTTCGTCGCTACACATGCCACAAAACAGAAAAAGAAGAGACGTCCATTAATACCCATCTTCACTTGTCCACATTAGTAATGAAGTGCAATAGAGGCCTAGTGGGGTAGATAGATCAACTTACTCGCTCAGAGAGGTTGTGAACTTCTGCAGCTCTATTTCGCTTGGTTGTGCCCCCTCCACGTGCAGGTCTTTTCAACTCAAGCAATTCATCTTCTCCATCCTGAAATCCTCAAAACCCCAAGTGCAAATGAGAATGCTGCTGATATCAAAATTAGCTTGGACCCTCAAAAAAAGGTCCAGTCAAGATCAGTTAGTTGATGCAGCAAAAACCCAAATGCAAGCACGTCAATTTTGATACATTTAGTTATCTGAGAGAATGCTGAAGAGACTTACTCCACTTGGGCATTCAACTTCTTGTGCTGCTCCAAGCAATTTCTTCTTGTGTGCTGTCGATGTCTCTTTAGCCCTCTCCAGCACAATTTTGCTACATCCTCCAGATTCAGATGTAATTGTTGGCTCTTGCACCACCTCTGGGAGGCTTGTAATATTCTGTGAGACTCCTAGATCTGATATAGTTCCTCCCTGAACTGCTCCCGGCCCTGCTGATGCAGATGTTATTGTTGGCTCCTGCACCTCAGCAGGGATGCTTGTACTCTGCAAAACTCCTAAATCTGAGGCAGCTACAACTGCACTACCTATTGTTGTTCTGCCACTCAAATGAGGGTGGCAGGTTATGTCTTGGTCCATGGGTTCACTAGTTCTGCAATCCATAGCTGCTTCCCCTGCAGATGAAACTGCATGTACCACCTCCTTTCTGGATACCATACTAGGCATCTGTGACCAAGAGTCCACTCCCAGGTTTGATGACCGGCTGCTTCCTTGAAATCCCTGCATCCGCCCGAGTTCACTTTGAGCTCTGGAGAATTCATTTCGAGGTTCCAGATCACTTTGTTGCCCTATTGTGGTCAACTCAGTGATTGAGGAGCTGGTTGAAGTGCTTGCATCCAAATTCACATGTCCTCCTCCACCTCCTCTGTGCTGCTGCAGTTTGAAGCGCATCAAATTGGAGGGTAGAATAGATGTAATGTTCAAGCTTTGCAAGTTGGCTTTGATTAGCGCAGCTGGGCGTGAAAAAACAGGGAAATTCATGGCTCCTGTAGTAGAAGAAGTAGTATTTGCCATCTGTTGATTGTTCCAAGTCACTGCTGCTGCTGCAACTGGCTTTGATTTTGGTGGAAGCATTGGGGCCAAGAGGGACCCAGAGGCTGCTGCTGAGGAGGAGGAGGAGGTTCTAACAGGAATTTGGTTTTCGGTGATGCCTTGACCAAGACCCACTAGGGAAGAAGAACTGGGAGGAGGAAGGCTACCAAGTTGCCTTGTACCCAATTGTGGTGTCCGACTATATCTGAAGGCATCTGCTCCATGAGCACCCTGGCGTATCAAACCTGCTGCCTTACATGTGGCTAATGTCATTGCTGTCTCAGCATTTGTAACCCTGTTCATCAGAGCATAGTTTGCTGCAGAGTTCCCAGAATGCCCAGTTAGTTGTATTCGTGGTGCTCGTGCCGTGATCCCCTGTCCAGCACCAAATGTGTCTGTGAAAACCTGTATGTTGGCATCTGGAAGCTCACCAAAGAAGTCACCAGCACCACCATACTGCTGATCCAAAGAATCATAGGGTGGGTCTTGCAACCAAGAAATCATCTCATCCTCTTGAAAGTTTTTGATCGGCAATGCCTGACTTCCAGCAGCAGCAGGAGCAGCAGTTACTGAAGAAGATGTCCCATTCACCATGGCTTCCAGCATCATCACTGATGCCTTTGACGGCAACACACCATCCTGCATCTCTTCTTGTCCAATAACCCCCCAGCTAAATGCATAGTTCTGCTGCAACTGTGCATTACAGCCATCACTGATTGGATCTCGCATCTCTTCAAACTGCCCATTTTCTATGTACCCATTGTCCATCCAAGCCATTCAAACTGCCTGCATAAGAAGCAAACCCCCCAAAAAAATAAAAAATAAAAAAAACATGACACCAGTTAACAGGTATGAGCTCTGAGAACTGAAGCAGTTGACTGATACAAGCAGCCCTGAGCACTGAAGCAGTTGACAGGTATGGAACCGGAGCACCAACCATCATCATTGGCTTTGATGATGGATTCTTCCCAAGAGTCCAGAAGAACAGGGGTTTTATTTGACAGAAAGTAGCTTGAAGAATTCTTTGCAGAGACTTACACAGAGGCCAAATTGGATAGGTGAACTCTTCGTTGTTGGCCACTGATGGAATCAGCTTTCCCTTGAGTGATGGCAGATTACCATTTGCTGGTGTCACACCGTTGGGTGTTGCGCCACTGTGGGTATGCCATTCTCGGACACAAAGACTCATACTCTGCAATTCAAGTGGAAACCTCAAGATCAGTTATTTATTATAACTTCACACATTTGAGAAGCTCAGGTATGCTCTTGGAAGAGCCAAAAATTAGCACTTTGAAGACAACCAGTGAAGAAATCATTGGGTTTCTGAAGAAACATTCACTTTGACTGGCTGTTGTTTGCCTTGGCATCAGGGCATTGCATCCTGGACATATTGAGTGTTTCTGTCACAAGTTCCTTGAGAATCTATGGGACTACTGACTATTGACTACTCTGAATTTCACATAATCTGAGATATTGGAATCCACATGAGGCATACATACAATGTATAATTTAAGCTCACAAAATGACATGGGGTATGTGCCATGGGCCAATAGAGTCTTTGTCTAGATAAATGAAGTTGGATGGATCAGGGATATCAGGAATGAACAAATCAAATATCTACGAAACCTCCTTAATAAGGATAATCTTATCAAGCAAAATTGGACATGAAGTAGACTTAATAGGCTGATCCAAAAAATCAAACTCTAGCCTAACAAAACTACACAGCACTTAATTGCTTGAAAACAAAAAGGGACAAATTATCTACCAGGAAGGTGGTCAAAACTACAGCATTTGCTACCTTGAAGCTATGGAGAGACTCCATAGACCTAATTTCATCCTTCTTCTCTGACAATAAATTCCCCTCCACCCCCCAGAAAAAACAAGAAGACAAAAAATGGGACTGACTCATCCTATTTTATAGAATTGGTTTCACTAGAACTTTCATTCTATAAGTTTTCAAATCCCAATAGGTTGGATCTTGGTGCAAAGGAGTTGAGAAACCAAAAAACAGGGAAAAACATGAGAGGAGATTCTATGAGTTTCTTGAGCAAAGATTATTCAAGAGCTTTGATGACTTCAACTACTCCTGAGGAGTAGTCTTTTAAGAACCAAACTGTATTTCTCTCCATGGAGAACATCAACTAATTCTTGTAATTTCACAACACAAAAAACTAAATCCACTGGAAAAAAACCTATGTCAATGTCATCAGCTTCTTGTCATTTCACAAACCCATAAACTATGCCCACTAACCAAAAAAATCCTACATTGATGTAACCCTAAGTTGATGGTGTTCAAGTTCTTGTAATTTCACTCTGTTCACTAGAAGAAAAAAACCCTAAGTTAATGTCATTGAACAATCGCAAAGATTAACTTTATAGAAGGATCTTAACCATTTAAAAACTTCAATTTGTGTGTGTGTGTGTGTGTGTGTGTGTGTGAGAGAGAGAGAGAGAGAGAGAGAGAGAGAAGTAGAACTAGCCACATTAGTAAATCTATGCATTCCTAGATGGCATTTTCATAGATGGCATGAATCATTTCATGTTGCCTCTGAATGGTAAATGCATGTTTTCTACATGGGATTTTCATGGATCATTTCCTAACGTCCATGGATGGTGAAGATCAGTTTGAAGTACTTTGGGGAAAAGAAACAGAAACAAAAAAAATGTTTGATGTTTGATCCAAAGGTTGATCTGACTCACAAAAGGCAAAGAAAGAAAGAAAGAGAGGAGGAGGTGGTGGTGGTGGTGGTGCTGCTGTTGCTGCAACAGGAAGGAAGATTGCAGCAGCAGGAAGAAACAAAACAAGCATCCAGGATCATCATCACATGAAGAAAATCACTGTAGAATTTTCACCTCTGTTTGTTTCGAAGAAGAAGAAGAAGAAGAAGAAGAAGCAGATTGAGAAAAAACTCTGGCCAGATTTGCAGGGGAGGAGGAGGAGGACAGAAGCTTCACACCTTGCCTGAAGGTTTTTTCTCAAGCTTTTTGTCACAGATTGTCTGCTGCTTCCTCTTTGCTCCTTTGTGTTCTGTGCTCTTCTGTCTTCTTCACTCTTTTTTTCTAATGCTCTTCCTGATCCTCCATGCTCCTGCTGGATTCATGCACAATATTAATACACTCCAGCAGCATGAACACTGCACCTTGCCTGCTGAAGCTGGTGTTTTTCCTCAATCCTTGTTTGCCACAGGTTTTTCTGCTTCCTCCTTTGGTCCAGCAGCTAGACTGTGTTCTGTGCTGTTGCGTGTTGTTGTACTTCTTCTCCCTTTTTCTAGACTTCCAGAGTACTTTGATCCTCCAAGCTGCAGCTGCTCTGGATTCATGCACAATAAAGATATAAAGTTCGGTTCCTAGTGGTGCAGCTACACAAGGTAGTAGAGATCCTCTAACTCTCAGCTGCTAGTGTCTGTCTCTGTTCTTGCACTACTTGTTCTGATCTCTATTCCACCACCACCCAAGTGCAGAACTTCCCGGAGCTCCTGCTGCTGATCAGTACTAGACGTCGTAGCTGCTGATCGCATCATCGCGTAAACATGACTCCGACAAACATCGCGGTTTCCTGTTTTGTTTTGTTTACTGGTTGCGAGAGTTTTGATGATGCATGTCCAGGAAGTTAAGAAATTAGGACCTCCAGCGAGCACTAGACCAGTAGTACCTCTGAAACCGCGTCGTTGCAAGCAGCTCTCCTGCCTGCAGATTCAGCGACATGGGTCTGAATTCTACTCTCCTTTTTTTTCTTCCTTTTTTCTTTTCTCCCAGCTTCTCGGTCTGTCCTACGAAGCTCAGCTGCATGCACCGCGGCTCTGGAAGTTGATCGAGCTAGCTAGCTATTACCTACCTTCCTTCTTCACACCCAAGCAAAAGCTGTCCCAGTTTGTAAGAATGATCTTCTTCAAGCTGGCGGAGTTGATCATCAGCTAGTTGTGATCGGAGTCTGGAGCTCGCAGGAGATCAACAAGAAAGAGCTGCAAGCATTATTATAGCTTGAATCAGGAATTGATCAGAAGAGACATCCAACCAGCCGCTGGCTTGCTCGCTGGCTGATCCAAATCGCCACTCTTCTAGCCTTCGTAATCGAAGTAAGAAAGAAAGAAACTAACCTGGACCCACAGCTTCTTGCACCGCCGCGCCGCGCACAGATAATAATAAAATCCTTGGGAACTTCGACTCTTCTTCTTAGCCTCACTTGCCTCTAGCTTCCGTGAAGAAGAAGAAGAAGAAGAAGTGAGAATCGGTAAGCGCAACAACGACAACAACGATAACAACAAAGATCAGAGCTCTAAATTACGTACAATACTCCCCGGCCGACTTCTCCATTCTCAGATCCGAAAACTACGTCGACTACGAGCCGGCCCCCGTGCGCGCGGCGCTTCAAGCTTCACGACTACCGCTTGAGTTCTTCCGCATGACATGGATCAAAACACAAGGACAACAACGATGACAGAACTACAACCTGACATTGAAAAGCACAAAATTCTTCAAAAAAACAAACAGAGCTTGTAATTCAGAAGCTGTTCAACAACAACAACATCATGGTCAAAAATACTAGCAAAAACAAAGCAGCTTCTTATCCGGCTCCTCATCATCCTGCCAGCACCTTCCTCCTCACCAAGAATTATATTATTCTGATCTTCTTTCTCCTCCTCTACTTGCTCCTGGCTTGCTCCAAAACCACCTTTCCAGAACCACAGTTCTGATCTGACACAGCAGCCACTGATGACGACAGAAAGCAGATGCAGTCTAAGCACCCAAAATGGCAAGCTACTAAACTCTCACCCAAAACAGCAACTTCTTCTTCTTCTGCTGCTGCTGCATCCCCTCTCTCCCTCCCTTGCCCTCTCTCTCTCTCAGTCTGTCTCTCTTTGTGTGTGTGTGTGTTTGTGTCTGTGCCTCTGTCTGTCCCTGTGTCTGTCTGGCTGGGCTTCCTTCCAGCCAAAAAGGGTAGCACTTTTTCCGCCTGCAGCTGCAGTGCGCACCACCGATCTTCTTCTACACAAAGTCCCTACCATCAAAGACTCACACTTTGGTGAAGAAAAACAAACCCCATTCCCAAACCCAAAAAGGGTAAAAAAAAAGAAGCTACAATACTACAACAACAAAGAGGAGAGCAGCATCACCCCGAAAGTCGCTGCTGCTGCTGCCGCCATAGATTTTCCCATGGCACAAAAAGCAGCCAAAGTGGGAGCGAGAGAGAGAGAGAGAGAACAGACAAAACAAACAAACAAACGAAGAAAGAAGAAGATGGATGCACAAGGGGCTGACGGCCACATACTAGGGGTCCTACTAGGTCCCCTAGGGGACGGACCCTTAGACCCCTCCTAGGACCCTTCTCTCCCCTAGTTCCCTGATCTTCTATAGGTACATATGACCCTACTCTCCCTAGAACCCTAGTCTTCTATAGGTACATATGCCCCTACTCTCCCCTAGGACCCTAGTCTTCTATAGGTAACTATGACCCTACTCTCCCCTAGGACTCTAGTTTTTATTATGACCCTGTGATAGATAACACTACTCTAAACCTATGACCCTAGTCTCCCCTAGGTACCTAGTTTCCTATACAAACCTGCCTATGACCCTACTTTCCCCTAGGACTTTTAGTCTTATATGTGAACCTGTGACCCTACTCTCTCCCCTAGGACCTTTAGTCTTCTATATTGAACCTGTGACCTTCCTCTCCCTTAGGACGCTGAGTCTTCTTTATGAACCTATGACCCTGGTCTTTTATTGGAACTATGATCATACTCCATAGGACCCTACTCACCCCTAGGAGTCTCCCATAAGACCGTAGTCTTTTATAGCCTATGACCAGAATCTCCATAAGACCCAATTCTCATTAGCACCCTACTCTACCTGGGGCCCTAATCTAAAATAGGACCCTTGTCTCCCTAGTTCCCCCTAGGATCACACTCTCCCTAGGGCCCTAGGCCCCTTGGACCACTCAATACTCTATTTTTAGCGTATTATCCATAGATCCTCAATTCTAGGAACCAATTTAAGTACTTACCACCAACCCTATATTGTTTAAATTTATTATATAGTTCCCATCCCCAACTAGGAAAGCCTTGAGATTTTTTTATTCTTTTTGGCCTTGTTATTTGGGGGAGCTTAAGAGCCACAAACTTCCACACTTGCCCCACCATCATCCGCTTGTCCCCACCTCCCCTCACGCCAAAGGATCATACATGTACGATCCCTCGAAGCAAGTTGTTGTTTGTTGTTTTGGGGAGTGGGGGGTGGGGAGTATTTGATGGTGAGGTATCAATTTGAAATTATGGATCTGAAATTTATCTGTATTGCAAGATCTTACACGTAAGATTATTGTTGGGAGCAATTTTTTTTTAAATAATAAAAATAATTTAGGGAGTAAATTGAGTGTGAGATATGGAGCTGAAGAATACAAAGTCTCCATCACACAAGTAAATTCTTTGGTCTTTATGCAAATTTTTTGGAGGGGGAGGAAGGGGAGGAGACTTTGGATTGATTGATTTTCAATAAGATGATGTTTAGACCTAGTTCTCATTCACATATTCTTATCCATGAATCACCCTCAACTTCTCTAGGGTTCATGTCTAGATACCTACTAGGTAGGTAGGCACCCTAGTCTACGATAGTTGCCAACCCTAATCTCTTGAGGTAAGGAAGTGTTCATCAATCATTATGTGGTTATTGATTCCATACTCTTTTTGTTAGAGAAAAAGGCCCTTGCTTCCCTTGACTAAATTTACTAGGTCCCCTTTACTCCATAACCACATACATATATACCTAGTGAGTGCATTTTGTTTTATTTTGGGTTTGCAATCTTGGGTGGAAGACTATGGACTATGATGGGTAGGGTCCATTCCACGGAGGAATAACACTTGGAGCCTGGTAGTGCACGATGTGGTTTCCCATAGGTGGTTAAGAGGGGGGTTCCACTTGCACTTGTTCTAAGGATAACTGAGTTTTCCCATCATTGATTTACATCACAACTTCTTGTGTTCCCCAGCAATCCATTCAAATCACAACTGGAACTGGCAGAACCACTTGGGTTCCACCAGGCACCTGTTGGTTCTTGAGCATAACTCATGTTTCCCATTATTGATTTACAGCACTACTTTTGTGTGTTCCCCACCAATCTCTTCACGTCACAACTGGACTTGTCAGAACCAAAAGAAGTGAAAAGCAGCAAACATACAACGTATACAACAACGAATTTGTCCCGATCCCGATTATGCCAAAACCTAAAAAATGTACCCAACATACAAGACACCTAAAAGGGGAGTACTCAACATATAAGATGCCAAAACGGGTGGCTTATATGTTGTGGAAACTGAAAGCCTCATCTTTTCGGGAACAATTTTCCATTATCGTTTATGGTTTTTTTAGTCATGTTATAATTTATGCTTGCTGGGGTCATGTTTTAGTGTAATGTGGTTGTATTTTCACATTGATTGTACAATCTACTATTTGCTGCGCAATAGAAGATGACTTGAAAACTAAGTTGATGTTGTTATGAGCGATGTTATTATGATCTACCTATCATTAGATATTGAGCTGTAAATTTGCAAAGGCCACAGCCTTTGTGTTATTAAATTGCTAATATTGTGACGTGCTATCTAAGGGTCTTTTAATATACCCTTGAGTTGTTTAATAAGTTTTTCCTAAGTTGCTGAGTGAGTAACAAAGCGACAATTTAAAGAACTAGGCAAGGAAATATTATAAAAGGAAACATTTCTTTTTTTGGGAGAAAGTGCAGTCCATATTTACGTGAGGCTGCCTATGTATATACTTCAATCTGACAAGCCTCTTGGACAAGCCTCTTGGACTAGCTCGTCTCCAATAACAAAGTCTCTTCTTGATTCTATCTAACACTTAATAGCCAATCCCTAAAAATAGAAGGATTCTATTTTAGACTGTCTTTATGGCTTTTTATTATAAAAGGATGCTTTATAAGAAGAATGAATTGCCATGTATTGGGTTTGACATTATTTAATTTGGAGCTTTATTTAACTTTGTCTTTTGGATGGACCTTGAGGGAAGGGTGTGTGTGTTGAAGAGTTCATGTTCAAATGGGAGATTGGGGACAATCCCAGTTGAGTTGGGATGCATTGGGTTTGACAATTAATTTGGAGGTTAATTCGTGTTGGTCTTTTGAATGGAGGTCAAGGGAAGGGTTTGTGTATGAGAAAGAGTGTGTGTGTGCCCCCCCCCCAACATGCATATAGAGTAAACCTTTTTTATAATCATGTACTTGGTGATCACTTTTTCTTTTTTGTGACATTAATGAATTCTGATTTAAACGTGTATAGTCACATTTCATATAAACTTTTACAAGATTATGACTATAGGCAAAAGAAATCTTACAAAACAACCATTTGATGCTAGAATAAAAGTGTCAATTGTTCAAAACATTTACATGGATTATTTTAAGCTATTATGCACAATTAGATTTGAAGAAGGTTGTGATTTATGCTTGTTTTAATGTGATGATTTATATTGAGTTTGAGCTTTTTAACTATTGGCTTATAGATCTTCTCAACTAGATTTTTTTGCTTTCTTGACACATTCACATATCTTTTGTTTGTTTGCATTAGAAATTTGTTATTATTATTTTTTCTTCAATTGGGTTCATTGTTGTTAGTTTGCAAAAATTGAACACAAAACAACATTAACATTGCCAAAGAAAATTACAATTTACAAAACCTTAATATTTGCTTTAGATTTCTCCAATATAATCACATTTACAAAAAAAAAGCTTTGCAAATATTTTGTGCTACTAACTTGATGCGCCCCCAAACTACTGAAGAGACTTAAAGGTGGGTCCTAGAACAAAATAATAGAAGAAAAAAAGAGTTAGGGCACACTCCCTAACTTGCAACACTTTGAGAGTAGGAAGGCATGTTCGAGCTTTGGGATATGATTAAAACGACTTCATAAGCGAAAGTTCAAGATGAATCAACCTGCACAACCAAGAAAAGAGGATAATTAGTGTAAGTCGAACGAAAATGGTGCAATAGATTTAATAGGGACAACCTTAAACACAAGCTTCACATGGCGCACAACCTTTGGAGGAGGCACCACTCCCTTCCCTCTAATATACTTTGTGTCTCTCCATGGGGACTACGTTCAAATGTCATTTTTCTTTGGTACTCTCAAGTGGGAGTCCCAAAACTGAGACTCTTGTTGTTCCAAAACTTTGGATGTTCATATTTTTCTCAAATCAAGTTGTGTTTTGAGAGTGTAAAGGCAATATTTTATAACACTTGAAAATATCTTTCTAACGGTGTATAACACGTTCTAATCGAATTTCATTTGTCCCCTACTTTTAATGGATTTGTGGTCAAGAGTCAAATTTCGAATTTGATTCTCTCCCTTTTTTTAAATCATAACTCATGCAAATTAAGTTTAAATGAACAATGCGAGGGCATTTTAAGCATATAATTTTCAAGACCTTTCTAATGGTGTTCTAGGGGCCCAATTTGATGTTTTTTCACCTTTCCAATCAAGACTCTAAATGTTTACAACTCCTGCACGAGTGTAACTCCCAAAGTGGGAGTGCACTTGAGAATCATTGAACTTTAACCCTTGCACTTTCCTTAATTTATGAGAATGTATTTCACACCTAAACACACATTCAACCTCATGGGCCCTTGGACTTCACATTAGTCTTGAACCATATGTTAATGTTGCAACATAATCAGGGTGATAATGATTTTTAAAAATAACATTTCTTACCAAAATGGATGGTTACCAAAACAAAAATGTGACACAAACAAGAATATGACTAAAATGGGCGTGATTATAAAAAGGGTTTATTGTATATGAAATTCGAAATGAACCTTAGAACCCTAGTTGAATTGGGAAGCATTGGGTTTGAAAAAATTTGAGGATAAAACTTTCTTGGTCTTTTGGTTAGATGTTTGCATCTAAATTGAATTACTTTTTGGGTTTACAAACTTGGAATACCCTTGTTGAGCCACACAAAAATTGCCCATAGGGGGTGTTCCTAGGGATGGTAGGCACTTTTTACAACCCCAGATGCACCATGTAACCATTCTACTAGAAAGAGTTCCATTTAGACTTATTTATTTATTTATACACTTATATATCTATATTTAAAATTATATTTTTAAAGAAATGACCAAACTATTTTACCCTCCCTCAATTCTCAACCATGCTCTTCTTGCATGTTTTTTTTTTTTTTTTTTTTTTTTTTCACCCCTTATTTTTTTCATACCCAAAAATGGGTTTAAAAATTAACCAA
>Ga0116227_10004985_pt1 | contig 28450 bp, 29 predicted proteins | sample S1TSphgellanicum_FD_89693 | JGI IMG/M metagenome (GOLD analysis project Ga0116227, IMG submission 89693) | Host-associated microbial communities from peat moss isolated from Minnesota, USA - S1T2_Fb - Sphagnum magellanicum MG | ecosystem: Host-associated > Plants > Peat moss > Unclassified...
AAAGAAGAAATGCTACTCTAAAGTCTACACCATTGCAAAAGAAAGCAAATAATGAGAACTAACTTGGAACCTACCCATCTCATTCAACTTGACCTCTTTTCTTTTAAAAAAGAACAAACAACAACAACACCAACAATAATAAACATCTAATAAGCAACAAAAGTGCTGCATTATGCAACACCCCAAAGAAGAAATAAAGAAAGTAGAAACCATGTACTATCACCACCCCCATATTTTTCAAAGAAAGCCTTCATAATAAATGTATATAAATATATATTATTACTATGTAAAAACACCTAAAGCCATCATAATTAGTTTGGTAGGAACTACTACTTTTGTTCTTATCTTGCACTTTCTTATTTTACAATATACAAAAAGGATTTTTGATTTTACACAATTATGTTATTACTACTTCAACATGCAAATAATAGTACATCCCCTTAAATAAAATAGGTAACCCAGGCTCATGGAGAGGGGGTGATTAGTCTAATGCAAAAAAATCAATGACCAACAAAATATATGAATAGAAATTTTATTGGGCCAATGAGGTGATGATGCAATGCAACATGCACCCAAGAGGATCAATTCTTTTGTACTTTGGGGAAACTAGGCGTTTGGACCTTTTTGAGATTTTGATGTTTTGAATGTGTTCCTCAACAAGTTCTCAATATGTTCACATCGTGTTCTCAATGTGTTCCTCACCAAGTTCTCAATATGTTCACATCATGTTCTCAATGTGTTCCTCACCAAGTTCTCAATATGTTCACATTGTGTTCTCAATGTGTTCCTCACCAAGTTCTCAATATGTTCTCAATGTGTTCCTCACCAAGTTCTCAATATGTTCTCAATGTGTTCCCCACCAAGTTCTCAATATGTTCACATCAAGAACACGTGTTCAATAGTTGTGATGGGCAAAGGAAAGTGGCTTATTATAAAACAAAAAAATTTGAACTTTCAGATGTAGCCCTTGGACAACTAATAAGTACAACAAACAATAAACACTCACATGATCATAATCTTGTTATGATGTAAACCCGCCAAACTACATTAACGAAAGCACCGATACAAAAGAGAAGGCGAGCCATAGAACATGATATTACATCCCATGATAACCTTTGTTGCAATGTAAACTTTCCAAACTTTTATTAAGGAAAGTGTTAGCACAAAAGGAGAAGTGGAACTAGAAAAAAGACAAGACACAAGTTATGAGCTTCTATATCATGAGCTTGTTGTGTTAAAACTTAAAAAACATGTGATACCTAGTTATATCCATCTAACAAGCTTACTATGGATCTTATTATGACTATAAGCTTATTATGAGCTTTATTATATGTATGAGCTTAACATGTGATTGATGCCTACACCCCCATAAGAAGAATACCTACTATTAAAATGTACTTATGTATAAAGCTTAATATGTGATAAGTACATCCCTAATAATAAAGCTGATTATGAGCTTGTTATGGAGCTTTCTTTTCTCCATTCCCACTTCTTCCTTTGTAGTGTTTTCATGGAGGTAACTAATAATTGAGTTTACATGATTTTGGTACATCCATAATAAGCTCATTATGAAGCTTTCTTTCTCCATTTCCCACTTTCTTTCTTATTTGTAATGCTTTCATGTAATAATAAAGCTTGACAAGTTTTCCTCATTTGTTTTCAATAGGTAATGTATGGATATGAATGTTTGGAAGCAACAACAACTGCATGTTTTTTTGAAAAAAATAATTAGTGCTTTATTAAACTAATTAGACTTTAATCTCCATCTCTCTCTCTCTCTCTCTCAGCTCCCTATTTCTCATGTAAGTAGTTTAGTTTAGGTGGGCAATTAAAAATGTATCTTTTTTCTCTCTTCCCCAAATTAGTATTTTTTTAATTTTGGAAAAAAAGAGAAAAAGTTCCAGCCTTCTTTTCACTGGAGAAATTTCTCCAAAAAGAAAAAATTAAAAATTAAAAATCCAAAAATGAACTGATAGTGGAGGGTTTCAATTGTCAGTCAGAAGTGAAGGGAAAATAAAATTAAAAAATAGCTAGATTTTTACATTTGGTTTTTGGTGTGTAGCCAAAAAATATAGAAGGATGATGAAAGATTTGTACTTCATATATGGTTTATAGCCACATTTGGCTAAATCCTCCCAAGGACAATCACCACTTTTTCTCTACATCTTACTATGGACTCTTTGGCTATATTAAAAAACTCTCCCCCCCCCAAAAAAAAAAACACTCCTATTTTCCATGTCTTCTTCCTCCTGTTGAGCCTTTTTTTTCAATTGCCGAAAATGTGCCAAAAAGTGAAACAAAAACCAGACTGTTTGAAAATGAAAATAGTAAAAATAGCCAGCTTTTTACATTTGGTTTTCACTTTGTAGCCAAAAATATAAAAGCATGATTACAATTTTGTGCTTCAAATCTCTGGTTTGTAGCCAGATTTGGCTAAATCTTCTTCCTAGAGATGATCTCCTCAAAAGAAAACCATTGCCAGTCATCCCTCTTCTTCAACCTCTTTGATCAAAGTCCCTCATTAGTACTGTTGATCATCATCATGATCATCATAATCAGAAGAAGAAAAAAATTGATCATCTTCATCATCATCATCATCATCACCACCATCAAAATAAATAAACAAATCATCATCATCATCATCATCATCTTCAAGCTTCTTCTTCTTCTTGCTAATTGTGTGTTTGATTTTTGCTTCATCAAATTTTACTTTGCACAAAAATATTCTTATTGCATGTAAGTTTATTAAAGAAACATCGTTGCAAAAAATTATTGTCATGTCCACAAGCAAAGCAAAGCACTAGGGTTGTTGATCATTCAAAGCTCTCTCAATCCCCTCCCTCCACCAAACTTCCACAAACACACACAACAGAAATAGACACAGACACAGAGAGGGAGAGAGAGTACACACTATACACTACACACACAGAGTTCTGAGAGAGAGAGAGAGAGGGAGAGAAAGTAGGTTCAAAGCTCAAAGTTTTGTGGCTTTCTTATTATTATTACTTAGATTTGATAGAGAAAAAGAAAAAAGATACACAAAGGTTTGAAGAAGATTCATTCTTGTTTGTCACAGTGGCAGCATCTCTCTCTCTCTGTGTCTCTCTTTGGGTGGGGCACTGGGTTATTGTTGTTTGTTGCTGTTGTTGTTGTTTCTTCTTCTTCATACGTGTATGACATAATAGTGTATTGTATGTGTACTCTCTCTCCGTGTCCTCAGCAGTTTTGTTTTTCACTCACTCTTTCTGAATCTCTCTTAAAAGTCTTCAAATTAGCAAACCTTTGCAAAATCAAAATCTCTGCAAATTTAGGCTGCTTTTTTTGGTCATGCATCAATAGCCAAAAAATATCAAATCTTTAGTGCAAACTCTTGTTATAAGCAGAACAGACTAGTCCGTTAGAGGCTGTCGTCTTCGTCTTTGTTGTCTGTCGTAGTAGTAGAAGAAGAAGAGATCATGGTGTTGTGGGTGTACGTGTGTGACGATCAGGTTTGTATGGATTATTATTATATCTAGATGATGGTGATGATGATGATGATGATGGAGATGGCTTTGTGTTTTGGGGAGTCGTTGTCATCGTCCTCGTCTTTGTCGTGGTTGCTGTTTTGTGCTGCTGCTGCTGCTGCTGCTGCTGTTTCAACACCATCCAATGTTCTTCTTCCAATGACAGTTCCCAAAAGGTACATGACGACGACACTGATGCTGATGCCGAATTCTCTTTCTCTCTTTCTCTCTCCGTAGTACTTGTGTTTGTTGTTGTGGTGTAGATGGAAGGAATGAAGCAAGCAAGCAAGCAGCTTGTTTTTGTGTGTTTTTTTGTTGTGGAGAAAGTAGAGAATCTAGACATGAAAAAAGGGGTTGACTTGACTGAGTGAGAAGAGGAAGTTGCTGATCCTGCTGCTGCACGGGGGGCTGCGGGGCAATAGGAAAGAAGGAGGAGAAGCATATTATTAGAAGCCGACGAACAAGAACAAGAAGAAGGCGAAGACGCAACAGCAGCAAAAGAAGAAGCAGGAGGAGGAGGAGAAGGAGAAGGAGAAGAAGAAGATGAGAGACGCGGGACTAGGATTGGAAGTGGTGCAGGGCGGCGTGCAGGAAAGTGCGGCGGTGCGTACTAAAGTCTGCTGGAATGTCAAGTGCGGGACCAGCAGCTCCACCAACTGGCGACCTGGATGGCTGTTGCGTGCTGGCCATACCGCGGATCTCTGCGATTCCTGTGGGTATGTATATTGTATGTCCCACTTTCTCCTCCCACTCTCTTCCTGTCTATATGTCTGAGAGAGAGAGAAGTCGAGAGTCTTTGGAAACCACCGAGAGAATCGATTTAATGAATTGTTTGTTCTTTGACAAGCAATTTTTTTACAGACCCAAGATGAGAAAATTCTGTTAGTCTGCTATGGATCGATTGAGCAGGCAGCTCTCTGTGTGTCTCTGTGTGTGTGCAAGGGTTTCATGTTTTTCTCTCTGCATTTTTTGTTTGTTTGGTTCTAGAGTTTGGGTTTGGGGAGCCATGCATGCATTCATGATGCTTGCAGCTGAGTCATTGATTGATGAGAGGGGGATGGATGCATGTGATGTGCATATGGGTGTTGTTTCATGGCTTGCAGATTAGCATATGAGCAGTCACGTTTCTGTGAGACATTCCATAGTGACGATGCGGGTTGGAGGACATGCAACTCATGCAAAAAGGTTTGGTCTTTTGCAGCCAAAAAAAATAAATTCCACCCATCCATCCTCCTCAAACCCTCTTTCGCATTTCTGATGGTTTTTTTTCCACTTCAGGATGCAGATGCCTCACGATGGGGGAGGGAGAGGAATGTGAAAGAAGAAGAAGAAGAAGAAGAAGAAGAAGAAGTTCAGAAGTAGTAGTGTTGATGTATTCAAGAAGAAGAAGAAGAATGCTGCCTGCAGAAAGGTGTTGAGGGGGTAGTGAGGAGGAGGAGGAGGAGGAGGATGTTGGATGGATGGAATTGATTGAGATGTAACATTGGATTTGGGGGGTTTTTTTTGGGGGTATTGCAGCGTGTGCATTGTGGGTGCATAGCATCAGTTTATGGACTGGTTTTGCTTGATAAAGGAGGTGTAGAGTGCAGTGGCTGTGTGCGAGAAGATGATGTTATCACTTCCTCTACTTCACTGGTATGTTGGTGTACTACTACTAGCTTTTATAGTCCAAGAATGGCTGAGGGGTGGCTTGGAGGGTGGCTTTTGGGAGAATACAAATGCTGCATCTGATGCACATGATTCTGATGGATATGGAAACAGAAGAAGAAAGAAGTGGCAGTGAGATTTGGTTAGTTGAGTTGGCTGTGCTGTGTTGTGCTTGACTCTTTACTCGCATTTCAAGTATCTTTTCCCGATGAGCAATGGTAATAGTTCCTATTAGAGGCATTCACCTTTGCCCCAAGTAACATTTAGGGTGGGTCTTGTTCTTTTTGTTGTTGTCATTGGGGGGGCGGATGGTTGGAGTTTTGTATCAGCAGGCTGGGAAGAAACATGGACAGCAGCAACTCTTGGCAACAGCATTAGGACATGCTGCAAATGGAAAAGAGGTGGCGGATCCTGCTCTCAGAGGATGGGGCGAGGGTGGTGGTTATGGTGCTGCTGCTTTGGTTGCTTGCCAGTCAGAACCATGGCAGCCACCCTCTTCTGCTGCTGCTGCTGCTGCTGCTTGTGAACCTCATGCTAACAATGCTAGAGGGCAGCAGCTTGCTGCACCTTGGGATCCCGACCTCAAAATTGAGCAACAACTGATGGAGAGTTCTAGAAGCTTGAGACCAGCTGCCAAGTTCCAGGATCAAGAGGTGGGGTTTCCCTCCAATTTAGAACTGCATGCTAACAATTTGGATAGCAGTATGAAATCTGTTGCTGCTGGCTCAATTGCTTGTAGTCCAAAGGAAACCAGGGAGACTGCTGCAACTGCTGGTGGTGGTAAGGGCCCACCAGAGTCACCACCAGGTCATGTGGAGAGCTCCTCCCCATCATCGAAATCAGGCACAGATCAGATGCCCACAGGTTTGACTCTTTCAGGAGGTTCCAGCCCAGTCAAACAGGTTACTGGAGAAGGCGGCCAGCAGGGGGGAGGCTCAGAAACAGGAGCAGCAGGGGAATCAGCAGGACATGGGAAGGCATCAACAACAGTGGGCTCTTATCGGCCACCTCGTGTTCGGCAGCTGTTACCTCGACCTACAATTGCAGGTGCAGCAGCAGCAGCAACCCTTGAACCGGGCTTTGATGCACAAGCACCTCCCCGTGTGGCACGCCCACCAGGTGAGGGTAGAGGCCGAAATCAACTTCTTCCTCGCTACTGGCCTCGAATTACAGACCAGGAGCTCCAGCAGATCGCCTCTGGAGAGTATCCCCCCCACCTGGTGCTCCTTCCTGTCTGACATTCTGATCTATGTCATTCATATGTCTTCTTGGGTGGACTTCTTAGTGAAGCTCTTTCCATGTTCATTATCTGGGTTTTTTCTGATACAAAGCTTTGTTTCTTGTTTTTTCTCATAATGTCAAAGAAGATTTGTGTTAGGGATGGTGTTCTGTAAGCTGCTGCTTGTGGTAGGTTATACCTTGGTGATTCTTAACTACCAGTGCTCAGCAGCAATACGGTGATCACTCCACTTTTTGAGAAGATGCTCAGTGCAAGTGATGCAGGCCGCATTGGTCGCCTTGTCCTTCCCAAGGCCTGTGCTGAGGTACAGAACTACTATGCACTGATGCACCTCTTTTCCGATTGAGTGTGTATGTGTGTGCACATGGTACTTTTTTAGCTGGCAGAAAAATTAGCGTGTGCTTAGGATGGCTGAAGGGAGACTGTGGAAATATGGAAAGGTGGGTTGAACTTGCATTTGTTTTGCTGAGGTGGTATGCAGACAGGTAAGCAAAAAAAATGGGTGTGTGCTTGGAAAATGGGGTTTACAGGCATATTTCCCGCCAATTCACCAGCCTGAGGGATTGCCGTTGAAGATCCAGGATGTTACAGGGAAGGAGTGGGTTTTTCAGTTTCGGTTCTGGCCCAACAACAACAGTCGTATGTATGTGCTTGAGGGTGTTACTCCTTGCATTCAATCCATGCGCCTCCAAGCAGGTGACACAGGTATGTGAACAAAAGCAGTTTGTGTTTCTTATATATGGAGCTGGTGCCAGTGAACAAATGGGAAAGATTGTGCCAAATAGAAAGAGACAAGGAAAGGGAAACACACACTACTGAATTTTTATGTGTTTTTTGTCTTATGCAGTTACCTTCAGCAGGCTGGAAGCAGATGGGAAGCTGGTGATGGGATATCGCAGAGCTCCTTCATCTTTGTCTTCTCAGGTTTGTGGACTTGCCTACAACTCAAGCCTGAGCTTGATGGGCAGTTTTTTTCTTATAAATCTTTGATTTTGCAGCTTCTATGGGTTCCTGAGCAACAGAAAAACAGCTCCACATTTGTTACACTGTTGGTTTGAGTGTGCTTCACATTGTCTCTGATGATGCATTTCATAGAACAGGAAAACAACCAGAAGAGTATGATGAATGGTTCCAGGTGTGTGGTTTTCAGGATGCAACAGGCATCGCCACTACTCCTCCCAGTAATAATGGCTTGCCTTGTGCAAGTTATGCAGCACCGCAGAGTTTAGATGGATGGGCTAGTAGTAAAGGTGGAGCAAGTGCAAAATTGAAAGACAGCAGTGCTCTTACATTAGCAGCAGCAGCAGCTACGCAGCAGATGGATCGAAAACGTGGGCGCCCTCTTGGTTCCAAGAGCAAGCGGTTACGCCTTGACACTGATGATGCTTTACTTCTCAAGAGCAGCTGGGAAGAGGCACAAGAGCTGTTACGGCCTCCTCCATCTGCTGTTCCCACCACCATCACCATTGATGGTCATGAGTTTGAAGAATATTCGGTATTTGTTTTGCCTCATAGAAAAACCCTTGAAAAAAAACAGTTTGCACCACCAGAGCTGATGATTGTGAATTCCATGTTGTCAGAGCATTTAAGTTCTTTAGAGTCATATCTTTAAGTCTCAGAGAGCATTATACATACATATAATGAGGAATTTTCTGAAGAATTATGAGTTGCTGCTGCCATAGTAGGACTGCATTTCGATGATTGCTATCACTGTCAAGAGCAACATAGTTTGTGATATATGTACAGGTTTTGTCCATGGAAGTGTGCATCAAGATAAAGAACATAGTGTTGGATTTTGTTTTTCAGAGGTTTAATAGTGATTGTGCATTGTGTTGTGGCTGCATGGTTCTCTGCAGGAGCCTCCTGTTTTTGCCAAAAAAACCTACCCCAACATCACTCCTTCTGGGTAAGCTGAAGAATGCTTTTACTCTCCTACTGGAGAAGGATGCACAATGTGTATTTTGTGACTTTTCTCTAATGGAGACAGTAAGACACTCGTGCTTGGATGCCAAATACACCTCTGACTATAAGAGGGAATGTGGAGGATTTGACTGCAGGGAACATGAACAATGGGCACAGTGTGATGAGTGTGGCAACTGGCGACGCTTGCCTGCCACTGCTTTTGTACCTTTGCACTGGTCATGTAGTCAAAATACTTGGGACTTGACAAGGTGAAGCAAACTTTTAGCATCCACTCTCTCTGCTGTGTGCCATCTTGTTGTGATCAAAGAATTTTGTTAACAAATTTGTCAAGGAGGAGGCATGATGAAGTTCAGATTGTACATCAGCATATCAAAATCAAGGATCATTTCATCTCTAGCCAAAGTTGGAAGATGTTGTGCATGGATCCTCACACAAATTGAGGTTGATTGGAATGTGTGCAGAGCACAGTGCAATGCTCCTCAAGAAGTGAGCAATGAAAAACTTGAAATGATTCTAAGACAGGTGTCTGGACAAGGCAAGTAAATATTTCCATCTTTTTCCTCAGTCTTTTGTCTTTCAGATGTCCATCTACATCTATGGCTTCTGAGAGGAATGTGTTTGTGCGGAGATGGGTTGGGCTTTAGGGTTGTGGATTGGAGGGTGACAGAGCTTGGGTGGTGGTGGGGTGGCTGACATGATGCAGAGGATGGGAAGCAGGGCGGTGGCAGTGGCAGTGGCAGCATGAGAATGATGCTGGTACCTACAGTTGCGGGGGATATAAACACCACAACAGCAGCAACAGCAGCAGCAGCTGCAGCAGGTTTAGATACTTTGGCACAGGCAGCAGCAGCAACAACAACTGGTCCAGTGTCACCAATGCGCACCACGAAGCACCCAAGGCATCGACCGGGCTGTAGCTGCATTGTTTGTATCCAACCACCAAGTGGCAAGGGCCCAAAGCACAAAGCCACCTGCACTTGTAATGTGTGTGTCACAGTGAAACGCCGCTTCAAGACACTGATGCAGCGCCGAAAGAAACGGCAGTTTGAGCGTGAGTCAGAACTAGCACGCAAGAAGCGTGGCTGGGCTCGTGATGATATTTCTGACTCTGCTTCGTTACTTGATGCTGCGTCTCGTCCAGAAACATCAGCAGGGGGAGGAGGAGGAGGAGGAGGAGCTGTTGGTGAAGAAAATCCCACAACTCCCTTGGTATACCAGAGTGATGATGTTGGTGGTGGGGCAGATGAGGGTGGTCCCAGTAAAGCAGCAACAACAGCAGCAGCAATTGACCTTAACAGTCAGCCTGATCGTGATGAGCGTGTGAGCATGGTCCGTCTGGTACAGGATGCTGGCAAGCCACTCTCTACCTACCTACACCAACAACACCTCATGACACTCTGTGCACCTGATCATCCTCTCTCTGATAAAGTGAGTGAGGAGGAAGATCCTAACAGCAGCAGCAGCCGAGAGGAGGTTGCATCACAAACCTCCAGCAAGGCACATGCCGACAGTGGGATGCAGTTGGTGGCAGCTGCTGCTGTGACACCAATGCAACAAGGGCAGCAGCAGCAGCCTCAAAGTCCCTTCATGGTTGACATAGCTGAGCTATCCAGCCACATGGAGTCATGGGATCCAAGAGCAGTTAAACCCGTGGCAGAGCCTTCAGGAGACTCTGTTCATTCAAGCTCATCAAAACAAGAATACAACATGTTGAATCAGCTGGTTGTGTCAAATGCACCTGCTAGTAGCAAGAAGTATGCAACAGGAGCTGGTCGTGGACGTCAGATTTGCAGTGGCTGTGGTGAACCCATTGGGTCCGCAGCTAAGGTACATAACAAAGCTTCCTTTTTCTCTTGGTGCAACCTTTTTTTTGCAAAGACATTGCTGCAACTCTTGCCAATTTTTTGCAGAAGAGAGACATAGCTAATAGCTGCGCGGAAAGGAAAAAACACCAAAGTTTGACAAATGTGAGACTTGGTATGTATATTGCTGCAGGTCTGCAGGCGTTGCGGTACTTCCACTGCATTCGGTAAGAAAAAGAGGAGTGTGCCACCATAAAGTGTCAAGCAGAAGAATTTAGAGACTTTCTTCTTCTCTTTTGTCATGCACTCTCTTGCATGCTCGCTCTCTCTCTCTCTCTCAAAGTCCTATTATATTCTTCTACCAGCCAGAGAAAATTTAGGGTTAGGGTATTTTATCTTTCGAGAATGCTACTATTTTTCTTGACAATGAGTGAGGAGGCGGGCCATTTTGCAGTCACCTGATGACTGCCTGTGACTGTAATGGCAATTATCAAGCTGGATTTAAGGAGTGGGTTAATTGGATTTAAAATTTGATTAGTGTGTATTAGTAGTGTAGTGGCCTTCTTTGTACTGTCGTGGTTTGTTGATTTTTCCATTGCTATTGTACTGATTTGGTGGTTTTTCTCTTACATTAAATTAAAAAGCCCATTTGGAAAATTTTGACATTGCAAATTGATCATTTTGAAACGGGATGTGTTGTTTTGTCCTTTTTATGTATGTTGCCCACGAAGTGTCCAAATTTCATTTTTTTGATTCTGTTTGCTCTCGTGCACTTAAGATTTTTTTTTCTTGCCTTTTCTAGAGCACGTGGGCAACACTCCAAAGGTTTTTAATTTTTTTGCATTGAATCTTCACAATTGAAAGAGAGTTAAAAGGAATGGAGAAAGAGCAACTTCGCTTCTTTGCAAGATTATTGAGAGAGATTGGTAGGCATGCTCCTTCATGAGTGGTTTCCTCTTTGCATTAATCATGTCCTTGAAGACTTTGTGCACACTTGTTCTCCACTCCCCTAGGAACTCCTTGCCCTTCTTAACTCCTTTCATATCCTACACGACTAGCTTTGAGATATTTAATCATTTCAACAAAATGCATTCAATAGTCCCATTTGTATTGTATACTGCAGTGACACAATAAGCCTTGCACTTTTTGAAACTTGTAATTAATTAAATTTTCTAGCATAAGTTTCTCACAACACTAGGAGAAAAATGTTTTGGCTCTTGCATAACCTCTCACTAATTAATTTTTGATCCAGCAACTTGTGTTTGTGACTCAAAAAAAAAAGTAACAAATGGAAACTCAAAAATATAATCCATGGGAATTGCAGCACCAAAAACTTTCTTACACAATAGAGTTATCTGTAGAGTAGGAAAACACAACATCAGAACCCTGAGTTTGGTCATAGGGTAAACTGACTGGTGACCAAACACTTACACCACTCAGGGCAGGCCAGATTCAAGGGGAGGGCTTCAATGTTTTTTGTGTAGAAAAAAAGTTGAACCCCTCCTATTGATGCATCTGGAGCATTAAAAATTGATCAAAAATGGAATAAAATTCAGAAAGTTACGACCCCCAAAGCAGAGAGCGTCAAGAACTCCAAAAAAAAATCACCGAACACTACAAAGGTCGGTTACCGAACACCCAAAAAATTCCTAGTATGTTGCTCTGTTGTTATTAGTTTTCAAAGATGATTTGTAGAACTTCAGCTGGTGCTCTTATAGCACTTTAAATCGTTCAAAATGAATAAGAAGTAAGAAAGTTATGATGATTGAAAGTAGAAGGGGTCAAAAGAAGAAAAATGAAAAAAAACACATTTTGCAATTCGAAAACACACATTTTCTTTACTGCTCTTTTTAGGCTGGTCCTTGGGCTTTGCATTTGAAAGATGATTTGTAGACCTTGAGAAGGTGCTTCTTAACATTTTAAATCACTCCAAATGGACAAGAATTGAGAATGATCTGCCAAAGTGTTTGGTCATAGGCAGATCAGTGATGGGCTGGTTTACCCTATGAGGTGAGATTTAAAAAAAACTTGCAAAAAGGTACATTCAACAGGGGATGAACTCAGAAAACCATCAATTTTGGTGGTAAACTGAGTTTCATCCTGTTTTGACTCCTTTCCTTTTTCCTGAGCGCCTCCACTGCAGCTACATATATTTTCACTGCACCCACCTGTACAACTACTATAGTTACTCTCGAACCTTGTGCATTACATGCTGAAGTTTCAGCATTTCATACTGAGATTTAATAAAATTTCCGTACTTTGCGGATACCACTGAAAGAGGGGATAAGGGGTGAAAACAGGGTGACTTTATGGATAACTCTAATGGTGATATAATTTTATTGGTTTCCCACAAAATGTCTTCCTTGAGAGGGTCCAGACAATGAAAATTTCCCACAGCCCTAAAAATAATTAATATTGTGAAAGTTTTAACATATCTTTATAGTATTCATTTTGACAATTCAATGGAGGAGATTGCCCTAAATGTAGGATAATATTATTTCAAGAACATCATATGGGATTGCATTACTATTTGGCAAAAAAGTAACCAAATGAATTTCAAAGGTGGAGCTAGTTTTTGGAACAATGTTTTGTTTTCAACAAATAATAATTGATTAAGGAGCCATTGTTGACGCAACTTTAGGTTTGTCAAGTGGTATTGAAATACAAAGACCTATTGACTTTTTTAATTTTGTACTAAAATGCAAATCCAAAGCACCATTTTGTTCCCACAAAGAAAGGAGTATGAGCTTTAGGTGACATTAAGGTGATTTCATAAACCATAGTTTAAGATGAAATCAATATACACAAACCAATATATATATATAAACCAATATATAATTGAAACCAAAAATGAGGAATGAATGAATCACATGCAACCAAATTTACAAATCACACAATGGCCCAAACTTAGAAGGAGTTCATCACTCTTCTCCTTATAATATACTTTGCCACTAGTAATGAGGGCTATATCAAAATGACAAAAATATGTTGAGACTCCCATGAAATAATCTTGAAAATATTTGATTTTGTCAAGTCCCACAACTTTGTGGGCTCATAAATTTCATTTAAAGGTGAAGTCATAGCTTTTGAAAAAAGTTTTCCAACACTATATTGATCACATGCTCAATTTGAAAGTCATTTGACCCGTGTTTCTATGGACAAATTGGGGTTATTCAATTGACCATGAGTTCATGTGCATAGTGTACAAGGCATTACCACCAACATTGATAGTCCTAGCTAGGGGTGGGGCAATGGTTCATAGAAGTCCTACACCCCAAAACTATCAACCATTAAACAATGAAGGAGAAATAGTGTACCAAATTCTTAAGACAATCATTAAAGAACTTCAAGAGTAAGTGGCCCAAAAAATAGAAGAAGAAAATGACATCTTTTCTAAGTATGAAGAACAAGAAAAAGAAATCACAAATTTCTATTCACCTTCAAGAACAGCTCCAATCATCAAGGACATTGCCAAAGATGTGGGATATATGAGTGAACCAACACAAGCAATTGTCGTTGAAGGTGAGACTCTTTCCTCAAGGAAACTCATGAACTAGGGAAAAGTGTTAGATGTCACACCTATGCATTTTCCTCATAGCAAGACAACAAATTTTGACTTGAATTTCACATTCAAAGAACTACATCAAATGGGGGACAAATGAAGAATATCATTATCGCTAAAGACATTACATGCTCTTCAATGATGATCCCATCCCATTCCTTCTTCCCTTCTTGGAAGAAGAGCTTGCACTTGATCAGATTGTAAAGACTAGCTTCTAAGGGCACCAAGGAAACACAAGTGCAACCCCTCTAGAGGCCTTTCATAGATGACGAGTTTTCATAATGTCTTTGATCTATAAGATGAAGTTACTCCTCACAAACCTTTGTGAATTTACACTTGTAAGACGAAAAAATAGATTCAAAAAGGAAATTCATGCTCATTGGGCAATGGACATTCATCTTTTATCATTTCTTTCATAATTGCTATTTGATTGCGCGTTTTTGAATATTGATTTCCAGTTATTATTAGTGCTAAGAATTTTATTTTGTTACTCAATACTTTTTATTTTGTGCTCTTTTGAACACTCTCATTCTTTGGTTGCCTTCATCAATATAGGCCTCCTTTTTTCCCCTTGTCTTCTTATTAGGATTGCCGACTTTTTTGGGTTTTTGGGGATTGAGGGCATGTTTGCAATCTTCCCCCTCTAGCTTTGGCATTTTGTGCTTGGGTATTAACCCTTGGCCCTCTTCTACCCCTTGTGGTAGTTTGTTTTTGGTTTGATTGAAGTTAGCTCATGTATTCTTGTTTCTATTTTAACCCAAAAAAGATTTAAACTCAAAATATTAAATTGAGTGCAAGGTTCAATTCTTGGAAAGTTTGACCAGACCAAGTCAATTTTTAGTTTTATCCCGCTAGCTCCCTTGAGAACTATGTAATGCCAAACATCAGTGACAAGTATGGTAGGTATTGAATTTGTTCTTTATTATCTTCTTTGGTGAAATGGAGCCTTGCAATTCTATATGCTGCGCATGCTCCCATCCCACCTTCAATATTTTGGGGCCTTTTTCAATTACTAACAAAATATCTACTATTTCCTTTCACGATTCTTGTAGGCAAAAATTAGAAAAACAACCATCAACAAAACTAGCTCCCCTCCTCACACGTTTAAAAATCTTGTCATATTTTGCTTCATGTACCATACCTTGCATTAAGGTTGAGACATTCTTGAGTAATTTTCAAAAGGTAAAAGCTACAATTTCAAAAAGAATAATACCAAACATTTGGAGAATAAAACTCCCAACCTCTTGGGTACTAATAATTAGTGTCCTTACCACTAGATTACAGTTATTTATCATAATGTATTTGTGCACATTGTGTCCTTATTCTTAACTTTCAAAATTCTAGTATATTAAAAATGGGACTGTCAGCTCCATTTTGTTGAAAAAACTAAGTATTTCAGTGACTAATTATTAGTGCTGGGTATGGTCGATGGAGAACAACTTATAATGCAAAAGAATCCCCACTAGAGTTGCCCAAGCCCTAACATGTTGGCAAAAAATTACAACAAGGTTTTAAGAGGTGTCGGGCGGTTGTCATATGTGGAACTTGATAACCAGTGGTTTGTAAGGCAGTTCTCATAGATATATAGTTGGTTCTCAAGAACTCAATTGACTAGTTATGATAATATGACTGTATTTCTTGAAAAACTGAGAATTGAATGTTTCTAATACATAATTGTTTGTCACCATTTTTGGCCTGGGCTAATACCCTCATTATAAACTGGTGATACTTATTTGCAGTTCTCAAAAGAATCTAAAAACTGGTCAAATAACCTTCGATAAAATTGCTGGCTCTTTGCTAGTTATTTCATGAAAACTCTCAGTTTTTAAGAGCTTTTTGAAACACATGAAACTGGAGGTTCTTTGAGTCTAAAAAAGTTGTAAGAAAAAGGACACTTGCACTTCTTTGATTTCCAATTTAAAAAGAATTGGAATTGAAGGTTATGACAATGAATTAGGTAACTGCCCAACATCAGTTTAAAGTGTAAGGTAAAGCACTGGGGTGGGTGGGGGAGGGGCATGCTTAAAATAAGGGGCCTATGATGAGGTGAGAGCTAAGCCCAGGCCTCATTTTGACGGACTTCACCCATCATAAAACATGAGCCTTTTCTTTGGATAGCCTAGCCACCAATTTAAACCATAAGCCTTGAAAACCCTAGTCTAAAATACTTCAACAAAGACCTTACCAAATACCCTGAACACTGGGCATTGACCTATTAAAACTCTTATCACATATTGCAAAGCTCGTATTCCTCAGATACTTCCTCAGAAAGCATCTTCTGAAAATCTGTTGAAATTCTTTTTTGTTCTGACCACCCTTGTTCATCTGAGTGCATGGATGAAAATTTCCATGCAAAGAATTGTCACAGAATTCATGGAATTCACATTTGCATTGAGAAAAACACAAAGTAAAGAGCACTTGACTTGTTTGTTGTTGCATCTGCAAAATCTGATCAGACCCGTGATCTGAGATCTCTTTGGTGAAGAAGCACCCTGGGGAGTGGGTGGCCTGAGTCTTCTCAGCCAAATCTGGACAAAAAAACAAAGAACATTATCACATGCTTCAAGTTTTATCAAGGAAATTGATCAGTTGACGAGTTCTGCTTTGGCAATAATACAAACCATACGATGGAAAGAATTGAACCAGAGTGCCAAGAAAACAAACAGACGATTTGCTACACTCTGCAACCTTCAGGCCATAGATTGACCCTTCTTTTGTCATAGCACAATTTGTCTCAGAACACTTTTAGAAGCTCTGTTTGACTCTAATACATACTACTCAGTAGCTAAAATGGGAGTGGAGAAACCAGGAGTTCCACTGAAAGAAGAGAAGGAAAGAGTTAATTCCAATTGTCATTCTTTCGACAACAAATGCTCCTCCCATACACTGGTGAAAGAATGTTCCACTTTTGAGAAACCCACAACTCATGCGCTCTGGATTTCCTCAAGCAGCACATGTCAGCTTGAATTCATATGTACAGAACTATTCTGATGGCCTTCTCACATGTGCGTGACTCAGTGTAACTGAGATGCTTCTTTACACCCTTCTTGGCCATATACTTCTTCTGTATACAAGTCTTGAGGCACAGTCAGAGCCACTGCTGACCAGAAGTTTTCCCAATGACCATGCGTCAGTAGAAGCAATTGATCCAATGCTGCATACTGAGTTGTTGTACCACAATCCTGTATAGCTTTGTTACCACAATGATAATTGCAGCCTGGAAGTCAAGGATAACTTTGGGGGTGGGGGGTTGTGTTTGTTGAGATGTTCCACATGAAGGCTTTGCCATGAGTAGTTTCCATGGTCGAATGATCCAAATCAAAATCAAGGAGTGGTTCTTTTCACCCACCACTTCTTCTTTGTCCGCTCATTTGCTTCCAGGTTACAAAGCTTCTGGAGAACTAGCCTTGTATCTCTCATTCGCTCTTTGAAGTCCTTCTTCCAAGTGTCAAACCTTGCCTTCAGTTTCCGGAGCTCCTCCTCAGGATTCAGACTTGCCTCTGTCACACCTGACTTCACTTCTACCAGAAAGTCAGCATCATCATTGAAAACTTGTGTGCGGTGGTCAAATTCTCTGACAAGATGACCAACAACTGCACACCCAGCATCAACTTCAGCTCCATAGATACATTCTGGCCCTTGGTGATGGCATTTGGAAACGAGCTCAGGGCTCTTATTGCTAACAGTCATTTTATTATCCCAGTCAAAACCATCTTCATCATGAGCCAGTAGATGTCTGCTGACACAAGTATGATGCCTCCCAGCACCATTGTGCACATTTAGAGCTTCACTCTTGTTTTTAGGAGTATGCAACAGTGGTGCATCTGCAGCTAGGCTCCTTTTGGCAGCTGCCAAGCTGAGCTGCAATGAAGTCATTTGTTTTTGCCACATCTCCTCCATTGATGACGTCTTTGCCTCATATTCCAGCCACCGGGCCTCATAATGCTGTAGTCTTTGGCGAAGCATAGCATTATCCTCTTCCTTCTCCCTTACTGCTTTCTCAGCCATCACGGCACGCCCTTGCAGCTCTAGCAGATATGAGGGCTTTACCCTGATTGTTGGCTCTGTGAACACCTGAATCACCAACAAACAAGAATGTCATGACCATTACACAGACCACAACATTCAATCCAAGATCCTTCAATACTTCACTGTCCAAAGGAAGAGATGTACACAGATGAAAGTACCTCTGATGACAGAGACTCAAGTTGTGCAGGCACACTAGAGAAACTATGTACTGAAATTGGTTCCTCCAAGGTATCCTTGTCTCTGTTAACTTCCACAATAGATATAGAATCCTCATCTGCTTTGCTCGCAGTTCCTTTGGCTACTAAATTATCCTCCACTTCCTGCCGATGGCAATGCAACCATCTCTTTGCCAACCACATGCGAACCACTGCCATGTCCAAGAGTTGAAGCTCTTACAAGACTTTCACTCAACAAGAGATGTAAAGCAAGATACAAAGAAGTCCAATACCAAAGATATGACTTCCAATTTTGAACTTGAGCTGAACTCAGAAAGACAAGTACCTGTTTGCACTAGCACAACTTTCTTCTTTGTGAGGAGATATGAACAACGCAACGCATGCATTCGCACATGCTTTTGAATAACAACAGATGCATCATGTCTTTGCCGGAGATCCTTATACTGCTGCCTTGAGAGTGCACCTCTTACCACTGTTCAGTCCAAGTCATAATTAGTTCTGCCATTCAGATTACTACACACTGGATAAGCAAAACCTTGAGATAGAAGCTCAGAAAAATTAGAATGTATCAAGGAAGGGCCTTTATGTGATCTTACAAGACTGAAGTATTACTGAAGCATTTTTCAGCTGCCTATATTGACATCGAACCTTGTAACCCTTGTAAACCTTCTGAACACCAATGATGCCATGGAGAGTTCGTTGTCTCAAATCCTCCAGCATTCCTATCTGCATTATGTATCTTGAAACTGTTATCAGCCTTCACAGAACTTAAGAGTGACATATGTCAAGTACCATATTATGTAAACAAGCCATTAATACTCAAGTAATGTTTAGACCACACTACAACATATAAATGAAAAATTGCAATTTGCTGGACCCTCTCAGCTTCTAAGCAAGACAACAGAACTAACCATATCAATAGGAGTTTGCTAGAGGAAACTTGCAACACAAACAGCACCACAACACAATTCCTATAGGTAACAAACTGATAGATCCTCTAAAAGTAGATTTCCAAAGAAAAAATAGTATTAAGAATAACATACTTTCTGTCCAGAAACATCCTCTCAAAGTTGACATCACTGACTAAAAAATGTTTAATATTCAAGCATTCCATATCCCTATGAGACCATAGCACAGGAAGAGGAGATGACACAGGAACTGTGATTGAGAAGTTGATTAGTACCTGACCAGCACGGAAAAACAACTTCGTGATACCGATTTGATACATTTCTGGAGCAATACCAAACTGATGCAGGATTGCCACACACACACTTAACACATCGTGTTGGGAAGATAGGCTCTTTGGTAGTAAAAAGCCATACCTGCATTTTAGAGTTGCCACATCATGAACACAAACAAGAGTTCAAGCTTTATCCTGACTCGACATCCACAGCAGATGACTACCATATGGTCAACATATCCTGAAGCAAAAGAGTTTCCTGATTGGGATTGCATGGATCTGACAACAATACTTGATATGCATTCCCCTTCATTACAAGTTTATGTGAGGTTACTTGCAAATGCACTAAGGTACAGCTGGCCACCTTATTGGGAGCAAATTATCTTTCTTCACAATCTCAGGATAGGGCTAAAAACTGGTTCACCTCATGGCAAACTGATTATGTGAATGGCGTGTGGGATAACCAGAGCGTGCTATACGGACCACTTCCAGAACCCCACAACAGCGTAGTTGCTGCAGCACTAGCTCTTGGTCCACCACATTTGGAAGGTGTTGTGGGTTGGGCTTTATGCATCTTATGAAATGAGGCTCAGTGCTCTCTAGTCTTTGCATCAGCTTGTTAAGTTGTCCCTGCAGCACCATTGGTTGCAGTAAATCCTGATGAATCTGTTAAGACTCTAAATAGCAAGGAGAACATAGCATGGAGAGGAAGCCTGATTGACAGAACATTACAGAATCAATCAAATCACAGATTATACTTCCTGTCCAGATTGAGGCTTGAAAAACAGCCAATAAAAAAGTTAACACCAAAAATATAAGCTCACACCTTGAACTTGGCTGCAACACTCTGCTTTTGAGATTCAGTGCCATTAGCCCTTCGAGTAGGACTGAGCATTTTCTGCAAACCCTCTCCAATGGCAGCTGCAAATAGCTGTGGCAAGGAGGAGTCACATGATGACAGCAGCTGCAACAGGTCTGCATGCAGCAGGTCTCTGTTTTTCTCCAAGAATCCATTTGTCTCATACATTACCTGCACCAAGTTTCCATGGTGAGGATTACAATGAGAGAGATGGCAGGGCACATAATGTTGTATTTGTTGAAAAGTACACAGTCAAGTTGGGGACAACACAGGTGCTACTCAAGGTTTCCTCCACAACCCATTTTGGCTTCCAACAGACATGAAGGGTGAATGCTATTGCAAGGCTGACAGTCAACATCGACACCACAATTACAAATAATAGTGACATGACAATGTTATACCTCCCCAGCATAATGACAAATTCGAAATGCCTTGCTGCGCTCTCCTTTGAAGCAAGTATTTCCCCTCAGATGTTCCTTCAGCTTCTCAGCCAGTGTCAAATCTGTGGCTCGAGGGAAAGTGCACTCCTCATCCAACAATGATATCATACCCAGAGGTCTCTGCAAGGTTGTGCACCCAAGCTCTCCCTCTCAGAGCTCTTGCTCTCACTCAACCAAATTCTATTATGTGATCAATGCATATATTAGCCAAAGATGGGGGAAAGCCTGAAACCTGAATGGATGTCTGTGCCTCCATAATCGAGGTACACAAATGTCAACAATGTGGAATCATTGACTTGTTGAGAATATACTATGATTTCAGTTTGAGTTACAATACCTTCTCAATGAGATCCAGACATTCTTGATTGTCTTCAAAGTCAACTCTTGTCCAATCAATGTTCTCTGATGTGTACTCCTGCAACACAAAAACAGGACTAAGGACTGTAATAGTACAAAGATAGATAGGCCTACAAATCTTGGAAATCACAAGGAAAGCAGAGTGGAACAGTGAGGCCTGTGACTCAAGCATAGAAGAATTGACTAATCCCAACTATAACACGCATGCAGATTGCACCTGCTCTTCAGTGTGAACAAACCTCTTGTTCAAGCTTGAAAAGATGGCGGTTAAAGTGCTGTTGCAGTCTCTCATTTGCATAGTTGATACACAACTGCTCAAAACTATTCCTCTGCATGGACATCATACATAAAGTGCCAGCTGATAAGAAATTTCCTCTTGTGACACAGATGACATCTGCTTCTTACTGTGCTGTGCCACAATTTGCTGAGCAGAGCATGGAAAGAATCATAAAATTTCAAGCCTCACAATAACAAATGATGCACACTTGAGAGGCAAATAAACAGTCAATGTTCTTTACCTTAAATGACTCAAACCCGTAAATGTCCAAGATGCTAATTGACCGGCCAGTGCGTCTCTTGCCAACTTCCAGTGACTTGTTGATACGATCTACCAACCAATCAAATAAGCTAGCATAGATAGCTTTGGCAAGAGCATCTCGTGAATCAGTTGCCTACATACAACAGGCACTATTTCAACAACTGCTAATTCATATCACTATATTGACATTGCTCCACAAGAAGTTGCATACATGTTTTTCAAGCTGACCTCCAATAAAAGAAACAACACCAAACGGTGTTTGCACCTACTTTTGAGTACCTAGTCATTAAATCCAAGGAAAAGCTTTTTAAAAAATGGTTTATTAAATAAGGTTTATTACAAGTAGCACACCTGTTCATATGTTAGTCGTTGTACAATATCATCACCCCCTGCATGGATCTTGCGTGTTGAGAGTGCTGCCACTAGCTCATGAATCTCACAGTGAAGTAATCCTGCTGCTACCTTGACCGCTGCAAAAAGAGGCCTCACAGTCAATTGCTATCCAGTCACTAAACCAGATTGTACCATGTACATTGTTTGCATTCTGTCTCATGAAAAACAATGTCTCATACAAGCAAAGCTGATTACTGTTTACCCAAACCCATTGTTCAAATAATTGCACCACATGTTGGCACACAGCACAGCTAGGAAATACCTAGCTTACCCTCATTCTCATCAACAATCACGTTGTCATGGTCCACTATGTGAAAGGTGATATTCCCAATCCAAAGCACAGCTGAAAGCATTTCAAAAGCTTGCTCCTGATCCTCATTGCTGATTTGCACTACATTCATGGCCCTCTGCAACCCCCATGTTCACAAGAGACACCACCTCAGTCTGATACACCCGGCAAACCATCTCCAGAAAAGAAGACACATTGCAAATACAGGTTCAAGCTAAATCACTATCTTTGCTGATTAAGAACTTGTATTACTTTGTTCTCCCTTCTTTCTGTCACCATTAAGTGTCTTTCAGTCCACTACAGTCAGTCACTCTCCAAAAAACAACCACTCTTGGTGCAGATCTTTCAGCAAAGTACATTCACAAGTACCAATACACATAATTTAAGTCAACCTGAGAATAACTGAAAGGTTGTGATAACAATGTTATGGATATTTCAGATATGACAAAATAACAGCAACCCAATCAGCAAGCATAAAAAAGAGGAAACTCCAGCCTAGAGAAAAGAGAAACCATATTTTGACATATGTTCTTGAACTCATAGTTCTATAAGAACCAAACTGACTTCAAATGAACTTATATGGTTTATTTTGACAGGGTTCAAGACATGTTCATACGGAGACAGTTCAAGACATAACTCAGTTCATATGTGGAGGGTATTTAGGGTTAGGGTTTAGGGTTTATTTTGACATGAGACCAAACTGACTTCATCTCTTGCTTTTTGAAATGCAAGCCACTAGATTAACATACCCTCAAGAGATAAAACTGCTCTGCATCGTCAACTTTGTCAATTGATAAACAGTCGCTGTGATTCAGATAGTGATACTCCTGAGCAGGTCTCACTTTTACACGCTCTGTAGCATCATAAACAAACAGAAAAACAGTTGCTTTGATCTGAATAGGGATACTTCTGAGCAGGTTTCACCTTCACACAATCTATAGCATCACAAACAATTTGCAAAACAGTAACTTCGATTCAGATAGCAGTACTCCAGAGATCTTACTCTCTGTAATCAAATTTTGCATGACATTTTCACAAACACAGCCTTTTACTTCAGTTTCCTACTGATGTATGAACTCTCCTATACTCAAGGGTGCTGTTTTCATATCAATGTACAACCGTAAACAACAGCATGCAGATTGACTCAAAATATACCTCGCAAACCAGGATCAGCTCCAGCACAGAGCTGGTAGAAGACATGATAGGATCTTTCACCGCCTGCCTGTTGTACAACTCTAGACTGAAGCCAAAACAAAAACTTGACAGTCAGCTCAAAAATGTCAAATCAATGTAAGCACACTCTAACCATAATCTGGCATGAAGGTGAAATTGCAAGACACCACTTGGAAGGCTGAAAAAAACCTCGGTAGCATGCCACTTGCTAACATCTTTTGCAAAACTAGCCAGCTTACTTAAGCCTTTTGGCACACAACTCTGTAAAGGCAGGTCAAATTTGTAGTGTTCAATGGATGTGACGAAATGGAATTAAAGATACCCAAAAAAATTTCCAAAAGAGGCATACACTCACCTTTTCAAGTAGATCTTATCATAGATAAATTCCATGAGCAGGTTGGCCGAGCACAGGGCAACAAGAAATGAGGTTAGAGTAAAAGATGTTGAACAAAAAGCTTAATCATAACACAATTGATCCATTCCTTGGCCCTTTATCTCAGACAAACCCCAACATGTAAATCGCAAGGCAGCAGAGAAATGGCAGATGGCTTACAAGTCTGAATCTTCGCCCCACAAATCTTTCCAGAATTATCAAAATGTATGTCAATCAATTTCCCCTGTGAAAACAAGAATAAAATCACACCCAACTCTTCACAAAACATCTCCATGATTGTCCCCAAAAGAAATCTTGCTGACAGCCTACAACACTTTACATGTTATTCTACATCTAGTCTTTGTAGTTAGGGTTCCAAACACACAGAGACAATTATGCTTCCACTAGTGATTTTGACATTGCAAAACTTGGTCATTGCATTGCTCCTCCAGAATCCCAATCTTGCCCACAATTTGATGATTGGTTTAATTGAGCATGGTCATTCAAAAGGAAAATGGTAACTGTTGACAAAAGGTCAAAAGAATGGCCCATCAAAACATGCTCTAAGAGGAAGTGCACTGCTTACAAAGCGGCTTGAGTTGTCATTTCTGAGAGTCTTGGCATTGCCAAATGCCTCAAGGATTGGATTGGTCTGCAAAATCTCATCTTCTAGCCCACCACCACCTCCAAGAGCAGCCAAATACTGCATGGCAATCTTAGCAGTTTCTGTCTTCCCTGCTCCACTCTCCCCACTGAAGAAATATTTGTAAGCCTCTTTCCTTAGCATTCAAGCACACAGAATCACAATAACTGGAGCTAGTAGATTGTCAACTTGTGATAAAATCACAAGCTATAGCTTGAGAAAGAAACTGTAGCAATGATAAACATCACAATATATCTCCTAATCACAGACCACTGTGATAAGAATAATTGCAGGACAGCTGTGGCAGAAAATTGCAAGGACAGAATTGACAGTCACCCATTACCTGATGATGATGGACTGGTTGATTCCCTCTGCAAGTTCCAATAACAATTATAGTTAAAAGCAAGGAAAATCTATTTTGGCCACATAACAGAAATTAAAGTGGCAAGTGCTGCCTTTACTAAAGAGCAGCTAAACAGAATACATCAAAATGATCAATTGTGTCTCAGCCCTCTTAATGGTGTCTAGATCTTTCAAAATATCTTCACACAACAGTTACAGGAACAATTCATACCTCTGACCATTGCTCCAAAAGCAGCATCTGCAGTCATATACACATGTGGGTGCAAGCTTGACCCTGTCTTTTTCCGATAAGCTTGAATGAAGTCTGCAGTATAGATGGGCACCTTCTTAAAAGGGTTGACCGCTATCAGAACAGGACCTGCCCTAGTCTGCATGACCAATTATAATGTTGGTTAGCATTCTAGAATCTCTGTCCTGACAGACAAAATGACAGCTGTTAAAATGTGCTCAGCTAGCCAGAACTCAGAGAAACCTCCACAATTGGGCCCTTTCTACATGGATCATAGATCATATGATTTTGGACGCAGGAACAGGCCTCACATATATCATGTCCCTTGAATATCTGTAAGTCAAATCATGAAGAACAGCAGGCTCATTAAGGTAGCTGAGCTTGATGAGGTCATCCACTCCCTCCAATATGTCAGGATTTGCAGGTTGCAGCATCCCTGAACTTGCTGTGACAATCTGCAAACAAAAGCACTCTTCAGACATGGATCTCATTAGACATTCTGGAAAGGCCTTCAAGACATCCTGCAGGAAACAGAATTCATGTTGAAGCTCTTACTTGACAGTCTGAAGTGCGAATGACAGCCTGTGTGTCTTGTATTGATACAACCACCCCAGAAATCCAGATGTTTTCATTTGTTAGACACCACACACGAATGTTCTGCAAAAAAACCAAGGCATTAAAGATGCTTTAACATCATCTGATACCTTTCCAATCAATCACCTGCAGATCAGTTTGTCTTACAAACTAAAGAATCCATTCACAGGAAGCAGATGCAAGCAAGTAGTACTGGGAAATGAAAACTGTTCAGAAGAGCTGACAACTCTAATTTGCAGCTTAGCTCATTACAGAGCTGCTTGATATATGAGATACCTTTCTCAAGCAGGGAATGCCATCATCCTTCCACTTCTTGCCCCCTGTAGATGGAGAGATAACTGGAGCAGGAGGTTCCTGTGATGTGCAAAAACTGAAGCTAGAGTTTACAGAATCTTCTGTAAGAAAACCAGCAGATGAGCTCCTTTGAATCTGGGTGGCAGTCTCCACAGCATCCCCATGAATGCCATTTTCCTTACCTTCTATTTGTTCTATCTGTATACTCATGTCAATAGCAGGTATGAAGGTAGGGGACCCCACATACACAGGACCACCCACCTCACCTTTGAATGTGGCCACACTGTCAATGAGAGGCCTACAACTACTGCTGAGTGCAGTCGAAGTATCAGAAACTTCCATCAGTTGACATTCCTCTGAATTGTTGGAGCTCTTGACAGAACCAACTGAATCATCACCGGGTATAGAGGCTGCTTGCACAGTTGAGCTCCCCCCAGAGACATCAGCATTCCCATTGCACAATGCACTGGATTCTTTGCTGGGGAGGCCAAGATTCTCTAGAGTCACACCTAGACATTTCCTAGCTCGTAGAGTGGATGGCAAACGAGCTCTGGATGTTGGCCTTGGTGGTAGAGCAGGTAGCATGTCTTTCTGGTTTTCATCAAGCATGACATCCCCATCATCCACCATTTTGATCGAGTCAAGCATTTCCTCCAGAGTACTCCGGACAGGGCTCCTTGTAAAATTCATTGTAACCTACTGGACGGATGCCACCCTTGACTTTTATGGCAAATAAACCAAGGATCTACCAGGCTCCATTTATAGTTCTGGTATGATTCAGCACTCAGGCAGCAGATGCATTTCCAATCCTTTCCAACAATTCATCCCATGGAAGAGGGCAACAAATCTCAAAGTGGGTCTGATCCTGATAGCCACCAACTGCAGACAAAAAAATGAGCTCTCCAGTTAAGGACTGTCATCTCATACAGAAAACTCTCATGTTACAAACCTGCTGCTTGTCTTCCTAGCAAAGTAAAATTGTGTTCTTTGATCAATAAACCATAAAACACTTGATATTGAAATTGGTAAAAAATACACTGAATGCATTAATTGATGTCTACAGCTTGGGTACTTTCAGAATGTCTAACCAAGTAAATTAGATTTAGTTGTCAACATTTGGAAAGGGAGACTTTGATTAAATGGACTACACATAGAGCTGCATGAGCACTCCATGATTAAACAGGCTAAGATAATGCTAAATTGGCGATTAGTTAGCTGAGATAGTATTGAATGCTGTACCATACTTTGTAGTACAGTGGTAGTGAAGCTCTTAGAACAATTCGAGTTCCAAAGAGATTGAGAGAAAAGCTGAGAACTTTGACACAAGATGTTTTCAGAAATTCGTCTTCTCGTTATCTTTCACAGGAAGGGCAGCTTACCTCACTGGGGACCTTATATTCTCTCTACCACACTACCGGTTCCCTTCTGTGAATCAAAGTCTGGACCCTCTCCAACACATACGGAAGCACGACAGGGTTTGGTTCTAAAGCCCCGTTATACTAAGTCCCATTCCAATTTTCTACCCGCGCTGGCATCGCGCTACCTTCTTCCCCGCGATTACATACCCGCCTATTACACTTCACCGGTTCCCGGTGATATCATCCTAATCACGGCTGAGAAATATTGTACCAAATGCCGCAATGGCTGTGGTGAAACCGCGATCCATGCGTTGTAAGGAGAAGCTTTGTATCGAGAGGGAATTGGAATAAAAAAAAATCCCCGATTTTTCATGAAAAGTGCACGGGTTGTGTACAAGGAAGAGATCAGTCAGCAGGCACAAGACAGGAGAAGGAAGAAGAACACGAGGTCAAAAGTCAATGGTAAAACGTAACCTAACATGTTCCTTCCCGGTTTCCGGGACATGGATTGCGAGAAGAAGCTCGTTTCTACAAAGACGAACCCCTGGCTTTTCAAAAGGTAGAAAGAAAGCTTCAAAAACGACCACAAGTGGTCACAAAGAACAGCGCAGAGTGCGCAAACATGTAGACAGAGAAGCACAAGGCCAGAGAAGAAAAGAAAAAGGAGAGCGAACAAAAAGAAAGAGCGATTAAAAAAGCTCGCAAGGATAGATAGGTAGCTAATGCAAGAAGGCAATACTTCGAAAAACAATACAGCGCAAAAAAGAAAAAAAGAAACAACCTAGCTCTCACTCCCTCAATCACCAGAAACGTTATCAGAGAGCTTCATCATCATTATCGTCCACCGCAAAGAGAGAAAGAAAAATTTGGAAACAAAACAGAAAATCGGATCAAAAGAAAGAAAAGATATCGCAACGAAGACAGAAAGAAGACAAGGTAAGTAAGGAGGAGACTATCTGATCGGTTACCGAAAAACAAAACGCGTCCACCAGCAGCAGCAGCAGAAGTCATCATTGAGGAGCCCCACGATCACCCCCCGCAAACAGAGAAAGCAAAATTTGAAAACAAAATAGAAATAGAATCAAAAGGAAGAAGACAAAGTGATAAGAAGAACTAACTTGGTTACCGAGGGAAAAAAAACACCTGTGGAATTGATTGCTCGTTTGCGCGTGCGTGCGGATTTACTTCGAGTTCTCCTCCGAGTGTGCGTCTGTTCTCTCTCCATCTCCGTGTGTCTTCGTCTCTACCCTTTCTTCCCCTCTCTCTTCGGTTCGTGTCTCCCGCGCGGTGGACCGTGCGGTCATCGTTTCGAAGTTCAAATAATTCCCTAAAATAATGGCCTCCTCCAAACCGAGTTTTACTCGACCGTTCAACTTTTGGGGGCGGGGGAGCGGGAGGCCGGTTTGGGGGGGGGGGGGGGAGTGTTATGTTAAATTCATATTTTTTTTATTTATAAAAAATTATTTGGTTTAAAAAAAAAAAAAA
>Ga0116227_10004986_pt1 | contig 28449 bp, 20 predicted proteins | sample S1TSphgellanicum_FD_89693 | JGI IMG/M metagenome (GOLD analysis project Ga0116227, IMG submission 89693) | Host-associated microbial communities from peat moss isolated from Minnesota, USA - S1T2_Fb - Sphagnum magellanicum MG | ecosystem: Host-associated > Plants > Peat moss > Unclassified...
ATGGATTTTTTTTGTTAATATAATAATACTACCTATGTTAAGCTACTTTCAATTATTATATGACTATTTTTCATTAATTTAAATTATTTCACCCTACATTATTTACGGCTATTTATGGCTATTTCACCTTAGGCTACTTTTGGTTATTCTAAGTTATTTTTTACTATTTCAACTTATTTCAACTTAGGTTATTTTCAGCTATTATAAATTTTTTTGGTTATTTTATGTTATTTTTGGTTATTGTAGATTATTTCAATTTAGACTATTTGCAGTTATTATAAATTACTTTTGGCTATTTTAACTTATTTCACCTTAGGTTACTTTCAACTATTATAAGTTTTTTTTTTTCTATTTTATGTTATTTTTGGCTATTGTAAATTATTTCAATTTAGACTACTTGTAGCTATTATAAGTTACTTTTTACTATTGAAAGTTTTTTCACCTTAAGTTATTTTTTTTATTATAAATTATTTCACCTTAAATTATTTTTGGCAATCCTAAGCAATTATAATATATGGTTATTGGTTCTTCTTTTATTAGTGTTATTGGTGGTTATTAATGGCTATTGGTACATATTATATTTGGGGCTATCAATGTTTTTTAGTGGTAATTCTATTAATAAATTTTGGTGGTTATTCTATTAATGGCCATTAGTAATTATTCTATTGGTGGTTATTGTATTAATGGCTACTGGTGGTTATTTTATTAATGGTTATTTGTGATTAATCTATTAATGGCTATTGGTGGTTACTTTATTAATGGTTATTTGTGATTAATCTATTAATGGCTATTGGTGGCTAATCTATTAATGGTTATTTGTGATTAATCTATTAATGGCTATTTGTGGCTACTCTATTAATGGTTATTTGTGATTAATCTATTAATGGCTATTAGTGGCTACTCTATTAATGGTTATTTGTGATTAATCTATTAATGGCTATTGGTGGCTATTCTATTAATGGCTATTGGTGGCTATTTTATTAATGGCTATTGGTGGCTATTCTATTAATGGCTATTGGTGGCTATTTTATTAATGGCTATTGGTGGCTATTTTATTAATGGCTATTGGTGGCTATTCTATTAATGGCTATTGGTGGCTATTCTATTAATGGCTTATTAATGGTTATTCTATTAATAGTTATTGGTGGCTATTTTATTAATGGCTTATTAGTGGCTATTCTAATAATGGCTATTGGTGGGTATTCTATTAATGGCTTATTAGTGGCTATTCTATTAATGGCTGTTGGTGGCTATTTTATAAATGGTTATTAATGGTTATTGTATTATAAATTATTGTTGGTTATTATATGTTATATTACAACTATTGATGATTATTGTATTATAAATTATTGTTTGATATTTTATGTTATAATATCAAAGGCTATTGGTAGTTATTATATTGTAGGGTATTTAAAATCATTTTTCATGAGTTATTATTTTCTATTTTAAGTTATTTTTACCTTAGGTCATTATATTTTGTTTTAGATTATTTTTAAATTATTATGCTTAGGATAAAATAATTTATAATAACATAAAGTAGAATGACCTTGAATAATTTAAAAGTATAACTTGAAAGAACATATATTAATTTTAAATAAAATAACCTAAAATATAACCTAAAGTTAGTTGAATAATTTAATTTAAAATAATTTAAAAGCTTATAATAAACTAGTTAAGATAATTTAAGGTACAATAATTCATAATAACATATAATAACATAAAATATAAGTTAGAATAACTAAAGTAACTTAAAATAATATAGGGTATATCATAAACTAACATAGATAGAATATTTTTAAAAACATATAAATAAACCTATTTGTTATAGTAAATTGTAATAGTGAATTATGTTAACTAGTAATGAAACATGATGTCTACATAGTGATATTATAGTGAAATAATTTTAACTAGGTGAAATTAGTAAAATGCAATGAAGTTATTTCACTTTTAAGGTCCCATAGTGATTTAAGCTAGTAAATTACACCCCACTTTGGTAGTAGTGATTTGGTGGCATAATCCATTACCACCATAATGTACTTATTCCTTATGTACTTTCCCACTAGTTATACTGGACCAATAAAGTGTAATCCCCATTTCATGAACGGATTTGATGGTAGTGCCATCACTAGTTTTGCTACAATGGAAAAAGTAAGGTCCCTATTTTCTAACATTCATCACAAGAATTGCAAAAATACAAAGTGTCTTTATAGATGGTAGGCCACTAATGGCATGCATCCAAATTTTTTTAAACAATAATATCAACAAAAAAATGGCCTCTTCCCACCCCCTTGTGTAATTAAATGAAGATAGTAGTGGCCTCATTAAGGTCTAAGCAACATCTCAAGACTCTATCTTGGTATAAGCAATGTAGGTTACCCTCTAATAACATGAAGTGTAGGGCTTTCAACATAATCCTCCTTTTGTACTCCAAAGGGTAACTGTAAGGGAATACCCCAGTGTGAAGGTAGGTCTTCACATAGGCAACTAGTCAAGTTGTATAGTAAATAAAGGGGCATTTACCATCTGGTTGAGTACCCCTTATGGTTTTGAGTGGTGAAGGAAACAAGATAAAACTTTTGCCACCAAATGAATACACCCTAGTTGGTACATGATGATAAAATCATATTCCAATGGCAACCGTTTTGCGATTCTATTGAATTTTTGGTTTATTGATGAGGTAGGTTAATGTCATGTGGTCCACATAAAAAACAAATTTGTTGTTGAAGAGGTAGTGGTGAAATTTATGTAGGGTGAAACCATGGCTAGCACCTTTTGTTGTGTTTTGGTGTAATTTTGTTCTGTTGAACTCAACAATTGTGATGCATATGCATTGGGTTGAACATAGTTACCATCCAAATTCTAGGCCAACATGGCTTTTACTGCCAAGGTAGATGTGTTTGTATGTACATGGAATTCCTTTTCCAATTTGGGTCAATTAAAATTGGAACCTCTACATATTTCCACTTGATGGTCTCCCATGTGTCTTGGCACTTTCAAGTCCAATTCAACTCCTCCAACTTCTGCATTAGTTTTGTGATTGGTGCCATAATGAAAGAAGTTTTTTTCACAAAACATCAGTAGAATTGTGCTAAGTTGTTGAAGACTTGGATATCATGAGGGTTATTTGGAATGGGCATTTTGACAATCATTTTTACCTTCTTGGGATTTGGTAGCTTCCCCTCCTTTGAAACAATGAACCTTAGTGTCATGCCCGAGAACACCATAATGGCACATTTTTTTAGGTTGCAACTTATCTCATACTCCCAACACTTTTCAAAGCACTTCCGTAATTTGGATAATTGTGTATCCACATCATTAAAGAAGGCGAAATCATCCAAGAAGAGTTTCATAGTCATCCAAGTAATCCTTGAAAGCTTTACTCACCGCTTTTTGGTAGGTAGGTGGCACATTTTTGAATCACAATGGCATTACCACCCAAACAAATGCTCCCCAATCTGTAATGAATGCCATCTTGTAATGGCCCTCGAAGGCAATTTGAATTTGATGGTATCTGGAAAAACCATCCAAAATGAGTACACTTCATGACCCACTACTTTGTCCAAAATTTCATTCATGAAAAGTAATGTGTATGGGTCTTTTTTGGTGGCGGCATTCAACTTCTAGAAATCAATGCATATGGGCAATTCTTCTTCGATAGTACCACAATTGGTGATAACCAAGCTGCTTGTTCCATTGGCTTGATGCAGCTAGTTACCAACTTGTCAAGGTTTTGTTTGATAATCATTGCATGGTTGGGATTCATGCAATAACACATTTGGTGTGAAGGGGGGATGGTAGTGTCCAGTTCAATTTTGTGCTCTGTAATGTGAAGTGGGATCCTTCTAAGTTTTTTGTAATTCCATGCAAACACATCCATAAATTCTTGCAATAGATCCTTTGTTGCTACTATTATCATCCCCTCTAAATCAATGTTCAACTCGAGGTATTTTGGATCCTCTATTGTCCCCATGTTGATCTTTTGAACCTAAATGTCTTGGGACAAAGTTCATTTTGCAATTTTAAGAATCATTACCTTCTCCATTGTAGGTTGATCTCAACCACCTACTGTTCCTAGTTCATGCTTAAACTAGATCTATGGCTCAACTACCACCTCATCAAGGAGAGTAATCATCCCAATGGAAAATAAGTCTGGTTCAAAGGAAAGCAAAATTTCCTCCTCCTCATATGTTACCCCCTCCACGAAGTTGTAATTGTCTATCATTTGTGGTTGTCTAATTCAATTACTTAGAAATAGACATTGTTTTAACAATGCCATTACCTTTTATGGTGACCATATTGGTTCCGCAATCATGGATCACCTTGGCATTTCATAACCACAAGTGTCATAGCAACATGGAGTAGGTAGAGTTTATTGCCTTGTTGTTCATGATTGTGAAGGTAATTATGTATGGTATGCCATGAATTCTGATCCTAATATTGGGAACAATTCGTGATGGGTTTATTGAATGAGAAATTAGCCATTTGTAGGTTGAATGCAACTGGTTGGGGGGGTGGTAATCCTAATTTTTTCCTTAATCCATATGTTATAGCATTCACCCTTGACCCTCCATCCAAAAGCACATCGTCTACCATATAAGGATGGTCGTGACTTCCTATTGCTTGGTGCCCTACCTTCCCACACAACTTGCACCGTGATGGTGGGCCTTTGTGCATATATTTCCCTTTTATTTTTAGCTAGTAGTAACCATCCCCCAATTCATTCTTAGCATTACCCATGAACTAAGAAGGTTGGGACATATGCAAATTGTTAGATCTATTTTTGTGAGGGTAGACAATGGCTATACCTTCATTTGATGGTCTTAGGGAAGGTAGTTCTACCACTTCTAAACTCTTGCCCTTAGATGGTCATTTAAGTTTTTCAAGCCTTTTCAAGGCCTACTTCATCTCATATTCTAAATTTGGTTCTACCACCTAATCCTCAAAGGTGGCTACAAATGAAACTCCCATGGTAGTCACCGTAGTATGGGGTCTCGTGAAGTGCAAATCACGAGCTGCCCTCTAAAACCCTCCTTGTAACCCTCCATGGCTACCCCTCGGTGCATATGGGCATAAGCATGGTAAAGTATGCTAATTGGAAACAATTGATGTTTTTCTGGAAAGTATTCATAAAGCATACTTCAATGTATTGATCCATGAATATTATTTGAGTCAATGATCAACAATTATAAGTTATTTGACTTTATTGCATAATATTGAAGAAACACATGTTTTAATATGCATTAAAATACATTTTTTTGAAATGCAAGTATCGAAAGTATATGTCATAATTTTACAAAATTGAATTACAAGTACATGAAAGTACAACGTCAATTATAATTATTATATTTTCAAGTTGATGAAGGCTTAGTGTGTATGGATGTAGTTTCAACTTTTCATATTTTAGTCATAATCTATCAAAATTTTAATGTAAAAATATTTTGGAAAATTTGAATAACCAACCAATTTAGAACATATTTTTAATCCATTTTTCTTATATAAAAATTCCTCAAACTTTATATACAACCTATAATACACTCAATGAAGTGTTCTATGATTTCAAAATGCAATTTAAATAGGTTTTAAATATCTTTTTAAGCGTAAATGTTGAAAAGAAATTTTTTTTTGAAATTAAATTTTTTTACGATTACTTTTTTTGGCATACTTTATTATGTTTGGACCCATATACCGTCTCCTCCTCCATTTCTTCATCTTGAAATCTTAAAGTTTTGGTTTGGTTTTGTTCTACTATTGTCTATGCCACCTACCCTTGGGAGTAGCCAATTAATAAATTTACTTAAGTGGTAGAACCCACCTTGTCCTCCTTCGGTAATTTTTTTGGCTTGTTTTCCAACTAGAGAGCTGTTATTTCCATTCTTTTTTTCATTGAAACTTTCCGCCCTTGACCCAATATCTTTCCACCACAAGTGATACTAATAGGTGGCATTTACCTCTTGGGTCTCTAAAGGTTTTTCCATCTTAACATTAGGCATGGAAGTGCCCATGGCTATCGTCTAAGATGACAATACCTCTTTTGTTGCCCTCTCCAAATAACTTGCATTTAACATTCCCAACTCTTCTTTCAAAATTTGTTCCATTCTTTTTTTATATCATTTTGTTACTGCACGATTCATGGTTAGAAAACAACCTTCATTTCTTCATGAAAGTAGAAAAAAATTATTTTTATATTAGCTATTTAATAGTAGTTATCGTCCCCCTCATTGAACCCCTATAATAAAATTTTAAAATGTTGAATTATTGTTTTATCTTATGATTTCTGGTTGAATATTAAGTCTTAGGTCCTTTTGTCTATCTCTCTTGGGTAGTGGTACCTTCAATTCCTTGCTCCAATTCTCGTTTCTTTTAGATACCCTCCTTTCAAACACCCTCTTAGTCTTGTTTTACAAACTATCTTATCTTGAAGGCTATGTTACTCTATTTGCCAACAGTGAGTTCCCCCTTATTTACCTTGAAGAACCTAAACATCATTCTCATTAATCCAACACTAGTTTCATCGTTAAAAAATTTTCAAATATGATCCATGGGATGGTCACCAAATGTTAAAGGGTGAAATTGCGACCCTCGAACGAGGAGGCAAGGTCAATGCCTTATTACTCAACAAAAAGAAATTAACCTTATTAATTTATTTTATTACATCTACTCAAGTAGTAAATAAGAAGTCACACAAAGAATAAAGGAAAAAGGTAAGGGTTTATTGTCCAAGAACAAACCTACCCTCATGTAAGTAGTTCAATCCAAGGTTATAAGGGAAAAATTAAAAGAAGGCCAACATGAAAAAAAAGTAGAAGTTGAAAACAGTTACTTTCCAAGGTTCTACAATATTTTTGATGCCGCTTGATGTTGCTTTGTTGGGGTTTACAAACCTTCTGTAGCCATTGTCCCATCTCCATCATGCTTGGAAGCTTGCTAATGGCTCTGCCTATTGCCTATAGTTATTCATGAGACTTCCTCCATGACTTTCTATTGTTTGTAGCTGTTGTATTCCCTCATAGCCAATGCCTATCGCCTGTAACAAAACTTTTTAGCTTACAGGTGGTTACCTGTTGGTTTTTTCACTTTGATTTCTACCATTGATATGGGCTGCTACCTTCTTGTGGCAACCAGCTACTTACCCTTCCAGAGGCTACTAAATTGTATGCCTTTTGTTCTTTATTTTAGAAGGAATGTAGACTACTAGTTCAAGAAAACATACTTACTTATACAATCTCCAATTGACATACCTACCACATTTGTTAATAGAATAGAGACACAATACAAGAGACAAAATCTTTCAACCATCTTCCATTAAAATCACACACAAAATACATACACATTCCCCAATGAGCTCTCCATTCCCACAACTTCTTGCCAAAGTATTGAATGCTTTAGAGAATTTCCCAACACTTTCTTTAATCCTCTTTCTTCACAAACCATACAAGGGCCATGTTGACCCTTAGAAAATAGGGCCCTTATTCTAATTCCTTCCTAAAAATCTCCTAGATGGTTGGGTGGAATACCCCCCAACCACTCATTAACATGGGTTGTTTAATTCCACTAGCTTCACTCCTTAGATAAGAGATGATAAATTTACCACTAATAACTATTAGTTATTAAAAGGCCTATGGAACTAACTAGTTTAAAGTTTTCTACCTGTTAACACAAACCTTAAAAAATCTCATCATCGTTGATAGGTTTTTTTAAAGACTGTTGATTTAGGTTGTTATTCTAAGATGAACATTTTCACATTCAAAATATGACAAAATTAAACTTTTTCCATTTTTCGCAATGATTAGATATTATCCACTTTTCTAAATGTTGTAGATTGATCACCAACTCCAAATGTCTGCATATAGATTGGGATGTGTTTGATGTGAATGTTTCCAACCTTTTGAAGTGCCAAAACTATGGGGAGGCATAATGTTTTACATACATGACCAAATTGTGTGAAATAAAGCACTATGGACATGTCTAGAGATGGAGAACAAGATTACTTCAGACTCTTAGACCAACTAAGGCCTTCTCGCCACGCCATGAACAACTGAGACCTTAAATGTTGGTGTTGGGGTGTACTATCAAACCTTGGAGGATGCATTGTAGTGTGAGTGGTTGAAGTGAGAAACAATTTCATAATTCATTCAGAGAAAATTTGTAGTGTATGTGGAGGGCACCTTATATCCATCAATTTCCCTCGTAGAAATTAGGAAGGATATTACACTACTCCTCTAGGATGGGAGGGAAATTATGTCTACTCATAGGTGTAAGGACCCTCCCACTTCATATGCCTTGTGACCTACATATGGTTCATGGTAAATTTTGCCTTGTGCTTTCTGATAAGTAAAGCCCATGGGTGGGGGGCATTCCCAAAATGCGGGGCCAGACTCAGCTATTGCCTCATCCTAGGCCCTTTATTTTGAGAATGCCCCCCACCCATGGGCTTTACCCTTCAATAATTTTGTTACAAGATGCCTGTGGATTTAAGTAGTTGCCGAAGCATTGCTCCCAGTAGCTTGGAATTCTGTTTGAGGTTGTTGTGTTGTATCAAGCCCCATCTGCCTGGGCTCACAACATGGCAAAAGCTGGTCCGAACATGTTCGCACTCGTACCTACACAGGTGATGTCAGAGTGGTCTGATGACTTCTGCCGCTGTCCAAAGACGAATAAATACCGCCGTAGGACTATGAATTGTTCCTGTCTAGGTTCTCTAGTTAGTTAAGTAAAAAGTGTGTCAGGTAAGGCGAAAGAAGCGGCCGCCTGAGGCAGCAGCCAAGCACGGTCTTGATTTTGGTAACGTCCAACGTCAAGTTCTTGCCACAAAATTTAGACAGACCAGATGATCCACACAAAACAGAGGAGCCCTCCAATACTGGAAGATCCTTTTTGCAGAGAAACAAAATTTTGCAGAGGTAGCATTCCATTTTACAACTTGCCCTCCCCCTGACACTGGATTTTTGGGGCAGGTCTTGAGGTGTTACAAAAATTTCTCAAGTTGCCAATTTGAAAAAAAAGTCTTCCGTAGGTGAGATTGCAAAAACTTGAGTGTTTTGGGAGTTTTGTAGTTGTCAAATTTCGAAAAAAATATAATCAAAATGAAAATCGCCAGAATTTATCCTCAGGTATATTAGGTAGCCAAAAATATACAAGGATGCTAAGTTTTTAATTTCATATTTTCTTATTGCCAAATGTGGCTAAATTGTATTATGGACGAGAGCCACTTGAGCACCATGACAAAATTGAATGAATTTTTTAAAAAACCTGGGAATCACACTGCAGACCAGCAGGTTATGGGTGAGTAGCCAGACATTTATTATAGTTCCATAAAAGCCAATAACACTGCCACTATGGAAGTTAAGTCATTAGTTATGAGAAACCAGATATTCGTTGCACATTGGAAGGCCTTCAATTTCCTCTCAGAACCTATTCATCACTGATCTTGCACTTTTTATTCCTTCAATACTTCTGAGGTGGAAAGACTCACGTTGGCCGGATGTTGAGTTTTGATCCGGTTATCAAGAGAGTTGAGGGCAAGAGTTGTGAACTAACCAACCTTGCCTGACATCTCCTTTGTCTTGTGTTGTGTAGCACGATCACTGGTGACATGTGATATTTGGCTTGGCAAAGCAGTTGGAATGAAGAGACCAAAAGTTATGGTGTGAAAATTATGCATAAAAGTCTACCTAGACATTGTTTTGGGTGATCTCAATAGGGTGTTGCAAGAACAAAACCTTATTCATGATAGGTGGGTACTATTAAAAAATTGGGGAAATTGGTAATTGAGGGGTATTGCTTAAGCAAGCAAATTGGTAATAGATGGGTCTCAGAAAGACTTTAAAATCTATGGATAGGAAATATAATTTCACAAATACCCTCCCCCATTGGGTATAAAAATAGGATGATCCAACCAACATTGGTATAGATTCATGTCATTACTTATCTACCTCATCACAATAGCTTCCATATAAGACAAATTTATGTGAGAAAAAGTGAATAGTCCCCAGTTAAGATAATTTATGTGATGGTTGTGATTTTTCACATGTGGACACAATTGTACATCAATATTTTGGTTTACAAGCAAAAATGTAAAAACTATTTAAATAAGTTTCTATGAATAGCTAATCATGAATTTTTGTAATACCTTACAGACTATGAAAATCCAAAATTATCCTTTGCCAAAAAAAATTCCTATTACACACTCCTTTTAAAATCCCAACCTTGAATGAACCCATATTTGATTCTTTTAATAACCTTCAATTCCATTTTTTAAAGAAATTACAGAATCAAAGAACAGTTGGTTCTGCTTTTTTTTCCCCTTCTAAATTTCCATAATATCAAGAACCTCCAATTCCAATTTTTTTCAGAAAAATTCAAAGAACCAATGGTTTTCACAGAATAATTGGTAAGAAAAATAATTGATAAGAAGTTTTGTAGAAGGACATTTGATCAGTTCTCAGATTCTTTTAAAACTGTGATTATATGTCAGAATTGGTTGTCACATTTTCGAGAACTGTATATCAGAACCAGTTGTCAGATTTTTGAGAACCGTGGTCATAAATCAGACTGGTTTTTTTTTTAAAAAAAAATTCTGAGAGCCAATGTTACATATCTCTGAGAACCTCTGGTTATTAGTTTCCATTTCTGATAACCGCCCAACACTGGTGGGGACCAAGTTAATGACAATTCATCCTTCGACAAACCTGACAAGATCAGCAGATAGGCATGTGTCACTCACTCTCTTGAGTCTTGACATGATTTTGCCAGTGAGTTCCCAATTGTTTTCCAGTCTTGGAGGACGGGGGGGGAGGGGGACCAAAAATTCTGGAGTCCTCAGTAATTAAAGAAATGAGCAATGATGATCTGGAGTTGATCATGTTTCCTTCAATGCATCAACATGAGTGAATTAACTGTTTGTATCCTGACTTACTTGGAGTTTGCTCACGCCAGCTAGTTCTCAAAAGGAGCTGGCCAGTCATTCATCACTGGAAGGACCCAAAATGATTGCTCACTCCCGTGAGCCACATTATTCATCTCTATCCAAGCTGTTATTTAATGTAGAATTGAATAATAAGAGCACCTGGGTAGAGATGAATCTACAATTATTCATCTCTCTTTCCTCCTCTCCTTTGAATTGAAAGTGATGATCATATGATGAGAGACACAGCGTACAGTTTGTTGTATTCTGTTATTCTTTGGCTGCCTTCCTCCATCTCTTCAAATATTGTGCCAAATTCCATTCTGCTCTAAATCTGTCAGATAATTAATTGGCCCCAGCTTGTCTTAATTTTTTTAATACTCTTTGATTTTATCAGATATAAATCCCATATCTTAAAACTTGGAATCCCCCAACAAGGGTTTCCTTTCTTCAATTTGTTTTTCAAGCTATAGCATCAATCGGCGAGCATCCCAATAAAGATTTAGCATTAACTGCTAGCAATTATTGCTAAACCTATCTGAACAGTAGAATCCTGGTGATAGAGACGTCTGTGTTCAATTTTAGGAATTTTTAATTGTAGCCAAAGTGGTGATTGTCTATAGGAAGATGTAGAAAAAGTGGCTATCATGCATAAGAAGATTTCGTCAAATTTGGCTATGAATCAAATATCGATTACAAATCTTCAATCATCCTTCTATATTTTGGTTGCACACTGAAAACCAAATATAGAAATCTGGCGATCATCATTATTTTTCCCCTTGCGTCTAACAATTGAAAACCTCCAAATCACTTAATTTTTGAAGTTTTAAATTTTAATTTCTCTTTTTGGAAAAATTTCGCCACTTTAAAAATAGCTGGATAGAGTTCCCTCCCATTAAAAAATCAGTCAAAACACGGGAAAAAATTCCACCAGAAATTTATCTTTTTGAAAATTTGACAATTATTCCTTTGAATATATATATATATATATAAACCCTATATATTTAGGTCGAGAATTCACCACAAAAACGCGTTCATCCCAACCTTAAGGCTTGCAAAGATGTCATGCACATGAATAAAATGCAAGCTTTTGGATAAAGATGAAATGAAACCAGTCCAACAACAGTAGTATTATGTGATGGCAGCAAACCACAATTCTGAAACCTCAAAGTTGGCAAGATGGTTGTGAATCTGAAAGAACTGATTGGAAAGCCAACTTCTTGGTGTGAAAGACAGAAATTCCACACGATTGGCCATAATGAAATTCTCTTCTGTGGGAGGTTCTTATTCCTTTCTGAATTGCTTAGGTCACCTATGATCACTACTCACTATATCCTTGGGGACATACAGGTCTTTCCCTATAGAATGATGTATATGCTTATGCCCAAATTCAACCTTGAATTTTCTATCATTATGGCATGTTATTCATAAATTTTGAGTGTGATTTCTCATTTGTCCTACATAAATTTAACTGTCAATTTATTATCATTTGATGTTTAACCTATATGTTTAATATGATTGACCAAAGTATGTGCATAGTGTACCTTGGAATTAAACCAAGGCCTATTGGGATTCAAAAAATGACATTAATATCTAATGTTGTTGAAAACATAGCTCCACTGTCCAACATAAAGTTGGGATGTGGAAATATTTTCAAAATTATTATTTCTCAATACAAATGCAAGAAAAAAGTACTATAGACTTCCATAACATTTGTATCAAATGTATGAATTGCCATGTTTGGAAACATCAAATTTTCCACTTTAGACATGAGAGCTCCTATTTATCTGACTTATCTGTCTTGTACACCACAGCCAAGCCTTGAGAAATACTAGGCTCATCTTTCCAATTTTCCCATACTGTGCTCATGATGTTGGGTAACACGCATCACAAGATTGCTTGACATTCAATTCATGTATGAAAAGCATGCAATCAAAATTGACAAACAATAATGGGGAACTAAGAAGAGCTTCATAATCAAGCAAAGCTAAACTTTGCAAAAGAATAATCCTGTACATACATAACTCATTGTCCTAAAATGACAATACAATTGGTCAGCCAATGCCTATTTTCCATGTGGCATGTGGTAAGTCGGATAACCAGATGACCACTAGCTTGCATTGTTATTTTCCTTTCATACACTGTAAAGAACCGCCATCAAACCCTTTGTATTTTTTTGTTGCTTCTTAGGTGTAACTTTGAGTGGGGTCTTACAACTCACACAAGATCCTATTGCCCAATTAACAGGACCTTACACTTTTCCAAGAAGGAAAAACTCGAGAAGGAAATCTCAACATTTCTTACCAGCCTTGGGACGAGAGCCCCAATTCCTGGAAGATACAAAATTGCATCCAGGTTTTGGGGAGGTTTTGTTCAAGGCCCACTGCCCACTGTGGGCATATTATGTGGACATGGCCACACGAGTTAACATGTTAGCTTGAAATTCATGTCCTGGAATGGAGTTCATTTCATTGTGGGTCTGATATATAGGCATGCACTTGGTATCAGCACTGGTATCCACAATGGTAGTAATGACCTTAGCAGGCTAGTATGACCTAAGGCAACACAACCTTTGTAACACTATGAGTAGAGTACTGAGCGAATATTAACATTATACTGGTTTTTAAAAATCTGTTTCAATACTATGTATATACTTGCCTTGTAGTAGCCATAGATCAGTATTGGACCCAATGGGACCAGTGTGACCTGAAAGTTAAGTTTGTAAAATTATGTAATACCAAGACCATGCTGGTATGTTCAAATGAAACACTCCTCAGTTTCATATGCAAGCAGCATATTAGGCAATTAGGGAGGTTTGTTCTAAGGGAACAAATGGCCTTGGTGACTAATCCCAAATACTTCAGCTGTCAACATTTTGGGTGACAGCCCATATTTTAAAGTGGCAAGCTGCAATTGGGTGGTTCACAAATACCCTCTCTAAAAACTTTGTCCCCTCCTTGACCATGCCAGATTAATCAATTGAAATATTGAGAAACATTGGGGTCAGTCCTGCATGTAACATTGTTGACAGCACATTCTGCTTCAGTGGAGAATGCAGCCAACTCCAGCATGCATAGTTTACTTTGTTGCTTTGTTGAACCCTACTTTACTTCGGTACCACACTAAGCATATGCTTAAGGGTGTAATCAAAAGGACCCCACCCGGACACCTACTTTACTTTAGTTGGCTGCCCAACTAACTGATTGAGGAAAAAAAAATCATGCTTCCCCCTTTGGTTGCAAGTCTTTGATATTGAACTTATTAGCACACTGGGTGATAGTCCAGACAAGTGTAGGACCCAGTTATCAAGCCAGTTATTAATAATCTACCTGTTGGTTGATTTTTTTGATAACCAGTTCAATTGATAACCTTCAAGTATTAAATTTTCAGAATCTAATGACCTACTTGGATAACCTGATTACCATATAGGTAGGTTATCAATATTTAAACACCAATACACATTATTTTTAAACAAGTGTATAACTGGGGGGTCAATTGATGGTTCTCAATTAGTTGTTTGAAAACCTACCCTTGTGCATAACCAATGGTCATTAGTTATTACCCAATTTTTGATAACTCACTTAGCACCCCAAAAATTGGTTGATAACCTGTGTGGTCCCAAATATTTAAAAATGAAACCTACACAATAGTTATTAAAATAAAGTAATAACCAGCCAACACTGGTCATCAATACATGTGGTCAGAACTAGAGGTTTTTCCAGAATTAGGGGTGAGAACCCCTAGTTTCACCAAAACAGCCATCGACCACAAAAGTGAAGATCAATGTCAACATAGAAAAAATGATGGGATTGAACTTCTTTATATCCAAAACTAAGCAAAACTGGAATTTGGACCCTACTTTTATTGTGCTTCAGGCACAACATCCAAGCGCCTTGCCTTTATTATCATGAGATCATATGAAATGACAAAGTGGTCTTCAAATTTTCAAAAATTGGTGCCCACTTTACATGACTTTTACCAATGTAATCTGACTAGGCACTGGGTTAATTTTTGCACTCATCTTTGCCCATCACACATCAAATTCATGTCAAAATCGATGACAACATGTTGAAAGACATGATCAAATAATCTTTAACCCACTCATAGATAGACCACACAAATGTTGCCCCTCAAAAGAGATGTGAATGAATAAAATACTGTCATTGCTTTCATGTTATTCTTTCTCACACAACAAGCAATTTCAATGAACCATAGTTACACTGGTACTATGGTACAAACCACAAAGGTTTTTGGGTTGCTTCCAAACATTACAAATATATTAAACTTTTTCAACATAAGAACGAAAATGCAGCAATCGTACAAGCAATTTGGGTATAATAATTTTATTCAAGATGAAAAATAATAATGCAGGATGAATTTTGAATGAATCATCAGCTCCATTAGTATTATGGTACAAATTCTGAAGGTTTTTGGGTTATTTTTAGACTTCTAGAGTCTTTTTTTCCTGTAAAAGCAGGAAAACACAACAACTTGGGTATAATAAAGATATAGGATGAAAATGCAATATGGGGGATGAGATTTTGGATACTTTTCAAAAAAAATACATTGACCTTGAATAAGGTTTGAAATTATTTTTATTCCCACTTTTAGTGATAAAACTAGTTTCACCTTGAATTTGTGTAATTTTATTGTTGTTGCTATATCTAAATCAAAATTTTGAGGAATCATGTGCAATAAATGAAAACTTTCGGTATTTGACACACATTATATATATATATATATATATATATTTCTTTTGCAAATAAAAACATTTGGGACTCCAAGAAGGGTTGGGAGTGAAAGATGAATGGCAAGGTGATTTTAAGGATAAATTTATTGTGCTTAGACTTAACCAAGGCCTCTAGTCCAAATTTAACATTTCTTGGGTTTAAAATAGCCTCAAAGAGGTTTTGACCAAAAAGGTGAAACTATTAGTGTAGGTGCTAATTCAATTTAGCTCATAATAAGCAAATGATCAAATTCCAAATGATTCCCAAAAATTCTTGAATTGTTAGGTGTGTTAGTTTAATTGTTTGGCTAGGTGTAGTTAGTTAGGGATAAATTGAGTTTATTTAATTGTTTGAGTTTTTATCTTAAACCAATTTAAGTGTGAACAAGATTTTGAATATTTTACGAATGAGATATAATCTTAATTTGTGTAATTTTCCAATTAGTTTTGTTGATTTGATATTCTAGCACACTCTATTATTATATGCAAGTTTTTATGTGCTTTGTACATGGTCCTAGTTTTTGTATTTCTGTTTGGGCAAGTGTTGGGTTTAGATTTTTATTTTCATTCAAGTGAATGACCATTTTGGTGTTTGGATATGATGTTCCATTCATGGTATTTTCATGTTATGTTTTGTATGTGTGATGACAACAATAGTTCTAGGCATTGACATAGAAGTGCATGACAAAACTTTGCAACTCACAATAAACATTGAGTGATTGAGTGAAATGGTTAGGATTCATGTAAAAAGCATAATTCATGGTATGCCTTGTGTGAAATAATGGAACTTGATTTTTATGTGAAGCAACAACCTCCTTTGTCCTTTGACACTTGGGACAAATAATTCTGTTGCATCGATGGGTGTATCATTGTGCAAAATCAATGCAATAGGTAGATATTGATTGAGCAACAATTTTACAAGAATCAAAGAATAAATATGTGGGATGGACATCTTTGATTGACTATTTCCTTTGGCATGGGAGATGATGGTTTTGGAGCTTGTTTTTCTATTCACTTACATTCACATTTTTTGTCATTAATTTTATAATATTTGATTGTATGTGACATTTTGAATAAATGTGATGAATTGAGGAGTTCCTGATGTTGAGGATTGTGATATAATGTTGCCATTTGCAAGATGTGCTTTGATGTTGTTGATTAATAATCTTCAAGTTCATCCCTTTTCTTTGGTTCAAAATTAGGGAGTTGTTTTTACCTCTTTTTAATTCTAGCCAGGTTAAAATTGAACCAACTTGTCAGAAGGTAGGTTGAACTTGGGGCAAATCATATAGGCTGTTGGGACTGCCTTGGGGAACAACTTGGGAACTTCGAGAACCTGATGAGAACCCCATGGAACATCATGGGAACAAAGGCAAAAACCAAAAAAATCCCCCCTCCACCAATAGTGTTGTGGCTTTTGAATTAGTGACTACATTACTCAGGAAATGTTGGATGTACAGTTGGAGACCCTTTACTTTAGGACGGGATTTTCATCATTTAAAATAATCAAGAAGCAAGAAGCAACCCTAAACAAATTGGGGTCTTTACTCTTTACCAAAGCTGGGAGTTGCTGCTCTCTTTTGGAACCTAGATCCTAGAGCGAAGGGTTGGGTATATGTAATACCCTCAGGGCCAGGGTGAAACCAGCACCTTCTGGTACCTTCAACTTCTTGAGTCAGGCCTCTTAGAGCTAGTAATTTATGAAGGAAATGCTAAATTTGGACTCAAAGACCCTGGTTTAGTCTACAGATGGGATATCTATAATGCTTAGAAGCAAATCCAAAAACACTTAGGGTTTTCACCTTGGTACCAGTGTAGTCGCAGTTCACCCTAGTTACCCTTATCAGTGGTTCTCACAAATTAGAAAAAGCGGTTATGACCCTTGACCAGTGGTTCTCAAAAATCATAGATATTGTTTTGTTTATAGCCAGATTTGGCTAAATCTTCCTATGGATGATTGTCTCTTCTTCTACATCATCCTGTGGGGGGATTGTCAGTTAGGCTGCATATAAAATTCATAAAAATGTATTGATTTTTCTAGTATAAATAGAGAGCACCTTGCAAAGCTTTTTCTTTTTCTATTTGCAAGGCATTTCAAAATAACAGGACACCTGCTACCAACATACATTCCATTTTCTTAAATGCCCCACAATTTTTTTCATTTTTATCATGATGGGTATCACATGAAAAACTAAATAACCACAGCATAGGTCCTTGCGCTTGGTAAGAGGTCCAAGGCTTTACCAGCATAAGAGCCCACCTGAGGCCTATCCTGCACAGCACAAGGTGAAGCCCACGGCCCAACACTGGATTCGGGATGTCTACAGACTCTCATCATTCAGGAGTGGCATCAATGGAAGGAAGGGAGAAGGGACCGTTATTCTACCTGGGAATGTAAATACAGAAATGCTGCTAGAAAAGAAGAGGCCCAGCAGCCGAAAAGGAGCCCGATCTTCTTCTTCTTCTTCTTCTTCATCAATGTGGCGCGATACGACGGTGGCCGGGTAGCTAGCTACCTCGCTGCCCAAGGCAGACAAAAATGCCGGCGGGGAGGATTTTGGTTAGCAACCATCGGGACCACCCAACAGTCTTAACGGTCTGCGGCAAATTTGCGCTGCACGTGGTTGGTCCCTTGCGCCCACATTACATTAATACCTAAAAACAAGAACAAGCTGCCAATACTCTACAGTAGCACCCACCAGGTGTCACGCTTCCCGAGAACGCTGTAATTACTATCCAAATGAGAAAACACTGGAAAAGTTTGTTGTCAGACGTCGCTTTATGTTATAAAGCATCAAGCAAAGTATCTTTCTTTCAAATTTATTTTAATTTTTAAATATGTTAATATTTTGACCTTATGTCAATTGATCGTCACTGATACTGAGAAGTCACTTGTAATGAGAAGTAATGCGAAGCTCAAGTGTTAAAAAGCATTAAGCAAGTACTGTTTTTTTAACCATGTCTCTATTATCTCCTTTATGATGGAAAGTTGTTTGTTTGTTTTGTTTCTCAGCTTGAGATCTCCCAAACCATAATGCCCCCCAGGTGCTCTGGGTACAGTTGGAAAGTCCTCTCTGAGGCGTACAGGTGCACCAAGCTAGTTTTGTGATGTTTACACCTACTAGTCAAGAACTATTCAAGAGTTATTGTGAAAAATAATCAAAACAACGTGCAGTTGGGATTGAGTAATTTAAAAAAATTTAAATAGTTCCTTCACAATTAGGCTCTATCATTAAACCTGTTATTCACACTTGGGAGCAATCACATGGTCATGTTCACACTTGAGTTAGCTGTACAGGCCACACTACTAATATTTGTGTTTTTAAAAGAAAAAGGTATGTGAAACAGGCTTATCCATAGGAGTGAAAAAAGCCTGTATGAGCAATGAAATCCTTAGAATGGGAGCTTTGAATTGTTTAAGGAGTTAACTTCAATTGTTTTATGCTATTCAAATTAGTGTCCAGCACTAGATGACGTGAAAGATGAGACTTCAAAACCATACTTTTGAGATAACCCCCTCAAACACACAAAAGTGAAAGCCCTCTTCACATTCAACCAAATTCCACCAACACAATACATCATCCTGCAGAAAACCATTTTATATTACACAATAAACTGAATTCAAGCCTCATGGGCTTGTTACCTAGGTCCATAGAAAACATTTGTGATCAATGAGATTTTTCGAATCAATACCTTGAATTCTTTTAAAGAGTTGCCTTGGTAAACTAGTGCTTACTCTATAGATATATTGCAGGATTTTTTCACTGCCATAGTGATATTTATCTAATTTTTTTTCTTTTGAAAAAAAATCCTTGAAATCTGGTGACATTGGCTCATTTTCCCCCACAAAAGTCCTTGGTATGAGTCACACACTAGACTTTTTTTTGGTTGTGAAGTGGTGAAATTTCACCAGAAAGGAAAACGCTAGTCAAATACACAGAATTTTCATCACTTGTGAATTGGTCAAATCACAAGATGAGCTACCAAGCAATATCGCTATTTTACCGAAAATTCCAGGTCAAAATCTTGCAATATTTTTGGCGCTAAATAAACACTGGCAGCACCTGAAATTCAAGCTTTTTCTCGACAACAATTATTTTGACCCAGCTTCTTGGATCAGCTGAATACAATATACATGGGTGGTATAAAAAAAAGTAGCAGAACAGAAAAAGTTTAACTAAAAACAAGGCCCAAAAAGACCAAAAAAAACACCAAAACACCAAAACAGAATAAAATAACCTACAAGTCTGGGATCAGGGGGTACTCGTAACACAAAGCGATCCAGGCACCTACCTATTCCAAACCGGATGTTCAAAGAGTGGGGTCAGGTAAGCTAGCTTGCTTGTGCTCCAGCTTCGACTCACAAAACTCTAAGTAACCATGCCGAACCGCTTCATGACGCGTGTGTGTACGCACAGACTGATCATCAGCATCGTCCAGCACGGTAGCCGATATGCAACGCTATGTGTGGAGGTCAAAAAGGACCTTCCATACCTATCCAGTGCTGAACTGGAAATTTCCGAATTTTGCATCATTCATGTTGAAACTTCAAAGCCAGGATGTTTTTTTTCAATTTCCTCACAGGAGGAATGAGCTAAATTTGGCTAGAAGTCAGACTGGGAACTAGAAAAATAATAATTTAGAACCCTGCTTTGTTCTGGTGATCTCCAAGAACTCACTGTCTAAACATGGCAACTTTTGACTTTTTTTTCCCTCAAAATATGGCGAACTTTTTGCCTTTTTTCTCCAAAAAACCATTTGCACACATCCCACTGGATTTTATTTTTTTGGCTGCCATGTGAAATTTCACCAAAAAAAACAATGGTTGAAACATGTACATATATACCAATAATAAAGGAAGTTGGTGTATGAAATCAGGAGTTTTTTTTTTCCAAGTTTGTCTCAAGAGGAATGAGCCAAATTTGGCTAGAGGTCACACGGGGGAGAGTAGAAAAAAAGAATTAGAACCCTGCTTTGTTCTCGCCACCTCCAAGAACTCATTGTCTAAGTATGTCGACCTCTGACTTTTTTTCCCCTCAAAATGTGGCAACTTTTGTGCTTTTATGCACTGGATTATTTTTTTGGCTGGGGTGCAAAATTCCACCCAAAATTTCCCTTCTTCCCTATACTGCTCCAGTTATGTGGAGATGTGATGATTTATGAAAAGGGGCCCAAAAGCATTCCACCTTTCCAGGAGTACTGAGTGGCGTGGAAGATGTATGTAAGCGATGGATGCGGTCCACCATTATCCAGTAGGTAACACAAAACACAGTGATATGGTAAATTATAGAAGTTGCCATAGCACCAAATGATTGTTCAAGGTGCTGTGGTCGGTCTTTGTGGAGAAACAAGGGATGTTGGAATGCACTAATTCTGTTCTTGCCAAAAAAATAGTTGGGAGGGGGGTTGGGGGAGGCGGGGTACATCTGTTGTGGAGAATGGTGGCATGATGGATCCAACTTATGTTCTTGACTCAAATTTTGAGCCCTTACTCTTTTTTTCTGGGGATCTGAGTGTTTTTTTGGAGAGAAAGTTCCAACTTTCCAGGTACACCTACTTGGAATCAGGGTTCAGACTGGAAACAGAAATTCTGTTGCGGATGAATCTTGGGTTCATTCCCCCTGATTTGTGCAGCTAAAACTTTGTCCGACCTTGCTGGGGCAGTGCCAGGACTAGGTCCAGGGTGGCATCCCATGATTGTTTGAACATGGTCAGCCACCCAAAGAGTGCTAAAAACTGGGATAAAAAAGCCGGGGAATTGTGGATAATGTTGAGTACTGAGGAAACGTGCAGGAAGTGTAAGCTTGCTGTGCAAAGGATTTGTAGGCTGGGCCAGACTCAAGAGGAGCTGAATCCCATCTTCCTTCGTTTTCCTATTGTGCCCATCCTACCACCACCTGCAGACATTGCAGCTAGTAATTTTTGTCAGAGCGCCTTTTGTCTTGTGATATTTGCAACTTTATGAAAATAATGTTAATGCATTATGAGGAAGCTTGCCTAGTGAAAGACTACTGGACTTGGGCATACTGAATGGTTGCTTTTTGGTGCAATAAATGATGTGATATCCATTACTAAGGAAAAGGACACAAAGTATGTTACAAAAAGTCAGTACAATGCGCAATCAGTGGCGTTCTGCTGCTAGGCCACGCTCAACTCATAAATGACCTAAAAGCTGGAAACTAAACCCATCTTCTCCAGGTTGAGTTCTCTGACACTATCACCCCAGTTTATCCTCAACTCTCATACAAACGATGCATAATAGATGTTCAAACCGGTGTTGTCCGGTTCTTGATTTGAAAGGAACTTGGGTCCCAGTTCTAACTTTCTTCATGATTGTTTTTGTAACCTCCAGTTCCGTCTTGAGACTCTCTGTTTGGATTTCTACAATTTCTGATTTCACGCATTTTTATAAATAATTTTTAGTCAGTTCGATTTAAGATTGGGTCTAGTTTCATCTCCATTAATTATTTTTAAATAAAATTGTGTAATATTAGTTTCTTCACTTAGTGCACATAGTTCAAAATAAAGATTATGTAATAATAATTATGTACAACCAATTAAATATAATAACTTGTCTAAAATGTATGGTTACTTTTTTTAATAATAAAGTTGTACATATTTACATAGAGAACCTAAACCTATTTAAAATTGAGCAACACCTTTGGTTCAGGTTCTAATTCAATTTTGAAAAAAAAATTGATTGCTTGATTAAATTCCTATGATGGTTCTAAAAAAACTCAAAATTTTCTGTTTAGAGACCTTAGAATTTAACGTATAACTTAGACCTAAATTTATTAAGAATGTGACAACACACTTGGCTCAGGTTCTAATTCAATTTTGAAAAGAAGTCAGTTGCCTGATTAAGTTCCAATGGTGGTTCTAAAAAACAGCAAAACTTTTAGCCCAAAGGCCCTAGAATATTATCTATAACCTAAACCTATTTAGAATGAGACAACACCCTATGTTTAAGTTCTAACTCAATTTTGAAAAGAAGTTGATTGCCCCATTAAATTTCAATGGTGGTTCTAGAAAAATTCAAAACCTTTGGTTTGGAGACCCTAAAACTTGACCTATAGCCTAGATCCAAACCAACCTAAATCCCAAACCTTCCCAACAATAGTTCAAATGTAGCTTTATTTAAATAACCATTGGAGCTAGTGATTTTCACTGTGACAAATTTGTGCAACTTGGTGATTAAAAAAAGAAATTATCACCAAAAGATTTTTGTCCTAGATTCCAAGGAAAACTTGCCAAACTTTCCCAATTGGGGGCGGGGGGTGGGGGGTGAAATTGCCTAATTCTGATGGATTTTTTAATGAGGGGCAGTTTGTTGCCACGAATCTCTTGATTGGCCCACTTAATGACGCTAAATTGTAAGTAATAAGTAAGTAAATTGGACAAGTTTAGCATTAATTGTCAGTGGGATGCTTGTCAATTGATGCTACATCATAAAATTGAAAAAACAAATCTTGCTTGAAAGAGGATCTCCCACAGCAGGAGTAAAATGACATGTACGCCAAATTTTGCCACAATGGTTTGGTTTTACATAAACTTGCACCAGATAGTGAAGGTTCAAAAGACCTTGAAAATGATTTCTTCTTGGCCAACAATGATGATGAGCCACACACATTGCTTGCTAGTGATTGTTTGGTCATAGTGATTGGCTCACATGTGATATATAAATATTCCCTGAATGTACATTTCATATTTATGGGTAAGGAGGGCCAACCATTAACACTACATTTGGATGTGCTACACACAGATAACGCCTTAAATACAGTGCAATCACTTGAGCTGCTTTAATTCACTGGCAAACCTTCCTTGAACTGGTCTTAGATCACAGGCAGCCCAGAGCATCTGCACCAGTGTTGGGCGGTTCTCACCCCTTATTTGATACCCTAGCAATTTTAGCACATCCAACATGTAGTTATTCTCCCATCCCCACCCATAAACCTGAAATTTTGAACAGTAACAAATTAATAAACTATTTAAATTCAACACCTGGACCAATCAAAAACAGTCATTTCCTTTTCCTGGTGCTTGGAGGGCATCATGTTGTGGCGATTTATCTATAAACCAAAATTGTGTTTGGCATTTGTTGACTGCCATAAGTACCTACTTCATCCAGAATATAGTGTATAGGTCATTTTACTTCTGTGTGGGTGGGAAATGCTCTAAAGATACAACCCGTTTCCAAGATAGCAAACACAGCTGAGATAAATTCCTCAAACATAGGCCAGCAAATGAGAGGAAACTGCGTATGCGTGTAAACTAGCGTGCAGAGGGAAAAAGGACAATACCATGGCCCACCCAAATCATGTGAAGAGGCTCATCCTGAGGCATGCAAGGAAGGGGGAGAGGGGAAGATGATTGTCTTCATTTGGCAGCTACAGGTGACTCCAGTAGCTTGATGACATATGCAGGTCATCAGCCATGCATACGAATCCTCCACATGTCACTCTTGTACTGCACCGCATAGGCAAAGTACTCCATTGAAGTCACACAGAAAGACCCCGGCAACAACACATACGCATTGCACCACCACCACCTTGGCATTGATCAACTTGACATGATCGTCTTCCTTGGGCGGGTGAAGGGTTTGCATTTCACCAGTTTCCACCCCTACAAGTCACCTATTCTTTTGAAGCGTGTGAAGTTGGTTACCAGAGAATTTTACTGTTCTCCTTTCAGGTCACAAAATACAAGCCTTTACTCATTACAGACAAATAAACATGTACGCAGTAAAGAAGGGGGCTGGGTGGGGTAATTAAGCCATTAAAAATGGGTGGTATCAGTGCAATGTTGGAGCGCTAGTTCAACTTTCTCCCTCCCCTTTTGCCCAAGATGGGCTTTTTGCCCTTTGTTTTTTTTGGGAACAAATGGCAAGATGGGCTTTATGAACTTTAGAATCTTTTTGTGATGTTCAGCAAGCCTAGTGCTGATGTAATGCCTAAGTGAGCTTTTTGATATCTATAGACTTATTTACAGTTATGATGACCAGGAGCAACATGCGTGTGGAAGTGGTGTGGAATGATTTCGGGCATTTGTGGCTCTTTTTTATTTATTACCTACTAATGCAGTCGCTCTTACTAATTTACAACTTTTTGATGTTGCTGGCTGTTTTCATGTGATTGTCTTTGGAATAGCACAAACTTTTTTACCCCTGGCCATAAACCACGGTAGGGAATATTCTAAAAAATCCCTGCTCTTTTGACCTTGGTAATGAGCATATTCTATTATCATGGGTAAGATAGCCTGGGCTTCTTATGCCTTTTGTCATAAGAATATTCCCATAATCAGGGGTATCCTTACCTCAGGTTATGGGAATATTCCATACCATGTTATATTGCCACCAATGGTACTAGCCTTTTTGCTATTCCATACTTACCTTTCATTTCCCCCCACCCTTGATTACTTGGCCCATGTACTCCCACATTGTTAAGCTTTGCACACCTTCTAAGTCCTAACTCCTAGTGACACACAAGGTTAGCTTGGAGTCTTCATGCTTTATTTTGGACTGGACTCATTAACTAAAGAAAAGTTGCTTAAATAATATTAAGACTTCATCTAAATGAAACCTCTCACAATAGTCACTCTGAAACAACTCTAGGTTGTCCCAAGGCATCCCAAGAGACAACATTATGTGATGTCTCAAGACAACAGAGAGCTATCCTCACGACAACCCCAAGTTGTCCTAAAGGAAAATGCAAGACAACACCAAGCATTGTCCCAAGACAACTCAAGGTTGCCCCCAAAAGGGTTTTGCAAAGCAACACCAAGTGCTGCCCTAGGACAACTTTAAGTTGCCCCAAAAAACACACCTAAGCTCATTCCAAAAGAAGCCCATAGCCCGATCCCATAAGGCCAATTGGGAGTCAAACCCAAATCCACTATGGCTTGAACTTCGCACCACCATGGTGGTCCCAACCCAATGCCTACCTTGTGTGAATTCACCTCACACAAAGGGGCATGTCACCCCCCTCCTATCCCCAAAGTGTTTGACAATTTATAATGCCCGTCGTCTGGCTGATGCCCATTCAACAAATTCTTAGCATTCATGCTGACCTTGCATTCATGCCCAGCTAAAAGGTTTGTGGCTTCTCTTCCATGACGTTGTAGCTTTCTCTGCTCAATTGAACCAAGGTGTTGACAATGTGTGGGCCCTACCTTAATACATATGATTTGGATAAATGTGTTCAAGTAGATGGGGCACAAACGGAGGTCTAAAGTTTCTTAATTTAAATGAGAAGTATATAGGTTTATGATCAGTCCAATACATTTGTGTTTATCAACATAAGATTATTGTGTTGGTGCATGAGTCTCATGTGTATCTAGATGAGTATCATAAATAGTTGCGGGTTCAGAAAATGTTAGTTTTAAATGATATTGATTCATGAAGGTTTGTAAAATTGTTGATTCAAATGTTTTGATTACCATGTTTACATTAAAATCTCCTAGGATTATAGTTGGGCAAATTGTAGGAAAGTTTTTTTTTCAAATTTAATCTAGAAGCAAAATGTTGTATTGTCATTTTGGGTGGTTTGTAAGTTGTAATTATGTGCAATGCTTCATGTTGAAAGTTGTGCAAATAAATTTAGCGCCTTGGTTTCTTATGACAAATGATTTTAATAAGAACACAATTTGTTATAAAGTATTATCGTTTCATGTCAATCACAACAAGATAAAATATTGAATTTGTTTGATAATGCATCATGAATTTGTTGACTTGTATTAATATATTTGAATTTTGTTTCATTTAAACAAAGGATGTGGGATGCAAGTAAATTTGGATCTACCAAAAGATTTTTATAATGTAGTTTTAAATAACAAGTATTTAAAGATTGTATAAATATAGTTTTTGTTCAATAAGTTTTAATAGATACTATTGATTATTTGTATTGTGCATTTGTTTTGAAACTATACACTTCTTGTACAATGTGGTCTATTTGGAAATTTGTCTTTGATAATGGAGAAAGTAGATATAAATGGTCTTTGGAACAAATTATGGACAATGATGTATATGTTAAATTATGTTTTGTTACATCGATTGGATCAAATGCTAAAGGGTGAAAGCACATTACATTGTTCATAAAATGTTGTCACAAGTTAGTTTTTACAAAATTTTGACATTTGTAATTGGCCATGTGAATAAATAAAAATGATTAAGCTAATAAAGGACTCAACATTACAATGATATATATACTATAATTACATTGTATGAATCTTTTTAATAGTTTTTGAATTGTCATAACATAATGGACTTTTTGAAAGAAATTTAATGATCAAAATTTTCTATGTACTTTAAATTATGGTTTTCTTCCCATTAAATCCTTTCTTTAGTGAAAGTGATAATTTAAAAGCTCATATTTCAAATTTAAGTTCTTCATAAGGTAAACTAAGGTTGGAATTTTCTTATAATGAAATTTGAATGATAACTTGCAAAATGACATGTATGATTCAAAGTATCCCACCTTCACATTGCCTTTGTAGTGTTAATTTAGGCAATTATATTGGACTTCCATATGTGCTTAAAACTATTACACCTTAATGTGCTTTCACCTTGGATGATCAAAAGTTTAACCTTATGCATGATGAATAGTGCATGATGCAACTAATTGAACTGGAAATTGGATTATTGTCATGATATGAAAAGGATTACCACATATTCGTATTTCAATTTTTTTTGTTCTATTAGTTTCCAATTCTTGTTGATTGTTGAGAAGTTTTCATATATATGTGAGTATTTTTCTTTAATATTCAATCCAATTCAAGGATTATGGAAATCTATCGATATGATTAGTTTAGAAAAAAATTATATGTAGTTTTGAAAAGTTCCATTTATGCCATTTACAAGACCATCTAGTGTTAAATAATTACCTCCGCATAATTCCACTAACATTTATTTTTTCAATAATAATTCATAATGTAAACCTCCAATTTCATTTGATGTTGAAAATAGTTTAAAATGAGAAAAACATGTATCAGAATGAATGTCTTGTGCCAAGAATTTGAATGTTCTACTTGTTATAATCAATTTCTTTTGGTTATGAAAATTTGTTTCAACATTTATAGAAAATAAGCGAGGCAATGTGTTATTTGAAGGTGATGTTCTTAAACAACATTTGTTCATAAAACTTATGTCTTTGATCATGTATGATGTTGTTTGAAACCTATTTAAAATATCAATAAAAATTTCATCATGTTGGCACATAACTTGTTGTAATTCATAATCTTTAACATTCATAACAAAACCTTGTTCCAAGGATTGTAAAATCAATAGTTTTCAGTTTAAATATCCATGAATTTTTACATGAAGAGCTTGGTAAAAATTTGTCATAATTACATTCAAACCACCCATGAATTCATTATGCACTTATTTTATAACTTATAATCTATTGTCAACAAAAGTTGACATTCTATTTCCTTTCAAAGAAATGTCATTTATAATTAATAAACAAAGTTAATCATATGTTTTGATTAAGTTATATCATCTCCATCTATAAGTGTTTTTAGTTCATTTAAGTTTCTATTTAATGTATTGTTGTTTCGTGAATGTTAAATGTTGTTTTTCCTATAATATGATTGTCGCAACCCTACTTTGGCCAAGTGTGGGGGTGAAGCCCAACACTTGGAAAAGTTGAAGGTTGGGAGTCCTCCGGGACTCCCGAATGTTCAGAGCTCGACAGCAAGGGGAAAAACACCTCGCATTGGGGTGTTCTTGGTGTCATTGGAAAGTTCTTGAAACGTAGATATCGAAAATGCCCTCGCATTGGCAATTCGGACATCTGCAGCCCAAGTTATGGGCAAAAGAAGGGCC
>Ga0116227_10004987_pt1 | contig 28444 bp, 27 predicted proteins | sample S1TSphgellanicum_FD_89693 | JGI IMG/M metagenome (GOLD analysis project Ga0116227, IMG submission 89693) | Host-associated microbial communities from peat moss isolated from Minnesota, USA - S1T2_Fb - Sphagnum magellanicum MG | ecosystem: Host-associated > Plants > Peat moss > Unclassified...
CGGCCTGCCTCGGTGAGCCGGTGGCCGCCTGCTTCACGCGAGAAAAGCGGGGCGCCGACTTCCTTCTCGAGCGCCTGGATGCGGCGCGCGACGGTGGTGTGGTCGACCTCGAGCCGGCGCGCGGCGCTCATGAGCGTGCCCGAGCGGGCGAGCTCCAGGAAGTAGCGAAGGTTGTCCCAGTCCATGTGCTTGCCTGCCCTCCGGTTGAGGCTGTGCAAATTTGCAAAGCCGTGGCGCATATTTGTCTATTGTCATGGCAAATCTGCAAAGCTAGGATGTCGCTCTGCACCGGCCGGGCCGGCACCGAATTCACAGGATCACAGGAGACAAAACCCCCATGGACGCCACCACCACCCCGTCGACCCAGGTCGCCACCGTCAAGCTGCTCATTGGCGGCAAGCTGGTCGAATCCAAGACCACCGAATGGCGCGACGTCGTCAACCCGGCCACGCAGCAGGTGCTGGCCCGGGTGCCCTTCGCGACCCCGGCCGAGCTGGACGCCGCCGTGGCCTCCGCCAAGGAAGCCTTCAAGACCTGGCGCAAGACCCCCATCGGCACGCGCGCTCGCATCTTCCTGAAGCTGCAGCAGCTCATCCGCGAAAACATGGGCGAGCTGGCCGCCATCCTCACGGCCGAGCAGGGCAAGACCTTGCCCGACGCCGAAGGCGACGTGTTCCGCGGCCTCGAAGTGGTGGAGCACGCATCGAACATCGGCAACCTGCAGCTCGGCGAACTGGCCAACAACGTGGCCAACGGTGTCGACACCTACACGCTGCTGCAGCCGCTGGGCGTGTGCGCCGGCATCACGCCGTTCAACTTCCCGGCCATGATTCCGCTGTGGATGTTCCCGATGGCCATCGTCACCGGCAACACCTTCGTGCTGAAACCCTCCGAGCAAGACCCCATGGTCACCATGCGCCTTTGCGAACTGGCGCTCGAAGCCGGCATTCCGCCCGGCGTGCTGAACGTGGTGCATGGCGGCGAAGCCATCGTCAACGGCATCTGCGACCACAAGGACATCAAGGCGATCAGCTTCGTGGGTTCGACCAAGGTCGGCACGCATGTCTACAACCGCGCCACGCTGAACGGCAAGCGCGCGCAATGCATGATGGGCGCGAAGAACCACGCCATCGTCATGCCCGACGCCAACAAGGAGCAGACCCTCAATGCCCTGGCCGGCGCGGCCTTTGGTGCCGCCGGCCAGCGCTGCATGGCGCTGTCGGTGGTGGTATTGGTGGGCGAGGCGCAGCAGTGGGTGCCCGACCTGGTCGCCAAGGCCAGGACGCTCAAGGTCGGGGCCGGTACCGAAAAAGGCGTGGACGTGGGCCCGCTGGTGTCCTGCGCCGCCCGCGAGCGCGTCACCGGCCTGATCGAGCGCGGCGTGGCCGACGGCGCCACGCTGGCCCTGGACGGCCGCAAACCACAGGTACCGGGCTATGAACAGGGCAATTTCGTCGGGCCGACCATCTTCTCGCACGTCAAGCCCGGCATGGCGATCTACGAGCAGGAGATCTTCGGCCCGGTGCTGTGCCTGGCCGACGCCGCCAGCATCGACGAGGCCATCGCCCTCATCAACGCCAACCCGAACGGCAACGGCACGGCCATCTTCACGCAGTCGGGCGCGGCGGCACGGCGCTTCCAGGAGGACATCGACGTGGGCCAGGTCGGCATCAACGTGCCGATTCCGGTGCCGGTGCCCATGTTCTCCTTCAGCGGCTCGCGCGGCTCCAAGCTGGGCGATCTGGGCCCCTACGGCAAGCAGGTGGTGCTGTTCTATACCCAGACCAAGACGGTGACGGCGCGCTGGTTCGACGACGATACCGTGTCCCACGGCGTCAACACCACCATCAGTCTCCGGTGAGGGCGCCCGCCCCCGTCCTGCTGGCGCTGTTGGCCCTGGCGCCCGTGCTGGCCCTGGCGCAGGCCGGTGCCGACTGCAAGCCCGACGGCAACCAGCAGCAGCTCAACGCCTGCGCCGTGCGCGACTTCCAGGCGGCCGACATCCAGCTCAACATCCGCTACGCCGAGGTGATGGACGGCTTGCCGACAGGCAGGCGCACCGCCCTGCGCCAGCAGCAGCGCGGCTGGCTCAAGAGCCGGGATGCGCGCTGCAAGACCGAGGTCCGCAGCAGCGAAGGCGGCTCGGCCTGGCCCCTGTTCTTCTATGCCTGCCTGGAAAAGGCCACCAAGGCGCGCAGCGCGGAGCTCGACCGCTGGGCGCGCGGAGATACGCCATGAACTTCGAGCTCACCGAGGAACAGCGTGCGTTTGCCCAGACGGCGCGCGATTTCGCCCAGGCCGAGCTGGCGCCGCACGCCGCGCACTGGGATGCCGAAGGCATCTTCCCGCGCGAGGCCATCGCGCTGGCCGGCGAGCTGGGTTTTTGCGGCCTCTATGCGCCGGCCACCATCGACGGCCTGGCCCTGCCGCGCCTCGATGCCGCCCTGGTGTTCGAGGAGATGGCGGCGGTAGACCCGTCCACCACCGCCTTCATCACCATCCACAACATGGCGACCTGGATGCTCGGCACCTGGGGCACGGAGGCCGTGCGCGCCGAATGGGGCGCGGCCCTGACCAGCGGCGCCAGGCTGGCCTCCTACTGCCTGACCGAGCCCGGCGCCGGGTCGGATGCGGCCTCGCTGCGCACCCGCGCCGAGCGCGATGGCGGCGACTACCTCATCACCGGCAGCAAGGCCTTCATCTCGGGCGCGGGCAGCACCGATGTGCTGGTGCTGATGGCGCGCACCGGCGGCCCGGGCGCCAAGGGCATCTCGGCCTTCGCGGTGCCGGCCGACGCGCCCGGCATCCAGTACGGCAAGAAGGAAGAGAAGATGGGCTGGAACAGCCAGCCCACCCGCACCATCAGCTTCGACGCCGTGCGCGTGCCGGCGGCCAACCTGCTGGGCGCCGAGGGCGAAGGCTTCAAGATCGCCATGAAGGGCCTGGACGGCGGGCGCATCAACATCGCCACCTGCTCGGTCGGCGCGGCGCAGGGCGCGCTGGCGGCGGCGCAGCGCCACCTGCACCAGCGCCAGCAGTTCGGCAAGCCCCTGGCCGAGTTCCAGGCGCTGCAGTTCAAGCTGGCCGACATGGCGACCGAGCTGGTCGCCGCGCGCCAGATGGTGCGCCTGGCCGCCAGCAAGCTCGACGCCGGCCACCCCGACGCCAGCACCTATTGCGCCATGGCCAAGCGTTTTGCCACCGATGCCGGCTTTGCCGTCTGCAACGAGGCGCTGCAGATCCACGGCGGCTACGGCTACATCCGCGAATACCCGCTGGAGCGGCTGGTGCGCGACACGCGGGTGCACCAGATCCTCGAAGGCACGAACGAGATCATGCGGGTGATCGTGGCGCGCCGCCTGCTGGAGGACGGCGCACCGGACGCGATCCGCTGATTGCTCCCCGATTGATAGCGGGGAGCCAAGAAGCAACCTGGGCTACAGCCACTTTTTCATACAAAACCGGAGACAAGCACCATGCGCATCGCATTCCTGGGCCTGGGCAACATGGGCGGCCCCATGGCCCTGAACCTGCACAAGGCCGGTCACGCCGTGCACGCTTTCGACCTGTCGGCCGCTGCCTGCGACAAATTGCGCGCCGACGGCATATCCATTGCCGCATCGGCGGCGGATGCCGTGCAGAAGGCCGAAGTGGTCATCAGCATGCTGCCGGCCAGCCAGCATGTCGAAGGCCTGTACCTGGGCGAACAAGGCCTGCTGGCCCAGCTGGCAGCCGGCACGCTGGTGATCGACTGCAGCACCATCTCGGCCGCCACCGCGCGCAAGGTCACCGAGGCCGCTACCGCGCGCGGCCTGGACGGCCTGGACGCGCCCGTCTCCGGCGGCACCGGCGGAGCCATCGCCGGCACGCTGACCTTCATGGTCGGCGGCACCGCGCAGGCACTGGAGCGCGCCCGCCCGCTGCTGGAGAAGATGGGTGCCAACATCTTCCACGCCGGCGGCGCCGGGGCCGGCCAGACCGCCAAGATCTGCAACAACATGCTGCTGGGCATTTTGATGATCGGCACCTCCGAAGCCATCGCCCTGGGCGTGGCCAACGGGCTGGACCCGAAAGTGCTGTCCGAGATCATGCGCCGCAGCTCCGGCGGCAACTGGGCGCTGGAAAAGTACAACCCCCTGCCCGGCGTGATGGAGAACGCGCCCGCCTCCAAGGGCTACGCCGGCGGTTTTGGTACCGACCTGATGCTGAAGGACCTGGGCCTGGCCCAGGAAAACGCCACCGCAGTACGCGCCGCCACGCCGCTGGGCGGACTGGCGCGCAGCCTGTATGCGGCACACAGCCTGGCCGGGCATGGCGCGCTGGATTTCTCCAGCGTGATCCGGCTGGTGCAGAAAGCCTGAGTCGCCAATGGCCCAGACTCCACGCGTGCGCTGTGCCACCGCGTCCGACCTGGACGGCGTGCTGGCCCTCTACCGTGAGCTGCGGCCCCACGACCCGCCGCTGGCGCCCGCCCGGGCCCGCGCGCTGTGGCAGGAGGTGGCCCAGGACCGGCATTCGCGCATCGTCGTCGCCGAGGTGGAAGGCGGCCGGATCGGCGCCACCTGCATGCTCGCCACCGTGGCCAACCTGGCCAGCGGCGGTGCCCGCATCGGCGTCATCGAGCACGTGATCACCGCCGCCACCTGCCGCCGCCAGGGGCTGGCGCGGCAGGTGCTGGCCCATGCGCTGGAACTGGCCTGGACGGACGGCTGCTGCAAGGTGCTGCTGCTGTCCGGCGCCCAGCGCGAGGAAGCGCACCAGCTCTATGCGGCGGTCGGCTTCCGCGGCGACGTTGAACGGGGTTTTGTCGCCAAACCACCCCAAGCCTCTTTGCTGCAATCCTGATAGCAGAAACCCGTTCTGCAGCAAGGGCGCTCGCCAGTTTTTACGCCGCAATCCGCCAGGCAGCATGGTTACGACCGGTGAGCGAATGCGCCGGCCCCCTGCCACGGCGCTAGGCTTGCAGCTCCACTCCAGCAGCAGGATCCGGCACATGGGCGCACAGATACGCATCGGCATTTCCGGCTGGCGCTACCCGCCGTGGCGCGGCGGCAGCTTCTACCCCAAAGGACTGGCGCAGTCCCATGAACTGGACTACGCATCGCACCAGTTCCCGGCGATAGAGCTCAATGGCTCCTTCTACGCGCTGCAGCGGCCCTCCAGCTACCGCCAGTGGGCGGCAGACACCCCCGAAGGCTTCGTCTTCACCGTGAAGGCGCCCCGCTTCATCACCCACATCCTGCAGCTGCGCGAGGTAGAGGCCGCCGTGGCCAATTTCTTCGCTTCGGGCCTGTTCGCGCTGGGCGCCAAGCTCGGCCCCCTGCTGTGGCAACTGCCGCCCAGCCTGCGCTACGAGCCCGACGTGCTGGAGCGCTTCCTGGCGCTGCTGCCGCACGACACAGAGGCCGCCGCGGCGCTGGCACGCCGGCGGGAGGACCGCATGCACGGCCGCGAATGGCTCCAGCCGGCAGAGCCGCTGCGCATACGCCATGCGCTGGAGGTGCGCAACGACAGCTTTCGCACACCGGACTTCGTAGCCCAGCTGCGCCGCCACGGGGTGGCCCTGGTGGTAGCCGACACGGCCGGGCGCTGGCCCGAGGTCGGCGACGTCACGGCGGACTTCCTCTACCTGCGCCTGCACGGCGCCACCCGGCTCTACCAGAGCGGCTACGGCGAGGCCCAGATCCGGCAATGGGCGGCGCGCGTCCGCGCCTGGGCGCACGGCGGCGAGCCCGGCGACGTGGAACGCCTGTCCGACGCTGCGCCGCCCACGCAGGGCCCGCGCGATGTGTTCTGCTTCTTCGACAACACCGAGAAGATCCACGCACCGCAGAACGCGCTGTGGCTGGCGCGCGAGCTGGGCCTGGGCACCCACCTGCAGCTGCGCGACTGAGATGGCGGAGTGGCCGCCGCCGCGGGCGCCACGGGGGATAATCCCCGCCCATGAACCCCCTGCTCTCGCGCCTGCAGCCCTACCCCTTCGAGCGGCTGCGGCAACTCTTCGCGGGTGTCACGCCCGCCCCCGGCCTGCGGCCGATCAGCCTCGGCATCGGCGAGCCCAAGCACCCGACGCCGCCCTTCATCCAGCAGGCCCTGGCCGATGCGGCCTTCCGCACCGAAGGCGGGCTGGCGGGCTACCCGCCCACGGCGGGCGACCTGGCGCTGCGCCAGGCCTTCACCGGCTGGCTGCAGACCCGCTATGCCCTGGCGCTGGACCCTGCCACGCAGGTGCTGCCGGTCAACGGCTCGCGCGAGGCGCTGTTCGCCTTCACCCAGACCGTGGTCGACCCGGGCCGCCCCGACCCGGTCGTGGTCTGCCCCAATCCGTTCTACCAAATCTATGAGGGTGCGGCCCTGCTCGCCGGTGCCACGCCCTTCTATGCGCCCAGCGACCCGGCGCGCAACTTCGCGGTGGACTGGGACGCGGTGCCGGACGATGTCTGGGCCCGCACGCAGCTGCTGTTCGTCTGCTCGCCCGGCAACCCGACCGGCGCGGTGATGCCGCTGGACGAGTGGAAAAAGCTGTTCGCGCTGAGCGACCGCCACGGCTTCGTCATCGCCTCGGACGAGTGCTACAGCGAGATCTACTTCCGCGACGAGCCGCCGCTGGGCGGCCTGGAGGCCGCGGCCCAGCTTGGCCGCGCGGACTTCCGCAACCTGGTCGCCTTCACCAGCCTGTCCAAGCGCAGCAACGTGCCCGGCCTGCGCAGCGGCTTTGTGGCCGGTGATGCGGCGCTGATGAAGGCCTTCCTGCTCTACCGCACCTACCACGGCAGCGCCATGAGCCCGGTGGTGCAGGCCGCCAGCATCGCGGCCTGGGGCGACGAGGAGCACGTGGTGGCCAACCGCGCCCAGTACCGCGCCAAGTTCGCCGAGGTCACGCCCATCCTGGCGCAGGCGCTGGACGTGGCCCTGCCCGACGCCAGCTTCTACCTGTGGGCGGGCATCCCGCCCGCGTTCGGCGGCGACGATGCAGCCTTCGCGCGCGAGCTGCTGGCTCAATACAATGTGACGGTTTTGCCCGGCAGCTACCTCGCGCGCGAGTCGGGCGGCACCAATCCGGGTGCCGGGCGCGTGCGCATGGCCCTCGTCGCGGAAACCGCCGAGTGCGCCGAAGCCGCGCGCCGCATCGTCCAGTTCGTCCAGTCCCATCCGAAGCAGTAATTCAATGACGCAGCAACTCCAGACCCTGATCGACAACGCGTGGGAAAACCGCGCCAGCCTCTCGCCCGCCGCCGCGCCCAAGGAAGTGGCCGACGCCGTCGAACACGTGATCGCCGAACTCAACACCGGCAAGCTGCGCGTGGCCACGCGCGAAGGCGTCGGCCAGTGGACGGTGCACCAGTGGATCAAGAAGGCCGTGCTGCTGTCCTTCCGCCTGAAGGACAACGCCCTGATGCGCTCGGGCGACCTGAATTTCTTCGACAAGGTGCCCACCAAGTACGAAGGCATGAGCGAATCCGACATCGCCGCCACCGGCGTGCGCGTGGTGCCGCCAGCCGTGGCGCGCCGCGGCAGCTTCATCGCCAAGGGCGCGATCCTGATGCCCAGCTACGTGAACATCGGCGCCTATGTCGACGAAGGCACCATGGTTGACACCTGGGCCACCGTGGGCTCCTGCGCCCAGGTGGGCAAGAACGTGCACCTGTCCGGCGGCGTGGGCCTGGGCGGCGTGCTGGAGCCGCTGCAGGCCAACCCGACCATCATCGAAGACAACTGCTTCATCGGCGCGCGCTCGGAAGTGGTCGAAGGCGTGATCGTCGAAGAAAACTCGGTGCTCGGCATGGGCGTGTACATCGGCAAGAGCACCCCGATCTTCAACCGCGAAACCGGCGAGATGCTCTACGGCCGCGTGCCCTCCGGCAGCGTGGTGATCAGCGGCAACCTGCCCAAGAAGACGGCAGACGGCACGGCCTACAGCACGTATGCGGCCATCATCGTCAAGACGGTGGATGCAAAAACCCGCTCCAGCACCAGCCTGAACGATCTGCTCCGGGACTGACAGTCCAGCAGCGCCCCGGCCCTCTCCACCACCCTCCAAGGAATCGCGCATGGGCACGATGGAACGTCTTCTGCGGCTGATGGCCGAGCAGCACGCCTCAGACCTGTACCTGTCGGCCAATGCGCCGGCCACGCTGCGCATCAACGGCGAGTGCGTGGCGGTCAATGCCCAGGTGCTGCCCTACGACGCGCCGCGCGTGCTGCTGGCCGAGGTGTTGCCCGCGCAGCGCATGGAAGAGCTGCAGGAGAGCGGCGAGCTCAACGCCGGCTTCGCCATGAAGGACGTGGGGCGCTTTCGCGTCAGCGCCATGCGCCAGCGCGGATCGTTCGCGGTGGTGGTGCGCTACATCCATAGCGAGATCCCCCGGCTCGACACGCTGAACCTGCCGCCGCTGCTGCGCGAGCTGATCATGGAGAAGCGCGGCCTGGTGCTGATGGTGGGCGCCACCGGCTCCGGCAAGAGCACCACGCTGGCCTCGATGATCGACAGCCGCAACGAGAATGCCTCGGGCCACATCCTCACCATCGAGGACCCGATCGAGTTCCTGTTCCGCAACAAGAAATCCATCGTCAACCAGCGCGAGATCGGCGTCGATACGCAGTCGCTGCAGGTGGCGCTGAAGAACGCGCTGCGCCAGGCGCCCGACGTGATCCTGATCGGCGAGATCCGCGACCGCGAGACCATGTCGGCGGCCATCGCCTACGCCCAGTCGGGCCACCTGTGCCTGGCCACCATGCACGCCAACAACAGCTACCAGGCCATGAACCGGGTGCTGAGCTTCTACCCCGTCGAGGTACGCCCGACGCTGCTAGGCGATTTGTCCTCGGCCCTCAAGGCCGTCGTGTCGCAGCGCCTGCTGCGCACCGTCAAGGGCGGCCGCGTGCCGGCAGCCGAGATCATGCTCAACACCAAGCTGGTGGCCGACCTGATCGAGAAGGGCAACTTCTCCGGCGTGCAGGAGGCCATGGAGAAGTCCATGGCCGAGGGCTCGCAGACCTTCGAGGAGGACATTGCCCGCCTCATCACCGAAGGTGTCATCGAGCGCAAGGAAGGCATTGCCCATGCCGACTCGCCCACCAACCTGATGTGGCGGCTGCAGAACGATTTCGCCATGGCCACCAAGGCGGCCGCCGCCGCCATGGCCAGCGCCCAGTCGCCGCTGAGCGACGACGGGCCGTCCTTCACCGACATCGTGCTCGACGTCAAGCACTGACCTTTTCCCCTTTCCACTTTCCGATGTCCCGTACCCTGCACCTTGCCGAGGAACTGATCTCCCGCCCGTCCGTCACGCCCGACGACGCTCAGTGCCTGGAGATCCTCGCCCGCCGGCTCGAACCGCTGGGATTTGTCTGCGAGCGCATGGACAGCGGGCCGGACGACTTCCGCGTCCACAATCTGTGGGCAAAAAGGCCTGCAGCCAAGGGGGCGCCTGGGCTTTCTGCTACCAATAGCGCAGCAACGCTGGTGTTTGCCGGCCATACCGACGTGGTGCCCACCGGCCCGCTGGAGCAATGGACCAGCCCGCCCTTCGTGCCCACGCACCGCGACGGCAAGCTGTTTGGCCGCGGCACGGCCGACATGAAGACCTCCATCGCCGCCTTTGTCGTCGCCTTGGAAGAGTACCTGGCCGCCTCGCCAGACACGCCGCTCACGCTCGGCCTGCTGCTCACCAGCGACGAGGAAGGCCCGGCGGTCGACGGCACCGTGGCCGTCTGCCGCCAGCTGCAGGCGCGCGGCGAGCGCATCGACTGGTGCATCGTCGGCGAGCCGACCTCGGTAGAGCGCACCGGCGACATGGTCAAGAACGGCCGGCGCGGCACCATGAGCGGCAAGCTCACGGTCAAGGGCATACAAGGCCATATCGCCTACCCGCAACTGGCCAGGAACCCGATCCACGAAGCCATGCCGGCCCTGGCCGAGCTGGCCGCCACGCAGTGGGACGCAGGCAACGCCTTCTTCCCGCCCACCAGCTGGCAGGTGAGCAACATCCACGGCGGCACGGGTGCCAGCAACGTCATCCCGGGCACGGTGGTGGTGGATTTCAACTTCCGCTTCTCCACCGAATCCACCGCCGAAGGCCTGCAGCAGCGGGTGAAGGCAGTGCTCGACAAGCACGGGCTGGACTACGAGCTGCGCTGGACCATTGGCGGCCAGCCCTTCCTGACGGAGCCGGGCGATCTGCTGGATGCCATCAGCGCCGCGATCAAGGCCGAGACAGGCCTGACCACCGAGCTCTCCACCACCGGCGGCACCAGCGATGGCCGCTTCATCGCGCCGCTGGGCGTGCAGGTGGTCGAATGCGGGCCGCCCAACGCCATGATCCACAAGATCGACGAGCACCTGCGGCTGCAAGACATCGAGCCCTTGAAGAACATCTACCGGCGCACGCTGGAAAACCTAGCGGGCACCGCGGCATGACGGTCCTGGAATTGATCGAAGCCGGCGCGCGGCAGCTGGAAGCCGCCGGCGTGGCCTACGGCCACGGCACCACCAACGCCTTCGACGAAGCCGCCTGGCTGGTGCTGTGGCGCCTGGGCCTGCCGCTGGACGACCTGGATTCAGTGTCAAACCGACCTGTAGCCCAGGCAGATCAAGGGCTCATAGCTACGCTTTTTGAAGCGCGCATTGCCACACGTAAACCCGCCGCCTATCTGACGCAAGAAGCCTGGCTGCAAGGCGTGCCCTTCTATGTGGACGAGCGCGCCATCGTGCCGCGCAGCTTCATCGCCGAGCTGCTGGCCGAGGGCGACATCGACGGCTGGCTGGGCGAGCACACGCAGCGCGTGCTGGACCTGTGCACCGGCAACGGCAGCCTGGCCGTGCTCGCCGCCATGGCCTACCCCGACGTGCGCGTGGACGCGGCCGACCTCTCGCCCGACGCGCTGGAGGTCGCCAGGATCAACGTCGCCAGGCATGGCCTTCAGGAGCGCATCACGCTGCTCAGCTCCGACGGCCTGGCCGCCGTGCGCGGGCCCTACGACCTGATCCTGTGCAACCCGCCCTACGTCAACGCCCAGAGCATGGCCAAGCTGCCGGCCGAATACCGCGCCGAGCCCGAAATGGCCCTGGCCGGCGGCACGGACGGCATGGACTTCATCCGCCAGCTGCTGCGCGACGCCCCGGCCTGCATGAGCGAAGAAGCGGTGCTGGTGCTGGAGATCGGCAACGAGCGTGCCCACTTCGAGGCCGCCTTCCCCGAGCTGCCCGTGTTCTGGCTGGACACCAGCGCGGGCGAGGACCAGGTGCTGCTGGTCGAGCGCTACGCGCTGCTGGCCCACGCGCCGCGCTGAGCGCTGGGCGGTTCCAGAGCGGCAGGAGAAGACACGAAGCGCGAAGCCTGGGGGTGTTTTTCACCCTACAGAGGTCACCACCCGGTTGCCGCCGCTGGCCTGGGCCGCGCGCAGCTCGCCCAGGGCGCGTTGCAGCACGGCTTCGCCGAGGCCGTCTTCGCCCACTTCGGTCGTGGCCAGCCCCATGCTGACAGTGAGCCCAGGCCCGGTCTTCGAGGCCCCGTGCGGAATCTGCAGCGCCGCGACCGCCTCGCACAGCGTCTGGGCCAGCCGCAGCGCCTGCGCCGGGCCGGTGTCGGGCATCACCAGGACGAAGGTGGCGCCGTCATAGCGTGCCGCCAGGTCGGCCGGACGCCGGATGCCCGTCCGCAGGGTGTGCGCCACCTGGCGCAGGGCGGCATCGCCTGCCGCGTGACCATGCCGGGCGTTGTAGGCACCAAAGGCATCCACATTGACCAGGACGACCGAGATGCGCGTCTGCGCGCGCTGGGCACGCCGGCATTCCAGCGCCAGGGTCTGGTCGAAGTGCCGCCTGTTGGCCACCCCGGTCAGGCCATCCTGCCGGGTCAGCGCGTCCAGCTGGCGGCGGTAGGCCGCCAGCCGCAGGTGGGGGGAGACACGCGCGGCGAGCACGCGGGAATCCACCGGCGCATGCAGATAGTCGGCAGCGCCCAGCTCCAGGCTGCGCAGGCCGTCCTGGGTATGTCCCGGCCCGGCAATGAACAGCGCGGCGATGTGGGCCAGTTGCGGATCGGCCTTCAGGCGCCGCAGCAGCTCGAAACCCGTCATGTCCGGCAGCAGCAGGCCCAGCAGCACCAGGTCCGGCGCATGCAGGCGGGCCTGGTCGAGCGCGTCGCGGCCGCTGTCGGCGCGCAGGACCCGGTGGTCCCGCGCGGAGAGCTGGCCGTGCAGCGCGTCCCCGCCGACTTCGGCACCGCCCACCAGCAGGATGGCCTGGCGTTCGCCTGCCTCCGGGCCGTCGGCGGATGGCGCCAGCCCGGCGGGCGCGTGCAGATCGGCGAGCGATGGATCGGGCAGTGGAGGCGTGTCGGGCGAATGCATGGGCACAACGCTATCACCTTCACGTAACGCCCGGCTGACCGTCTGCCGGGCGCCACCCTCAGGCTTTCCCCAGTTCCCTTGCCGGATGCAAGGCCGCAATCGGCGAAAATGCTGCCATCGCCACCCGGACCGCCCATCGGCACCGGGGTACTGGGCCAGCACATCGTGCCGGCGGGCGCCTTCCGAGCCGCATTGCGCGCTCCCGACCTTTTTCATGATCAATCTCAAGAACGTCACCCTGCGCCGCAGCGCCAAAGTGCTGCTCGACGGCGCCAGCGTCACCCTCAACCCCGGCGAGAAGGTCGGCCTGGTCGGCCGCAACGGCGCCGGCAAGTCCACCCTGTTCGCGTTGCTCAACGGCACCCTGCACGAGGACGGCGGCGACTTCTCGATCCCGGCGCAATGGCGCATGGCGCAGGTCGCGCAGAACATGCCGGAAACGTCCGAATCAGCCACCGACTTCGTGCTGGCCGGCGACACCCGCCTGGCCGAGCTGCGCGCGCAGCTGGCCGCGGCCGAGGCTGCCGACGACGGCATGGCGATTGCGCACGCCTACACCGACCTGGCCGACGCCGGCGACCACGACGCCGTGCCGCGCGCGCAGGCGCTGATCCTGGGCCTGGGCTTCAAGACCAGCGAGCTGGACAACCCGGTCGACAGCTTCTCTGGCGGCTGGCGCATGCGCCTGCAGTTGGCGCGCGCACTGATGTGCCCGTCGGACCTGATGCTGCTCGACGAGCCGACCAATCACTTGGACCTGGACGCGCTGGTCTGGCTCGAAGCCTGGCTCAAGAAGTACGCGGGCACCATGATCGTGATCAGCCATGACCGCGAATTCCTGGACGCCATCACCGACGTCACGCTGCACATCGAGAACGCCAAGCTCACGCGCTACGGCGGCAACTACAGCAAGTTCGAGGAAATGCGCGCGCTGCACCTGGAGCAGCAGCAGGCCGCCTTCTCCAAGCAGCAGGACAAGATCGCCCATCTGCAGAAGTTCATCGACCGCTTCAAGGCCAAGGCCAGCAAGGCCAAGCAGGCGCAGAGCCGGGTCAAGGCGTTGGAGCGCATGGAAAAGGTCGCCCCGCTGCTGGCCGAGGCCGAATTCACCTTCGAATTCAAGGAGCCGGGCAACATCCCGAACCCGATGATGTCGATCAGCGACGCGTCCTTTGGCTACGTGGCCGAGGAAGAAGGCGCGCCGCCCAAGATCATCCTGCAGGGCGTCAGCAAGTCGGTGCTGGCGGGCCAGCGCATCGGCATCCTGGGCGCCAACGGCCAGGGCAAGTCCACCTTCGTCAAGACCGTGGCCCACGACATGGCACCGCTGGCCGGCAGCATCATCGAAGGCAAGGGCCTGCGCATCGGCTACTTCGCCCAGCAGGAGCTGGACGTGCTGCGCCCGCAGGACACGCCGCTGGAGCACATGATCCGCCTCGCCCGCGAGATGGGTGCCGACGCCAAGCAGCCCAGCCGCGAGCAGGACCTGCGCAGCTACCTGGGCACCTTCAACTTCAGCGGCGACATGGTCAAGCAGCAGGTCGGCACCATGAGCGGCGGCGAGAAGGCGCGGCTCGTGCTGGCCATGATGGTCTGGCAGCGCCCCAACCTGCTGCTGCTGGACGAGCCCACCAACCACCTGGACCTGGCCACGCGCGAAGCCCTGGCCATGGCGCTGAACGAGTTCGAAGGCACGCTGATGTTGGTCAGCCATGACCGCGCGCTGCTGCGCTCTGTCTGCGACGAGTTCTGGCTGGTCGGCCGCGGTGTGGTCGGCCCGTTCGACGGCGACCTGGACGATTACCAGCGCTACCTGCTGGACGAGGCCAAGCGCCTGCGCGAAGAGGCCAAGGTGGCCGAGCGTGCCGCCGCTGCGGCGCCGGCGCCTGCCGTGGTCGACAAGGTCGCTGCCGCTCCCGAGCCGGCCAAGGCAGCACCCGCCTCCGCCGCCGAGAAGCCGGCCGGCGGTCGCGACCAGCGCAAGCAGGATGCCCAGGTGCGCCAGCAACTGGCCGAAGCGGCGCGGCCGCTCAAGCGCGAACTCGGCCAGATCGACCAGCGCCTGGCCGTGCTGCAGCAGGAGAAGGCCACGCTGGAAAGCCGGCTGCAGACCGCCACCGCGCCGGCCGACCTGGCCGACGCCGGCAAGCGGCTCAAGCAGATCGGCACCGAGACGGAGACGCTGGAAGAGCGCTGGCTGGAGCTGACGGCAGATCTGGAAGCGCTGGGGTAGGCTCACCGTTCACGGCAGCGGAAAGGACGCCGCGCCGCCCACAAGGCGCCCTCTCACCTGCCCATGTCCAAGACCAAGCTCACCTGCCTCACATGATCCCGCCCACCACCCTGCTGGACGTTGCAAGCCTGAAGGCGCTCGCCGAAGCGGCGCCTCCGCCGCCCGGCCTCACTCCTTGCGCCTGCGGCCTGGACACGCTGCGGGCCTGGGAAAGCGTCACCGAGCACCGTTGGCCCGCCACGCAACTCGATGCGGTCGGCACCTTGCGCCAGCCGGACATCGACGAGCCCACCTTCGAGGAATACCACCCGGACGGAACACGCTACGACTCCGTGACGGCGCCCATCGCGGTGCGCTACTTTCCGTTCAACCGCTGCAATGTGTACCGATGCCGCGACTGCGGGCAACTGCTGCTGCGCTACACCGAGTTCGGCGGCTACTACGTCGACCACCGCGCACGTGCAGTCGATCCCGCGCTGATCGTGCCGTAGCGCTCAGGTGCCGGCAGGCTTGGCGGGCGTGGGGACCGTGTCCTTGTCCTCGACTGCTTCGTCGTCCTGCTCGTCTTCAGGCGGGGGATGCCGGTGGGCGGCCGCGGTCTCGCGGTCGCGGTCGGAGTTGGACAGGGCATCCAGTGCATCGGGCAGATGCAGGACGTCGGTCATTTTCTTGATGTCGCTGGCAGTACTCATGGTGGCTCCTTGGGCCGGACATGCCGCCGGCCGATGCGCCACGGCGCTGGTCGAGTGGAACGGCAAGTCCTCTTGCGCCAAGCTAACGCCGCATGCCCGCAGATGGCGTAGGACGCGGGCCCGAGCACCCGCCTCCGGAAGGCACGCGCGCACCGCTAGCGCGGACCATGCCGCCAATGCACGACACGCCGGTGCAGCAGGCGCAGCAGCGCGCCGCAGCCGCCCCCCATCACCGCCAGCACCGCGATGGCGGCAAACATCGAGGACATGTCGAGCTGCGTTGATAGCGACCTGATCCGGTAGCCCAGCCCGCGCTCCGACGCGATGAATTCCGCCACGACGCAGCTCACGAAGGCCAGCGCCACCGCCACCTGCAGGCCGGCAAAGATGTAGTCCAGCGCGCCGGGCAGTTTGACGTCCACCAGCGTCCGCCATCGCCCCGCGCCACAGACGCGGTACAGGCTCAGCAGCTCTGGGCTGGCCGAGCCCATGCCCGTGACCGTGCCGACGAAGACCGGCGCGGCGCAGCTGATGGCCACCATCGCGATCTTCGACCCGGCGCCCAGCCCGAACGCCGAGATCAGCAGCGGCGCGAGCGCCACCAGGGGCATGGCTTGCACGCCCATGGCCACCGGGTAGATGAATCGGTGGGCCGTTGCGTTGCCGCCCACCAGGACGCCGGCGGCCAGGCCCAGGCTGCACCCCAACGCCAGCCCGGCCAGCGAGGCCGACAGCGTGAAAAGCGCATCGCCGCCCAGCGGCCCTTGGGAGAGGCCGATCGACAGCGCGTGCAGCACGTCGAGCGGCCCCGGCAGCACGGAAGCGTCGATCCCCCCCAGCCGCACCACGACAGCCCATGCCGCGATAAAGCCCGCGACGCCCAGGCCCGGCAGCAGGATGTCGCCATACCGCGGCCCTTTCATGCGCCGTCGCTCCCTGGCAGCGCCATGGCGTCGCCACGGTCCCAGAAAACCCAGCGCCGGCGCGCCTGGCGCACCAGCATGCTGAAGACGGCTCCCAGGCAACCCAGCAGCACCATGGCCGCCACCGCGGTGGCGGCGTCCAGGCTGTTGGCACTGTTCTCGATGAGAAAGCCGACGCCCTGGGTGCCCAGCAGGAATTCCGTCACCACGCAGCCCACCAGGGCGAATCCCACCGCCGTCTGCAGGCCGGCGAAGACCGGCCCGGCCGCGGCAGGAAGGTCCAGGTGAAGCAGCCGGTGCAGCCGCCCCGCCTGCGCCACCGCGAACAGCCCGCGCAGACCACGGTCCACGCCCTGCAAGCCGATGAAGGCGTTGGCAAACACCGCAAAGAAGCAGATCAGCGCCACCAGCAGCACCACGCTGCGGGGGCCGAAGCCTGCCCACAGCAACACCAGTGGCGCGAGCGCCACCTTGGGCACGGACTGCAAGGCCAGCAGCAGCGCATGCAGCGTGCGCTCCAGCGCGCGGAATTCGGCCAGCAGGATAGCCAGCAGCAGCCCACCCAGGCACCCGACGCCATAGCCCATGAGGGCAGATGCCGCCGTGGCCAGCAGATGGGGCACCATGTCCCCGGTCACAGCCAGCCCCTGCCACAGCCGCACCAAGACGGCTTCCGGCGGTGGCAGCAGGTGCGACGGCAGCCGGGCGAGCCGTACCACGGCCGACCAGAGCAGCAACAGGAGTGCCGTGGTGGCCAGCGGCGGCAGCGTGGCGCGCCAGCCCGTTTGGCTCACGCGGCCGCCTCGGCGGCGCGAAAGCCATCGCGCAGGTGCCGGCACAGGTCGAGGAAACGCGGATGGCCCAGGTCGTCCTGGGTCCGGGGCCGCGCCATGTCGACATCGATCTGCTCCAGCACGCGGCCCGGCCGGCCGCTCATGACGACGATCCGGTCGGACAGGTACACCGCCTCGGGAATGGAGTGGGTGACGAAGAGCACGGCCTTGCGCGTCTTCAGCCAGATGCGCTGCAGCTCCTCCATCATGGACTCGCGCGTCATGGCGTCGAGCGCGGAAAACGGCTCGTCCATCAGCAGCAGCCCTGGGTCATGGATCAGCCCGCGCGCCAGCGCCACCCGCTGCTGCATTCCGCCGGACAGCTCGCGCGGATAGTGCCGCATGAAACCGGCAAGCCCTGCCAGCGCCAGCAGCTCCTCGGCCCGCTGCCGGTAGTCGGCGACCGGCAGGCCCATGGCCCGTATCGGTACCAGCACGTTGTCCAGCACCGTCTTCCAGGGCAGCAGGGTCGGTTGCTGGAAGACGATGCCCACCTCGGAGCGCGGCCGCAGCACCGGCTCGCCGGCCAGCAGCACGCGCCCCGCGGTGGGGGCAAGCAGGCCGCAGGCCAGCTGAAGCAGGCTCGATTTTCCGCAGCCCGAAGGCCCCAGCACCGATACGAACTCCCGCGGGCCCACCGACAGGCTCAGGTCGCGCAGGGCTTCTAGCGGGCCGCGGCTTGTGGCGTAGACGAGGTCGATGTGCTCAAGACGAAGCCCCTGCCCGGCGTCCGAAGCGCCCGGCACGTCCATCACGGCCCCTCCGTGCAAAGGCCAGCGGGCTTCACTGCGGTGCCAGGGCCTTGGCTTTCACGGCGTCGCGGTCCCAGGCGTTGTAGGCATCGACGAAACGCGTGGTGTAGAGCTGCTCGAGGGGCAGGTCGTCCCGCTGGATCTGGCCCCCCTCCTTCATGAACTGCAGCAGCCGCCGCCAGGCCGCCGGGTCGTAGTCGCCCCAGCGGTCGTTCTTCTGCCCGCCGACGGCCGTGGCCATGTCGGAGCGGACGACTGCCACGTTCTGCGCGATCCACTCCGCTTCCTTGTCGGGCGTGGGACGTGGCACCAGGTTGAAAGCCCACGCGGCCTTGGCGCAGGCCTGTGCGTTCTGCGCGCAGGCATAGAACGACTTGGCCACCGCCCGCCCCAGGGACTCCACCTGCCGGGGCGAGGCCTGGATCGTGTCCTGGTGGGTCATGATGCCGTTGGCAAAGAGCGTACGGAACTTCTCCGGCAGCGGCAAACGCCGCAGGGCGATGCCGGACTGGATCATCAGTTCATGCTGCTGGGCGAACAGGTTCAGCGCATCCACGTCGCCGGACCGGAACCGGCTCCAGGCCGCCGGCCCCAGTCCCACCGGGACCACCTGCACATCCTGCATCCAGGTCAGTCCCGCATCCTTGAGCATCACCCGGCTCATGGGGATGTTGCCGAACCCGAGCGAGCCCACCCCCAGCTTCTTGCCCTTGAGATCGGCCAGCGTCCGAAGGGAACTGGCCGCCGGCACCACGAACTCGAAGGGCTGGCTGCTGTAGTAGTTGTAGACGAAGCGGACTGGATAGGCCTCGGACTTCTCCAGCGCCATCACCGGAAGGTCGGGGTTGGCGAACCCATAGTCGATGGACTTGTTGGCCACCTGCGGAATGAGCACGCTGGAGCCCTGCACCGATACGAACTCTGGCTCCAGCCCCTCCTCCCTGAAGAAGCCCAACTGGGCGCCGTAGGCCAGCGGCGTCACGCCCCAGGGCGCCGGAAAGCCCAGGCGCACCTTGGTCTGGGCCTGAGCCGCCGCCCCCCCCAGCGCACAGACAGCCGTCAACGCGGCGAGTAGAAGATGCTTCATGGGGAGCGACCTTTCGAAACGGAGTAGTGGGGGGCGGCTTGGGTATGTAACGCGGCCAGCGCAAGTGGCGGCGTTGCATCGACTACTTTACCGAATCGACCTGATCGCCACCACGTACAAATGGCGGCCTCCTCACTACAGTCCACAGGCCCATCGACGAGCGCCAGTTCTCCCTCCAGCGCTGGGCCCGTATTACCAGGCTTCGACTGGCAGCCCTCGCACTGGATGCAGGCTGAATGCGGAGCTAAATCACTCCCACTCCATCGTCAACAAGACTCCTAAGCCCGTGTGAACGCCCGACATCGTCGGTGATGCACAGGTCCTCCGTACGAAAGCAGTCGACCGCCTGCCTGATGATCAGTGCTGATCAACCGTCAGGAACGAACTTACCTTCCGGGTCAGTGCGGGCAGATCGGAAACCTCGCACTCCCAGACGATCAGAACCTGCCAGCCCAGGGCCTCCAGAGCCATCACTGCCTGACCATCGCGCCGAATATTGCCTTCCAGCTTGTCCAGCCAGAACTGCGAGTTTGACTTCGGCGTATAGGCAAATCTGCACCCAGGATGCCGATGCCAGAAACAGCCATGAACGAAAATCACCTTCTTCAGACGCGGGAAAACCAGATCCGGAGAACCCGGCAAATCCTTGCGATGCAGCCGATAACGGAAGCCCATTCCGTGGACAAGACTGCGGACAGCCAGTTCCGGCCTAGTGTTCTTTCCCTTGATGCCTGCCATCATCCGGGAGCGCGTTTCGGGCGAAACGATATCCATCAGCACCTTTCCCGGCACAACATGCCCGCAAATGTCGGTGCGGGGTTCCTGATCCTGCCGGACGGGCATTCCGTGATCAATTTCGTCATCGGCATCATCCTCGCTGATTCAATCGAGCCTGCCAAACGCCTCCTGAACACCGGGAGGAACAAAACGCCCGGGTGAAATTTATGCAATCATGAAGGTGCGGCCAGCCTGCGCCAGCGCAGGCGTCCAGGGAAGACCTGCCGGCAGCTTCATTACACTCTGACACGATGCAGCATTTGGCGCCCGGTTGACGATTCGTCAAGCCTGGATGCGGCGCGTGGTATGAACAGGCCTGAGACGCCGTCTTCCTGCGCTCCGTGCAGGTGGTGCTGGCGCATGTTCCCTATGAGAGATACCGGATGTCCATCCAAACCGAGCTGCGCAAAGCGCAGCCCAACAAGACCTGCGAAAAGCCCACCACCCCGGCTGCTGATCTGCCCGCCTCGACTGGCAAGAATTCCCGCGCCTCGACCGACGATAAGCTGATTCGCGAGAAGCTGCAGCGCATACAGAACGGCGGAGAGATCCGCTACATGGACATGTTCGCCGGCTGTGGCGGCATTTCCCTGGGCTTCCTGACCGCCGGTTTCACACCGGTCGCATCCATCGAAATGGATCCGTGGGCGGCGAAGTCGCACGGAGCCAACTTCGGCTCGCGTTCGGTCGGGGGTGACAAGGAAGCGCACCACGCCCCTCGCGACGCGGTGACCGAAACCGCAGACACAGTCTTCGGCGATCTCGGCCTGCAGGGCGCCACGGATCGCCAGATCGATGTCCTCGTCGGCGGGCCTCCCTGCCAGGCGTTCGCCCGTGTAGGCCGGGCCAAGCTTCGCGAGCAGGCGCGCCTGCGTGAAGAGGTAACGGCAGACCAGGCATTCCTCGTAGACGGTCGGGTGAGCCTGTGGGAGCGGTACGTCGCGTTCATTCGGGCGACAAGGCCTGTTGCGCTCCTGATGGAGAACGTGCCGGACATCCTCAATCACGGAGGCACCAACGTCGCAGAGCTGGTCTCGAAGAGCCTCGCCGATGAAGGCTACGACGTTGCCTACACGCTGCTGAACTCCGTCTGGTACGGGGTTCCGCAGATGCGGGAGCGGATGATTCTTGTCGGCATCCACCGGGCTGCCGGCATCAAACCCCGGTTTCCCGTGCCGACGCACCACCTCGTTCTGCCTTCCGGCTACACCAGTTCCAAGAACGCCGCCCGTCGCGTACTGAAGGCTGAAGGCTCTGCGCACCATCGCTGGATCCCGGACCCTGCGCCCGAGTCTCCCGCAGCCACATCGGCATTCGAGGCCCTTGCAGATCTCCCGCCGCGGTTCGCCAAGGACCTGCTGCGTACCGGCGCCATCCGACGCGGGGCAAAAGATCCATCCGAAGCTGTCGAGTACACCACTGCGACGCCTACTACTGCCTATTCACGCCTGATGCGCGAGTGGAAGGGCTTTGCGACCAAGTCCACGACCGGACACGTCTTCCGATATCTCCCCCGGGACTACAAGATCTTTGCCGAGATTCAGTCAGGCTGGGAGTACCCGCAGGTCCACGCCTATGTCGAGCAAAAGATCGCAACTTGGCTGGCCAATCGCAAGAAGCGCGGCCTGCCTACCGACCCGCGAAACCCAGACGTCAGTTCCTACATCACAGCTTGGCGCATTCCGTACGACCCTGGAAAGTTTCCGAACAAGTGGTGGAAGCTCCGCGCCGATGCCCCGGTCCGCACGCTGATGGCGCACCTCGGCAAGGACTCCTATTCCCACATCCACTTCGACTCGGATCAGGCACGCACCATCACCGTCCGCGAAGCTGCGCGGCTCCAGTCCTTCCCTGACGGCTTTGTTTTCAAGGGCTCGATGAACCCGGCATTCAAGCAGATCGGCAACGCCGTGCCGCCGCTGTTTGCCTATGCCATTGCTCGCGGAATCCGGGAGTGCCTGGGTGCCCCAGAAACACCAGACATGCGCGTATCCCTGCTGGGTCTGGACCCCTCACAGATCAAGACCACCGAGGGGACGAAATGAAGTTCACCATCCTCCGACTGCTGAAACCGTCCGAACTCGGCATGTTTCATGAGTACCGCCGCCAGAGGAAGGAACGCGCCAAGCAGCGCGCCATCAACTTCGACTGGGATGTCGTCGACACAGTCTTTCCCTCCGCCGAAGATCAGGACACCATCAACATCAACTGCCGGCGCCTGGAAGACGAGCACACCGTTGTAGAGGTTGCATCCTGGCTGAAGCGCCAGCACCGAAACTGGAGATTCGAAGGCGACTGCCCGACGAGCCCCTTCTACAGATTTGTCGACCCCGGTGTTCTGTTTGCAATGGTCGTCGACGCCTCGACCACCCCGGCCAATGCATCCTGGGTTGTCATCCCCACAGATCACCCCGCACGCTCTTCAATCCTCGGCCATGGAGAGAGCGCCCGGCTCGGCAAGTCCGCAATGATCGCGTTGTACGGTGATGAAGGTCAGCACTGCCAGGCGGTGCTTTCGGATCACTTCCCCCAGCTATTCAAGGAGGCAGAAACAGTGTCCGTGACGTCACAAAAGGAAAACGACAACAACGGCAACGACGATGACGCCGCACCGGACCCGCTCGGCCTCTTCAAGATCCTGGCGCGTGCCGGCCACAGCTTGCCCAGCGCTGTGGCCGATCTGGTGGATAACAGCCTGTCGCATGGCGCGCGGGAGATCGACATCACCTTCCCGAATCCCAATGTAGGCGGCCGGTGGATGTGTATTCGCGACGACGGCGCGGGAATGACTCCATCGGGTCTGCGCGACGCAATGAAGATCGGGCACCAGCGTGAATACGACGACGGCGACCTGGGCAAGTTCGGCTATGGACTGAAGGGTGCTGCGTGGTCCCAGGCCGATCGCCTGACGGTGGTGTCAAAGGCTGCCGAAAACCTGAGCACAACCCTCACCTGGGACAAGGAACACCTCGCCAAGACGCGCCGCTGGGCGCTGCTGAACGACCCGGTGGCACCAGAGCATGCCTCGGCAGTGGACGTCGGCGACTCGGGCACCGCCGTGCTGCTCACGCAGATGCGTCCCTCAATGGAGCCTGCGAGGGGCAAGGCGGATTCCCCCTATGCGCAGGAGCTTGCTGCCATCAAGTCACACCTCGAACTTGTCTTCCACAGGTACCTTGAAGGCAAGGCGCGCGGGCGCGAGAAGGTCGTCATCCGACTGAACGATGACGTCCTGCGCGCCAACAATCCAATGGGACATCCACTGACGAAGGAGTATGACCAGCATCGGATTGAGCTTCCAGGCTCTGCTCCGGACAAGACGCCGGCTCTCTATGTTCGTGCGTATGTGACTCCGAACGAAGCAGAGTTCGACGAGTACATCAAGGATCTGCCACCGCTGGAACAACGCGTCGAACGCGATCGCCACACCCTGAACGGCCGGGCCAACGATGCCCAGGGCCTGTACTTCTACCGTCTTGACCGCCTTATCAAATGGGGTGGCTGGGAAGATCTCTTCGCCAAAGATGAGCACACCAAGCTGATTCGTGTCGCAGTCGACTTCGACAGGCTCGCAGATGAACAGCTTCAGGTAGATATCAGCAAGCAGCTCGTCCGCCTTCCCTTTGCGATCACCAAGCCCCTTGAAGATCTGATCAAGAACCCTCGCGCAGCAGCCCGTCTTCGCTACAACAAGAAGGAAAAGCCTGCGCCGGCACCGACGGGAGGCGGCAAGACCGTTTCGCCGCCAGGCACACCAGCGCTTGGCGGCCTGGTGCCTTCAACGACAGCAGCAGGAAGCCCTTCCGTAACGGCCCCCGCTCCAGTACCCGCAGCGAAGAAAGACAAGACCTCGATCCGCCTTGTCAGCAGCGGCGACAAACCATGGCAGCGCAAGACCGGATTCAAGGGGGAGGAAGTCGAGGTCACCCCGCTGATGCCGACGCTGGTGACGCTCGTGCAGCTCATCGACAAGGATGCCGAGGCCAAGGCGGCCCTCTCAGAATTCCTTCGCGCGCTTGAGAACGCGGGAGTTCCGGACCAGTTGACGGATAAGGCCTGATGCAGGTCCGGCTTCCCCTCCCTCTCACGCTGAAGCCCAGGCTGGCCCTGTGGACGGACGGAACAGTCTGGACCAACTGGTCCCGGCATGAAGCCTATCTGCGGTCCCAGCCCAAGTGGAGGCCACAGCAGATTGCTTCGGTCGCGGACGAGTCACTGCGGATCATCTCGAAGACCACACCGGTAGGTCGCCCGGAATTCCAGTGCCGAGGTCTGGTCGTCGGCTACGTTCAGTCCGGCAAGACCGCCAACTTCACGGCAGTGGCAGCGCGCGCGGCCGATGTCGGCTACCGGCTGATCATCGTTCTGTCAGGCATTCACGATTCACTGCGGAACCAGACGCAGAAGCGCCTGAATCTGGAGCTGGCCGGGATCGGCGTCGACTGGATCACGCTGACCGATGAAGCTTCAGACTTTCGTGAGCCGGAGGTGGCCGACGGATTCGCATCGACAGGTACCGTTCTGATCGTCGCGAAGAAGATCACGCCGATCCTGAAACGGCTCAACCAGTGGTTCGGCAAACTCGAAGGCCGGCTCGCTGATGTACCGGTTCTTCTCATCGATGACGAAGCCGATCAGGCCTCTATCAATACACGCGGGAATCGGCGCGATCCCAGCATCGATACGGACACCGGACCCGATGACGACACCGCCCCGTCACTGACCAACGCCCTGATTCGCGACATCCTCAGAAAGATTCCGCGGGCCACATACATCGCCTACACGGCTACGCCATTTGCCAACATCCTCATCGACCCGGACGCCAGTGACAGCCAGTTCGGCGAAGACCTGTTCCCCAGGGACTTCGTCGTGCAGCTTCCGCGGCCGGACGGCTACACGGGCACCGAAGAGCTCTTCGGCGTAAGTTCGCAGGGCCGCGATGTACTGCGGCCTGTAGACGCGGCGGATGTGAAGGCTCTGAAGCCGAAGCAGCGCAAAAGGAGCGAGGCGATTGTTGCCCGGGGGCCGCTGGATCTGCCCCAGTCGCTCGCCGATGCCCTTCTGACGTTTGCACTTGCCGGCGCCATCAGACTGCGGCGCGGCCAGGAGGGCAAGCCGAACACGATGCTGGTGCACGTATCCCAGCTGCAGCAGGACCAGTTGCGAATCGGTGAGGCTATCGAGGAACAGATCCGCAACTGGTTCCATCACGAGAACGCCGAACCCGGCGTACTCAAACAGATGTTCCGATCGACGCTCGCAGGGCTGGGACCGGTCGACCTGCCCTGCAGCGACGAGGTTCTCCTGGAAGAGGCCGTGACGAACCTGGCGCGGCTGGTCGTCGTCGTGCTCAACAGCACGACGGGCGACGAACTGGAGTACGACGCCAAACCCGGTCGGCAGCTCGTTGCAGTGGGCGGCAATCGACTGTCGCGCGGCCTGACGCTTGAGGGACTGACGATCGCCTACTTCCTGCGCACCACGACGCTGGCGGACGCGCTGCTGCAGATGGCCCGCTGGTATGGTTTCAGGACAGGCTATGAAGACCTGATTCGCATCTGGACAACCGAGGGCATCGCTCAGTGGTTTGTCGAACTGGCACTGGTTGAGGAGTCGCTGCGCGACTCCATCACCGCACTGAACAAGGCAGGCCGCAGACCGGACCAGATGGCCATCCGGATGCGCGCCCATTCGAAGCTCCTGCTCACCAGCAAGAACAAGAGCAGGATGCAGACGGATGACGCGCGCTCATGGTCTGGCGAGAATCCGCAGACCATCCTGTTTCCCATGCAGGACCGGGAACTGCTGGAGCGGAACGTGGACCTCGCGTCCGCCCTGTTGCGACAGCATCCTCCTACTCAGGATGCCCACGGCGGCGCCATCGCACACGACGTACCGGCCGATGACATCGCACTGTTCCTGCGGCGTTATGAAGGACATCCGAACAGCATTGCATTTCAGGGGGCAGAGATTGCCGACTGGATCCTGGAGCGAGCCGAAGCGGGAGAGCTGACGAACTGGACGGTGTTCGTAGCCAACCCGCAGCGGGAACGGCAGGTGCTCCTCGGTGGAAGACCTTTCGGCCTGGTTCGACGTTCGTTGCAGGCCAACGAGTCGATCGGCATCCTGATCGATCCACGCCACGAAGGTGCCGACCTGCACGGCGGACCGGAAAACTACCGCGCTGGCTCAGGCTTCAATGCACGGGCAATGCGCGAGGACCGACCTGCGCAGCAGGGCCTGCTCCTGCTCTACCCCCTCGATCCCGAACCGCTCCGCGCACCGACACAGGCTGTGCTGGGCCTCGCGCTGTCGCTGCCCCGCACTACGGACGGCGAACAACGGTTTGTCGTGAACCGTGGGGTCCGCAATGGTTGAGATCACCCAGGACCGCTGGACAAGCCTGCGAGAGCAGCGACCCCCACACGAGGACATCTACGAGCAGGCGGCCGAAGACCTGGAAGCAGCGCTGATCGGGGTGTCAGACGACGGGCGGCTGCACCTGCTGCTGGCCATCGATGTCGCCCCGCAAAACCTGCCACCGGACCTGCAAAGCCTTCAGGTCCGCGTGCTGGAAGGCGGACAGACCTGGCTGGACGTCTCCGCACGCAGTCACCACGAAGAGCTGCTCACGCTGGTAGCCAACAAGGTCCTCCACGCCATTCGCATCGAGGGCCGCGATCCTGCTGTCTCGGTGGAACGGATCATCGATGACATGCGTGCGGCATTGCGCCCGCTCGCACCGGACCTGAGCACGGCAGAGCAGATCGGTCTTTTCGGCGAACTCTGGGTGCTGTCCAACGTGCTGTTCCCGAGCATCGGCACGCGCGTCAGCCACCTATGGAGCGGCCCTGAAAGCGAACGTCATGATTTCGTCGGACAGGGCGTCCACGTCGAAGTGAAGACCACCACGCGATCGGAACCGAAGCACGAAATATCACGCCTCGATCAACTGAAGGCTCCAGCTAGCAAACGCCTCCTGTTTGTCAGCGTCATGCTGGAACGCAGCCTGGGCGGCGACGAAACGCTGGCAGACCGCGTCGATGAAGTTCGGGAGAAGCTGGGATCGGACGGGCGCGCGCTCGACGTCTTCGATTCACGCCTGGCACAGCTCGGCTGGCACGAGGGCCTGCGACAGACAGGCGCCCTCCTCCGGTTCACATTCCGCGATGTCCACGTCTTCGAGGTTGCCGGCAACTTCCCAAGACTGCCTGATGACTACGCGCCACCACCCGGTGTGACCGGCATCAGGTACAACATCAACGTCGGAAGCCTGCCGTCTCTCGACGTCTCAGAAGTCCAGGAAGTTCTTCTGACCGCCTGACGCGTTACCGCACCACCTTCGCTGCCGCGCGCCGCGGCAGGTTTGCCCGATCGCCATCGATAGCAATCATGGAACACCTTCACATTCCATGGAATTTCGATGGAGACCATCCGCAATCAGCAGCCAAAGAGCCCCGCTCAGCTGCCAAAACCAGGCACAGAGGGGTACGACCAGCTGCCGCAATTTCTGACGACATCGCCCCTCCCCTTTGACCTGCCCCCTTCCTCCGTGCCATTCATAAGGAGGAAGTCCGGGGTTTCAAGATTAGTTGATCTCGGTGGTGTTTGAACTGGTTCGAGCTGCATCGCCAGCGCGCTGGCGATGCAGCTCGGCGAATTTGGCTGGCGGCATGCGGTTGCAGCTACTGTGCGGCCTGACCTCGTTGTAGTCTTGCCGCCAGGCGGTGATGGCCGACCTGGCCTGCATCAGCGTCTCGAACCACTGCTCGTTGAGGCACTCGTCCCTGAACTTTCCATTGAAGCTCTCGATGTAGCCGTTCTGCATGGGGCGCCCAGGCTCGATCAGGATGTGGCGGATGCCGTGGGTCTGCGCCCAACCCATGAACGCCCTGCTGGTGAACTCCGGGCCGTTGTCCGTGCGCACGGCCAGCGGGTAGCCCCTGAAGACCGCCGCCTGGTCCAGCAGCCGCGTCACGTACTGCCCCGAGATGCCCCAGTCCACCGAGATGCTCACGCACTCGTGGCTGAAGTCGTCTGCCACCGTCAGGCACTTGATGCGCCGCCCGGTGCTCAGGCTGTCACTGACGAAGTCCATGCTCCAGACCTCGTTGACCGTGCTGGCCAGTTGCAGCGGCACGCGCTCGCTGACGGGCCGCTTGGCCTTCTTGCGCTTGCGCACGGCCAGGTTGGCTGCGCTGTAGAGCCGGTAGACCTTCTTGTGGTTCACCCCGGGGAAGTGCGAGCGCAGCATGTCGTGGATGCGCCGATAGCCAAAGCGCCGGCGCACGTGCGCGATCTCCACGATCTTGCTGCTGAGCTCCTGGGTCGTTGCATCGATCTCGGGCGGGTTGCGCCAGCTGTCGCGTGAGAGCCCCACAAGCCTGCATGCCCGCCGCTCGCTCAGACCGCATTGCTCGATCATGGCGGCGATGGCGGCACGCTTGGCCTGTGGGGCTAACGCTTTACCCCGAAGGCGGTGTTCAGCGCGTGAATGTCCAGGTGGGCTTCGGCCAGCAGCTTCTTGAGCTTGTTGTTCTCCGCCTCCAGCTCACGCAGGCGCCTCGCATCGGGCACCTCCATGCCACCGTATTTGGCACGCCACTTGTAAAAGGTGGCATCGCTGAAACCGCCCTTGCGGCACAACTCCTTGATCGGCAAGCCGGCCTCGGCCTGCTTGATGAAGCCGATGATCTGCTCCTCGGTGTATCTGCTCTTTCTCATGTCCGTCATTCTCCAAGTTGACGGACTTCGCTACCATTACGCTGGTACGGCTGGAAGGGGGCAGGTCAA
>Ga0116227_10004988_pt1 | contig 28435 bp, 24 predicted proteins | sample S1TSphgellanicum_FD_89693 | JGI IMG/M metagenome (GOLD analysis project Ga0116227, IMG submission 89693) | Host-associated microbial communities from peat moss isolated from Minnesota, USA - S1T2_Fb - Sphagnum magellanicum MG | ecosystem: Host-associated > Plants > Peat moss > Unclassified...
CTTGCCTATAGCCAAAATGGGCAAATTCCCCTTGTGGGTGATGCCCACCAGTAACCCCAAAAAAAAGATTTTCAAAATAAAAAAAATGCCCCAAAAAAAAAAAAAAAAAAAAAAAAGAAGAAAAAAAAACCCTGCCTGTAAGGTGCCATTTGATTTTATTTAAATTATTTATTTATTTATTTATGGCGAGGTCTTTTGGTGTAGGGTGAAGGGGAAGAAAGGAGGAAATTCTTTGATTTGGGGTCCCACATGGCGAGAGGTTGGTTGGTGGCGGCGCTGTTGCTGAAGGGCCTGACATGAGGTAGTACTGTGTACAGTGCGCTCATTTTTTGGGGATGGCTCCCATTCGACAGGGCCCTTTATGTACTTTGGCGTAAAGGCAAAGGCACATTACTTACAGAACTGTAAGGTTCCGCATCTTTGTAAGGTCCCTTGAGATGCGGGACCTTACATGTATTATGTACAGTGCTCTGTCCTCGTGACATGGGTCCTCCTATTTTGTCATCCAAGGTGCCATCCTTTTATAAGTAAGAAATTATTTGACTACAATTGTCCATCATCATATTACTTAGGGGGTTTTTATCAGTGTTTTTTTTGAGAAAAATAAATAAATAAATAAATAAGTAAAATTTTATATATAAACAAATTGGGAAGTTTTGGAAAATGGTGTTTTTTCTAAGTGTAAGTTTGACTAATTTTGCTATTTTTTTGGGAAAAATATATAGCCCATTTTTTCATATCACAAAATTGAAAAAAGAAAAGAAAAGAAAACTTTGGGTTTTATCCCTTATAGATAAGAAATTATTTGACAAGGATTTACCATTATTACTTATTGTGTATTTTGAAAAATTAAAAAATAAATTAGAGAGATAGTTAGGGTTAATACTTTAGACATGTAACACCAAAAAAAAACTATTTGAAAGCCCTTGAATACAAACATTTCAATATGTGCATATTGTACTTGTACAAATCACAACATCAACTATCAAAAAACACCAACACATATCTATTTTAAAGGGTTTGAGATTGTGGGTTGAACTTGGTTGAATTGGGCATTGCTAAATTGTGCAATTGATAATAATAATGTCTTTGCACTTGGTGTTAGTGAGTCTATTATTGAATTGTTTTTGTCCTTTTAGATTTGTATATGTCAATTTAGTAAAACTTTTCAAAATTAAAGGTTTGCGTTACTAAATTGGATGATTAGTCTTCTCTCTTAAAAAAAATAAAAATTACACCTTGTCTTGTGTTAAATTATGATTTTTTTTAATGATTGTGTTGTTATTTAATATGGAAATTTGTTTTGTGATGCTTGTCCCTTTGGCTCGCTCCATCACAAAAACTAAAAAAATAAGTGATTACCTTGGACCCATGTTGACAAGAATTGGTCAACATTGTTTCAAATCTCAATGTAAGTATTTGATAATTCATACTACGAAATATGAGATTATTGGTGTGAAGATTTTGCATAAGTTCCCTAGACTAGGGTCATTTTGTTGGAAGCCAACCTCAACTAATCACTTCAATGCAATGAAAGCATCTCAGCCGGTGCTCCTCAATTATTACCGGAAGAGGCCCCACTATTAGGCCATTACCCCTTGGACCTTGGCCTTCACCCTCCATTCCGAGGTCACAAGGCCCTTAAAATGGGGCCTTCCCATATAAAAATTACTAACCAAACAACGAATGGGAGCTCAATCCATAAAACCTCTATCTCGATAAGATATCAACGAGAAATAACAATCAAATGTGAGGATAAGATGTGGGTCTAATATCCACCTAAATCTTGATAAGATTAGGAACAAGTAATAAATAAATAAAAAGTGAGAATGGAAGATGGGTCCACTTGGTGCATTTTTTAGCCACTTGTTTTATGTAGCCGAAGTGGTGATCATCCAAAACAAAAAAAGGTTTAGCCAAATTTGGCTACATACAATATATGAAAGTTCTAAACCAAATATCCTTTTATTTTCTAAGCTATCTAAATGCAGCTAAACAATAAATTAAATTTTGGCATCTTAGAAGGTTTTTTTTCTTTGAGACCTCACAAATTTGGGCCATTTTTTCCATGAAAAACCCTTTGTATAGATTGATATCATATTTTTCGGGTCAATTTTTTTTCAAAAATTCGCCAGTACAAAAATCATGGGTGCACATTATATATGAGTCTTGATGAGATTATGAAAAAAGAAGTAACAAACCCTACATGAATATTTGGAGGTGAATTTGGAGAACCAGATCTCCATCATATCATATCATAGCATAATCTCACCATAGTTCTGAGAAGGTTTGCCGATGTACATAAGGTAGCTAAGCTCCCATAGCCTAGTTGTTTTCATCTGCCTCTTTAAACATGTAAGTAAATGGAAATTAAAAATAGTTAAAGAGGTAAATAACAAGCAATGTTCAGGTATATGGAACAAGAACTGGTGTTGTTGGCTGATTCCTGATTCTTGACCAAGATCTAGTTGTATGGTGCATTCACACTTTATGTTAACTCGGTGTTAAATGAAAATCTAGGTGGCATCCTAGGTGGCACCCAATGTTAAATGGGCCATAGCTCAATGTTAAGTGAATGTTATTATCTTAACATAAAATTTTCATGGTAACTAGGTTTAAGTCCTAAATGGCTAACATGGTGGTAGGGGACTTAACCTTAGAGTCCCTAACACTAGTTTGCTGCATGCATGTCAGGAGCCATGGCCTATATTGGGTAATGTTTTTGGGCCAAGGTCCCAGACCAGACTGCAAGTTCTAATTCAATGGCAAAACCTGGAACCACCAGGAATTGAGTGTAGAACCAGCCTCCTAATTGGCCAAGTGAACCAGCCAGCACCCACTAGTGCACCATCCACTGGATGTCCGTTACCTCATCAGAGTCAACAAGTTGTGGATGAACCTCAACTGCGTTAATATTTGGTTTCACCTTGATAACCAATTTTGTAGGAAATAGGTCTTGTATATAGGTAGATAGGTAGAAAAATAGGTAACTACTAGGTAAGTAGATGGTTTATACTTAGGTAAGGGCTGTTTTTACTACCTACCTACTAACAACTAGCTTGTGGGTTGTTAGTAAATAGGTAGTGTAAAAAAGCAACTGAGCTAACCAGCATGGTGAACTAGGGAACTGAAGCCCAACAGAAAACTGTTTCCTGACCACTTATCATTCATCCTTCACGGTGTGCTGGTGGGGGATCCTGGTTCACTGTGGCCCTCCTAATCAAAAGAGAACAAGAATGAAAACCTTACAATTGTAAAACATGTTTTAGATTGTAATGGATGGACAAGTGCTATATACAATGTGGAAGAAGAAAATTTGTGTGTAGTGAAGTGAGCACATCACACACCACACATGGTTATATTGTTATCGATAATGAGCAAGCAAATGTTTACATGAGCTTCTTCTTCTCCCTTCCATCTCTAGCTCATTACTTTGCAAACCTTTGTTTGCACTTAATAAAAGAGAAGAAGTAACAACAAAATCATATATATATATATATCTGGCGGCTCGATTTTGGTCCAACTGTGTTGCCACCCAATTGGTTCAAATGTTGCGCCACCCACTATTACTACAGAATTTCATTGTAGCATTCACTTTCACTAAAGTGGGTGTTTTTGAAGCAAGGAATTCGTCATTGTCTGAAATTGTCCTGAATGCGGTGGACGGTTTCTCAGCCATGATGGTATCATCAGAGCTATGGTTCTTTCAAGCCAATAGGACTTGAAGACCTTGAGGTTGTTCATTGCAATGAGCTCGGAACTCTTCCATGCCATGCTTCCCATGGCCCTTAGGGATGGTGGTGGTGGTGGTAGTAGCAGCAGTGGCAGTAGCAGCAGCAGCAGAATGACCAGTTAACAAGGATGTCTTCTTCTTGTTCCTGGAATCAGAAGTTGTACTTGACTGTTGTTGAGGAGAGTTTGTGGAGGTGGAGCTTTTTCTTGTTTGATGATGATATCCTCCATAGTTATGATGATGATGATGACTACTGAGTTTTTCAAAGTGGTTTGTAACAACAACACTTGGACCACAGACTGTGCTTCCAGCCCATAGGAAACGGTCAGAGTATGGACTCAGCAAGCTCTCACAAAACTCTGTTGCGCTGTCCACAGTTAGCCCCTGCAACAAGAGCAAGCAAAAAACAAAAGAAACACAATTTGATTCAGCAGAGAAAAAAAATGTGCCACCACTCACTTAGTGTGAAGGACCTGGTGGTAGAAGTGACAGACAGTAGTAAGTGTGAAGGAAGGAGCTTGGGGCTGTGGAAGCAACAGTAAAAGATAGATAAAAGTTCTAACCTCAGCCATGGCCTTTATCTTGAGAGCTGTGTCTCGGGTCAACAAAGCAACACGACCACCATCCACCAGAGTTCGATCAAAAAGCAAAGCACATTCTAGAATATGATCATCATTGGTAGGTGACATTGGACCACCATCACCACCATACAGAAACACCCTGCAAAATGTCCATCCACTCTAAATTCTCTTATCAACTGTTTTCTTAATCAAACTATTCTGCATAAGAAAATGCATTCAAAACACACAGTTAATACACACATGACTAGTATTGATAATGAAACATGATTGAACTGGTTGATATACACATGATTATTATGGATAAAACATTTATTAATTTTTACTTGCAGAAGTGAAGAATATAGGATGATGATGTGCACATGGTGTGTGGCACATGAAGAATTTGGCATCATGAATAGAGAGAGTCCCTGAAACAATGGGGTGATTTGTGACCATTTGGTAAATCATTCAATCACCTGTTCAGTGAGGGAGACAAAGGTGGCGGGGTAATTTGCACTGGAAGTGTCTCAGAGGAGCTTTGAACATGGATCCAGAAAGGCATCTTCACCATACATTCTTCAATCCATTTGAGAGCTAACCGAGCAGCCATCTTCACATTGTCTCTGTGCTTCAAGCAATCCAGCTCCCGCACCACTGAAATACCAAACAAAAAGAAAAATTCCCATCACATTGCTGAAGGTCCTTTTCTTTGCTGAAACCCTGAAACAAGAAGAAAAAGCATGAATGAAAGCTACTGCTGTAGATTGAATATGCAAATTGAAGAAGCCACCCACCCATGGGAGGGGGGGAACTGGGATTCAGGAATGAGTCTCACCAATTTTGGGTATGATAATCCGAGTCTCACGGATGCCTTCCAATTGCTTCAGACATTTAAGTGCATCTGCATCAAGCAAACAATTTGTATCCACCACCAAGTGCCACTTTCGGCATGCACTTTCTGCACCACCACCACCTCCAATCCTTATCCTTCGTAGCACATGGTCTGCATTACTGACCTGCATATATTTTCATGGTGTAAAGAAAGAAGCTCATGAACCAAAGCCTTTCTCCTCTTCAATTCAGATACAATTCATGAAGCTTGTTCTCTTCACTGGTCCAAATGCAATTCACAAAGCTCATTCTCTTCACTAATGCAATGCAATTGAAGCAGTTTGTTCTCTTCACTGATGCAACTCACACAGCTTTTTGTTGAAGCTTTTTTTTTCCTCTTCACAGATGCAAATTGCAAAACCCCTGAAACAAATCTCATGTTTGGAAGGAAGAGAGAGAGAGGAGATGACATGAAAACACATATGGGACATAGCCCATACCTTGGGAGATGATGAAGCTCCCCCTTGGTGATGAGGCGGTGGTAACCCCAAAGCTCTGGAACCAAAATCAGAGTCCAAAGAGGAAGCAGTACTAGTGGAAGGAGAGAACACAGGCTTGTATGCTGCCGCTGCCGCTGCCCCTGCTTTAGAGCTCATTGGTTGAATGCACAACAAAGGCTGGAATGGAATTCTACTATTGACATCCTTGCGAGTCACCATATCTGCTGCTGCTTTACTAGAGCTCTTGCCAGACATCCCACAACCATGGCCAACAGTACTAGTACTACTATCTCTACCTGCTTCACATGACCACAAGGTTTTCCTGAAATTCTCGGAGGTGCTTGGCAGCAGCACTTGCTGTTCTTCATGAGGAGGCTGAATATTCTCCTTGTCTGAAGGGTAGTAGTCAGACTCTTCTCCATCAGATTCATAGCTTTGCATTGAAAGTTTTCTCAGAGCACTCTCAATGCTGCCAATGGACTCATGAGCATTGCAAAGCTCAGGATTCAGAATGGAAAGAGCCTCTTCTTCTTCTTTTTCAGAGGGTTTTGTTTGCTTTTCTGTCTTTGAAGCTGTTTTTGCTGCTGTTGCAGTGACAAGTGAGGGGAGAGGTTCCGAACTGCACCTCCGAAGCCATAGCTTTGATGGAGTAGATCCTTCTGCTGCTGTTCCCACAGTCTCAGCCAGTACCTGTGTCTTCGTGGTGTTCTCAGGAGCTGCACCAGCAGCTCGAGCAAGTTTTGTGGGAGTTAGTTTCCCAGGAGTCATGTGCAGACTAGGGTTCATCGCAGCAGCAGCAGCTGGCGATCGAACATTGAGAGCTGATGGTTCCAGGGAAGCAAAAGCGAGACGTCGTGCAGGAGTGCGTGGCGGAAGCAGATCATTCCTACTTCCTGATCTCTGTTGTGCTTGCTGCAGGCTGCTTCTTGCTGGAGATGGTGCATTCTCATCCTGCACTAGCTGTATGGCGCTGCTGCTGTTCTCCCTCCTCAGCTGCTGGCGATTGTTCAACAACCCATTTTCCTGATGATTGAGAGACTTGCAGTTCATGATCTTAGATCTTCTATTTGGAGACAAATACTGATCGAGAATCTTGATCGACTCAGCGTTGGAGTGTGTGGAGGATTCCACGGAAAGCACGGCGGCGCTCGTCTCCTCATCTGAAAACTGTGTCGCCTCAGTGATCGTGCCTGCTGCAGAAGAAGCTGCTGGCAGCCACTCCACCTTGTACACTCGCGTGGAAGCACCCAACTCGATCACATCGTTTTGCTTCACCACGCATGACGCTTGCCCAGCTCCCACCACTTCTCCATTCACCCGCGTCCCATGCACTGCACCGCAACACATGTCAGCTCCCACATCTCTCTCTCTCTCTCTCTCAGAGAGGAAACGCTCAAAGTCAGCTGAAAAACATTGTCTAGAACTTTCTCTCCATCTGTCTCTCATGAGGAAGTCCTTGACATCACCTGATTGAAGATCAGTGAGGAGCAACTCCATAGTGGCGTGCAGGACTTGAATCTCGAGGTGATGTCTGGAAGCACTGGCATGCGCCACATGAATGTCGCAGTCCACATGCCGCCCCACAATCCATGTGTCTTTGTCTTGCAAGCAGATACTGTCTATCAGCTGCCCTTGCTTGTACACGGACAAAAACGGCACCATATTCATCATGTTGTAATTGCTCCGCCCCGCTCCTGGCCGCCTCCCTCCCATCACCATTCTCCCTCAAATCCAAAACTCTCCACAAAAACACACAAACAGACACTTTACTGTCTCTCTCGACAACTCTCTCTCTTTCTCGACTCCCAACACTCTCACTCAAGGCTCTTTCGACGCCTTTGCTGAGCTTCAATTTGAGCGATGTCGCAGATTTGTCAGTTTTTTTGGCATCATCCGCTTCGCGACTTCTGCAGCACCATCATCTGCACCTCAAAATCTCCGGAGGATGTGAAGAAATTCTTGAAAAGCGAGCGGAGTTTGTGCCAATTCTTCCGTCCCCGAAAGCCTCCTCCTCCGTGCAAACTCGTCTGCGATCGTTTTTCCAACGGAGAACGACGAGAACGCCGCCGCCGTCGGCGGCGAACGATCGGCCATATGACCGTTGCGACATTTTCTTTAGATTTCCAAAATACGAAATATTAAAGAAAATTCGGAAAGGAAACATTAAAGAAAATCCGAGATTACAATAGTAATGAAAATTAGGAAATGAAACATTAATGAAAATTCGAGAATACAATAGTAAGGAGAATTCGGAAAAGAAATTCGAAAATCAAATATTAAGGAAATTTCGGAAACAGAAATTTAATGCAAATTTGGAAATAAAATATTCAAGAAACATCGGAAACAAAAGTATTAATGAAAATTCGGCAAAAACGTATTGTAGAAAATTCCGAACCAGAATTAAAATCGGAAAGAAAATATTAAAGAAACTTTGGAAATAAAATATTAAGGAAAACTCGGAAACAGAGTTTTTAATGAAAACTTGGAATTATTATTTTTAAATCGGAATTATTTTTTTGAAAAATTGAAGACCACAAATGTTAAATAAAATTGGGAAGCTTGATATTAAAGAAAATTCGGAAACAAAAGTATTAATGGAAATTCGGAAATAAAATATTGAAGAAAATTCGGAAACAACTTTTTTCTTAATTCAATTTTTTCTTTCAAAATAAAACATCAGAAAAAACTCAGAAACAGAAAGTATTAATGCAAATTTGGAAACAAAATATTGAAGAAAACTTTCAAAAATGGAATCAACATTTTAGAGAAATTTTGAAAACAAATTACTAATGAAAACTTGGAAACAAGAGAATTTTGAATGAGGCATGAATTGTTTCTTCGAATTCTTGAATGTGTTTCTGCACATGATCCATATTTCTTGCAAAAGTGAGATGCACTTGGCAATATAAGCTTCAGCTTAATCCAAAAATGCATTGTTGCATTGCACATTTTAGGTTACAGAATCACACTTGATGCAGTTGAGGAGTACTGCTGAATGGGAAAAAGTATGGCAATGGAGGCAATGAAACGTTTTGTGAAGGCTGTAAGGAAGAATTTTGAGACCAAGTATTCAAAGTAGCCTACACGAGATATATTGAAAGGCAATCAAAATCAATGAAGTTTGGAGGTTCTCAAGTTTGGATTATATGCACTATTGATGGAAAAATTGCCCAATTGCTTAGAAAGGGCAATTTCGAAATAAAGATGGCAATAGATCAATCATTTTTGAAGTCGTTGCAGACGAATCATTCTAGATTTGACATGTTTTTTTCGGTCTTTTAGCAACAACAATGACATTAACGTACCAGACAGGTCACCACTTATCACTAATTTGCTTCAAAGGCCCACTCAAAACATGGATTTTGTCATCAATGGCAATACATATCCAAAGTACTACTTACTTGTTGATGGAATTTTTTCAATGGAACGTTTTTGTTTAAACAATTCATGAACCACAAGGAAAGAAAAGGTAACATTTTTTTTAAATGCAAGGAGCCGAAAAAGATTTGAATCATGGTTTTGAGGTGTTTTAAAAAGCATGTTTTGAAATCATTCAAGATTTAAGTAGACAATGGGACATGGCCACAATTAAGAGTATCTTCATAGGGTGTTTGATTTTGCACAATTTAATCATAGAAGATGAATCCAATTGTATTTTGGAACCTTTGTTTGATGTTGGATCCGATGTTTCACATTTGAAACAAGGGTTGTATTTTGAAAACTATTGCCAAGGAACCGCCCAAATTGAAAATATGGCTATCTATTACAATTTTAGAAATGACCTTGTCGAGCATTTGTGGGCTCAGAAAGGCAACAATGCAATCTAAAATTAAAAAATTGGTTTATTCAAAAAATTTGGTCAACACCCATTTCTTAGTATTATCCATATGTCTATTGACAACATACCAATCATTGACATGGTTCATTTCTTAATAGAGATCAAGCATTTTCAAAAACCTATCTACATAAGGTGAATTTTGTGAATTATGGTCCTTTTTATACAAATGAGTTGGTGAACTATCAAATGTTAGTGAATCTTCATTTTCATGTGAATCATTGTGTGGGGTTGTTGGATCTAAAATTTCCTTGGGAATGTTTACATTGGTTAGAATTGTGATGGTGGGTTGGAGCTTTGTTCGAAGCTTTCCAAGTTTTTCCCTTCTTTGAACCACGAAATATTCCTTTACCTCCTTTGAAACAAGTTCAATCAGGAATTATGAATAAGGCCATTATGTTTTGGTCCTCCATGATTGTTGTTTTTTTCAATGTTGAAGTAGCTTATTAACGGTGGCTTGTGGATGTAGTTGCAAAGTTGATTCTTGAAACTTCAATTGCTTTTACTCCTCCTTTGTAACTCATGACCCTTGATGCCTTTTGAGACTTGAACCACTGTAAGTCATTGGTGGTTGTGGTTCTAACGTTTCAAATTTAACACATGCACCTTACTTTTAACAAGGGTGAGTCGTTTCAAATTAGAAGTTTTTTTCACATCTTTTTGAAAATCTTAAAAAATCTTTTAATAAAAACCAACAATACAAGAAAACAAAAACTTTGATTTTTATGTGTTTTGATTTGTACAATTCCACTACTTTCTGCAAAATATCCTCTACTAAAATCCCAAATTCACAAAATACCACCACTATTCCATAATGCCCAATAAATATGGCAACATTATGTTTAATCAATCCCCACTTTGTTTCAAGAGATTTAGCAAGTTGTTCATCTCCACAAGCAAGCTGATTTTGATTGTAGTGTTCACAAATCCACTCCCAAAATGTGGTTGATTTTTTGTTGGTACTTGTTGTGGGATCTTGTGAAACATGAAGAATACTACAACATAACTACCTCTCTTCCTTTGTAACAAAGTTTTTCCCCATTTTGTTTTTTGTGGTGGAAGCAATGTTGGAAACATTTATGGTAGTTTGTTGTGACATTTTGTTGATAATGTTCATGCATGAGCATTTTTGGTGTTTGGTACTATGCGATAAAGTAGCGATGAAAAAAGATTTTTTAATAAGACCTGTGTGTTCTTATACCATGCAAAATGTGTAGTGGGCATTCACATTTGTTCTTCTTCTAGTTCATAATGATAAGGTACCATTAACGAGCGATTTATAAACTTGTGGTGGAGATGTTCTAAGGGTGAACACTTGATGTGCAACAATATTCTTAAAAAGAAGAAATTAGGTCTTGCACCTTTTTGCAATTAAAAGTTCAATATCCAAATCACAATGATTTCCACCATTACTTTAAACCCATAATTAAGGAGGATTCAAGCACCAAGCATATGGTGTGTTCTTCACATCAACCTAGTTCCCTTGGCTATGATTCAAAATTGAATATGATGATCTATTTTATGATGGGAAAATTAGTTATTTTGTTTGTGTAAGCTTCATTATGAATTAATGGTAATTGTCACTAGTCCTTGGTGTTTTTTTCAATATTGTTCAAGCTTTACAACGACTATTTATATGGTGTTTCCATCCAACTTGTAGTTCAAATCTAATATTTTGTTGACATTTTTTATACCATACAATTACATATTATCACATAATTTGTTAGCAATTGATGAAAAGTTGGGACATTGGGTGAAGTCACAATTGATTACATGGTTCAACCATTTTTTGCTAACTAAATATGATGATTATAGGTGAATAAAACATTTTCAAATGTCAAAGGACAACTTTTGGATATATGCAATCATGTGAGGCCAATGATTTTAAAGCAAAATACAAAATATAGGAAGGCATTCCAAATTAAAATTCAAGTTTTGTGTGTGACCTAAAAACTTGCACAAGGTGTAAACACTTAAATTTATAATGAATTTTTTGCCATTGGGCATTCTATTGTAAGTCTTGTGCTCCATGAAATGGTGATGGCAATCAATATAGTGTTTAGAAAACTCATCATTTGACCTAAGTGTGACAAGCTACAATTTGTTAGTATGGGTTTAAAAAACCTATGTGACATGCTTAGTGTGATGGGTGTTATAGATGGAACACATTTATATAACAAAACCAACTTGTGGTTTTTTAAAGGATTATTATTACACAAGTCCGGGGACTACACCATTGTGGCATAACTAGTTGTGGTTGACAATTAGAAAAGGTTAATAGGTATAGATGTGAGATTGTTTGGTAATGTGAATGACCCTACATTTTGAGGAAATATAGGTTGTATTGACTTGCACAATATGGGGGCTTTTTCCAAATTAATGTTGGGTTAGAAGATGGAGTGCTTCCATATCTAATTGGTGATAAGGGTTATTTATTGTTTTCTTAACTCGTGACCCCACATAAAAAAAAAGGGAAAAAACCCTTAATTCCAAAATTATTGTGCAATTACAAACATAGAAGGGGGAGGTTAGTTGTCAAAAAATCATTTGGAATCACAAAACTAACTTTCAAATGTTTTATTTTAAAAACAAAAGCATGTAACAATTGTGCTTGAGGTCTTTAGTGCTTGTTGCTTGTTCCATAATCTAATATTCAAGAAGAAAGAAGTAGATGTCGAAGAATTCATGCAGGTGATTCAAATGGAAGTTCGAATGCAAGATGTCAATGATACACATAATGGATTGAATCATGGTGAGGACAATGTTTAGATCCAAAGTAAAAACCTTTCACATGAACAAAACATTGCAACTTGAAAATCTCCTTAGTGCACAAAACAATTAAAGTTGTTTAGCAAATCAAAATGGCAATTACATGAGGTATTGAATTATGTTTCATTTGCATCCTTTCAAGTGGTGTTTACAAATGCAATTTTTTTTTTGTTGCAATCCATGATTCAAATCTTCATGTAAATTAGGTGCAAATGCTAACATCACATTTTCATGTAAATATCTTTTGAATGCAAGGCTCATTACTTTTATTAGGTCGATGATTGCACAAACCGTGTTTTATTGACATTCTAGTTATTTTTGCAACATGTTCTTTATGCCTAAACTTACTTTTCTTCAATCTACAAAATTTGGTTGATTGATTCAATGAAGACCACATTACTTTTTTAAATTGTTTCAACTAGATTTTTGTGAATAGATTTTTATTTCCTTTTTATCCATGTGCTCCCCAAATTACATTGAAATTAATTAGAAACATTGTTTACAATTGGTGTTAGATTGTTTGTTGTGCATTGTGGTAAAAAAATGTTTTAAACTTTCTTGGATTTTATTGTGTAATTTGTTTTGGTATTAGATTTGATGTAGTTAATTTTCATCCTTTTGCATTTGGATTTAAATTTGGATTTGAAAACAAAGGTTGAAATGTGAAATTCTAACAAGTTGTCATTGAGGTTTTGAGTCCAACAACTAGAGGGGAAGATAAATCCATTTGTTTACCTTGCACACCTTATCTAGTTGTGTGAAAATTGGGATGCATTGCCTAACTATGCCCTCCTTTAAATACTTTTGCACAATGTAAGCTTGGATCATGACCAATAAACAAATTTGATGCATTTCTTTCAAGGGCCTCTTGACTATTCACTTCTTCAGTGAACTCAATGTCAACACATGGCAAAGAATCACGGTAAGACGATGTGCAATACATATCATCATCTAGATTCATGTAAATCTTGTGAATGTGATCGATTGAAGTGGGGTTTTCCACTCATGAATGAGTCAATGAGTTCAAAATACATTTTGTGAAAATGTTTAAGCAAGTTTTTTGCAATCTTATCTTTTGTAAACATCTCCAAATATTTTTTTATTATGGCCTATACTATTCATGTAATCATGGATCTTTTTGTATTCTCCATACAAAGACCCCCATTTGTCTTTGTAAGTTGGTGATCCATTGTGATGATGCTCAACATTAACATTGGCCATGACAAGTTTTGCAATGTGCTTCCATTTTGTTTGATGTTTCCATGTTGTCCCATGAATCAACAACATCCAACTTGGCCTCATGCTTAGCTTTCTTTGCATTGATGAATGCCATGATCTTAAAATTGTTTTTAGTTGGCTTGTCCAAGTTTATTTATTTTGGTTTCTAAAGATTCTAATGAATTTGTGTTTTTCCTCTTCCCTTTATTTTTTTGAGGTGGACCCAATGTTTTGGTGTTATCATCATGTTGAAATTTATGACATTTGTGTTATCAAATCCTCTCATCATTCTTCATTTTTATTTTAATTTTTCTGAATTTCAAAGTTGTGTTGCATGTTTTTTTAATTGTTTCCTTACATTCTAATTCATTTGCATTGGATTGGTGTGGTGTAGATTATAGAAAAAATTGAACAATGGGTGTGTAGAGAATATGATTTGAGGTTTATCAACATTAGTCACTACAGCCATAATGATTGTTGTTAATTTTGTTTGTTGGTGTGAGTTGTGCCTTTCATTGAATTGGTGTATGTCAACAATCATGAGTGCTTGTTGGAAATTTTCAAACACTAGCGATTCACCATGAATGGACAACATCTTGATTACAATGTAAGTTGGAAATTTATAGATGAATGCATGGCATAAAACTTGTGAAAATCTTTTTATAGAATATTTCGTTTATAGATAAGACTTTGCTTTCAAGATGGGATGGTAGTGACAAAATTTGTAGATAAGAGCTTTGGTTTTAAAAATAATGCTAGTGAAAGAATCTTAGAGAGAAAAAGAAAAGGGGATAAACATGATAGAAAAAGGGGAGGGGACGACTTAACATTGAGATATTTTATTTCATTTAGACGCTTTACATAACACCACAAAAAAAAAACTTGAAATGTTCATTTAATGTGAGTTAACACTAGCTTTTAACACCACGCCAACAATAATGATACATCACTTGTCACAACACCTCAATGTTAATTAACAATGCATGTGTGAATTATCGCATTTTTTAAACATTCTAAACACTAGGGTAACATTTTTGAACACTAGGTTTAGTTAGGTCTTAAAAGTTTTATATATTTAAAACCTTATGTGAAATGCCTAACTAGTTGGTCAATCAATCAACCGAAGCCAAACAAACATATTTTGTGAGGTTGAAGATAAAGTGTCATCGAAATATAATAGATTCTTTATGTTAAGAGGAAAAGGCTATTTTTGAAAGCCTTCTAAGTTGTTCAAAACCTAAAATCCCCAAAGGTTCCCAAGATAGGCCCTTTTTCCACAATATAAAACCTATTTGCTAAAATGTATCACAAGGACAAGCTATATAGCACAAGGACGATGTTAGGTTGTAAAAAGCCTTATACATTTTGTAAGGTTTAAAATAAGGTGTCTTCATAATTTGACAATTTTTGTAAGTAGAAGAAGGGCCTACCTACATCCTTTTGAGCCTTCTAAGGTTTTTTAAAACCTAAAATCCCCAAAGGTTCTCAAGATAAGCATTTATCCCATACTTTAAAAAAAAACACATTTGCTTAGTGTAGATCAAGGACATGGTACATAACACAAGGCTAAACCCTCCATTAGGTTGCACATGGTTTTACATGGAGCCCCAAGGTGGGGGGCATTTCCAAAAAGAAGGGTCTTAGGACCATGTGGTAGCTGAGTGGGGCCACACATGTTTCTCACCTCATGGGCTTTACCCATCATAAAACACTAGCCAAAGATTATCATGAACCCTAAACCTACATAGAAGGGGAGAGAGAGGGCTTTTTACTAATAAATTGTTAACTCACTAGAATCCTGTCACTCTTATTTTCTTTTCTTACGATTTGTGTATTATACATCGTATGGTCGTCCAGGATGCACCCGCACTGCTGAGAAGAGGAAGAACAGGAAGTCGACGTCTGCCGTGGTCGTCGTCGTCGTCGTCGTTACCCCCCTTCTGTGGTTGGTGCGAAGATCGAAGGTGGATTTGGAAGGGAAGTTGTCGTCGAAATTTTCAATTTCAGTGCAAAAATTCTTCTCCAAGGAATACTGTATTTGTTTATTTATTTGTTTTCTGTGAGAGATCCGAAATTGGAATCTGTCCAGCTTCAGTTTGTTGGTGGAGTTTTTGTAGGTTTGTTGTTCCAAAGAGAGTATACGATGTGTTGCGGAACCGCACACGGGGAAAAGTTGTGATAGTAGTTGTTGTTGCGGTTTTTTAGTGATTTTTTGTCGGATCGATTTCATAGCTCTGTGTCTTAGGGGATTTTTTTCTCGAAGAAGTCCCAGCTTGATGTCGCGAAGGGGGTTGTTAATCGGTATACACTCAGTTAGATTTATGTGACACGCTCGGGAGACTTGTGGACACGGCTGAGGTTTGAATTTCTCTTTCTCTCTGTCTCTCTGTCTCTCTCTGTGAGACAAATACACACTCTCTGTTTTGAAAAGAGAGAGCGATGTCGGGGCGGATGTTGAAGAGGGTTTTAAGGGAGCAGCAAGCGCCGCAAGCTATCCCTGAAGTTGAGGAAACGGAGGCAGGTAGTGTACAGACCGAGGAGGATGAAGAAGATGATGGACGTTCGCAGAAGAATACAGTGAGAAACCGCTTTGATCTTCTCGTTCTACAGGCAAGATGCCCAGTCCTTCGTTTCTCCTCATCCTTCCTATTTCGACTTTTGTTTCTAGGGTTTCTGTTCTGTGCTTTTCAGATCATCGCGCCCTAAACTACCCTAAACCCTTTTCAGACTTCCACTGCATCATGAGGAGATGGATCAGTTTCTCTTTTCTCTTCTTAGTTGCTCTCACCAAGCAAGAATGCTGCTGCTGCTGCCTTCTGACTTGTAGTGCAATTGCTTGTCATCATAGAACTATCTGAGAGGAGTGATTCCAATTCTATCATGCCATATGACACAATTCTCTGTAGTTTGATTCATAGAAGTCTCATCTTCTGTGAGCTGGAAACAAATTGGAAAGATTTCTTTGATTCTATTCCTTTCTTGGAGAAAAAGAGTGGAGCAAAGCTGATCATGAAGTGAGATTTTTCACCAGCATGCTGTTACTAGGGAAAGAAAATTCTGAACCTCAAAGCTCCTTGACCTGACAACTGGCAGGAGGTGAACGGATGTTTGATTATTCTCTAATGCTGTGGTAACTGCTACTTTCCAATGGTTCAGGAAGATGAAGGAGTCCCCTCTGAGGATGGAGATGCTGAAGAAAATGCTTCAACATCAGAGAATGCAAAGCAAGCTTCAACCACTGATAATAATACAGCCACAAAAGCTAAAAGGAAGAAGAGCAAGGCGAAGAAGAAAGGCAAGCCAGTTGGAAGTGCTGCTGCTGCAGCAGCAGATGGCCTTATTTCCAAGGATGATGAATGTGTTGATGACCTAATAGAGAAGCTAGCAATCTCCCACGGTGACAGTGAATCTGTCTCTGAAGCACCTTCTCAATCAGGTAATCAAATGTACAAATGATGGTGTGGATTTTACTGTGCACTTAACCCTAGAGCAATTATGTGATTTATGTGACCAGTATAGAAAGTGAGAACATAGGTGTGGTGCAACATTGTAACCTGTGTTCTATCCTTGATGGAGAACAGGTGTAAGAAGTGTAGCAGAGATTCTTGCAGTGGATCCAAGGCATTTAAGGGCAGAAGATGAATTGAGGCGTATTTTTGGGTCCAAGGTGATAAATGCGGTTGAGCGGAGTGGGGAAGGGAGTGGAATGATGGGTGGAGGCAGACGGCGGCAGCCCCCACGAAGGGGAAGCCGTGTAATGCCATTGAAGAAGACTCTATTGGTAATTCCTTCGGAGCATTGGCCGCGCTTAGAGGGTGGGTTATCAATGGAGTGTTGTGACACTAAAGATGGGCTGCAGTTTTTCAGGTGTGTTGGTCTTTGTGGTATTGTTACATCCCTTCCTGTCTCTTGTCCTTGATATTTTTCAGAAGTCATACACTTTGGGACAAGGCCATATTTGCTTGTCTTATACATTGTAAAGAACAGATTGTTACCAGTGTCTGAACAAGTGAGGGTTTTTTGTTATTTAGGTTTTGCACCCTGTACCTTAGCATGGAGAGCCTTTCAAATGTATGTTGGTAAACATGGATTTGATTATTGCCTCTAGCCTGGCAGCTTTCGTGGATTTAATTCTCCTGGCTTTTCCAAAGTTGGGGGTTTTAAACACGGGAAAAAAATTGTAGCTTTGGGGAGGGTGAATTGTTTCCAAAATTTGCACACTTATGTTTGTAGTGTGCATTTGCAGAATATCATCAGGTTGAATTGGGTCTACTTGAATCTTGATGCTTCCATTGGTGTGGATAACAGATAATTATTGACTGCAGGTATACTTTCTCAGCATCATATATGGAGGTGCAGAAGATGTATGAAGAATGTGTCTCTTCTCATGATCCAAATACAATAGCCATGCTTGTGAACCAGCATCCATACCATGTTGATTCCCTCCTTGCTCTGGCAGAGCTCTACAAGCATATGGGGGAGTTTCAACGCTCAGCAGACCTCCTTGAGCGATGCCTTTATGTCCTTGAATGTGCCTGGCACCCTTGGTTCAATCCTACAACAGGAATGTGCAGGGTTGATTTTGCACATGATGCTAATAAACCATTGTTTTATGCACTTTTCCGTCACATGCAACATTTGGGACGAAGGGGATGCCATCGAACAGCCCTTGAAGTCTGTAAACTCCTCCTCTCTTTGGACTCAGATGATCCTTTGGGCTCACTTTTCTGTATCGACTACTTTGCATTGAGGGCGGAGCAGTATGAGTGGCTGCAGAGCTTTGTCAATGTGTATGGCAAGGATCATTCACTTGCTCTACTGCCCAGCTTTTCTTTTTCCCTTGCCTTGTCTCAGTTTCATCTCGATGCCCAAAAATCTGACATTATATCATCAAGGTACTTCTGTCTGTCTCTGAAGGTTTTGAAATTTTGACTTTATCTTTTTTGCAAATAAGATTTTTCTCTGGCATTTTTGCTGCTTCCATATAAGAAGGACTAGATTCTATGACAGGAACACAAGCGGCAAGGTGCAGCTTCCTGAAGTGGCAGTGCCAGACAAAGTTTCATCCCTCAGTCTACTGCAGCAAGCTCTGATGCTTCATCCTTCAGTTTTAAAAAAGATTGTTGACAAGGCGCCCATCAAGGAAGATGCAGTTTGGTCAAAAATCCTGAAGAAGCCCCACTTCAGCAAGGCCACTTCAGGGGGTCCATCTCTTGAACACTTGATCAATATATATGTGGAGCGGAACTACCTTGTATGGAGAGCCCCAGAAGTCCAAACCTGGCTAAAGACAGCAGCTTCTACTGTTGCAGATGCAGCTGAAAAATCTGTTGCAACAAAAAATGGAGGTGAAGTAGCCAACTGGGCATGTGTCCGCAAGGAAGCTTTCCCCTCAGATCAAAATGAGTAAATATCCTCCTCTCTGTTTGATTTTCTAGAATGTTCTTGCTGGTTTCAAGGTGATTAGCTTCACCTGTTATTTCTTGTGAACTTTTTACTCTTAACTTGTTTCCCAGTCACATATGTATCCTTCGTTCTGTCAGCCTTGCAGACTTGCAAACTCTTTTGACCAGTTTACTCTGGAAGCATAAGAGTGGTTGCACTATGGTTTTGTTCTCAAGTTACTTGCATTTGCTGGTGTCATAACTCTAAAATTTTGTGACATGTTCAGGTATCGACATTTGCTGGTGTCAGAGTTTTCAGATTCAACATCAACTCTACCTCCTGAGGAAATGCAGCAATTTGGTTTCCATGGAGTGGGCCAGGTGCCTGACCCAGATAACATGCCACCCCAACAATTGGGAAGAATACCAGCAGTGCAACAAATTGAACTGGAAGGCAGAAATGCTCTCTTGGTGTTTCTGCAGTCGTTAATGCCATGGTTAGACTATGGTGTAGACTTACGTGGTGAAGATCCACCACCACATGAGGATACAGGCACTCAGCCAGATGATCATGCCTTGAATGAAGAGGACTAGGTCAGTTGAGTTCCAATCTTTTTTTACTACAATAAATTCCTCAATGAAATTCTTGGCAAGAAGGTTGTGACTGGGTGCAAGATTGGTTTTTATACTGCCTGCCATTTGTTTCATGTTCTGTTCTAATTTAGCATGATCTTGTTCCTGTCCTAACTTGATGTGATTTGGGTACATATGACATTAAGAGTTGTTTGCTTTGATAGGTAGTTTCAACTAGCCCCGGCAATCATGCCATTGGATTTGGGTGTTGAGTTGTATTTAGTATCTCTTTAATTTTATGTCTAAAATTGTAGGTATTGTTATGCCAATTTGCCTGTGATATATGCACTGTTATGTGTGAGGTAGTGTTTTTCTCCTTCTCTGTCCAGTTTACAGAACCTACAGGAAGGCCAGGCTTCTCTTGTTGGACCACTACAGGTAATCAACTAATTTGCGACACTGGTGATGGGTTTGCTGGTGTATTGGTATTGACCAAGAGGGTCAGCAATGGTTTTCTGTCCTGTTCAGCCTGTTGCATGCTAATTGTACCTGCAGGTTAGGTTCTGTTGGAGAAGATGGATGTGTGAAGACCCCCCTGTTCAACCCCAAATTTGACAGCTTGGCATTTCAGACCACCTGGTTGGAGCCAAGATAGTTCACCATGTGTATTCTGCCAAACACCAACATCCTTGTGGTTCAACCTTGTAAGTGGCTGTGGGTTGAAATCACCACTGGGTCATGCTAGATTTATTCATGATAGCCAATTTGGGGATGGTGGGTTTTACTGTTTAGTCAACCAGTCATCCAAGTATGAGAACTTAGGGGGCTGTCTTATTCTGCTGGGTGAGAATGGGCAACCATCCAATTTGTGGTTTAAGTCCCCTTCCAGTTACAGCAGGTGGAAATTTTACTCTCAAATCATGCAGGGTTTTTATACATTCAGTCATGGTTGGGTTTGTAAGTCCAGGTTTCATTTATTGCCTAGAGTGCAAAAGTTTCAGTAGCTAGTCTTCACATTGAAGAGCATGCACAATAGGGAGTAGAATGCTTTCTTCTTTGTGTGGTGGTGCTGCAGGATTTTTAAGTGTAGGGGACTTTTTCCGGAGCTACTTGTGAAGTTTCTTGCTTGACAATCATGGATTTCCACTCTTTCCATGCTTGTGCTTCATATCTTGATGGAGGAAACTTATTGGTAACACCCTTTTTGTGTTTTTGCCATTCTTACTACCACACTGTCTGTTCTCCTTTTTATTGTTGTCTATCCTCTCTTTTCTTCAAATCTCTAGGGTTTTGTGTCTTGATGATAAGACCCTTTTCTATATATATGAGACCTACTTCTTACAAAATTGGTTACCAAGGTGAAACCAAATCTTAATTCAGTTGAGGTTCAGACACAATGGAGGAATAACAGGCATCCAGTGGATGGTGTGCAGGTTCACTGTGGCCCTTAAAACAGATCATTTCGGGTTTTAGATACACACCCATGTTGGATGGTCTTTTTCATTTGTGCAAAGTTTTTCACTTTTACAAAATTTTGGAGTTTTTTTGTCACAAATTCAATGAATGCCAAAAGTTGAACAAGATTTCAAAAAAAAAATCTTAAAATTTGACAGAGTACATGGTCGAAAATGTAAGGGAATTTTTTTCATATTTGTAATAGCCAAATTTGGCTAAATTGGCTTATAGATGATTACCACCTTGGCTTCATCACAAAATTGATATATACATATATATTGGTTTGGATGTGAAAACTTAGAAAATCTTAAGATTCATTTATTTGAGCTGGTTAATATGATATTGTTTTGAAGTGTGTTGTAAACACAAAAGCAACTATGGTCTATCAACCCTAATGGCATCTAAGTGATGTTTTAGTTGAAATTTGCTTTTGATTGGATGGTTCACATTAATATTTAAGCTATTAGGGTTGGGTTTTGACATTTCAGTGGTGTCTAGTTTTTTTGATTGGGTACTGCACATTGATCTTTGATCATCTGAATTATCCAAATCAAATGAAAGCTTCTATGATTGGTCTTGATTTAGCTATCCAGGTGAACAATTAAGATGGGAAGTATATTTTGTGGTTAGAAACAAGTTCTTGCACATGTTGGAAAATAGTCATTTCATGCTTATTTTGACAAGTCCTGTCTGGTTTAGTTTTTTCTTTGATGCAAAATTATATCTATTACTCCATTCCAATTGTAATTTATTGGGCCCTGTCCCTGTGGACTATTGCAGTGGATCCAACTTTTGGATGATGTTATTACCTTATTAGAACTGGTTTCACATTAGGTGAAGCGGCTTCTTTGGTGAAAGTGTTTAGACTCTTTAGATTGAAATGGATTGTTTTGGTGTTCAGAGTGTGGACACAGTAGGTAGATGTACAACATCTTATCTATTGGCAGGGCCAGCTTGTTTGTGATGCCTTGTTTCAATCCCAAGGCTATGACTAAACACTTTAACATAATTCAATTATATATTATCTTAAAGTCTATTGGCATTGGATTCTCATGTATTATACTTCATCAATCATATGTGAAATTTGGAATAAATTTGTGGGGCCTTATGTAATATAAATTCATATGTATTTTGCTCTGCTTCCAATTAACTTCAACCGAAGCAATCATGTGGCCAGGCCCCATACCAAGTGAATCAGTTTGCCTTCTCTTCATTTTCAATTTTTTTTTATGGCTTTTTTTGTGTAGCTCTGCATAAATCCTTTTTGTGAAGGTCTACATAAACATTGTGTACTCCAAAGGCAGTGGAGCAATGCCTTAGGATTCTGAATTCTTTGAGAGCTTAAATTGTTGAGTCACTGGCCTGTTTACTCTATTTAAACTTGGGCTCTGCATTGCTTTGCACTAGGAGGAAAATGTACCGAGCCAAGAAGTATATGGAACAAGGGGTGTGTCTCACTGTGGCTTTGCCATTTACATTTAAAAGTATCTTTAAGAAGAATTATGGAAATTCAAATATTTCACCATGGAAAAATTGTCAAAAACTCCTCTAAAAGAAACCAAAATCTTCAAGATACCATAACTCTATAACTAATATCAAGTTTCAACACAAGCTAAAATGTCATCTTTCAAAAATTCTCCATATAAAAATAGACCTATTATTACCTAGGGGCCAAAATCCCTTAAGCACAATATCCTTGCCTTGGTAGGCAAGGCCAACAAAAATGAAGCCTGCAGAAGATGGCTACCTGTCCCACTTTAGTGGTGTAAGTTTAGGGTTTAGGGTTTAAAGTCAAAATTAGGGTAAACATTACAAGACACATGTTTGTGGACATTTTACACCACTATCTCTACAAATAATCGTAAGTGGTGTAAACCATCTATTGTTCAGAATTGTATCTCTTGCAGCTTGAATCCCAACACACAGCTCATTTGAATGGTTTACTAGTGATGCGATTTACTAGAGTGCCACTGATCAGAGGCTCAAGTGTGTACATCTTCAAGAAGCTTGTTGCACTTGTTGATGTTGTCAATCTTGGTGCAGTCTCCTATGGCCTCCCCATACGCGACACAGCAGCAGCAAATGGCAGCTTTGGTAGCTCACCAACAGGTCAAAGGCTTATGGTTGCCACTGCCAGTGCTGCAGGTCACCAAGGGACTGACTACATATTTCCAAAGGGCAACTCAGCATAAATGGGGGTGATAAACTTGGGACATCAAGAGGGCAGGCAGGAGCATTATTAGGCATAGTGTGCCAATTGGTGTCTCTCAGTTCCTGCGGGCTGCAAGACCTAATATGGTGGCTTATACAAATGGAAGCCTATCGAACTCTCAGGTATTGGTACAAAACTTGGGATGTTTGGACGTTCTTACACTGTGAGGCTGTTGTGAAGTTGATAGTTTTTCTTCTATGTTTCCAGGCCTTTGGATCACATTAATAGTGTATTTCAGACCACCTTTTTGAATTGGTGTTCTGTTTCTGCTTCAGTGAATAGTAATCAATAGGGGTATCTTTCTATTGGAACTGCTAGCTCATTGTCCTCAACTTAGGTATCTACTTTCGGGTTTTGGATCTTAGGTTCATTTGATGATTACTTCAGTACAGCATGATGCAAAGAAGGCTAGCTCAATTATAATTGTGGTTTTGTGTTTAGCAAGGGCACAGTGGAGGGCACCCAATACAATTAGGGCCTGGTGCTACTGGGACCACAAGACCTCCAGGATCAGCTGGGTAAGTTATCCATATTGTTTCTTGTGCCACAATATTTGTGGGTCGCTTCAATTTATTTCCATACTGTAATGTGATATGAGACTTCCGATTGAGTGCGAGGACCTCAGGAATTCATGTAAGAAAGTGTCTGCTTTGGAGCATTATGGACAGCTGACCCACTTCTTGGTATCATTTTAACAGAAGAAGGCCTGGTCCTTCTAGTTCTTCATCCACCTGCCATCAGTTTTGTCATAGATGATAAGTATGTGACCATTCAATGTTGTCAAGTGCAGGACCATTTAATCCTCGATAAATGGTCATTGTCTATTGAGCATACTAATGTAATCAATCTTTCCACAAATGCCTCATCCTCCTATCAACAACTGTATCAGGGTTTAATAGTCCTGTGATAGGACAGGAAGGATTTGATATGTGATCTGGTGCGCAACTTTTGCAGAATGGCTCAGCTACAACAACAAAGGATTGCAGTTCCACGGTTCACTTTGTCAATAACATTGCCTATTCCATTTGGCAATGGAGGAGGCCCCCCCAGGAATTTAGCCTCACAAGCAATGGATATCTAGCAAATAACTCACATGGACTGGAACTGGCCAACAGTCTTCATGGTACCAGCTACAACTTCTCCTTGCTGACTGCGGTGGCTTTCATGAAGCCATAAGAAGTAATGTTGTCTTAACACTTCCCATCCCTTTCCAAGCATAAGGAAATCCTCCATCTGCCATTGGAATGTGTGGTTTTGGTGATCACAGTGTCGATGTTGATGTCAAGTTTCCTGTCTCTTGAAACTGCTCAGAAAGCTCAAAGTGGGTTTAATAAGAAGACAAGCATGGCTAGTGTCTCTTCCTGCAGATTACAATTCCTTCTCCAATTAGATGTCACCAAGAAAGGTTAATAGTATTATGTTGAATTAGTCCCAAGGAACTTGAAGATAACATGAAATTTCAGAAACCATCATCATCTGTCTAGTGGTTAGAATATGGCCTTGCAGAGTAGGTTCCCAGAAGAGTATGTCCAGTCCACATATCTGTTTATCCTTGTGTAATCTTTGTCCATAGCTGAAGTACTGGGGAGCTTTCTCATTCTTGTATGTATGATTCAATAAGCTCCATTTGTTTGTTGCCTCTAATTTGAGTGACTCAATTTGGGAATCCATCTTGAAAGTCTTGAAAAGAAATCTCCTTGACTTTCAAAGGATTCCCACCTATGTGAGAATATGTTTCACTTACCTTGTGTTCTAGCTTCGCACTCCAACCCATCTTTTGTAGCACCACAACCTTCATTAGTTAATGTTGTGGCACTTTCCTGGGAAAAAAAGAGAAAAAGTCAATATCCTCATTGAGACTTTTTTTCTAAATTCAATGCACCATGTCTTTAGTATTTTCTTTTCAAGTTCAAATTTAAATTTGAGCTTTCAAATTCAACTTGAACATCCCCAAATCTTTTATACTATGTTAAAAAATGCATTGTATTCTTAAGGGAGGACCTTTGGCCTCAGCAAAAGATTGAAATTAACCTATCTACCAAATCCTTATTCGGAAAGCAATGGTTACAAGGTTGTTTATCATGGCTTCTTGTTAAATTAAATTTTTAGGAGTGTTGGAAACATCACTACTTGCATTATTTTGGAAAATAGATGGAAATAGTTTCATCTTTTTAAGAGGTAGATCGAAATACATTTGTTGTTTTAGATGGAAATATGTTCACTAGCATTTTTTCAATCACTAACCCACCTTCTAGATGAAATGATTTTTAATCTAGAAGGTGGGTTAGTGAGTGAAGCAATTCGATTGAATTAGGAATTAAGTGGGAATTTTTTTGAGAAGCACTTGTGAAAGTTGAAAGATTCATCACTTTTGTAGGAGGAAGTGAAAGACCCATTAAACCTATTTAAGAAGATTTATTTTTTAGAATATGAGGCATAACTTTGAAAGCATGCATTTGTGTTGTTTTTTAGTTTTGTTATTGGTGTGTAGTGGAGTAAGATTTGTAACATGTGGAGGTAAGGGGTTATAAATTGGGGAACTTCTAATTTACACTTCCATATTCATGTGTGATTGGGAGATGTATTTGGGGAAAAAATGGAAAATAAACATGTTTTTGTGATGTTTGTGGAAAACTATAATGATCATTTCTTATTTATTTATTTTCTATTAAAAGAAAAGTATAATAAGAATAGAAGAAATAAGCTTTGCTTACAGAAATCTAGTTGTTCTTTGTCTTTTCTACATAGAACACAAAAAAACCTTTTGCATAGTTACAACAATAGATCAATTTTTAAATTTGCATCATACATATTATTTATTATTGTACATTAAAAATTCATTATTTAAAAATATATATATATGGACATATAATTTAAACTTGTATTGAACTTATATTGAACTTAATCATTGAACTTATATTGTGATTTCGCAAATGTTATTATTGTTATTCCATTTTGCTTAGTGTTCTTCTTCCTTTGCATTCGCTTTTACTTTTTTTTTTTTAACATGTTCTTCATATTTTATATTCAACCTTTTTGTAACTATTGTTATTTTCAAATATGCTTGGATTCATTCCCTCTATTTGTTTGAGGATGTTCTATTTTCCATGTATTTCATCCATATTTCTTGCCTTGCAAGTTTTAAGTCTTGAAATTCTCAAGCTATAGCTTTAGAACTTTAGTTCAAAATAAATTACAAGTTTTTTTTTCCTTAATTTCTTTTACTTTGATGATTTAAAAAATATCATTTGCATTTCGTTTTTTTCATTTGATATATATTTTCTTTTTTACATGAAAGTCATTTTCAACTCTTTCTCTTTTCTAGAGGTTTTTATTTTTATTTATTTATAAATAAATTTTTTTTACTTGATCAAAAAAAATGTTTGATTTTGTTTAATGTTTTTTTAATTTTATTTTTTAATAAATTTTTAATGTAGGATTTGTGCCTAAACATCACTTTACGAATCCTATTTTGAATTTACACACATTTTGAAATATGATGAAAGGTAAAATGGGTGAAAAAAATTATCTTCATAAATTACTTGTCAATTTTTTGCCCATATTTTTAAATTTGCTAGAATTTTTTAATTTGTAACCTTTACTTTCATTTTTTTTCTCTTCTCTAGTTCATATTTTTTTGTGAAAGATGAAGCAATTAAATGAGATGAAAATGCATCCATTCGAAATGAAACATTTGAAATATTCATCAATGGAGTAAAACTAAAAAATATATGATATTTTAAGAACTATTTTAAAATCTTAACTTACAAATGAAGGTAAATTGTATGCTATAAAATAATAATAATAATTCATGAAAAAATTGCATATTGAAAATTTTTAAAATGAAGGCATCATAATAAAAATGTTTTGTGCCATTTTATTATGTCAATAGTAATGTAAAGGTGGATGCAAAGGTTTTTCAATTTGAGAAAATATTTTTTTATCATAAAAAATTTATTGTTTTTCTAAATTCAAATAACATAATTTTAAAAATGAATACTAAACTATCACAACAACAATCAAATGACAACCATGAAAAAATATGTGGATATGAAAATTATTTGATATTTTCCTATAAGTTTCCTTGATGGTAAGGTTATCCCCAAAAATGGGCATAAGAGCATGCCTTAAGGGCGATCCTTCCCTTGAGTTATTTGTTGGCTCCATATGAAAAAATTTATGATGGAAAAGATAGTTCACCACTTCTTTGTATTATTTTGACACCTTTTCTACATCTAATGTAAATGCAAACAATTCTACATCTAGAAAATCATCATCTTCTAAACAATCTCCCAGCTCTTCATAAGCTCATGATAATGTTTCGATCTTTTTACAGATTTTTCTTAATCAATCTTTGATTATGAACTCATATTCCTAAAAAACCAAAATCAATCAAGCAATCCTCCCTGTCAGATTAGGCTTTAAAAATGGTCAATAACAATGGTGAATTTGTTACCTAAAAGGTAATGATGAAACTTCTTCATTGTAAAGATGATTGCGCGAAGAATGTCTGATGAATGAGCTTCTACTTTCCAAGCTAAACAAAAACAAAGAGCATCCAAGGACGGCGTGATATTCCAATAGAAAGGATGAAAAACATGTTATTAACATGGTAACACAAATGGGGTTGGAGGTGGAGGTTTTCATCACTTTAGTAGATGCATGGATCGAGGAACGGAATTTGAGTGCACATTTTAATTTTCGAGAGCATGGGCTCAAAATGTTAGATTATCGGTACTTGTTCCGTAGGTTTCCATAGTTGAAGAGTTAGCACTGTCATGACTTAGGATATTTTGGGATACTTTGGGCAATGTCATGTCCTAGGATATTTTTGTATACTTTTGGCAATATCATGGCTTAGGATATTTTTAGATACTTGGGATATTTTTGGCAATATCATGGCTTAGGATATTTTGGGATACTTGGGATATTTTTGGCAATGTCATGTCCTAGGATATTTTGGGATACTTTTGGCAATATCATGGCTTAGGATATTTTGGGATACTTGAGATACTTTTGACAATGTCATGTCCTAGGATATTTTGGGATACTTTTGGCAATATCATGGCCTAAGATATTTTGGGACTAGTATGGTTCAAGGTTATAAAAGGAGATAGTCTGGGGAACAACCTGTCAGCAGATCAACATCAGTTGATGAATCAATAAAGCTTGTCTTGTCTTGTAATTTTCCACTTGTTTGTAGTTGGTCCATAACAGTTTGATCTGCTCCTTCTTCTTGTTTGTTTGTTTTTGTTGTTTCAATAAGTAGCTAGAGGTATCTCAGGGTGAAACTTAAAAAGGTTATAGAAGACTATAGGACGTTTCTACTCTCAAAGTTTCAAAAGAAAAGGATATGTTTTATGAA
>Ga0116227_10004989_pt1 | contig 28435 bp, 24 predicted proteins | sample S1TSphgellanicum_FD_89693 | JGI IMG/M metagenome (GOLD analysis project Ga0116227, IMG submission 89693) | Host-associated microbial communities from peat moss isolated from Minnesota, USA - S1T2_Fb - Sphagnum magellanicum MG | ecosystem: Host-associated > Plants > Peat moss > Unclassified...
AAAAAAAAAAAAAAAAAAAAAAAAAAAAAAAAAAATAAAAAAAAAAAAAAAAAAAAAAAAAAAAAAAAAAAAAAAAAAAAAAAAAAAAAAAAAAAAAAAAAAAAAAAAAAAAAAAAAAAAAACACTTTCTCCACCCCCAAACCCCTTTTTATGGCAAATTAGATGACGATGATGATTAGCAAGTTAGATTGCTTAGAAAACTGTAGCCCTTGTTGAATTTTGGTGTTGAGTAAAACGCTGAAAGAGGGATGCCGTTCCAGCAGAAGGAGAAGGCAAAAAGCAGGCTTCTTTCACTCATGAACTACAATAGCCATAATAATAATAATTATTATTATTATCCACTGAGTTTCAACAAGATTTCGTGCTTTGTTTGCATGATGACGACGAAATGACTCCACTTGCCTATCTCGCCAAAGAGCGAGGAAGAGAGAGAAATACGCATACACTGAGGAAGAGAGAGAGCTTTGGAGAGAGCTGATTGCACAGAATCACAGACACACTGTTGGTTGCTCGCTGGTTGACAACTGTGTGGGAGCCCTTTTTTGACTGAAGAAAAAATTGTAAAAGTTGGGAAAAAAGCTGCACAGTAGTGGACTTGTTGTTCCTCCACGTCACATTCCGACAAGGTTTCTAATTTTGCCCATCTCTCTCTCTCTCTCTCTTTCCCTTGCTCGCGAGCGCGGCTGATGGACAGAAATGTCTCTGCAGTTGATGCTGATCTGCTCTTCCTGCTATCTGTGTGCCTTCTATCCGTATGTCGGGGCACACGTATTCGAAGAAGTGTAGAGCAATACTACACTGGGGCGCTCCTGAAATAACTGCCCCTTAGACCGGAGGTTGGAAGAACTTCTTAGTGTAGTTGGAGGAGGGCTTACAAGGCCTAAAGATCTCCCCGACGGCACTTTGAAATACAAAACGCCCATTTAAATTTTTTTAAACAACGGACCGAAAATCCGTGGACTTTTACTCCTTGCGACGTCCTCTGGCTGGGGCCTTCCCAAAATAACAGCGTATGATAAAAAAGAACCAAGAAAGAAAGAAGAAAGGGCTGGGAAAAACGTGTAGTAGTACTGCAGCAGCTTCAAGTTGTGAGTAAGGTATAAATAAGACTCCACCATCTTTTCAATCCGCCACACACAATCGCATCGAGTCTCCCTCAGCTTTCGCTTAGTTTTTCTTCGATTACTCCTTCCGAATTAGCGAGCAATTCTTTGGTCTTACAGTAATTAGTTTCCGTTCTACTATTTAGAAGCTGCTGCTGCTGCTGGCATATCACAAGAATTTATAGTTCTCATCGTCACAAGTAGTGAATCAACAAGAGTTGAAGCGTATTATATCATCAAGCTACTCCTTTGCGGCTTCTTGGGTGGGTGTCGACGGTCTGTTTACAACTATTTTTTGCTGCAACAGCTTGATTTATTGATCTAGAAAGCTTAGCCCCGATCTCGCTTTCCAAACTGCATAATCATTCTTCACTTAACATACAGTTCTTTTGCGTCTTTTGTATCACGCATCCAGCTCCTTGTTCTTCGTTTAAAAGTATTATATAGTTTGTAGGTTTTTGTAGTAGCTGCGAGCTGATGAGTTTCAAGGTCGAGTCAGCTCTCTAGCTCTGCAAGTTCTTCTCCAATTAAGTTGCTTGTTGTAAGTATTGCTGTAGTGGGTGATACATTCCCCGCCCTCCCCCCTAGTCCTCTTTTGAAAACAAACAGCTTTCAACTGGCCAGAATAGTCTAGTTTGCATACAAGGGACCGCATGAAGTCTAGTCTTAGCGGAACGTCTCTACACTGATCTTGAACGTCTCAGCAATTGGATCTGTGTTTTGCGTCTGATTTCCAGATCTGCAGGACTGCAGCGAATAATCCTGAGCTACTCTACAAGCAAGCTGTACACATTTCAAGCATAGTCACCTCCAACTAAATCTCACCCAAAACAGAATTGTGCATGTGTTGTAGCACAGTGAGACCGCTCGACGTTGGTGGAAAGATGAAGAACTATGAAGAATATGACGATCATCACGCATTGAAGAACAACCTCTATGGTGCCCACAAGAAGATTGATCTGCATGGTGTACTGGACTCTTCGAGGGTCCCTGCCGCCGGCAATGGAAACTCGGTTACGTTGATAATCTCTGTCCCAGACGGCGGCTCATCAGATTGGAGACCGCCTAAGTAAAACTCTTCCCTTATAATCATCTCTGTCTCTGTCGCAGACGGCGGGTCATCAGGTTGGAGACCACCTAACGAAAACTCTTCGTTTGTAATCATCTCTGTCCCGGACGGCGGCTCATCACATTGGAGACCGCCGAAAGCAAACTCTTCGTTTATAATCATCTCTGTCCCAGACGCCGGCTCCTCAGATTGGAGGCCGCCTGAAGAAAACTCGTTGACGATCTCTGTCCCAGACAGCGGCTCCTCAGATTGGAGGCCCCCTGAAGAAAACTCGTTGATGATCTCTGTCCCAGACGGAGGATCCTCAGATTGGAGGCCGCCTGAAGAAAACTCGATGATGATCTCTGTTCCAGACGGCGGCTCCTCACGTTGGAGGCCGCCTAAGAAACTACCAGAAACAGGAAATGTACTTAGCAGCAGCAGCGAGGTTCATGTCGTGATGAGCTTTCTCTTCCAGCGACCGGCCATTGCAGAAAGCAACTCTGCAATGGGAAAACCTACTCTTGTGATATGAAAGGAGTACTTGAGCAGCATGCAGCAGGTGGCTGTTGCAATCTGCTGCAGCTAAGTTACAACAACTGCAGATTTGACACCGGAGCATGAGCTTCTGAAATTCATTCTTTGCTCCTGCAACAAGTTTGTTCTGTGCGAAATTTTGGGTTGCTGCAACAATTTCTTCTACAGCTGCTGCAGCTGCAATTATTCTGCAACCAAATTCATTACAAGTCTTGTATTAAATCACTGATCATCAACGAATACACTTAGTCTAACTCGATTTTTTTTGCACTTGGAGTAGTAAAATTCCTACATCCACTGACTGATCAGAATCCGCTCATTCTTTCATGTTGAGACAATCATCAGCCCATTGATGATCATTCAACTGCACCAATTTGTATATGATCATTTTTCATTTCTAAAAACTCTTTCTTAATGCGGATTATAGTAGCTCTAGATGATGCAGGCAAATATATTTTTTGCATTAGAATTCTACAAGTTACCAAATTGCAGCTGAATGCTCAGTGCTTGGAACTTGATGGATAATTAATGAGATCAGCAAGAATTATTAATTCTTGAAGCTAGAAATACAGGAATTATTTTCAAGCTAGAATTTCTCATTTTGGCTTGTTCTCTAGATCTAGTACTATCTAGCGTAGGTGGGACCCTGAGCTTTACTTTTTTGACAAACATTTTTATTGCAATTCTATGTGGCATTTTTGACTTAAGAATGGAGGTTATAATAATTATTTTTTATTATTATTTTCGGTTTTATTTTGGTGGGTTGCACTAATTCAATGCCAGCTTGCCCCCAGTCCACACTCATTTTTGTTGTAAGTTGTAAATTAGTGGGTTTTTTTCTGAAGAATTTGGTGATATTTTTGACAAGAAAATGGATGCTGTTTTTGTGGGAAAAAAATTATGTTTGTCTAGTGGAAGTTTTGACTATTTGTTCTTTTTATAAATTAAAAAATCGCCAAAACATTTATATCACAAAAAGTGAGAATTAAAATTAAAACAGGTAATTTGTGATATGTGAAAGTCGGGACTTGCTGATTGGGCCCTTTTCCCCGACTCTTGAATGCTGCACAATTGGCCAGTTTGCCAATTGTGTGGTCGCGGTATTCTGTAGGGTTCCGCTCTAGGTCTTCAGAATTCCAGGAGCGTTCCGTGCCTTTAACACCAAAGAGTGGGTTTTAGAGCACGGATTCTGGCAGTTGCACAGACCCAACAGTCACGCCCACAGCATGATTACCTGGCAGAATCCGCCATCAACAGACCATTCTGTAGCGCAGAATCCGTCATCAACAGACCATTCTGTAGTGCAGAATCCGCCATCTACAGACCACTCTGTAGTCCGAAAATGACCTCACCTGAACCTGAACTGGACCATGATGACAAGCGCTTTAGGTGGGAACCGGATCTTGCACTGGGCCCTGCAACCAGTATCCGCCGTTGAATCTGGACCTAGAATGTTAACAAAGTTCCACTCATTTAAAGATATTTCACTGGAATTGATCCCAGGCAATGTCTTTTGTTGTGGTGAATATTTTGGCATCTTGGCCAATGTATTGCAAAAGATCAAAAAAAAACTTGAAATAATGTTATTTTGAGGTATTTTTCAGTTACTTTTGAAAATGTAAAATAAAATAAAATTTCCAGTATAGCAGAAATCCTCCAAAAAAAAAAAGAGTTTACAATGCATTCAAATGGCTCACCATTTACTGCTATGTCTTTCTGTGGATCCTCGCCATTGTGGCTACTTCGTAAATCTGGAAAAAGAAAAGCCCTTAGCCTGAGCAATGTGAAATATATAAAATTTGTGGTTTTAATTCAACTAAATTTGCTGATTTTCTGAAATTTAGCCAAAATGTTGATGTGGCACAATGGTAATTGTTTTTGCTAAACATTAAAGTTATTGGTAAAGTCTGGCGATTAGGGGGTGAAAACGGCCAGTTTCAATGTAATAGGGCATGAAACGCATAACTGGGAATGAACCTCAGAGGCCACCCATCCTTCAGGAAAGAAAAAACTGGACCCAAATCCCGTCACCCACCCTCAAAATGCAAAAAATTAAAATTGTCAATTTTTGGATTGCCCATGAATTTTAAAGCCAGCAAAGGCGGCCCCACACGGTCAACCCCTTCTTTTTCCAAAGCCACCCACAGTCAGTCAGGGTGACTTTTACAAACCACTACAACTCACCCAAGGTGAAAAATTGGGTGTGAGACACCCTGTGAAACTCAGGGTGAAAAAACTAATTGGATGTAATACACCCTATGAAACTCATGATGACTTTACGGACCATTTTATTGGGAACAGAATAAATACAAACAGTCACCTCCCATGCCCCCAAAAATTGAAGAAATTATTTTAGGTTTCCTCCCATTCCGAAAGGTGACAGGGCCAGGCCTGTTAGATTCAAAGTCGTATGCCACTGGCTGTGGTGCTAATAGATTTACTATTTTAACGCTATTATTGGACATTGCAGGCTGAGCATTTATTTCTCATATATTGTCTACACCGAGAAGAGGAATGTGTACCTCTAGCGACTTAAAGAATGAAACCATAGACCTCTATAATTTTGTCCCTTGTTGGAACTTATCCTTAAAATATGGCAACCTTAGCTTTTTTCTTCCCTCATAATGTGGGGACATGGGCATTTTCTTTTCAAAAAAAAAACCCCTTATGCCTTTCACACCCTCGTATATTTCCTTTCTAGCTTTCTGAAATGAGACAAAAAAAATTCATACACCAGTGTGGGTGCTGGTAAGAAATTTATTAGACAAAACCCTTTCTCTATTGGAATTTGGGACATGAAACTAGGTACGTACACATGGATAGCTAGGGGCTCTTGGCCTGGAATAGGCTTGTGCTTAGGGTATGGGAAAAAGGGCCCAAAAAACCCTGTTGTGGCAGTGTTTTTTTTTTCCAATTTTGTGATGTTGCTGAAGTGGTGATCATTTAATGCGTATATTTAGAAAAAATGGGTATATTTAGAGTAATTATGTGCTTAGTTGTGAAAAAAACAAAAACAAAAACCTTTGTAGCCAGCAGGGCTTTTTTTTCCAAATTCCTCAAGTAGGTTCACTAGCCAGGATCCCCATCATAAATTAGCATTAAGCGCCAACTGTTCTAGGTGGGCTGTAGTATGCTGGGACAAGTGGCAACCTACGAAGTGTGTAGGTTTAGATGTGGCTAATTTTATTCATTTTTATTCAAAAAAATGGCCCAAAAATCCCCAAAAATCTCCAAAAATTTCGTATTTTTTCATTTTCAAATAAAAAATCTCCAAGTTGCGAAAATTCCCTGTGGAAAAAGAAAAGAAAAAACACTGGTGGCAAGGCTTGTGCTTAGTTGTGGGAAAAAAGAAAAACCCCCCTTCATGGCAAATGAGATTGTTTAGAAAAATGGAACCTTGTAGAGTTTTTTTGTGTTGAGTAAAACGCTGAAAGAGCGTTGGCACGGCAGGAGGCACAAGCAGGTGGCTTTCATGAACTTCAATAACCATTATTATTATTATTCTTATTATTATTTTCAACGGAGTTTGAAGACGATTTCCTGCTTTGTTAGCTTGATGACGAAGAAATGACTTTGCTCACCCATCTCGCCAGAGAGCCAGGAAAGAGAGAGACAGACACACACACACGGGGAAGAGAGAGCGAAAGAGAGAGAATTGGAGCGAGCTGATTGCACAGAAAGACAGACACACAGTCGTCGCTGGTTGATAACTGTGTGGGATCCATTTGAGAGAAGGAAAAAATGGAAAAGTGAGGAAAAAAGCTGCACAGGAGTGGACTTCTTGTTGCTCCACATCACAATCCCACCACGTTGCTAATTTTGCCCATCTCTCTCTCTCTCTTTCTCTCGCGAGCGCCGCTGATGAACAGAAATGTCTCTGCAAGTGATGACGATTTGCTTTTCCTGTGTAATCTGCGCGCCTTCTATCCGTGTGTCGGGGCACACGTATTCGAAGAAGTGTAGGATAATAATACTACACTGGGGCGTTCCTGAAACAACTGCCCACTAATTAAGCCGGAGCCGGAGGTTGGAAGAAATTCTTAGCGTAGTTAGAGGGTTTACAAGGCCTGAGGTCTCCCCCCCTGGGGCATTTTGAAAAACAAAACGCATTAAAAATATAAATAAACACCGACCGATATTTTTAGAATTGTACAATTTACCAAATTGCAGCTCAATGCTCATGCCTGGAACTTGATTGATAGTTTAATTGGATCAGCAAGATCTAGACTACTAATAGTGTAGTTCTTGAGAAATTATTTAATTTCTTGAAGCTACAAATACAGGAATTATTTTCAAGCTCGAATTTCTCATCTACAGAGGTTTTCATTATTATTTTTTTATTATTTTCGGTTCTATTTTGGTGGGTTGCACTAATTCAATGCCAGCTTGGCCCGAGTGCACACTCATTTTTGTTGTAAGTTGTAAATTAGTGGGTTTTTTTCTCAAGAATTTGGTTACATTTTTGACAAGAAAATGGATGCTGTTTTTGTGGAAAAAAAATTATGTTTGTCTAGTGGAAGTTTGACTATTTGCTCTTTTTATAAATAAAAAAATCGCCAAAACATTTATATCACAAAAGTGAAAATTAAAATTAAAACAGGTAATTTGTGATATGTGAAAGTCGGGACTTGCTGATTGGGCCCTTTTCCCCGACTCCTGAATGCTGCAAAATTGGCCAGTTTGCCAATTGTGTGGTCGGTGTATTCTGTAGGGTTCCGCTCTAGGTCTTCAGAATTCCAGGAGCGTTCCGTGCCTTTAAACACCGAAGAGTGGGTTTTAGAGCACGGATTCTGGCAGTTGCACAGACCCAACAGTCACGCCCACAGCATGATTACCTGGCAGAATCCGTCATCAACAGACCATTCTGTAGTGCAGAATCCGCCATCTACAGACCGAAAACGACCTGACCAGAACCTGAACTCGACCATGAAGGCAAGCTCTTTAGGCGGGAACCGGATCTTGCACTGGGCCCTCCAACCAGTATTCTCCCTGGAATTGGACCTCGAATGTGAACAAAGTTCCATTCATTTAAAGATATTTCACTCGAATGGGTGCCAAGCAATGTCTTTTGTTGTGGTGAATATTTTGGCATCTTGGCCAATTTATTTCACAAGATTTTTTTAAAAAATTGAACTAATTTTTTTTCAGTTATTTTTTATAATATAAAACAAAATAAAATTGCCAGTATAGGAGAAATCCTTGAAAAAAAGAGTTTACAATGCATTCAAATGCCTCACCATTTACTGCTGTGGCTTTCTGTGGATCCTTGCCATTGTGGCTACGTCATAAATCTGGAAAAAGAAAGCCCTTAGCCTAAGAAATGTTTTTTTTAATTTTGGACGCATTTTGCCATTTTTTCAACAAAACATTTGGGAAATTTTCTGAATCTTTTTTTTCCCAGGTGTTAATTCAACAAAATTTGCTGATTTTTGGGAAATTTTAGCCAAAATGTTAATGTGGCAAAATGGAAAAAAACAAACGCCTAGTTCCAAGGGATTCTCATCAAATTATTTTTAAAAACAAGCTGGTGTTTGATTTTTTGGATTTTTGTTGTTCCCAATGTGTTCTTCAAATATATTCCTAATAGGACCTAACTTTGTCCCATATGCTTTGCCCAATATTGTCCACTCTTGGAAGTCATATGATTTTTATGTTTGAATTTAATACTTTCATATTGGGGAGGTTCTAAAGTTCATAACGTCTTGTGATGGCCAACCAAAGAGCCTCATTGCAAAAAGGAAATTCTTAACTTGGAAGACGCCTCTAACTAATTAACTGGACAGTTTTCTTCTTGAACTTGTCCTATGGAAGGTAATTCTCTTATGGGCCCATCACATGACATTCATTATATCCACACACTCTTTAACATGTAGAACAAAACAAGGGTCATGGATTTGCCTCTTTGGGTGAGAGAAAAGCAAAGATGCCACTTCCAAAAAAAGATCATCATCTTAACTTTCTAAGGACCTTTTTGGTCTCACCTATTTGTTGGTATCTAGAGCGAAAGTGGAAAAAGTCTATCCTCTAGGTAGCATGTAGGTTAATGTACAAAGGTTTGTCCCTACTCCCACCTCCATTTTTGGCAATTTCTACAAATTTATACACCTAGCTTTTGTTTTGGGTTGCTGATTTGAGTAGCAACCAAACAAAAGCTGAGATTCAGTTCAAGTATGGTGTCCAGAGACATGATTTGTTGGGAGGCAGTGTTGGACTCTCCATTCAATTTGGGTCTATAACACCTTAATGCCAAAAGTAGCCTGGATCTTATGGTGAGAAATAGGTGGCATATCTAGAAAGGGTATTTCTTCATACTTTTAACCCTAGAACTTAGAACTACATTAAAAGGTTAGAATTTAGAATTCAAGTGAAAGCTCTAGAAGTACTGAACGGGAATGAGAAAATTATATGAAATTAAATATATCTCAAAGAAGTATACTAACAGGGTTTTTTTTTTCAAATTTTTCCCATGCAATCTTCAGTTTTTGGTGCTCTCTTAAGTCTAGTTAAAATTTTTATTATACATTAAAGTTATTCATAAAGTCAGGCGATTAGGGGTGAAACCGGCCAGTTTCGGCATTATAGGGCATGAAACATGTACAAAATGAACTAACTGGGACACAAATTAGATTTCCCAGCAATTTTGGTGGTAAACTGAGTTTCATCCTGTCTTTTCTTTTTGCTGGGCGCCTCCACTGCTGCCACATTTGTTTTCACTGCTCCTACCTGTACAACTATTATAATTACTCTCAAACCTTGTATTCCTTAAATTCCTTACTTTGCGGATACCACTGAAACACGGGAGAGGGGGTGAAAGAGAGGGTGACTTTATGGATAACGTTATTGCAAATGCGGTTATCTGAATTTTTATTTATAAATGAAACAATAAAATTAAAATTTTAAATGTATCATAACATGGCCTTTCAACCAGACCGTAGGTAGTGTTTTTTTCTTTGTGGCGAAATTTTGCAATCTGGCGAATTTGTTTTCAGAGAATGTGAATTTTATGGGATTTTTTTCACCATATTTTGAAATAAAAATAATTAAATTAGTCACACCTAGAGCTAGGTACTTCCTAGGTCGCCACTTGTAGCAGCACTAACCCCCACCCAATCATTAAAAAGTAAAAAACTAAAAAATGTGAGACACCCTGTGAAACTCAGCATGAAAAAATTAATTGGGTGTGAGACACCCTATGAAACTCAGGGTGAAAAAAATAATTGGGTGTGAGACACCCTATGAAACTCAGGGTGAAAAAACTAATTGGGTGTGAGACACCCTGTGAAACTCAGCGTGAAAAAACTAATAAGGGAGTGAGACACCCTGTGAAACTCATGGTGACTTCACGGACAACTTTATTGTGAACAGAATAAATACAAACAATTACCTCCCATGCCCCAAAAATTTGTAGAAAAAATTTAGGGTTTCCTCCTATAATTTTGCCACTTGTTAGAACCTCTTCTCTAAATATGGCAACTTTAGTTTTTTTTTCCCTTCATAATGTGGCGACTTGGGTGTCGTTTTCCAAAACAAAAACCCTTTATGCCTTTCACACCAACCTATATTTCATGTCCAGGTTGCCAAAATTCGCCAAAAAAATAAAATCACAGACCAATGTGGGTGCTGGTAAAAACATTTATTAACCCTGCGTGTATAGACAAAACGCCTTTCTCTCTTTGGAATTTCGGACAGGAATGTAGGTACACACACCTATAGCTAGGGGCTCTTGTCCTGGAATAGGCTTGTGCTTAAGGTATGGAAAAAAGGGCAGAACAAACCCATTGTGGCAAGTGTTTTTTTCTTCAATTTTGTGATGTTGCTAAATTGGCGATCAATAAAATATCTAGAAAAAATGGCAATATTCAGAGTAATTACATGCTTAGTTCTGAAAAACAAAAAACCTTTGTAGCAAGCAGGGCTTTTTTTTTAGCAAATTCCTCAAGTAAGTTCACTAACCAGGATCCCCATCATTAATTAGCATTAAGTGCCCACTGTTCTAGCTGGGTTGGAGTATTTTTATAAAAGTGCGGGGACAAGTGGCAACCTAGGAAGTGCCTAGGTTTAGTTGTGGATAATTTATTTATATTTCATTTTTAATAAAAGCGAAAAATTCTCTAAAATTCTCTAAATAATAATTCGTGCTTTTTCATTTTCAGAAATGAAATCCTCAAGTTGCGAAAATTCCCAGGGAAAAAAAAAAAAAAAAAACACTGGTGGCAAGGCTTGTGCTTAGTTTTGGAAAAGAGAAAAACCCCCCTTTTATGGCAAATGAACGGTTTAGAAAACTGGAAACCTTGTTGAGATTTGGTGCTGAGTAAAACGCTGAAAGAGAGGTGGCACAGGCAGAAGGCGGAGGCAAAAGCAGGCGTCTTTCATGAACTTCAATAGCCATTATTACTATTGATTATGATTATGATTCTTTTCAACGGAGTTTCAAGACTATTTCCTGCTTCGTTAGCTTGATGACGAAGAATTGACTTAGCTTACTTATCTGGCCAGAGAGCGAGGAAAGAGAGACACACACACGTGGCGGAGAGAGAGAGAGAGCGAGAGATTTGGAGAGAGCTGCTGATTGCACAGAAAGACTCAGACACACAGTCGCTGGTTTTAACTGTCTGGGACCCATTTGAGTGAAGGAAGAAAGTCGGGAAAAAAGCTGCGTAGTAGAAGACTTGTTGTTGCCCCACGTCACACACCGACCACGTTTCTAGTTTTGGCCATCTCTTTCTTGAGAGAAAGAGAGAAAGAGAGCGCGGCCGAAGAACAGAAATGTCTCTGCAGGTGATCATGATTTTCTTTTCCGGCGATCTGCGCGCCTTCTGCGCGCCTTCTGTCCGTGTGTCGGGGCACACGGATTCCAAGAAGTGTAGAGCAATACTACACTCGGCGCGGTCCTGAAATGAAATAACTGACCCTTACGCCCGAGGTTGGAAGAACTTCTTAGTGTAGTCGGAGGACGGCTTACAAGGCTTAAGATCTCCCCCACAGCAATTTGAAAAACAAAACGCGCATTTAAAAAATTTTAAAACACCGACCGAAAAGCAGGGGATTTTTACACCTTGCAAAGCCATCTGGCGGGGACGTTCCCAAAATAAACGCCCCTGAAAGAACCAAGAAAGAAAGAAAAAAGGGATGGGAATAAAGAGGTGTAGTACTGCACCAGCTTCAAGTGTGGTGAATAGGGTATAAATAAAGACTCAACGATCTTTTCAATTCACCACACACACAATCACATCGCGTCTCTCTCAGCTTTCGCGTAGTTTTTCTTCGATTTCTGCTTCCAAATTAAAGAGCAATTCTTTGATCCTACGGTTTCCGTTCTATTAGAAGCTGCTGCTGCTGGCATATCACAAAAATTTATTGTTGTAATCATCACAAGTATTGAAACAACAAGAATTGAAGAATATTATATCATCAAGCTGCTCCTTCGCAGCTGCTTGGGTTGGTGTTGACGGTCCGTTTACAACTAGTTTTTGCTGCAACAGCTTGATTTATTGATCAAGTGAGCTCAGCCCCAATCTCGCTTTCCAAATTAACTGCATAATCATTCTTCACTTGACATACAGTTCTTTTGCGTCTCTTGTGTCACGCGTCACACATCCAGCTCCTTGTTCTTAGTCTAAAAGTATTGTATAGTTTGTAGCTTTTTCTTGTAGCTGCGAGCTGATGAGTTTCAAGGTCGAGTCAGCTCTCTAGCTCTGTAAGTTCTTCTCTAATTAAGGTGCTAGTTGTAAGTATTGCTGTAGTTGGTGATACATTCGCCCCCCCTCCCCAGTAGTGCTCCTTTGAACAACAAACAGCTTTCAACATGCAAGAATAGTGTAGTTTGCATTCAAGGAACCTCATGGAGTCCAGTCTTAGCCGAATGTCTCCACACTAATCTTAAACGTCTCAGCAAATTGATCTGTGTTTTGCGTCTGTTTCCAGTTCTGCACGACTGCAGCGAATAATTCCGCGAAAATCTACAACCAAGCTGTACACGTTTCAAAGCATCATCACCTCCAACTAAATCGACTCACCCAAAACAGAATTGTGCATGTGTTGTATCACAGTGATACCGCTCGACGTTGGTGGAAAGATGAAGAACTACGAAGAATATGATGATCATCACGGATTGAAGAAAACCCTCTATGATGCACACAAGAAGATTGATCTGCATGGTGTACTGGACTCTTCGTGGGTCCCTGCCGCCGGCAATGGAAACTCGGTTACATTTATAATTTCTGTCCCAGACGGCGGCTCTTCAGGTTGGAGACCGCCGAAGAAAACCTCCTCCCTTATAATCATCTCTGTCCCAGACGGCGGCTCATCAGATTGGAGAATACCTAAAGAAAACTCTTCGTTTCTAATCATCTCTCTCCCAGACGGGGGCTCATCACATTGGAGACCGCCGAAAGCAAACTCTTCGTTTATGATCATCTCTGTGCCAGACGGCGGCTCCTCAGATTGGAGGCCGCCTGAAGAAAACTCGTTGATGATCTCTGTTCCAGACGGCGGCTCCTCACGTTGGAGGCCACCTAAGAAACTACCAGACACAGAAAGTATACTTAGCTGCAGCAGCAGCTAGGTCTATGTCGTGATGAGCTTTCTCTTCCAGCCGGTCGTTGCAGAAAGCAGGTCTGCAATGGGACAAACAGCTACTGTTGTGCTATAAAAGGAGTACTGGAACACCATGCGGCAGGTGGCTCTTGCAATCTGCTGCAGCTATTACAACAACTGTAGCTTTGAGACTGGACTCCTGGAGTATGAGCTTCTGAAATCCATTCTTTGCTGCTGCTGCAACAAGTTTTTTGTTTTGTGTTTTGGGTTCCCTTTGGGTTGCAACAATTTCTTCTACAGCGGCTGCAGCTGCAATTATTCTGCAACCAAATTCATTACAAATTCTTCTATTAAATCACTGACCATCAGAAAACACAATCAGTCTAACTTGATTCCTTTTGCACTTGGAGTAGTGAAATTGCTACATCCACTGAGTGATCAGAATCTGCTCATTCTTTCATGTTGAGAGAATCATCAACCCATTGATGATCATTCAACTGCACCAATTTATATATAATCATTTTTCATTTCTAGAAATTCTTTATTAATGCGGATTATACTAGCTCTAGATGATCCAGGCAAATATATTGTAATTTTTTGCATTAGAATTCTACAAATTAAACAAATTGCAACTCAATGCTCATGCCTAGAATTTGATTTCAAGTTCTATTAATTAGATCAGCAAGAACTAGACTACTCGTGTAGTTCTTCAGAAATTATTATTTCTTGAAGCTAGAAATACAGGACTCTATTTTCAAGCTCTAGAATTTCTCTCTTGGCAGCTTGTTCTCTACATCTAGTACTATCTAGCCCCGGTGGGACCCTGAGCTTCAATATTTTGACAAACATTTTTTATTGCACTTCTATGTGGCATTTTTCACTCAAGAATTGAGGTTTTTTAAATTTTAATTTACTTTTTTTGGTTTTTCTTTCTTTGTGTGTTGCACTAACTCAATCCCAGCTTGCTCTGCACACTCATTTGTGTTGCAAGTAGTAACTTATTGGGTTCTTTTCTGATGAATTTGGTCATAAGTTTTTACATGAAAATGGATACTTTTTTTTGGGAAAAGAATTATGTTTGTCTAGTGTAAATTTGAGTAATAATTCTTTCTTTTTTTCTGAAATTCGCCAAAAAACTTATATCACAAAAGCTTAAATTAAAGTTAAAACAAGTAATTTGAGATATGTGAGTGGGCTGCAGAGGACCAGTTCTGCCATGGCACTCTTTTCAGGCACAATCCGTCAGCTACAGACCACACTCTCTAGTACAAAAAAGACCTGAACTCTTTTTTTTCAAGTGGTAATTGGACTAATTAGTTAGGGACTAAGTGTTCATTGCAAAAAAGAAATTCTGAACTTGGAAGGCGCCCCTAACTAATTAACAGGACAGTTTTCTTCTTGAACTTGTCCTATGGAAGGAAATTTTGTTATGGTCCCATCACATGACATTCATTATATCCACATACTCTAACATGTAGGAAAAAAACAAGTAAGAGATTTGCCACTTTTGGGTGGGAGAAAAACAAAGATACCACTTCCAAAAAAGAACATCATCTGAGCTTTGTAAGGATATTTTGGTTAACCCTATTTGTTGCTATCTAGCGCTGAAAGTGGAAAAAGTTTGTCCTCTAGGTAGCATGTAGGTTAATGTACAAAGGCTTGTCCCTACTCCCACCTCCATTTTTGGCAATTTCTACAAATTTGTATACCTAGCTTTTGTTTTTGGTGGCTTACTTCACTAGCAACCAATCCAAGCTTTGAATTCAGTTCAAGTATATTTTCCACAAACATGATTTGTTGGGGGCAGTGTTGGACTCTGCATTCAATTTGGGTCTATAACACCTTAATGCCAAAAGTTGCCTCAATCCTATAGTGAGGGATAGGTGCCTTCCAAGCACATCTATAAAGGGTATTTATTAATAATCTAGAAGTTAGGAACTAGATTAAAAAAAAAGGTTAGAATTTAGAATTCAAATGAAAGCTCTAAAAGTACTGAAGGGGAATGAGCAAATGATATGATATTAAATATATTTCAAAGACCTATTTTAATTACCTACTTTGTTGGCCATCTCATTATATATTTTTCTTATGCAATCTTTAGTTTTTGGTGTTGTGTTAAGTCTAGTCTATTTGTTTGTTATACATTTTAAACACTGTTATGTGAAGTTTAGTTTATAAATTTAAAAAACACAATATAGAATATAAACATATCATAGCATAGCCTTTCAACCAGACCCTAGGGAATGTTTTTTTTTGGGGAGGTGACATTGTGCAACTTTCTGGTGATTTTTAGGGATTCTTTTGGCCATTTTTTGAAATAAAATAATTAAATTAGCCACATCTAGACCTAGGCACTTCCTAGGTCGTCACTTGTAGTGGCACTTTTGTTAAAATGCTACAGCCCACCTATGACAGTTGTCATTTTATACTAATTAATGATGGGGATCCTCACCAATGGATGTAGTTGAGGAATTTGGAAAAGAAAAACTCTAACCCTAGCGCCCCCCTATTGTAGGTATTTTATAGCTTTGCTTTATAGTATAGGTCTAGGATAAGGTCCAAGGATGACGGCATTACCAGACTAAAGGGCCCATGTGAGGCGATAGTCGCATGTGGGACCCACACTTTCACAATGCCTTCACACAAGGGCGTTATCCAACATATAAAAACTACCCCAAAAAAATTTACTTACAATCAAGATACATCAAAATAAAACAAGACTAAACAACATACATTAAAATTCAAAATTGAAAACAACCTTACAATAAAAAATTGTTTGACAAGGATTATATTAAACTTTTTCTTATGTATTCATGTTTGACTACAAGAAACAAGTTATAGATCTTTAGTGTTGATTGCAAATTGTTATATGGTGTTTTGCAACCAAATTATACATTACAAAAAGCAAGCATGTGACTTTGCATGCATCAATCTGAAGCACTACAATGTATTATTTTGATCCCCATAAAAAATAATGAATCAAAAGTTATCAAAATTTTCAAAACGACTATATTTTAAGTGATTTTTAAATTCACACCTTTTTTGGTTAAATTCACACCCTTTCTTCGCGCGTCCGATTATATGCAGATTAAATTTGAATGTGTCTGCCCCACCCCCTTGTAAACAATATGCGCAATGCAATAGGAGATGGAGTTCGCAACGCGACAAGAGCTGATTGAAGATCTTAGCAACAACTACGAACAGGAAGGAGTGGTCCTCACCATCAAGACAAGCAAGGAGAAGCGGGTGGTCATGAAGTGTGACCAAGGTGGGGAGTACGTCAACATGCTAAACTTGACGGATGAAACCAGCCAAAGGGAAACGTACACGAGGCGAACTGGTTGTGAGTTTGAGATCGTCTGCTCGTCGGTGAAAGGTGTCTGGGCAGCCCTAAGATCTCAGGCAGCCACAACCACGAGCTTGGTGGCAACCTGGCAGGCCATGCGGTGAAGCGTTGCTTAAGCAAATTAGAAAAAGCTAAAGTGCGAACGCTCGGTGGGCAAGGTTTGGCGCCAAAGGACATTCTAAAAAGGCTAAAATGTGAGAGCTCGGTGGGTAAGGTTTGGCGCCAAAGGACATTCTCTACATCCTTTGTAAGGAATTTGCAAACATCCACTCAACGGCCAAGGAAATCTACAACGAGCTTGTTGCTGCTCGAACAAAAAAGTTGAAAGGCCGCAAACCCATCAAAGCTCTGGTGGAGCTGATCTCCTGCTTTGATTACTTCAGCAAGGTGTGGCTGGTGGAAGGTGCCGTTAACTGCGTGTTCTTTATGCATCAGTCATCAGTCAGCATGTGCCAAATGTTCGGCATGGTCTTCCTTTTAGACTGCACATACAAGACCAACAAGTTCGACATGCCTCTGCTGAACGTGGTCGGCATCATGTCAACCTATGCAACGTTCAACGCTAGCTTCACCTTCTTGCACGCGAAGAACGAGGAGGCGTAGGCTTGGGTTTTGGAGCAATTTTCCGAGGTCATGACTCCAAAAGTCTTTTGCATGGACCGAAAGTTAGCCCTAATGAACGGGATTGCACAAGTCTTCCCGGGCTGCCACAACATCCTCTATTGCTGGCACATCAACAAGAACATTCTTACTAATTGCAAGACACGCTTCTTCGATGTTAAGTGCCAACAGTTTATGGAACGATGGAATATGCTTGTCTCTAGCACGTTGGTCGAACTGTTCAATGCGGCTCTTGGTGTATTCAAGGAGACCTATTCGAAAACCCATCCAGCTGCCTAGCAATACATTAACACGACGTGGATGCCTCACAAGGAGAGGTTTGTTGCTTGTTACATTGACGAGTTTCCCCACTTTGGTAATGCCAGTACTTCGAGGGTGGAAGGAAACCACCATGTTATCAAGTCGTATCTTCGTGTCGGCACTCTTCACCTCTTGACGCTAACAAAATGGTTGGGTCTCATGCTAGCCAATCAACATGTGGAACTGAATGTTGCGATTGAGAAGCAGAGGGTGCATAAAACACATCAGTTCGACCATAGCTGCTTCAAGGACTTGATCTACAAGGTTTTTGATTTCGTTTTGGACAAGCTTCTACAACAACTTAAGCACGTTGAAAGGGGGGGACATAAGGAGCAGCCATGCTCTGTGTGGTTCACGAAATCGTGGGGGCTGCCCTATCATCACTACATTCGCGGCTGTCTGGAAACCGAGACTCCGATTCTCTTGCAGGACACTCATGAGTAGTGGCTATTGGACAAAAACCCCCTGATCTTTCCAAGTGTCAATGTAGCTGCGCCGCCACACGAACCACACGAATCGGCGTCACCACAAAGTTTATTCATGTAGACGATGACGGCTACCCTACAGCAAGTACTCAATAATGGGAATCCTCAAGCAGGCAGTTTAATTGCCCACCTCAATCAAGTACTGGATACACCTGATGTTCAAGTTCAAGAACCCTTGGTCATGGTCAAAAAATGCGACAGACCTACAAGCTCTAAAAACAAGACAAGCACAACCAGAGACAAGTCTCACTTTGAATACATGGAAGGACGCAAGTGTGGGGTTTGTGGTCAATCAGGGCACAACTCGAGAACTTGCCTGCATAAGTAATTGAACTAATAAAAGAACATATTCTTAAAGTTTAATCTGCATAAAATCAGACACACGAAAAGTGTGAATTTAACCAAAAAAGGTGTGAATTTAAAATTTTCCTTTTTGGTATTATAGGTTTCATATTTTGGTACTAATTTTGCTTTGCTTTCATTTGCAACAATTTGATGCATCCACATCTAGCTCTATCACAACAAATGCAATACATCCTTTTAATATAAAAAATTTGGCACAAAGCTCAAGTGTTCAACCTAAATTGTCCAAGTCTACTTGTTTGCAAAATGTTTGTAATACTTCTAATAAATCAGTTACTTGCATTCATTCTTGTTGAACAAGATCTACAATTGTGGAATTTTTTTGAAGGGTCCTTCACTTTTAGAGACATGATGATTAAATATGAGAAGGGCCCTTATGTTGTAACACACATTGGAGGTCATCAATTTTCCAACTTTACAAATTGCAACATAATCCTTTCAATATCAGATCCTAATGTGATAACAAACCTATTTTCTAAATTGAAAGGTCAACCTTTTGGGTGACTACATTCGATTGTACTATGCCCTCAGTAATGTTTTTTACTTTAGCATACATTCTAATTTAACATTTTACAATCTTGGACATTTAGTTTACATCACACATGTAGTTTACATTTTAATTCATAAAGTATACATTCTTACATTTTACATTTTAAGTTGACAATTTGATGCTTTTAAACTCTGTAATTGTCATTTTTGATATCATCAATTAACAATTCTTTGCTTTGCACTCTCTCTTTTTTTGGATGATTCTTGTATGATTTTTTTTAATTTCACTATTCTTTGGAGTGATATGTTGTACATTGAAGTGATGCTTGTTGTTAAATTTGGAAATAATCAATTTAGATTAATTTTTTAAAAATTTAAAAATTAGGTAAAAAAAATTTAACATAAAAGATTTAAGATGAACGGTGCAATTTTGAAACTGAATTGCCCATATTAGAAACGAGGTGAGCAATTCCATTTCGAAATTGCATTGCTTTTTTGTCAAGAACAAATCCATTGTATAACATGGTTTCTGAATACACTGAAATTTTTTTGGCAAGTGCTTTACATATGCAAGAAACCACCATGGTGCATAGTGCATACACCAAAAAAAAACCCATTTAATAATAGCCAAGTATTAATCAACAAATACTACTTCTAAACTTTTAGAGATTATTTTTCCAATTAGATCAAAAATTTCTTTTTGGCCAAAAAATTATCAGTTTGGTTTGGAAATTTTGGGCACATTAAAGACATAACTACACTCTCCCCTCTCTTTGATGGGGGAAAAAAAAAGCTCTGTAAAAAAAGAAACAGAAAAAGGTGCCTAGCTAGGTAGGTACCTACTAATTTGTTTTGGCTTCTTCTTGTTGAGTGAGCATTCAATAAAAAAAGGGAGAAAATAAGGAAAAAAGGATAAAAGAAAAAAGGAATGTAATTATTATTATTATTATTATGCCAAACTCAAAACCCAAACCTATAGAAAAAATTCCTGTCAAAATCTGAGAATAGTTTAGGGTTTTTAGGGTTTAGGGTTTCCTTAGGGTTTTCTTAGGGTTTCAAGTTTTAAGTTCCGATCAGTCCGGGTTTTTAGGGTTTACGGCAGTCCTTCCCCGGGCTGCGACAGTTTGATTCCTGCACACGCTGCTGCTGCTGCCGCTCGATTTCCTTGCAGAGTTTCGGATAATTGTTTGAAGCAAGTTCCAAGTTGTGAGAAGAAGAAGAAGAAGAAGAAGAAGGGTTGAGGAAGAAGAGGAGCAGGAGTAGGAGAACCTGCTGCTGTTGTTGACAAGCTTGTTGTTTGTGACATGCCATGAAATTCAACCAGCAAACAACAACAAGAACAAAAACGCGTAGCTGCTGCTGCGGCTGGTGCTTGGTTGTTGCGAAAGATTTGCAGGGACCCACAAGAGGGATGAGTCGGAGTTGACAAACTGGGAGTAACCAGCACTGGCAATTCTGACAAGTGTATGCTTTTGTTTCTGTTTTGATTGGCGTGTGTATGTGTGTTGTGTTTTTTCTTCAACTCTCGTGTTGCACAGAAGTTGTGTAGTATACATGTCTCGGATTTCTTCATCAGCCACGGCCGACCGACCGACTCATCGGCTTTTTGGTAGTTACAAGAGGAAGAAAAAGAAGCATTGAAGAACTTCTTGGTAGCAGCTGATAAGATCCAGACAGCTAATCAAAAAGAACCAGACTTATCCTTGCGAATTCATTTGCAACTGACTGACGCGTCTTTGCGGATCTCGGTCGGGAAGTAATTTGACATCGAGTACTAACGCGTTACTAGTACGTGTCTGTACAGATTTACCGAGAAAGGAATCCCTATGCCCTGCTGGTCCTGCAGCAAGATGTGTTGCAATTCCGTTTCCAAGAGATTTTGCAACCCATTTCCACTTCGGCCCCGACTTGGGACGTGTGCGTATTTCCTGAAGATGATGATGATGCCGACTCCAACTATGCTGCTGTGTTTCCTCATTCTTTCCAAAGGGTGGGCGGGTGCGTCGGCAACGCGTTTCAAGAGAGAGAGAGAGAGGGGGGGGGGGAGAGAGATCCAAGCAGCGCTGCTGCTTCTCTCTCTTCCGTCTCCCCCATGGAAGGTTTGCATGTTCTATAAATGACCAGTTTCAAGACTCGAGCTCATCAAGGATCATCCCAACAAGTTCCACAGCTGATATATAGGTTTGCGCACGAATCAATCCTGGTGGGTTGGGTTCTTCTGCCGATGATTCGACTTTGCAATCGACCTTGATCAGAATTCGCTCAGGTGGGGCATCTACCCTTCATCCTTGCGGCTTGAATTTTTTTTTGGACTTCATGAAATATTCCAGGGTTGGTTAATTGGGTCTTGCAAGGAGATCTGTTCTTCTTTGTTTTTTTTGTTCACTTGTTGTAGTGCAGCAGCAGCAGTTACAAGCAGCTGCTGCTGCTGCCACCACTTTAACCAAATCTTAGCTTTCCTTTAAATACAATTTCTCTTTGTGAGCACCCAACTGAAGAGACGTGTAGCCATAGACATTGTTGATCTTTATGAAACTCTTACAATATCTTGGCTCTGACATACTAGATGCTGATTTTCTTCTCTAATCTCTTTGTGTTATATGATGTTGTGCAGCAGTGTGCATCCAGAGAGGTCTTGAGAGTAAACTGAGATAGTATCAAATTAATCAATCAGTGTGCACATCATCATTTCATCCACGAAAACAATTATCTCTGTTCAAGTCGCAAGAGAGAAAAGAACACTGAAAAGATGAATCCACAGGTTGTGAAGAAGCAGATGTCTTTGTGGGAGATGGATCAGGGTGGTGTTGTGTCTGGATGCAGCAGTGGCACTACCCAAGAAAACATCTTCATTTCTTTTGGTGATCCTGGATCATCACGCTATAATCCTCCACCCCAACAACCAGAGAGACCGAAAAACCCAAAATCAAGGAGTGCCCAGAAATTTCACGCACAATTGGGAGCAGCTTGGGAAATCTCTGATACACTCAGACAAGGCTCTAGTCATGGCTGGAACTACTAGTTCCCTTTCGGGACAACCTGCTCCCCATCATGAATCCCTGCATTCATTAAGGAATCATTTGTACAGAATTGACAGCTGGTGCTTTTGGGTGTTGCTTTGATCTAGCTCTTTTGAATTCCTTCTGTGCAACGTGGCTGGAACTGGTCCTTCATGGAGATGGGTAGAGATTTTATGAGATCTCTCTCCCTTTAGAGAGCTCTCTCCCTTCATCACTTGCTAGTTTCAGTACTGCACTAGTTGCATACAATTTTTTGTCAAATTCTTTTCAGTTGCTTCCATTTTAGCAGCTGTGGACATTGAAACATACAATTTATTCTTCAACCATTTTTTGATGCCCTTCAATGGGGCAAAATAATTTGAGGTCTACCAACATGATGACCACATTGTTCTCTTGCAAGAAGCGTTGTTCTTGATAGCATCTCTTTGGACTCTTTGGACACAGTCTTATATACAATTGAATGCAAAATGCATTTTACTTCTAGCTAATCTTGGGATTGTTTTTTTTGAGAAACTGTCAGTGGATGATTCCGTGCTTGTTCAATGACTAGATGGCTTGCTTGTACCACAACTTCTTCAGCTGTCCCCCATCTTGCTTGCAATGTGTTATTGTATTTGTTGAGCTCCATAGCTGCCACACTGGATATCTCTCCTGCAATTCCATCAATCCACCTAGTTGCAACTGTGCCACCACTGTGTAATGTGGTAGGGACAATCCTTCAACCCCAAGAGCCGATTCTTTGTCGGAAAGAACCACATAACAGATTTCTATACCATTTAGCCTTAACCCTAGCTAGCATCTCGTCCATCTCTTTCACCAGCTAGCTTCACTCACCTCCTTGCCAAGAATCTCAAAAATTACTTGGCAACCTTGCCTCCTCCAGATCCTCCTTCACCATCATGACATCCTCCCACAACAGCAGCAACTTCCACCAGATCCATACAACAATCTGTCACTCCAGATGATACTGCAGATCCCAACATTCCTCAAAAGTGGGACCTTTTTGTGTCTCCTTTGTGGGTGACTTTGTGGTCGGGCTGTTCCTTCCTGCCTCCTGTAAGATAGAAAACTAGGGAGCCACAATAATTGCATGATGACATAGTTTTCATTTGGTCCCACATTTTGAGAAATGATCACCATGTACTTCAAATCTGGTTTATAGCCAGATTTGGCTAAATCTACTTTAGGATGATCGTCACTTTGGCTACAAACAAAAAATTCCTGCAAAAAACATTGGTGTTGGTCAGATCTTTATTTATTTATTTTTAATTTCACAACTTATAGATAATTAGATTTTGAAAAAATTAATCGACTTGCCTTGTATCAATTTGTATCTTTAAACAATACCCTTGTTACAATTTCTCACACATACTATTTTGGCAATACTAATTTATAATGCATAAGGGTCAATAGGTTCCAATGAACCTTGGTATAATGATTTCCTAGGTTTAGGTTTTACAATTCTTACCTTGACATGTTGGTTTCACATATTGTTGGCTAATCTTATGGTCTGTTTATTTGAAGGCCCAATGACTACTAGGTATGCAAAGGCAAACACTAAACGATACCAACAAATTGAATGTAGCTCAATTTTCAATGCAAAAACAAGTATGCATGCTCATCACCTATGATGCCGAGCAAAAAAAAAGGTTAATTTTAATTTATCTTTCTTGCCCCCCACTTATTGTGAGTGTGATAAGTATGACTCAAACACTAATGGTCATAAAATTATTAGTGTGACATTGTGGTTAGAACTAAGATCCCCTTCCACTTTAAGTGAGAAGTAAATGAAGTTCAAATTCTTTTTGTTATCTCCAAATTAGTCTTTGAACGAAAGACAATCATTCTTGGGCTTTGTTCCTCAAGGAGATACTTGTTCTCCTAAGAAAATGGTTGTGCTCTTTAAGGGATGTATGTGCTTTTGCTCCCCTGAACAATGGTTGTCTTGAACATATGCATGTGCTCCTCAAGGAAATGGTTGTATTCTTTAGGAGATGCATGTGTTCTCATGTGCTCCTCGAGAAAATGAATGTGTTCTTTAAAAAGATGTATGTGCTCCCAAGAAAAATGATTGTTCCTAAAAAGATGTTTGTGCTCCTCAAGGAAATGCTTGTGTTTCTCGAGGAGATGCTTGTACTCTCCAAGAAAACGGTTGTGTTTATTGAAAAGACATGTGTGCTCCCAAGGAAATGATTGTGTTCCTCAAGGTGTTCCTTTGGGAGATGTTATGTATTTCAAAGGATTGGTTGTGTTTCTAGAGGAGATCTGTGTGCTTCTTAGGGAGGGGTATGCTTGTGTTCCCTAAGGGAAAATAGTTATGTTCCTCGAGGTGTTATTAGGGAAATCATTGTTTTTTCCAAGGTGTTTCCCAAAGAACATGGTGTGTTCCCCAAGGAAGTGATAGGGAAATGGTTGTGTTGCCCTAGGAAATGATAATTCTTTGAGTTTTAGTGAAGGATGGAGGATTTTCAAAGGAAAAAAATTAAATTAAATTAAATTAAATCTAACACATTTATCCTCTCTTTAAGAAACTTGACCTAACCTTTTTTTTTTTCTTCTTCTTTCAGCAGCTTGACGAATGAAGTGGGCCAAGTTGCACATTCACAGCATCTCAAAAACTACTGTTTTCCTTGGATGGTTTTCCTAAATGAACTTTGAAAAAAAAAAGTTCATAAAAAAAAACAACATGAAGAAGAGAATGGTTGTTGAGGAAAAATAAAATTGAACTTGAAATCTCCTACTTGAAAAGGTAGTTTTTAACCATTGTTGTAAATCCCCACCGGAGATATAAAACAACACAAGTACAAATTGGCTAGGTTTGACCTATTGAAAAAAGGCTTTAACCTTGAGAATGACAACTAGAAGACCCAATACCAAAAAAAAAACCTTAATTGAACACCTAATTAAGGTTAGCCTAATTAAACACAAAATGATGAACACCTTCTATCAAAGGTGGGTGGGATCCATTGTAAGAAGAAAAACAAGCACAAAGCTTAACCTTGAATAGTGACCCTTGGAAGGTTTTTAACCATTACATCATAGAACTATTTTAAAAAGAAGGAAGCATGGATAGATGTTGCATTTATGATAATTGAAGTATATTTTTAAAATTAAAAAAGTATTTTCTACAATTTGTAATTGGGCATTTGTCTTGCAATAGGGTCAAACCCAATGTCATGTTTAATTAGTTGATCTTGTTTAATGTATGTCAATATGCTTATTACGAATATGCATCCAATGACAACAAATACGGAACACTCTAAAAAAAATTGAACTGAAAACGTTGAGAATTAAATGTTCAAGGGATTTGGGGTTTAGGGTTTAAAGGTAATTGACATGGATGAAATACATGTTTACATGCTTGGGTACAAGTGGGGTTTCAAAAAACTTCAAAAGAATACTAAACCAAATGCGTCTTTAACATGTACCTACAACCTTAAACCATTTAGGGTTTAGGGTTTATGTCACATATTATTGACAGGTTTTGGGACCCTCGTCCCAGTTTTGCCAACTAATTCAAACTACGCAATCTGAACTCTCTACGACACAAGTTAACAGGTGTGAAGTGTGAACTAATTCAATTAGGTACTTTTAGTTTACTTTCAAACATGTTTTGGATTCATGTGTCATGAAAGGGTTGATTTTTGAGAGCCTCAAACTGTTCCCTTCTTTGGACTTGTGCATCACAAAGGGGGTTGAGTCCCAACACCCAATTGTTCCTTCTTTGGACTTGTGCATCACAAAGGGGGTTGAATCCCGACACCCAATTGTTCCCTTCTTTGGACTTGTGCATCACAAAGGGGGTTGATTTGAGAGACTCAATTCGCGTACTTATTAGCTGGTCATTGAATCTATGGTACTATATATGCTTTTTTTTTATGGATTTTGGACTCCACTTGAGGGCCCTTCTTAGAATAACCATTCATTGGTACCCATTGAATTCTTGGTTTCACAATTGACTTTGGTAGACTCAACCAGCTGGAGGATTTGGGTGTTCTATTTTTCTTCATTCCTTCTTCCATACTAGAATTAGTGTGATTGTATCTTTGTGTCACATTTTCAATCCTTGTTGTTGAGGGTTTTTTTTAATTTCCCATTAGTGGAAAAAAGGGGACTAATGCCTTGCTTCCTCCGGTGTTCAAATTTAGACTTAAAGACATAGCTACCCAAAAAGCACTTAGCATCGATGGCAACAAGCTATTTGAAAACTCTCAAAATGTAGAAAAACCTAACTTAACATTAGGAACATGTCTAAATTTGGTGAACTCTTTTTTGAAAACTGTCTTATGGGAGCCATTTTTTCACAAAAATCCTTTGAAAAAAATTATTTTATTTCATTTTTAGCAGAAATCGTTTTTTTTCTGGCAAAAAAAGAGGAAAAAAATCACCCCCGAAAAAGAAACACTCTTCAAGACTCCAGTAGGTTACAGAAACGGTTTAGGATTTAGGGTTTAGATATGGCACCAAACCTCCACCCTGTTCTCAGAGTGGGTTTTAAGGTTCTCGAAAAACCAAAGAGCTGGTCAGATAACATTCTGTGAAACTCTTTCTTGCTTCTTTGCTGGGTCTTCCACTCAAACCTCTGGTTGTGAGGAGGGGTTTGAATTACTGGAATGGAAGGTTTCTTTGCTTCTGAAAATTTTCAAAAAAACTAGATCTGAAGATTATTAACAAAATCAAATAATTGTCCAACACTGGTACAACCTCCAACCCATAAACACCATAAAATGCTTTGCAACAAAATACCAAAACCAGAGATTACTATTATTCCTCAACACCTAGACCAATAATTAAGATTGGCCAATTCAAAATAAGCATTTATTTTTATTGATAGCTTTGTAGAACCTTGCTTATTTGCACAATATTTGCCAATTTTTATTTAAAAAACACTATTTTAATGTAACAATTCATCCAAATTTTAATGTAGAAGACAAACTTTTTGCTACTATTGTAACTACTCCTACAAGGAACAGCTCTTCTTGAGTCTACCTAACCTAACCATGGTTCAATACCTGCATGCCTATTGTAGAAACCCATGCCATACCTATTGTGCAAAATCATGAAAACCACTCTGTTGTGGAACATGCCAAGCACAGGCCTTTGTGCCCATTCATGCCCATTCGGAATTTTGGTGCCCATTTGGAAATTTTGGCTCGCCCTACCAGCAAATTCCTCATGGGCACAATGGCGATTAGCCTTATTCTACCTCTTTTTAGTCCCCTTACAAAGGCACAAGGGAGAGTCTTCTTGGGTGTAGCTGACCTCACTTGGGGCTACATGACTATTATGTAAATCCATGAAAACCATTATGGAATGGAATGTGCTGGGTGGAGGTCATTGTAACCCTTGTGCAACCAAGCTCACCCAAATTCCTCACAGGCGCACTCCATCTCCATATTACATTTGATTGCATGAATGTTTGGGTGCAAAGATTTCTAACCACTTTTCCTTGATAAAACCCAGAGGAGGCAATCGGGTCTAGGCTTTAAATGGGTTTAGGGTTTAGGGTTTAGGACACATCAAATGCAAAGTTTGCAGAGGAGAAATAAGAATTGATTCTTCTCACAACTCTTTGAAGTCTCTAATTGAATGGCAGTTTTGCTGAGCCTAGACTAGACTAGGATATAAGAGTGATTTGGGAGAGGGAGAAAAAAACTGTGAAGTTTTTGTATGGTTTTTTAGATGAAGTTTTTTCAGGCAAGGTTTAAGTACTGGCAAAGTAAGATTTCAGAAAAGAGAGAAAGAGCAAGCAAGATGACCCATCTGATGCACAGACGAAGAAGCAATTTAGATTGCTCTCAACCACATCTGAAGCCTTCACATAATTGCAGCAGCTTCAGATGGGTTTTCCAACAATGTATTTTCCAGGCTTGAGATCATGCTAGCATAGCTTTCATCTTGTCAAACCATTTGTACATGAGTTTGTGCAATATTGACAAGATGGTGAATCAGATTGATTGTGCAGAAGAAGGAAGTGATTCAGATTTCTTTCAATCATATCCAGGAAGTCTTACATAATAGCAGGCCTTAGATGGTTTTTCCAACAATGTTTTTCATTATGGGTTGAGATGATGTTACCAGAGCTTCATCTTGTCAAAATTGTTGTATGTGAGTTTGTGCAAATATTATCAAGATGGTGAATAACATGTACAGAAGCAGAAGCAATTCAGATTTCTTACAATCAAATCTGAAGCCTTTTTACGTAGTATATAGCAGCCTCGGATGGTTTTTTCCAGCAAGGTTTTTCAAGCCTTGAGATCATGCTAGCAGAGAGCTCCATCTTTGTCAAAACTCTGGAACTTGGGAGTTTGTGCAAAAATATTGTTGGAAACATTTGAGGAATAATTAGAGCTAGCTATAAAATTCTGGACAAGCTCACAGATCTCCATGTGGACATGACACAGATCTCCACTTAGACATGGCAATGATCATCTATAGTGATGCGTCACCTTAAATCCCCTTTTGTACTTCAGCAGCAAGTCTATGAAGTACTGGGGTGAACTGGGAAACATTTTAAAACTTCCCTTTGCTTGATCTCCATGGTACAGACATCCAATTGATCAATACAGAGTTTGAAATGAAGCTCC
>Ga0116227_10004990_pt1 | contig 28434 bp, 25 predicted proteins | sample S1TSphgellanicum_FD_89693 | JGI IMG/M metagenome (GOLD analysis project Ga0116227, IMG submission 89693) | Host-associated microbial communities from peat moss isolated from Minnesota, USA - S1T2_Fb - Sphagnum magellanicum MG | ecosystem: Host-associated > Plants > Peat moss > Unclassified...
AAAAAAAAAAAAAAAAAAAAAAAAAAAAAAAAAAAAAAAAAAAAAAAAAAAAAAAAAAAAAAAAAAAAAAAAAAAAAAAAACCCAAAAATGAACAAATGATCAATAAAATCAGAATCTCATGTAAAGAAGATGCCAAATGATGCAAACTTTGACAAAATTCAACAAGTGTCCAATGTCCAATATGATCCTAGACTTGATGCCTCCATAAAAGTCATAACAAGGGTTATGAGCTTAATCAAAACTAAGAAAGTTCCATGTGTGAGATGAACTAAACACTATCACAAATCATGGAAATATATCCCAATTCTGAACACATTCTTCCACATAGCCTTCAACCTCATTAAGAAATTCAGTATCTACCAAATCTAATATTTCCTCCTCGGCGTCACCAAACTCATCCACACTTTTTAGCGGTCCCCTTTTAGCTTCAAATCCAATTGTGAGATCATTAGGCCAGTTCTTGATCAAAAGAACCAAAAGATCTAGGTTCTTTGAACCATAGTGATAACACCAGATACTTGTGAGAATACTTGCAATTGAGAATATTTTTTCTACCCCAATTTGGCTACCTAGTATATCTAGAATCATTTTAGCTAACTTAGAAAATGTCGAAATTGTCCTTCATGTTTTGACCACCAAAGAAGAGGGTCTTCCACCTTTTCCAAAGGCACCTCAAATGTTCAAAAACAAGACAACTTTCACTAAACCTAAATTTACACAAATTAGTTGTAACAAAAGTTAGCTTCAAGTGTGCAAACAAGAACAAATGAATTCAAAATGTTTCCAAAAAAATTAAAGAAATAAGACTTACTTGTTGAAAACAAATCTCCTTCTCAAACAGTCCCACTCCAAAAACTACATTAAGATTGCGCATAGGTTCTTGCACAACAATGGAAGAAGTATTGGACTGTCCATAGTGCTTCTAGTACAAAGTCTTCAAGGTAGGAAGGAGAAACTATTTGTCATATGCATTAGTAATTTCGATTGAAGAAGATTGGCCAACATAACCTACCATTAAACTCAAATCCTTAAATCAAGGATCCAACATAAGGGTAACCATGTTGTGAGCTTTAGTGGGTTTGAAAGAAAACATGAAATTAAGGAAGGGCTTTAAAATAGTAATTACTTGCCCTTGCATGTTGGCATCCAATTGCTTCACCTTCATGTGCATGTCCATTTTTTCAATGGCATCAATTTTTGCTTGTAACTCCAATCTCTCCTTGGATAGCTTCACATACAATTTAATTGCAAAAGCTAAGGCATTTGACAATAACCAATACCCATGACATTGATTAACTACACATGTAGTCACAACATAAGAAAGAATATCACAAATTACTTTAGCAATTGCCCAAGTTTATGCTAAAGGGATCTTTTTAACTAAAGCCTTTATCTAATGATCATAGCACATGATAATTGCCTTTCTATAGGCAAAACATTGCTAAAACATGGCAACTTTTGATGCAAACCAAATTTTCATTGGAGTTGCTAGTTCGCATTCAAGCAAACTAAATTCATTGCATGCTCACCTCCATTCTTTGTTCCTTTGCTTATAATGCACATTGACAAAAGGAAATCAATTTTATTATACTTTTCACAACCAGAAATTGTTTGAATTGCAAAAGATTTAAATTGTCGACATACTTTATTTCTTTGGCCAAATGATGCATGATTGGAGAGATGATTATATAGACTTCACACTAATCGGTACTAAGTTTTCGGAAATCTTGTTGTCATCAGTTACATATTGAGCAACCTTCTTCATAGCATGTCCAAAACATTCTTCATCAAAGGGTTGAAGCAAATTTAAGGCCTCACATGATTTTAGGGTAATGATCATGTTCAACAAGTTAGTGCCTTCCTCACAACACCTTAGATGTGACCCCAACTTTTTCCAACATTGCTTTCAATTGTCTTGCCAACCCCATGCCCATAGTGACATTGGTTTTAAAAAGGATAATGGTGACACAATGAAGCTTCCAATCAGCTGATAGAAAGTTAACGAGAAAAGTAAAAGTATCTTGTTGGTCTTTATTCATCCACAAATCAAAAGTAGTTGTGATTGTAGGTGTAGCATCAAATTGAAGTTGGACATACGAATCTACACAACGTGTAATCGTAGATGGAAGAATATTTTCAAACAATGTCTTTCAAGATGGGAAAACAAGTTTTGGATCCATCTTCAACACCAACCTCTGCATCCAAATATTTTCACATGTGTTTAATGGGAAAAACCCTTTTGACTAAATCTTCCAAAAATAGTTTTTGAATTTCATCCAACTTCTTGTAAGGAGTTTTGTTTTTAAAAAATGTTGAATTTGCACCTAGAACTACTTTGGAACGTTTTTTGGTTGGCTACATAACCTTACAACCTTCATTGGCACTAGCAACCATTGTTTGTGACTTGAAGATATTATTTGTAAGAATAGTTTTTTCAACAAAGGCAATCAAGAGCTTAAGATGTTCAGCTTCAACATGTCTTTTCATAACACTTATCCCAAAGAAGGTGTTGTATGCAATAATGCCTTGTTTCCTTGTTATGGTTGTCATAATTTGATTAATTGTTGTTACCTCGTTACCACAATCTAATTTACTACTGTTATAGCTTCGTTACCATAATTTGATTTGCTATTTTTATTACTTGCTACCATTATTTCATTTATTATTGTTACCTTTTTGCCACAACTTGATCTATTATTATTATTTTAGCCTTGAATTTTAACTATTACACCCTGCACACATGAAATAGTGAGGGGGGAGCAAGACCATAACTAGGGTATAACAACCATTAGTTGCACAAAAACATTATCACCAACATAAGAGACAATGCACAAGAGCAAAACCAAGGGGGTTGAGAGTGGGATGGTGTATTCACCTCCAACCAATGCTGATTTGTAACCACCCATGACCATCTCCGCATTCTATGCACTCTAACCACTTACACACAAAAGACAAGGGGGGGACATGATTGCACCAAAGGGGGGAGCTACAACCTATAGTAATGGCAAACACTATCTAACATGAGCAACAAGACCAAAATAAGGGGTGGGCATGTTTTGTTCACCTCTAGATGAATGACCGCAAGGTCAATGTCTCATGCAACCTTCTTCACACTCCTACAACTTGCACAAGCCAACACACAAGAATAAGACTACACAAAAGGGGAAGGGGGCAGGTTAAAACTTGTAATACAAATGAAACAAGGGCAAACATAAATGAAATAACTAAACGTGATGGAGGTGGCCAAGTCTTATTCACCTTTAAAGGGGACACATGAGGTTGGTGGAGCTCATCGACGAATTCCAAGTCACATTCCTACAATTTGCATAAGACAATGCATAGGAATAAAATCAAACAAAGGGGGGGTGCAACTTGTAATGCAAGAAAAATACAAATTACAAACTATAAACTAGTTCCATAAAAAATGGTCACCCACAAAAATGCAAACACAAAGGCAAACAAACCAAGGGGAGGTCAGTAAGTTTTATTCACCTTTAAATCAACATGCATCGAGGTTGGTGGAGCTCTAGGTCTTGCAATCTTGCAACATACATAAAACAATGCATAGGAGCAAGACCACACAAGGGTGTGGGGGGGGTGGGGGAGGCTGGGTTGCAACTTGCAACACAAACAAAAATTTACAAACTATAAACTAGTTCCACAAACAAACATTGCCCATGGAAATGCAAGACCGGAAACAAACAAACCAAGGGCAAGGGGGATAGGCAAGTCTTATTCACCTGTAGAATCGATGGTGAGGTTAGTGGAGCTTGCTGATGCACTCCACCTTGTACTCACGTTCATGCTCCAACAACCCACACAAGAAAATGCATAAGAACAAAACCACACAAGGGGGGAGCAAGAACTTTGGACATAAACCTGCACAAGACAACACACAAGAACAAAACCAAACAAGGGGAAGAGGGGAGAAAAACTTTCAACATGAAGAGGTTTTCTTTCTTCTTGTCTTCATATGAACCAAAAGAAAAAAAAAGTTCATACAAGCGGGTCAATGCTACCTTACTCGCATGTGAGGTAATTTGAACAATGTTGAGGGAGTTTGAACAAAGCTCCTAGGGATACATTGTGAAGCTCATGGCAATGGTGCAAAAGGAAGCTTGACGAGAGCATTGCAACCTACAACCACACTCCCCACCCCTAAAACCCTTTTTTTTACTCAAGACTTACACGGCCCTGTTAATCTACATGGGGTTCTGTAAATGCATTTCAATTTTTTTTACACTGCTCTCGTGTAAGTGTAAAAAAATACACTTACATGCGAGCATTGTAATTGTCAATGTAAAAAAAATCCATGTAAATGTAAATGATTTACACTTATGTGGATTAATGCGTTCTATATACGACTACATACACTTACACGCACAACACATATATTTTCTCATGTCCATTCATAAACATGATAGAGGGAAGACTACTCATCAATTTAGAGTGAATAACTAGTCAAGTGCCCCCACATGAACCAATCATTGTAGCTAGCCAATCGAAGGCAATCATAATTCTTTATTGATACTTTTGAACACATCTGTGAAAATTTAGAAATCCAAACTCAGTTTCATAGGATTAAGGCTTGAACTACATCACCCACACCTGTGCGAATGTCTACCACACACAAAATAGTATGTAATGTCACATGGTTTTTTTAAGGAATTTTTGTTTGTACCCAAATTGGCCATCATCCATTCCAAGAAATAGAAAAAGTGGCTATCATCCTAATGAAGACTTAGGCAAATATGGCTACAAGTCAGATTTGAAGTACAAATCTTTAATCATCCTTCTACTTTTTTTGACTACATAGTGAAAATCAAATATAATAAAATCTGGCTATTTTTACTAATTGAAAACTTCTGATAATTGAAAACTCCCAAAACCAATTAATTTTTTAATTTTTTAATTTCTCTCTTTGGCAAAATTTTACCAATAAAAAAATAGACTGATATTTAGTCTCCCCATCTCTACTCATAAATGTGAAATACTAGACAATTTAAACTAGAAAACTAATTAATGGCCAGAGTGAACTAGCACCTAGATTGGTACCTTCACCTTCTTGAGTAAGGCCTCTTAGAGTCAATACTTGATGGGAAAAATGTTAAATTTGGACTTCAAGGGCCTGTTATGACCTAAGGATCTTTAGAGACAATCTAATTTTATTTTTTAGGTTTTTATCTGTGTTGGGCGGTTTACTAAACACCACTTGGGCTTTCTACCTGGGTCTCTTCATGGGTCTTTGGATTAACCAAAGGCAAAAACCATGGGTGGAATCCAGCCACCCTTTCATAAATAATAATATAATCCTTCCCAAAACCCAAACAAGCATATAATATGGAAAGAGTTTTTTTTCAGGTAGAACCCAAGCCATGGTGAGGACTCTTGATTGTTGTGGTTGTTAAATTATCAAATTAATTGAACATTTCTAAGAAAAAACCATTAAATCTGCTCTTCTCATAATTTTTTTAGCCACCACTACCAAAAAGGTAGAGGTATGAATAAATATTATCAAAGGCCAATAATACTTAAACAAGTTAGCCCCAAGGGCTTTACACCAGGAGTCAAGGCTGAAATAGAAAAAATCTTTTGAATCTGCCCCAAGTTATTCATAAATGCTGAAATTTATGGCCTTGTATTGGCCCCAAGGGTGAAAAAAGGATACCATCCATTTTGGGAAAGCCAATTTGCAACCCTTGGGGCCAATGTTCCAGCATTTATTAATGTACTGATGTCAATGTTGTAGCATTTATTAGTAACTTGGGGCCAAATAACAAGCCAAAAATGCTCAAAGCTGGCCTCAAGTTTTTTGGGCCCTGACTCCTAATGTAAAGTGGGCCTTATTGGTAGTTAGAATTACATTGAACAAGACCCTTTGTTTAGACCTCCTATTATTATTAGATCTCATGATTTGCATGCAGGTGACATTAGAGGGGCTAGGGGTGAGATAGTTCTTTGACCTTTTGTGTGATGGTTTTGGCCATTGATTTTCTTATTGATTTTTATGTGATGCATTTGTTTGATGATTTCAAGTTGAAAAGTGAAACCGATAAATTACTAATTAGGACTAATGGGTTAACTTGCAAATGATTGTGGGCCTATTTAATTCAATAGGTCCTGTTAAATATCCAGTTGAACTAAAATTAGTTAAGCTAGAGTCATTCAATTATATTAGTTGTAAGATTTTTTTAAAAGATCATATATGTTAAATATGTCATGTGACATACTCACAAGTTGGAGTACAAAATACACCCATAGTATTATTATAATCTAATAAGATGGACAACTCTACGTGAAAGACTCTTGCACTAAAATTATAAAAAAATATTTTACAATATTTCCTCAATGTGTTGTCACACACGAACCGGAAATAGGGTTTGTTATTATATCCTTCTTGCTAGCTATAGGGTACCCTATCTGCCTTAAAAGTAAGATTCTTGGCCCACCCCCAAAAAAACATTTAATTAAAAAATGGTAAGTCTGGAACGTAGCACGATTTTGGCCCACTTTGGCTACAGAAGGACGGATAGGCTGAAACCCGCTTCGGCTTACAGTTGTACCCGGTTCCTCGCCAAATCGCCAACAGCAGCAACGGATCAAAACCACACACGTGTGAACGGCGACACTGACACGTGGAATGGGAACAACTAGGCTGGGAATTCACAACAGTCAGTGTGGAAGGAAAGCCTAGCAGTATCAGCCTAGTCGTAGGTAGCTAGTAGCCTCCTAGCTTACTGATTTTTGGCTACCTACTTGATTGAACCCATGGCGATTTATAGATTTCTGTACATGGGTTGAAGTAGGGTAGCCAAAAATAGAGAAGGATATTTTAACAGTTTTAGTTTCATATTTAACTTGTAGCCGAATTTCGCTAAATCTTCTTGCGGATAATCGCCAGTTTGGATACAACACAAAATTGACAATTAAACCAGTGAGCTAGTAACTTGAAATTCACCCTACAAGACTATTATTATTTTACTGTTGCAAGCTCGTAGCCTAGCAGTGATTGGTAATTAAGTTAAATTACTGCCAAGCTTTCACTGCATGCATTCCCAGCTCTCTCTCTCTCTCTCTCTCTCGTTGCTTCTTGTGCTTCTTGTCCGTCTCGTCTTTACTGCTGTCGCTGACGCTGCTCTCGGACAGCACAAGAAAACGCACAAATCGATCGTCTTTGACCTCACCTCGTTGTTGCTTCCAATGTACACTTCTTCGCTTTTGTTCGGTTTCTTTTCTCCTCTCGATTTCCGCTCCAGTTTTACTCCATTTATGATGCTTTTGCTTAAGATTTTGTGAAGAAAAAGTTTCTGTTGAATACTTGTATCGGTGCCAGCTTCCAATTCCCTGTTCAATTCAGCTTCTCTGTACAGTCTTTCAGGTCGTCGACCGCAACTTTTTGGCGAGGAAGAAGAAAGCGTAGCTACCTAGGTAAGTTACCTTTTCTGTTCCAATTTTGCCTCCATTTCAAGCTTTTTTTTTGGTGCGTCTCCTTCTTTTGATGCTGTTGTTTTTCGAGCTGTCAATATGGCTTTTCATTCGATTCTTCTTTCGCAAGCCTTTCTTTTTGATTTTTTGGTCGTTGTTTGGCTTCTCTCGGTTTTGGTTACCTTCGAGATCCTGTTGAATTTTTTGGCGCTCTCGTGGATGGTTAGTATATATGCGAGCGGCATTGACTTCGCTTATTTTGTCATGTGTCAAGCAGGCACGTTGATGATACAGTTCGTTTCTCTGACTAACATTGTGTTGTGGAAGGGGAACAGGCGCCATTGCGTGACTCTAGAATTTCATCGGGAGAGGGCTTCAACAAAGTAAGCGATTCGAGATTCACATTGCCTTTGTGTTCCTGCGGCTAGTGAGAACACAGTCTGTAGTCCTGATGTAAGTGATTTGATGGTCGGTCTCCAGCGCTGGAACAGGACTGCAAACAAGCTGTGAGAGGTGATTCTTGTGGTCTTCTCCACTTTTCCTCCTGATGCAGTTGCATCATCATCGGTAGGAAATAAATTGTCTCGAAAAACAACAGCATTAAAAGCAGATAGATCAAACAAAATTCTCCCTTGAGATAGTTGTCCTCAAGGGAGTCCTCATCAGGTACCAGAAAAGAGGATTGCCTTCTGTTCTGAATCATGGCTTGTGGCCGTCTATTGCATTGTTGCACGCCTTTATATTTCACTTTTCTTTTATCATCTTTTTCGATGATCTGCAGGGTCTTGGAAGATTGTTGCTTCCAAATCGAACATTTGACGTGAAATAAAGACCAGTCAGCCTGACCAGGGTGAAGCCTGAATTTTCCATACTTGCAATTGCTGCAGAGCTAGCTAGCTGGGTGTGATAATGCCTTCTGCCCTCAAGCCTCCAAGACCTCCCAGCAGAAACAAGACAGTGCAGATGGCGAGCACTACCCGGATTGAAAGCTGTTTGAGAGCTGAGAAAGGAGACAAGGGTTGGCGGATGTGCAACATGGAGCCGGCTGTGCATTTGGTTCCAGTAGCCCTACTGGCATGCCTTCTGATTCTCTACATTTGTTCTTCTGCTCAGTTCCATGGTGAGTTTGCTGAAGAAGTGAGTCACATTAGAAGACTGCAACTTTGCATTTCACATACTTCCATTTTTGACACTGGAATGGTATTACACAGTCCTTCAGATTTGGCTATGGTCCAGATTTTCTGGAATCCTTAGTTGTTATAGGTCAGGATTCCTTCCAGGTTTTGTTGAGGGTCTGTTTATCAAAAGAAACAAAACTAGAAGTATCCTCTATTGTCATGCCATTACCAACTAGAAGTTTGCTTTGATTTTCATGCCCATTACCCCAGGCCTTGATACCTACCTCCTATGTAGCCCCTAAAAGAAGTATTGGGCCCCAGAACAATTCCTCATTGATCAATGTGCAGAAGAGTGATTGAGATTGAAATAGATCTGCTTTGCTGACACAAATCTCTCATGTTCTTGTGCACAGAATATGAAATGATGGGTGGTGAGATGAGTGAGAATGCTATTGAGACAACAATGATGACAGAAAGGCACTTGCAACAGGCTGTAAGCTCAAAATCACCAGCAGAGGAACAGATCTATTCCACATATGCTTTGGAGAAGATGAGCACTGACCTCCAGATCCACCCATCAGACCTACCAATCACTCAATCCATGCTTCGAGGTGTTGCTAGCTGAACCAAGTGCTGGGACCAGCTGATGAATCACCAAGGAAAGTTCAGGTTCATCTCAGCCAGTCAAAGGGTGATCTTAGCATCTGATGTTTCAGTGTCTTATGCTGTCTCCCATGGTTGTGCATTCATTAGTCAGCCAGACAAACATGAGCAATGGTGGAAGCACACAAGGTATATAACCACACAGTGATTGAGGGAATGGTGCTAAAGCCTAAAATGCTTGCCACTGAAGCTGAGTTGTTGGTAATCCCTGCATATTTTGTGTTTACATCTTGGATGACTGATGTCATTTGTAGGTATCATCACAAGTGGCCAAGTCCTGAAAAGTCAGGTAGACAATTACTTAGCCATGGATCTCTTAGGAGTGTATACAGATGATCATGTTACATGCAAGCCAAATGCAGTGATGTGAGCCAAATGAACCATTCTTTTTGTGTCCAATTTTTTTTACAGATGTGCACCATTACTGTCTTCCCAGTCATGTGAACATGTGACACATTTTCATGGATGATCACCACTTTGGCTACAAATAAAAATTCTTAAAAAACACACCAGTGGATTCTAAATGGCTACCTTAATATTAAGAAAATGGACAAATGTTTCTAAATCTTATTCTTTTCAAATACATCATATTTTGACACACTATAGGTAAATGATATTATTATTATTTCCCCATGTAAAAAGCCACTTTTGGAGGTTTTATACGTGTTCTGAAATGATTTTAGTGAGAAGAATGCCAGCTTAACCCCACACACACTGCTTTTCTGTGTTTCCCTAGGAGCTAGGTGGTGTGAGGTTGGGTGACCTTTATGGGTTACCAAGTAGTTTTGTGGCAAAATTCCAGAGACTTTTTCTTCTTCTTCACCTTGTCCAAAGCTTAGGTTGACAAAAAATTTGTTGTTGCATGCATGAGATTGCTTGTTTGCTTGAGTTGAGGTTTGAAACTTGTAAGTTGTGAATGAATCGCAACAAGTTGCAACATTTTTATTGTCATCACAATTAAGGTTTGCTCCAATTGTTGAGGCTGAAGACTTGTAATTTGTAAGTTGTAGTCTATACATTCTATGCATTTTGTCAATTGTTGAAAACTTAAAGCACATTGCAATTTGTGTCATGCACAATGATGCATCATGAGATTTAAGAATCAGAATTCTGGTGATATTGTAAACTCGTCAACTATGATTTTGTAAGAAGGGCCACAATAGATGGAGAGACATGGCATTGCTCAAATAGATGTTGAAAGTTTTTCAAATACTTGTGTTTAAAGTTTGGTACTCAAAGGGAGTCATAACTTGTAGACTACAACATGTTCAAACAAGCAAAGTATTCAAGCACATTACATGACACAATTGTGGGTTGGAGATTTTTTTTCTTTCATCTTGTGTGATTTTACAATGTAGAATGGATTCATTATGTAGGAATTACAACTTATTTTTGTATGTTTATGTTCATTGATGATTGGTTGTCGGTTGTTTGTAAATTATAAAGTGTAAGTAACACAAGCTTGATGCCAAATTTAGTTCCAAGTTCTTTCTCAAGTCAAACTCTTTCTTTTTGTTTCTATATTTGTATTTGTATATTGATTGTTTTGTTCAAGTTTTTGAGGTCAAATTTGTTTATCATGGCCCCACTGAAGCTTCCATCAAACTTCAAATATAAGGCATTGTTTTATTCTAAGTTTCTTGCATTCATGCCAAAACCTTTTGCCCTTGAATCACCTCCTTTTAAAACATTGAATGATCTCCATTCAGGTTTTGATCCTAATGTTTTTTCATCTAGCAACACAATAATTGTTGAAACTATCATGAATTTGGAACAAGACCTTGAGTTGTTAAAATCTACTATGAAAAAATGGAAATATGAATTTGATTGGGTTCAAGATGTTTGGGTGGTTCAATTGCCATGGGTAGAATTTGTCATCAATGGGGATGGTTTGGTGAGTTCTATAAGGTGCATAATCTATTCAAAAGTTGAAAGTAGAGAAAATTTATTAATACCCAAGCTTGAATTTTTGTTGAAACATTCTACGATGAGGAAAACCATTTTTACTATTCTGGGGTGGAAGTTGGAAAATTTTATGAGAATAAAAAATGTGCATACGAAAAAAATCAAATTTTATTTACCCAAATCCCTTCTAATTTTATTTTCCAACTTGTTATTAATCAAAGTTTGGCTTTTAACAAGAGAAAATTTGTTCAATTTGTTGTCATTTTGCACTTGTTATCTCATGACAAATTTTGAAAATATGAGATTTCTTTTTTAATTATTAAAAATTAAACATTGCTCAAAGAAGCAATAGTGTGATAAAGTAGGTTGGGGTATGGTTGAAGCTTTCCATACCATTGTCATCTAAATTATGATGCTTGCATTTGATAAAGATAATTTGTTTGCATTGTTTTATGATGAGGTTATTTCAATTGATAATTAGTACTAACTTTCAAACCCTAAATATACCATTTAAAACCAAACAAGGGTCGTTATGTTATTGTCTTTACAACCAATAGTTGATGGTTCTAATGCAACCAACTTTACTATAGTGATTACACAAACAATTCTCATCAATAAAGGTATGTCAAGCCTTGATTTCATTTTTAAAAAAGTAATGTCTTTTGGTGGTGATGGGGTTAATATATTTGAGGGTTATTGCATAGGTGTTACTATCCAATTCCAATATCAATTTGCTCCATTCATGACTAGTGTTCATTAGATGGCACATTAGACAAATCTAGATGTCAAAACTTTTTTTATTCTACCAATGGTTAACATCATCTTGCAATGATCATGCAATGAGTGTGACATTTTTTTTTAACAATCCAAAAAGGTATTTGAAATTGGCTAAGCTAGGGGAAATCATGGAAACAAGGGCTTGAAGATCTTGAACAATGTCAAGACTTGCTAAATTTTTATGTTAAGTCCATTCATACAAGTGTAAAAGAATAACATCTATTATTATTGAAGATGGCAGTTAATAGCCCTACAATCCAAGCTATTGCAAGTCCAACTTAGAATGTATGGTTGATATTGAAACTTTCTTGAAACCTTGCTTGTATTATCCTTCTTCTAAGCACTATGAAAATTTTGATTAAATTTGCACGAGCCTAAGATGTCTTTGTCATTTATTTGGTGCAAATAATCAAATGGCTAAAGTAAAATTATATGAAATATTTTGAATCCTTCTTTTGCTTTCAAATCTAACTCATTTGTATATTTCCAATCTCTGTTGGAAGGTAAACATGAAATAATTTTGATGAGATGGATTACATATTTGAATATTGGCATCGATCACTTGGCATTCGAATGTTAAACAAACCACATTTGGGCACAAGCTTAGGATTCTAATATGGGGGTGAAAGGTTATATGACTAGGAACATTTTTTAGGCGGTTGTGGCAAGTGTCAAGCTTCAATGTTCAAAGGCAACTTCAAAATAATGTGGTTGACTTATACACACATTTTTTACAACACAAGTTGTTTAAAACATTAATTGATCACTATTGGTTGCTTGAAGAATATGATGAATCATTCCACGCCCATCTAAATGTTCTAAAGGTTTTCTTTTGTAACCCTAAAAAAGCAAGGGTTGCTAAATATGTGGTTACTAAGGTGTTGTGTGCATTTACCTTAGATGTGCAAAAATCCATTTTCAAAATTACAATGAAAAGTAATGCCTAATTTGCCTTGAGCCCTTTTAATATCATCAATTAGTTTGACCAAAATGTGAAGGATCATATTTAATTATGCCATCAATTACAACATTTCAAAGTATATAAAACTAAAATAAATTGATTCAAATGTTAGATTCAATGAAAGATGAATGAGTATTCAATAACTTAAATTTCATCAAAACTAAAGTTCATAATCGATTAATTGAAAACTTGGCTTTGTATATTTGCTTGTTTGGGCAATGACTTTTTATAATACATAATTTTCCTTATGATGAAGTGGTGGGGACTTGGTAATCAAAGAAACATTATAATGCCTTAAATGCTTAAACACTTTTCAATTACAAAGTCGCATAATATGAAGCAAGCTTTGTGTTGTTGTTTTGTTTTAATTATCAACACTATTGTTTTATTGCTTTTGGTGATTTTCTGGTTTTCTAACTTGTTATATGCAAACATGGAACACAATTTTCATGAAATTATTTTCCTTTTTGTTCTCGTGATCCTCACTAGTTTAGTGACCATTTCTTTCCAAATTCCAAGTTATGTTCTTGGATACGATAGGTATTAGGGTTCCTTTTAAAGATTATTATTACTAGTGTGAACCCTGTGCATAATAATGCACAGGTGTGTTATTTCAAGAAAAAGAAAAAAGAGAGAAAAAAAAAAGGCCCAGGAAAAAAGTGAGAGCAAGGGAAAAAAAAGCATGATAAGAAAAAGGCTCAAGAAAAAAAAAAAAAAAAACTATTGACCAAGTAAACTGACCCCTAGGGGGCAGTTTCACCCCATCCATGAAATCCCAGTTTCATCCCATGGTTTCCATCGGATCACACTGGGCCAGAGTGATTTAGCACCCACCGGCACACCATCCATCCACTGGATGCCTGAACACCAGTTTCCATCGGATCACACTGGGCCAGAGTGATTCATTCATCGGCGCACCATCCATCCACTGGATGCCTGAACCTGAACCTCTCCCGTGCCAAGTCCATCAGTTGTCAGTTGGGTAATAACTGTCACAATGATCGAAATTCCCAAATCAAAAAATTCCTCAACTTACCCGCCCCCCCCTTTCTACAAAGCACACCACAAGGAACGGACAATGATTAGTAAAAAATTATAGGCACTGCCCGGACAGACAGACAAACACCACTGTTGCTTTAATATATATGATATTATTATTATTAATCTGTTTTTGGTCATAAACAACCTTAGGGCTTTAGGATTCATAACCTACTTGGATGAAATTCAATCAACCAAGTAGGTTAATAAAATTTGAAATTTCCATACTTGACTCATAAGCAATAATCGTTTTTTGGTGAAAATTTGCCAAAACGCAACAAAAACAGAATATTGTGTTGAATTTTTTTACTTTTATTATTAGAAAAAAATAACAATAATAGTTTTTAAATTTTTTCTTATGAATTTTTATTTTTATTTTTTTTCTAATTTGGCTACATATATCAGCCAGGACTACACATTTGACAAAACTGTCTCAAAACTTCTTTTTTTTTTTTGACAATTTTTTTTCCCCAAAAACCAAGGAATATTGTGACAAAATATCCCTTTTTTTTTTAAATGAGCTTTTCAACAATACGAAATTTTGCACTCAACAAAAACTCTGATCTCCATCCATAGAACACAGAACCTGATTTGAAGTACCCGTATAATACATTCGTGACCATCTCCCCCCTGTATAATATACGAATACTGTACAGATTTTTGTGATACGGCAAGTACTCTGTCTAACGTGTTTGCGTCATACTTGCGTATTATACGGAGGTTTCTCACAACTAGTACGTTACGGTGTTCGCCTACATGCGGCTTCTTCTCGCGTACGCTGACATACGCCAACACGCACCAGGCAGGGAGCGAGCGAGCACAAGGAAGGGCGTGGTGATGCGGCCCACAACGGGGGCCATCGCAAGCAGCCATGGCGCTGTCCGAAGTCGGAGAGCATTACAGCGTCGCGCAACAGCAAGTGCAGGAGCTGTGGCAACGACTGCGAGAACGGCGCGTGCAGTTGTGCGACATTCACTTTTTGTTTTCTCTTTCTCGCTTTCTTCTCTTCTTGTTCTTCTTGGTCTATTTTATTAGCTGTTGCTTCTTCAATCCGGTAAGGCGATGTGTAATAAACTTTTACTTTCAGTTGTTAAAAGAGAGGGAAAATTTTGCTCGCGATTCTGGGGAACTCGCTGTCAAGAACTGGAGTTGTTTCAGTGTGTGTGTTTTTTTTGTGTGTAGGATTGAAGCAAACGCAAATTTGTTAGGGAACGAGAGTAGTATTTTCGCAGCATGAACATTATGTTCAGATGATGATTCTCAGTGGAGAAAGAGAGAGATTAGGTCATTTGCTGAGACTGCAGAGAAAAAAGAAGTCTGGAAATAATAGTTTGGCGAAGGACTGTATTCTTTGGCCTCAGCCTCTCTCTTCTCCTCTGTAGGAATTTTTTATTTTATTTTTTCTTCTCTTCCTGGACCTTTACATTGCTACTGCTGTCCTCACTGAACAATTTTTGCAATTTGGAATAACTGCACAGTGAATAGATATTCAAGGCAATATGGACGGAAACCTGTCAGGTTGAATGTCAACAAATTCAAGTGCTGCAGAACTCTGCAAGGACATACAGGGAAGGTATGTCACCTTCCCTCTCTCCATTGTGCAGTTGGTTGGGTCTTAGAGTGGTGAGGCAGTGCAACTCAATCCAGTTCTCAAAGCTGATAACAATTTCACATCTTTTCAACATAGTTAATAAAAGAAATTTTGCAGTGCTTGACACTCATGCTAAATTTCAGATATATGCACTGTACTGGTCATACTTGGAGAGCACACGGATAGTGGCAGCATCACAGGATGGGAGACCTATTGTATGGAATGCAGTGTCAAGCCAAAAGACTCATGCCATCAGACTGGCTTGTGCTTGGGTCATGACAGCAGCATTCTCACCTGCTGAAACTGCAGTGGCCTGTGGTGGATTGGATAATGTATGTTTGATTTTCCATCTTAGCTCCTTGCCTGACAAGGATGGTAATCTCCCTGTGTCCCACACACTCATGGGCCATAATGGTTACCTCTCATGTTTTCGCCATGTGCCCAATCATGAAGCCCATATTCTCACCAGCTCCAGAGACCAAACATGCACTTTATGGGATGCTGAAGCCAACAAGTGCTTACATACTTTTGGAGGAGATTCTCCATCTGGACATTATGGTGACATCATGAGGTGAATCCCCACTGATCCTACATTGTTCTTACTGTGACCTGCCCTCCAGTCTGATTGCATACTGTGGGAGAAGGGCTCGGCACTTGCTTGGTTTCACCCTTGTTTACAGAATAGCTTTAAATGATAGGCTGGGACTTTCCTGTCTGTGAAACCTTTCTCTTGAACCTCTACATTGCAGAAGCAAATTGTCTCGCTTGAGGGCAGGAAGGTACCAGTCTAGCAAGTTGTAATTTCTGCTTCAGTGCATTTTTAGTTGCCACTGGTGCAAAGTTCAGAGTGGGTTCAACTTGGAATTAACAAGTGTTGTTTCAGGTGGGGATGTGATTTGTTCACAGGATCTTGTCTCTTCAATTCATTTGCTATCAAGTTCTATCTCTGTTATTAACTGTGGAGAAAGATGATGTTCGAAGATTTTTGTCCTGCTAACCCACTTTGGTGATAGCTGAAAGGATAAGAGACAGTGACCCCTGAGGAAGGGTGGTGACAGTGTGTCCATTAGCACAAAGGACTCAAGCTTGTTTATCTCGGGATCATGTGTTTCAACAGCAAAGCTGTGGGACATGAGAACACCTGCTCGGGCATTGCACACTTTTCAAGGTCAAGGTGATGATGTGAATACAGTGCAGTTCCCGACTGATGGCCATCATTTTGGGACAGGGAGTGATGATGGAGTATGCCATTTCTTTGATACACACATGGGCCATGAGCTACAGCACTACATTGACAGCATGCCACCTCAAGGGGCCATTCTAATATCACCTCTATTGCTTTCTGCAATTCAGGATGTCTCCTGTTTGCGGGCTATACTGATGCCAACTGCTACGTCTGGGACACCTTCTGGCTGATGTATGCTTGCTATCATTTTAACGTGTTAGAAGATCTGACCCTATTCTTCCTTGTGGTTCTTATCGCATTATCCTGATGTCTCAGAGCAGTTATTCCAGTGTTGTTCACTTAGTGGCTGGTCTAGCTACATTGTACATAATATTTGGAGACATGTTAGACATCTGGATGGTTCAGAGTCAATGAGCTTCAGCAAGGTGATTTCTTCAACATGTGGTGCAGACCATTAGCAGGCCCTGACTTGTCTGAAATCAGACATTTCAACACAGAGTTAAGGACTTTGCTAGTTGCATTATATGCTCTGGACAATCTTGTGACAATTGCATGCTCTGCATGGGATCCTAAGGTAATTTTGAGAAATGATTATATTTCAAGGAGCAAAAATAAGTGTATCTGCAGAGCACATGCGTGTGCCTTGATGCAGGTGATAACAAATCTAGGAGGTGGAATGGGAGAGGGACACTGTGGTCATGTAAGCTGCCTCGGCATGGCATCAGATGGGAGTGCACTGTGTACAGGAAGCTGGGATACATCCTTGAAGGTCAGTGTGTTCCTTGGAGTGGACTATAAGTTGACTGTTTTCACAGATTGGATTTCTGTACCTGCTGCATTGGAGTAAATTGTGGCTATGCTGAGAGGTGGTATTTATCAGTTGCATGTGGATGTACACAGGTGTGGGCTTATGCTGGAAACAGAAAAATAATTTGAAGGTTATAAGTGACATTTATCTGCCGCATCTGGTCTGAGATGTGATGGATCCAATTCATTCCATTCTTTCACATCTGTGTGTGTGCACTGAGGATTTTACAAACAACCAGGCTCATCCAAGTTCTGTTATCCACTCCTAAATGTTCCACCTGAAAGTGGAATCCATCCTTTGAAACAGTGACCTACGCCCATCATAACAGGAGGTGTTAGCATGTAGACCTTTGTATCTGTTGCAACAGGCCTGAGAGCAGAGCTAAATGTTCATTCTGGCATGTGAATGAACATTTAGATTGGATGCTTCTTTGGCACTTGGTTGGACATATGCAGGTGATGCATGGGCTCCCAAATCAAGTGCAGTGCAATTGGTGTAACTTTGACTATTCCTTGAGTAGCTGTTGAGAAGCTCTTGAAAATTCTGTTCTTGGTATCACATGTTAAAGAAATGAGTGCCAAGGAACAATTTGTTCTCTAACATGTGTTGTGAGATGGATGGCTGATGTCCCAGGTCTGGCATCTGAAGACCCAGAACTCCATCAGCACCTTTAGAGTGAGACGATGGCATGAACATGTAGAGAAAGATCTAAATGAAAAAAAAAAAATCATTGGTCTCCAATCCTGAGAATGCTCTTTTCTGAGCTGTTCTGATGGGGTGGTTGTGCTGATTTCATGTACTGCATTTTGTGATGGAAGAGGGAACGTCACTTTCCTACCCTATACAATGCTCAACTGTTATCTGCAGAGGCATGTTAGCAACGTGTTTCAGAATCCATTGAGTTGGACAGAGACCTGAAGCTCAGGCATTATGGGCAGAACAAGATGATACACTCATTTGAAGTTCATTGATATAATCATCATCACTATATGAGAAACAGTCACAGCTGAAGTGTTGCAGATATGTCACCAGAAATGTTATTGTAACATTGAATTGAGATGGTAAAAATGTGGTCAGCATGCGGTAACCACCCCTGTGCTGATTGCCAAGGGGTTTCAACGCACAAGTATTACAAAATAAAGGCGAACTAATCATGTTGCTTCCATCACCTGGCTCTAGTCCAGGAACCTGGGTTTCAAACAGGAGAAACAAAACAGGGTTCAAACTGTGTGAATCCAAAAACTGTTTCAGTTTTACTGGGGACTTTGAAATCAAGAGAAATTGTGACAACGAAGATTCACACACCTTTCTTCTTTGTGTTTGATGCTGCAACAAGATCACATAAATCTCTTTTGCTCTGAACACAACTATGATCTCCTTTACAACATGCAAAGTCTTCACCAATTTGTTGCAGAATTCCCTCACAACATCCATCCTGCTGTTGAAGTTCAGCGCAGCTGTAGTTTTCAATCCAAATTTGGCTACCATCCTTGCACTGGCCATCTATGTTCCTTGTCTACTGACCAAAAGCTAGGCTTCACCTTGGCTGCTTTCCCAGGCCATTCGAGTGAAGACTTGCGGCTGGAAGAAGAAGCACCACCACTGCTGCCAACTCTCAAATCTCTTCTTCTTCTTCGTCCTCCTCGTCGCAGCAATCTGCCAGAAAGCCACTTGACTCGTCTCCACAACGCTAATACCACTCGTCGCCCGACTCGACGAACCCCACGAGACGCAGGAGCGAGCCTCGAGCAGAAACCGTCACGACTCCATACCAGCACCGTCACTGCTCTAGGCCTACTACTACTAGTACAGCCGCCTTTCTCCATACGCATATATCCCCCCACCGCCGCCCGCGCTCGCTGCTGCCGCGGCGGCCATGCATAATCCTTCTCCTCCTGTTCCTCCTCCTCCGCTACCTGGAAGCTACTACTGCTGTAGCCATCCCGCCCCATCGACCCTGCTAGCTACTGCAAACCTCACCTCACCTCACCTCATGTTCTCACAATCGTAGCACCACTTCCAACACTATATGTTCTGCAAGCACAACCTCACCACTCCACCATGCAACTCAAAAACAAAAAAATGAAGCTGCCAACAACAAACTGCATCAACAGATTGACTGATTCTAGCACAACTGTCGGAAACAACAAAACATCGAAGCTTATTAATCAGCAGCTTCCCAATGGTTCTATTTATGGCTTTCCCAATCTGGATGCCAAAAGCACTTACAACAAAAGAGTGGAAGAAAAAGAAATCACCAAAAGTTTGCTAAACTACTCTTTAAACTAGCAACAACAATATAAGCTTCGCCACTCTGCAGCGGTGAAGCATTACTGCGATCCTTCAAAACTGCTCCCGATTCACGCGCAAACACGCTGCTGCAGACAATCAAAATTCGCAGACGTAATAGCGGCGTTGCGAGAGAGGGAGAGAGAGCGCGATTGGCGACAAAGCGGGAGAATCTGCAATGCGACAGGCTACTTATTACAGTGGAAAAAAATTCAAAAACAATTAGTCATTTTTGTGGCCTTTTTGGGGTGGCTGTTGGGTCAACTGCGCTTCTACAAATTTTTCAAAAAATACATTCTTTTACGTTGAATGGAAATTTGGAAAGTTTGGGGGAAAGAAAAACCAAGGGAAAAAGAAAAAGAGAACCAGGACAACGCGTGGAGTGCACATTATTTTATCTTATTTTCAATTGTTTAATATGTCAAATTTGGCGATTTCTTCCTAAATTTTAGCCCCAAATTAATAGAATTTCCAACTTATGCTAGAAAATCAAAATTTTCAACAATTTCCCAATTTTTTGGTCAAAATAAAGAACGATAAAATTTGGGGCGTGGAGGCGGGGGGGTTGAAAAAAAAGCATTTGTTATGTGTGTCTAGTATCTAGGCTAAACTATGATAAATTTCAAGTTGGTGTTTTGGCAGGACCCTAGAATTGGTGAGATTTTGGACTATCATGACCTGATTTGTTTGTTTATTTATTACTTCCCTCCCCTATAACTAGCCTAGTTAGTTTTAAATCCAAGTGGTCCACTTATCTTGCTTGCATGTTTCTCATACTTGAGATTTAAGCCACAAGTGTGGACCAAAAAGAAATGAAAAAGAACTAGAGAAAATATATGTAGCAGCAGTGGAGGCGCTCAACTACACTATAATTACCATTATAATAGTTGGGTGGTCAATGGGTGATGGCTCTCTGCCCCACTTTAATTCTTATGGCAAGTTTGCCAAACTAACTAGCAACCAGTTTAAGGTCCAAATTTGACTTAGGTAATCGGCCATGGTTTAGTCATGGGTTAAGTCATAATAGGGTTTAGAAATAGAATTTTAAGTTCCATGAAGTGTGAATGTCGTCATTTTGAACTAAAAGTTTTGAACCATCCGCACTAATTTAAAGTGATATGTGTACCCAGGCCATCTTCATTGGGGCTTCTTAATTAGGTGCTCTGCTGACCTCTGGGTACCAAGCTTGAGAGACTTGGTCCTCACTCCTCACATACCCTAGGGCTGGCATTAGTATTATTACCCTATGGGGTGGTCAGTTTTGACAGGCATGTGCCAAAATCAATTAATTTTAGACTACGAGGCATTTCAGCACTTCAAGTTAAAGTTTTTAGAGTTTGGCACATGGGGGTTTTCAAATAATTTGATTATGATTTTTTTTTTATCTATGTCTCTTGTCCATTATGCCTTCATCACTATAACTATTTCATAAGATTTCTTCAAATTATTCAATTATTTTTCGTTATTTTTTCATCATTATATCTGTTCCATAAGATGTTTTGAGATTATTCAAAAGTGAAACTATAACTTTAAATTTTGCAATAGATTTAATTATGTTTCCATTTCTTTTTACTTACAAAAGATTCTTTTATTATGTCTCCGATACCTTTTAGTTGCAAAGATTTGTTTCTTATGTCTCCATTGCTTTTAGTTACAAAAGATTCATTTTTCCTCTTATAAAATGTTGCCCATAGTTGAGTCACAGCATTCTATGTATGTGCGACATTGGAAAAGATGTATTTTGTGAACTTTTGCTAATTGACTTGAACTCTTTTCGTAAAATGTAATTATGCAACATGGACCAATTTTCACATTTCATTGCTCCAATTTGAAACTTTGAGAATATTCATCTACATGGATTTAGAATTTTTCACATACACAATCCATCAAAGTTCCCATGGAATTTTTGAGAATTTCTCTTTGTTCAATTAATTTTTTGCTAAATCTGATAGGGTATTATTATTAACTGTGAGTGACAGGAACTTTGCTTGAAGTTGTAAACTGTCCAATTGACTTGATTCATGTGAACTTGCAAGATTTTATTCCACAGAAAAGAAAGCGGTGACAAAAGAAAAGAAGAGGAAGAAAATATGAAAAAGAAGGACGTGATCTCGGTTAGTTAAGAGTTAGAAATCTGGATGATCTAGAACTATAAACTAAAAGCCATTAATATCTGAAACAGTAATGATCAAGGAGTCTACAAGCAGTGGAATTTGAGAGAAAATCAGCCTTACCCATCCCCACACATTGTGACTATTGCAGCAAAAGTTGATGAGAAGTAACCATCCCCACCACTATCGCTTGACTTATTATTATTGTAGAGTTCTCTAAAGTCCAAACTTTTTGGTATGAGACTTGAGAGTTCTGAAAAGACAAAAACTTTGTCACACCCAAAGGTCAGGTGTATTCATGGCCTACTAATTCCCCAATACGCGGGTTCCCAATAGTCGGGTGTGGAATGACATGCTAAGGCTAGAATCAAGGTGGGACCTGTAAACTACTAGTGCACCAAACGAGTTAATAAAACTAGTACTGTTTGTGGTGTGCGTGAAACACTCTTCATGATTAGACTTTGAGCTCTGGGCCGCCATGTGTTAACTGTAGTCATGAGCAGCCTTTGTCTTAACTAACAAAATTCCATCAAAAATGTGAAAATTATAAAGTTGAAAATGAAGTCATTTCCAAGGTTTTAGATCACCAGAAGTGTGGGAGGGAGAAAAAAATTAATAAAAAATCACCATATTTGTATACGTATTTGATTTTCTTGAGTGTGGCCAATAATATAGAAGGATGATTAAAGATTTTTATTTCATATTTGATATGTTGCCAGATTTGGCTAAATCTTCCTAGGGATGATTGCCACTTTGGCTACAAACAAAAATTCCTAAAAGAAACATTGCCTCATGAGGCATTTTTCTCTAAGTGCCTTACACATAGGGTAAAATCCCAAGGTGGGGGACATTCTCACAACAAGGGGCCTAGGATGAGGCCATAGCTGAACCTTGCCCTGGACTTTCCAAGGGACTGCCCCCCATCTGTTGGCTTCACCCTACATGTCAAGTGCAAGGGAAAGGTTATCATGAACCTAAACATATGAAGATCAAGAGGCATACAAGGAAGGAGTACATTACACTTAAGGAGGGATCCTCCACATATAAGTAAGTAAAAGATCCATCTCACTCCTGAAGGGTTTAATATCCCCATTCCATTGTCTTTTAGGAAGGTTATTCATAAATATAAAGTACACTCCATATAAAATAGGAATCTTCTACGAGTGCTTTACGATAGGTCCACCCACACCCCTTACTTGGGCATTGGCCATTGTTTCTCACAACTAAGGTAAGGTGGTATTGTTTTCACAAACTCAAAAATATTCGACACTATCATAGTATTTGAACGATTTTGGCATAAATTAAATTATTTTTGGTTTTGTCGAATTTAAGAAATTTTATTTATTATTTGTGCTGAATTTTCAATAAAATCAAAAAAATTGGATTGTCAAGGCTTGAACCACAGACCTTCAACCCCAGATACTCAACACTAGAACAATTTAAACACACACACACACAATTGTTCCACAACTTTGGAAATATTTTATTTTTTATTTTTTATAACCATTACTTGCCAAAAAATTCAAAATTAAAAAACCAAGTGTTGAAGTTAAAATTTAAAATTTAATTAATTATTCAACGATTTTCTTGTCGAAATCATTCAGGTGATATAAGGTGAAATTCCATTTAAATGCGACCACCTAGGCCATTCAATTTGGCCAACCAATTAAAAACAATCAATTTTTTTAAATTATTGGGCATTGTGGAGACCATGGTATATTTTGCAAATTTCCAAATCAAAACTAGAATTGGCCATTTCAAGATTTTGAGCCTAGGTTGGATCCAATTACAAGTTGATTACTAGGGAAACCTAAACTTATGTTTATGTCACATCCCAACTAAAGGTGGAAGTACATTGGTGGGGATGGTTTCATGAGAAATTATTTTTGAATTGGATTGACAGTTTTGCTATTTGAGAAAAATCAAAGAAGCACTTGTTTAGCAAGGTTGATCATGGAGTTGCTAGTTTTGAGGTTTTGGTATGTGTTGTTACATATATGTTTTTTTTGTTTTCATTTGTCTATTGTTGTTTTATATCAAGTTTTGGTGATTCTTCCCATCTCCTTTTCACTATCTTTGTTTTTTACAATGACCTTTGATGGCAACATGATGGTGATTTGAAGGAAATGAAAAATCGTTCACCTTCCATTGAACTTTGATAGTCATGGCAACTTGATGGAAATGCTCATTTTTTCATTTGAGTGACTTTCAGTGATGAATTGATGGCACCTTTTTTTTTGTGGGTTGTGTTTCGCAAGTAAATGGCATATGTATTATGTTACCAATGATTATCAAGAACTTGGAGTCATGAACTTCTATGCACAATTTTTTTGCAAGTTAATCCTTCAAACAAACATGTATTGAAGATTAACTTCTATGTGTGAAGTTTCAACAAGTTGATCTTTCAAGCAAATACATATCAAAGTTCAATTGCAAATAGTCAAACACCTCACAACAACAAGGTATTCATTGTTTGGTGAATGTTTCTTTTTTTTTCTATGAAATTTCTCTTTGATTTTCTGTATGGTAACACTTAAACCCCCATCTCTTGTGCATGCCTTTGTTATTTACCACTATAGAACGAAACCCAAGTTTTCATGATCCCAACATTGGCTAATTATCCAGCTTCTTTGCATTTCATGTTTCTTTGTTATACATCTTTTGAATAGGTTAAACTTCTTGTCCTTTTTTGTAGCTTACAAAACCATTTTCTATAAAATTTTGAAGAAACGTGATGGAGATGCTTCTCTTTAGTGGTAAAGCCTCCTTTGGTTTTCTATTATTGTTTTTCATCGATGTCTTGCATTCTTAGACATTTTGTTGCCATGGCAAGGGGAATAAATTGAAAGAATGTCCCAAGACAAAAATGTGGGAAAACAAATCTCAACATTTCCAAGTGAATTTCAAATTTGGGAGTTGGAATCATGTAGTAGTGTGGATCTTTGGGTCAAATTTTGAGAGATCAAAGCTTGTCCAAATTATTATTTTTTAGATCATTGAAAATGTTTCTAAAATTAAGTATCTAAAGTAAGTTTACATCTCCCATTTGAAGATCTAAAACACAAGGTATGGTTGAGAGAATGGTTGGAAGTCAAGCTTAGAGTTTGACTCTTGACAACTAAAACATCCAATAGAAGGGCCAAAACACCTTTGATTGGAACATGTGATATGGCATTGAATTTTTTATTGTAAAGGGCAACAATTTTTCCCTTAAGGGATTTCAAATTAATTTGCATATGCAAGATTTATCATGAACATATAAAGTAATATGGCTCTTAATTTAGTAGTTTTTTAAAAAATCAAGGTTCGAAAACATTTCAATGTAGTCCATGCTATCATTTACAAATGATATAAGAAAGAGAATTGTGACTACTCACACATTCAAACCATGATGAGTGATGTGACTATGTGTATTTCATGATTTATTCATTGGAAAATTTTGGCTTCAATTTACATTAATCACCTTTTTTTTATTTGTATATATTGACTTCATTTTGAATTTAATTTTATGAATTTTTTAAAATCCCATTTGGAAGCTCCCATGCCCTTTTTTTTGGGAACTAGGGAACATGGTTCGAGTTTGCTTTCCATTACAAAATTAAAAATCAACAAGATTTTTTACTCTAAATGCCACATGAGAAATTTAAAGGTGTGTCATTTTTACTATTTTTTAAGAATGGTGTTGGTAGTTATTGTTAAGTAATGGCATAAGCAATATAAAATGAATCATTTTATTGCCTTGTTTTTCTACTTGCAAATTAGATATAAAATAGCAATAAAACATATTATAAAATAATTATAAATTGAATGTTTTTATATGAATGATTTAAAGTAAGATAGTTTTCCACTACTATGCATTAGTTTCTAATTTTTGCATCATAGAAATAAATTGAAAGTAGGTTTTCCAAGATACAAGTAATTTTTGTAATCTACGTTTTGCAATGTGAACTTTTATAAATTATGTGTTAAGTAAGATGTAATAAATAAAAAATACACTAGATTTTTTATGGTCCCTTTAATAATACAATTATCTTTACATCCTAACCTTATATAAATATATTCCATTAAATATTTTGTGTCAAAAGTTCCTCAACCATGAATTTACCATTTAGTAAATAAGCATATAAAAACGATTGCCTTGACCTTAGGTTGAGAAATTTGTTCGCAAGGTATCGTTTGGGTATCTATGTAGAACCTACTCATAACTTATTTTCTTTTCTAGTTTTTATTGAGATCCTAAGTCTCCAAGTGGGCATATAAAAATGCTACAAGGGAAAATCTATTTTGGCTTGGGAATGAATTTGTGAGTAATTACTTCAAGAATGAACATTTATTTTCAAACCTTCTTAACTCCTACTTTTTTGAAAGTAGATTCTTATACATGCAATAAAAGGACCAATAGTTCAAATTATAATTCCACCCATTTTTATGCTACTTTATTACCTTCATATGAAAAATAAAGGATAAAAATGAATACGAGTTTGTATTAACACTTGTTTTGTTTACTTTACCATGCTTGCACATTAATGTAAACCCTTGATCTTTATGGGCTTATAAATCATTTGTTTATGTGAGTCAAGTTTGTAAGTGTGATGCATTGCCCCTTTATGAATTTGATAGTGGGTCTAAATTGTTACAATGTTGAATGCACCCATTTCTCAACCCTCTACCATGTTATGCTTAAGTGATCATGTGGAAAAGCCAATCCTTAAATAAGTAACTTGCATTTGTATTCTAAGTTAGCAACTTGATTATGTATCACATACAAATGAAGTTGCTAGTACATATAAAGGGATTGATTGGGTTGTGATGCATGAGAGTTGCATTTTGTAGGGCAACAACCACGAGTGTTCTAGTTATGTGTTTTGTAAGTTTAGATAGAATCAATATGTGAAAAAAAATGTGAAACAAAATGTGTTGAAGGACTATACAAGAAAGAATTAACAAATTTATACAATGTTATGAATCAACAATATTTCCCAATCTATATAATGATATAAGTATACCTTTGATTAATGTAACACTAATGCAATGTAGTATGTTACCTAAAATTTATAAACTACCTTTGGATGGATTTATGTAATAAAATATATAATTTACATCTACTTACATGACAATATTATGCATAAGAAATAGAGTTTGGCTTGTTATTATATGATGTTATTCTAAAAATGAAAGGCAATATTAGATTTTTGAATTAGTGCTTGTCATAACCTTTGGAAAGGGCCATTTTTAGCCCTAGTTTACTTTGCCAAATGTTGACATACCATTTGTATTTTTGTTTGTTATATGCTTTTGTTTCATCTATTTTCAAATTTTTCTTCACGTTTTTTACAATGGATGCATTGTGGGTTGCAACAAATTGTTGAGATTTTTCACATTTTCCAAATGGGTGATGAATGTCTTTGTCCAATTTTGCAAAGTAAAACATTTTTTTTTTAATGACATAAAAAAACTTGACATTATTTCAGATGTAATCTACCCATATAATTATGTTTGCATTCTTATCCCAAGCAAACATTTGTTTTGTACCAATGAAAATAAAAATTAAAAGAAAATTAAATGGTTAAAAAAATTTATCCCAAAATAATTGAGAGACAAAGGGACATATAGTTAACGATGACCTTGGATAATATTTTGATATAATCATCAAAATCCTTTACATTGTGAGTTACAATGCATTTACATTATCAATTTTTACATAATATATTGTACAACCTTTGTGGCTTCCTCAAAAGGCAAACTTAAAACTTGAGTCCTATGTTATGTAAGACCCTTATTTCAAGAAAGCTTTACTCATAAGGTCTTTATCTTATACATAAAAACCTATGCAAGTTTTGGACTTTGCCCACAAGGAAGAGCTAATGCATTGATGCAAGTTATTGGGGGAGACTTTTGGGTTCTTGTGTTATGATGAATGTGTGAATGACAAGTGGAGACATTAGTGGGTAACATGTGGAAACAATTGTGCAAGAATTAGGTCTTAGCATTCTTTGCATAGTTTTATTGCATTTTGGGAAAACTCCAATTCTTTTACAAGGTCATCAAGTGTTTTTTTCCAAGCATCTTGATTATGGGCAATGTGAAATGATTTAATTTTTTTTTCCCCTTGCTATTGAAGTGTTGTGACTTTTGTATGAAAGGCAAGTTGTTGGTGATGTTTGCAAAAAAAGGGTCTAAGATTGTATATGGCAAACTTGGGAAGGAAATGCTTGAAGTTCATGTGTATGCCCTAGTAGCAGCCATTGTTGTTTCATTTCTAAAAGAATTTTGTCATGCATTGTATAAATGTGTAACAAATTCAAGATCTAGACAACCTTTTTTTTCATAGAAATTTACTTTTCATAATTGATTGTCTTTTTTGGTGGTGGATTGGTGTTTTTTAGATACACCAACCTTTGTCAGAAGACATTTGCAACAATTTTAAAATCAAAGAAAGTAAACCTTTAACAATGGACAATCCTTGCCATTGAGGTAGTAGCACAAGTGATGAAGGATTCATTCACCTCAGCCATATAGATGCAATCAATGCACGATGGAAATAGTTATTTTCATGCATTT